>JAEEGF011637323.1_pt1 | contig 11448 bp, 7 predicted proteins | sample 9134171 | NCBI WGS metagenome assembly JAEEGF01 (sample SAMN16246542, study PRJNA631951) | gut metagenome | biome: gut microbiome; feature: rumen; material: AP-attached | host: Bos | place: Iran: Karaj | collected 2018-10
GAGACGCTGGTCAGCGAGGGCATCGATGCCAACTACATGGATATCATCAACTATGCCGTGTTCGGTGCCATCAAGCTGAGCGAAGAGTGAGAAGAGTCGTTGTAAATATAGCCCGGTTCGTACTGGCCACCGTCCTGATACTGTCAGGATTCGTCAAGGCCGTCGACCCGCTGGGCACACAATATAAGATTGCCGACTATCTGGACGCGCTGCACATGAAGCAGCTCATTCCGGACTTCATGACGCTGGGAGCGTCGGTGTTGCTGTCGGCAGTGGAATTCGGAGTGGGCATCTGCCTGCTGTTTGCCATCCGGCGACGACTGATGTCGAAGGTGGCCTTGCTGATGATGCTCCTCATGACGGCTGTCACGTTGTGGCTGGCAGTGGCCAACCCCATCAGCGACTGCGGATGCTTCGGCGACGCTGTCGTGCTGACCAACTGGCAGACGTTCTGGAAAAACGTGGTATTGCTGGCATGTGCCGTCGTCGTATGGCGCCATCCGCTGGACATGGTACGCTTCGTGTCGTACACCAACCAGTGGATTGTCATCAACTACACGGCACTGTTCATCGTCATCGTTTCGGGGTGGTCACTCTACGACCTGCCCTACTTCGATTTCCGGCCCTATCACATCGGAGCCAACATCCGCGAGGGCATGGAGATTCCCGACGATGCCGAACAGCCGCAGTTCGAGACGACGTTCATCTTGGAGAAGAACGGGAAACGGAAGGAGTTCACGATGGACAACTATCCCGACTCCACCTGGACGTTCATCGACTCGAAGACGGTACAGCTGAGCGAGGGCTATACGCCCCCCATCCACGACTTCTCGCTGATGCGCCTGAGCGATGGTGCTGACATCACCGATTCGCTGCTCAGCGTGCCCGGCTACGTCTTCCTGCTCGTGTCGCCACAGCTGCAGGATGCCGACGACAGTCAGCTCGACCTCATCAACCAGGTGTATGAGTATGCCGAGGACAACGACTATCCGTTCTACTGTCTCACGGCCAGCAACCGCAAGGGCATCAGCGGATGGATAGACCGCACAGGGGCGGAATATCCGTTCTGCCAGGGCGACGAGACGACGCTGAAGACCATCATCCGCAGCAATCCCGGACTGCTGCTGCTGAAGCAGGGCACCGTCATCCGCAAGTGGAGCCACAACCGTCTGCCTGACGAGTATGCGCTGAAAGACCGCCTGGAACGTCTGGACCTCGGACAGATGCCGCAGGACTCCATACCGGGCAAGATCTTCATCATCCTGCTGTGGTACGTGCTGCCACTGGTGCTGCTGGTCGTTGCCGACAGGCTGTGGGCATGGTCATGGTGGATTGAGAAACATAAAAAGTCAAACTTAGTATATCAACAATTAGTAAAAAACAAGACAATGAGAAAGAAGATTGTAGCAGGCAACTGGAAGATGAACCTGAACCTGCAGGAGGGTATCGCCCTCGCCAAGGAACTGAAAGAAGCACTGAATGCCGACAAGCCCAACTGCGACGTCGTCATCTGCACACCGTTTATCCACCTGGCTTCTGTAGCCCAGGAGCTCGAGGGCAGCGTCATCGGTCTGGGTGCCGAGAACTGCGCCGACAAGGAGAAGGGTGCCTTCACTGGCGAGGTAAGCGCTGAGATGATCAAGTCTACTGGTGCACAGTACGTCATCCTCGGCCACAGCGAGCGCCGTGAGTACTACAAGGAGACTCCCGAGATTCTGAAGGAGAAGGTGCTGCTGGCACAGAAGAACGGTCTGAAGGTTATCTTCTGCATCGGTGAGAGTCTGGCAGAGCGCGAAGCCAACAAGCAGAACGAGGTCGTCAAGGCAGAGCTCGAGGGCAGCGTATTCAACCTCGCCGAGGAGGACTTCCGCAAGATCATCATCGCCTACGAACCCATCTGGGCTATCGGAACCGGCAAGACCGCCACTGCCGAGCAGGCTGAGGAGATCCACGCCTACATCCGCAGCATCATCGCCGAGAAGTACGGCCAGGCTGTTGCTGACGACACCAGCATTCTCTATGGTGGCTCCTGCAAGGCCAGCAACGCTCCCGAGCTGTTTGCCAAGCCCGACATCGACGGTGGCCTCATCGGTGGCGCTTCGCTGAAGTGCGCTGACTTCAAGGGCATCATCGACGCATGGAAGAAGTAAAATAAAACATCAGAAAAGGTAGAAAAGTAAATAAGGAAGAAAGGAATTGCTTATGGAAACAACACGATATCAGACGATAAGAAAGGTATTGGTGGCTTTACCCTTTTACCTTCTTACTTTTTTACCTTTGTCATTATCTGCACAAACGTTCACTGAGCGACTCCAGCAGCCTGCTGCAGGACAAGGCAAGGTGACCATCCACCAGAGCGCTGACATCGACCAGCTGGTCAACAACGCCACACTGGCACCGCGACAGGCCACCAACACCCAACACCTATCACCTAACACCCAACTGTCCAACACCCAACACCCATCACCCAACGCCCAACTATCCACCGCCCCCGATACACCGACAGCCAACGAGGCTCCCGTCGACAACACCAAGAAAATCATTCGGGGAGGTGTCAAGGTCAGCGGCTATCGCGTACAGGCCTTTGCCGGAAGCAATTCGCGCCAGGATCGTCTGAAAGCTGAAAAGATTGGCGACGACATCAAGGCCGCCTTTCCTGGCGTGCCTATCTACGTCCACTTCTACTCCCCGCGCTGGATCTGCCGCGTAGGCAACTATCGCAGCTACGAGGAAGCCCACCAGATGCTGGTCAGCCTGCGCAAGATGGGATTCTCGCAAGCCACCATCGTCAAGGGAAAAATCACAGTACCATCCTATTGACTTTGAACTTTGAGCTTTGAACTTTAATTTTTCATTTTTAATCTTTCATCTTTAATCTTCACAAAGTGTACCCAGAGAACGAAATATTCCGCGAAGGACTGGAAGAGCTGACAGAACACTATCGGCAGATACTGCAACTGTTAGGCGAAGACCCCACACGCGAAGGACTCGAGAAGACACCCCTGCGCGTGGCCAAGGCCATGCAGGTACTCACCCGCGGCTACGAGATGGACGCCCGCAAGGTGCTCACCGACGCCCTCTTCAAGGAGGACTACAACCACATGGTCATCGTCAAGGACATCGACTTTTTCTCCCTCTGCGAACACCACATGCTGCCCTTCTACGGCAAGGCCCATGTGGCATACATCCCCAACGGATACATCACGGGACTCTCCAAGATAGCCCGTGTCGTCGACATATACAGCCATCGCCTGCAGGTGCAGGAGCGCATGACCATGCAGATACGCCAGTGCATCGAGGAAACCCTCCATCCCCTCGGCGTCATGGTCGTCGTCGAAGCCAAGCACATGTGCATGCAGATGCGTGGCGTGGAAAAACAAAACAGCATCACCACCACCAGCGAATTCAGCGGAGCCTTCAACCAGGCCAAGACGCGCCAGGAGTTCATGAACCTCCTGCACAGCGAAGGATTCAAGATATAGGGTGGTTCATGGTTCATGGTTAATGGTTCATGGTTAGAAACTACAGGTAAAAATAAAAAATAGAAAAAATGGAACAGTTCAACCCCAGTACTTACAAGAAAGACGGCGCAGCAAAGGAGTTCACCCACAGCTGCCTCGGTAAAATCATCATCGTCACAGTCATCGCTATCATCCTCATGATCATCGCAGCACTCACACGACCCTCTGACAGCATGATGGTCTGGCAGATGGAAGACAACATCCACGAGTGCCTGCAGGCCAGCGACAGCATCGAGAGCGATGCCATCGACGACTACGTCGGCAACATCGGACGCATCATCACCCATGCCGACACCACACAGACCAGTCCCGACATGTGGCAGACCTACAAGCGGCTGAACCGCCTGAACATCTATCCCCACACCCTGTTCAAGACAGCACGCATCACCAACAACACCCATCCTGAGGGCGTGCGCGTAGGCGTCGGCATCTTCGGCATCGTCATCCCCACCATCAAGTATTCCGACCTGCTCATGAACACCGGAGCCGTGCGTGGCGACTACAACAAGAAACTCATCCGCACCAGTGGAGTTCCTGAGGACTTAGGAAAAACGCCCGACATCCAGCCCTTCCACTACAAGGGCAATCCGGACGACTAAACCCACACACATAAAGAGCTGACTTGCCAGTCGGCTCTTTTTCTTTATTCCCCCAGTTCTCCCCTCATATCGACCAAAGTAAAAATAGTTCCGCAATTCTTTGGAGGTTATTGAAATAATGTTTATCTTTGCAATCAGAATAACAAAGCAGAGTGAATATATGACAGCACAAGACAATTTCAAACGCTATGACAGCCCTGAGCAGTATGCCGAGGCTTTCCAGCAGATGATTGATGCCCGCGAGAGATGGCGTGAGCAAGTACGTGAACAGGAAGCGAAGTCTGCAAGATGATTCTTTCTGCCGATATACTTAACCTGCGCTCGCCCTACAAGTTGACACCACTGGGGCAAGTAAATTTGAGTAACGAACAAAGGCATATTGACAAAAAGGGTCATACCTTATTATATTTATAACAAGTCGCTTAGGGAAGTGTTTTCTGGGCGATTGTTTTTTAGTGTTATCTGGGCCAGTTTTCTCAATCCAAACTCTCGATATGCTCACTGGACCCTCTCGATCTATGCGCTGATAGCTCTCGTTATGCTCGCTGGACCCTCTCGAGATTTGCGGCGGTTCCACTATTGATCATAACGAGAGCCTCCAGCGAGCATAACGAGAGGGTCCAGCGATCATTTCGAGAGAAAACGCCAATATTGCCACCATCTTTCATCTCACCTTTTCATCGACCAAAGTGAAAATAGTTCCGCAATTCTTTGGCTGATTTAATTTTATTCACTATCTTTGCAGGATAGTAAGCTAGAATATTACGTGTTATGATGAAGAAATACCTGCTAATACTAATGGTCTCGCTACTGGCGATGGTGGCAAATGCATCTGTAAAAATTGGTGGCATCAATTATAAATTAGATGGTTATACCAAAACGGCAGAAGTAACGTATGGTTCTGGTACTAATTTAAACTGGTTAGAATATTCTGGTGAAATAGTCATTCCAAGCGAAATCAAATATAATTATGAAACCTATAATGTAACTTCCATAGGTGATTATGCTTTCCGTTTTTGTACCGAAATCACTTCAGTGACTCTTCCTAACAGTTTAATCTCTATCAAAGAGCAAGCTTTTAACGGTTGTACACGCTTAGCAACTTTATCCATTCCAAATAGTGTGACTTCTATAGGCGAGATGGCTTTTTACAACTGCACAAACTTAACTTCTTTATCCATTCCTGCCAGCGTAATGACTATTGGCAATAGTGCCTTTTTAAACACGGGCTGGTATAATAATCAGTACGATGGTCTTCTGTATCTTGACGATTGGTTGATAGGATATAAGGGAGAAAAGCCAACTGGGTTACTGAGTGTCAAATATGGAACGAAGTTTATCGCGAATGGGGCTTTTAAAGATTGTAATCAGATCTATATGTTGACTCTTTCAAGTAGCATGACTTCTATTGGTGATGCTGCTTTCGAAAATTGCAGCATTTCAAGATTGAGTTTTCCTACAGGGCTCACAATAATTGGCAACGAAGCTTTTAAAGGATGTTGCGTCAGCATAATTGAAATCAGATCAGCCGTACCTCCTACAATATCAAGTACTTCGTTCGATGATTGTTATAAAATCACTCTTTTGGTTCCTGTAGAGTATGCATCTACGTATAATACAACACCCATTTGGAATAGGTTTATTATAATTCCTTTTGACTTTTCTAGTCCTTCAATTAGTTTTGCAGATGAAAAAGTCAGGATTCTATGTGTTAACAATTGGGACATTGATGGTAATGGAGATTTCTCTGAGACAGAAGCTGCACTTGTGAAAGACCTTGGCAATACTTTCCGGAAATCAAATATTGTCAAGTTTGATGAATTGCATTATTTTACAGGACTAAGCGAGATTTGTGACAGTGCTTTCTTTTTTTGCGAGAATCTAACCAGTATTGCCTTGCCTGATAACGTGACAACAATAGGTGTTCGTGCTTTTAGCTACTGTAAAAAACTTCCTGGTATAACCCTTCCGGAGAATGTTCAACAGATTAAATATTGCGCTTTTGAAAATTGCCTTTCTTTAACAAGGTTGAACATCCCGCGTTATGTAAACGATATTTCCTTTAAGGCCTTTTACATGTGCAGTACTTTGTTTTCCATAACAGTTGACAAAGAGAATACTCATTATGATTCACGAGATAATTGTAATGCGATTATTGAAACAGCATCCAATAAATTAATTCTCGGTATTAGTATGTCAACCATACCTCAAGGTGTAGTTTCCATCGGTGACTATGCTTTCTATAATCGTGGTATGTCCCAAATTAACATCCCTAATTCTGTCGAAAAAATTGGTAGTTATGCATTTGCGTCTTGTTCTGAACTTACAAATCTTATCATACCAAACAGTGTCACCTACATTGGCAACAATGCATTCTCCGTTTGTCCGAAATTAAGCAATGTGGAGATCTCCAATAATGTTACAACATTGGAGGACAGCACATTCTATTATTGCGATAAATTAACTTCCGTAACCATTCCCTCAGGCATTAAGTATATTTACAACTGTGTATTTAAGAATTGCAGTAGCCTAACCTCTGTAACTTTTTCCGAAGGTCTCAAAAGCGTAGGAATGTATGCCTTTGAGAATTGTAGTGGTTTAACTAGCATAACCTTCCCCTCAAGCATCTCATATATTAGTACTGGGGCTTTTCTGGGCTGTAGTAATCTGGTTTCCGTAAAAATGGAAGCAACAGAACCGCCAACAATTGTGAATAGTGCATTCAATTGGGCAAATATTACGCTTTACGTCCCTGCAGGCTGCAAAGCAGTATACTATGCACAGTATGGAACTAAGTTTAAAAGGATTGTTGCCCCTGATGAGAATTACATTGTTTTTTCCGATGATATCTTTAAAGATGTGTGTTTAACCCATTGGGATATAGATGGGGATGGTGAATTAAGTACAGATGAAGCTGCTGCTGTAACGGAATTGGGCGATTTATTCCAGGTGAATCAGTCTATTAAAAGTATGCACGAATTGCAATACTTTACAGGACTGACAGTTATCGAAGATAAAACATTTAAAGGTTGTAGCAGCTTAACAGGAATAACAGTTCCCCCCAATGTCACAACTATAGGCAACAATGTGTTTGAAGATTGTAGAAGCTTGACAGATGTCACCATCCCCTATGGTGTTACTGCCCTTGGTAACAGCATATTCAAAAATTGCATAAGTTTGGAGAATATTCTTATTCCAAACAGCGTTACAATCGTTGGCGATTATGCCTTTGAGGGTTGTAGCAGCTTAACTATTATCACCCTTCCAAATAACCTCACCAAAATGGGGAATGGTATGTTTAAGAATTGTACTGGCTTGACAGGAATAACAATCCCTAATGATGTTACAAATATTGGAAATTATGCATTCGGCTCATGTAGTAGTCTAACTGATATAATAATTCCCAATAACGTGACTTCAATCGGAAGGTATGCTTTTGGGGGCTGTAACAATCTGTCTGTGACAATAGGCAATAAGGTGGTTTCTGTTGGAGAAGGAGCCTTTAGCTGTGCTAAATCCATCATTGTTGATAGTGATAATACTATATTTGACTCACGAGATCATAGTAATGCCATTATTGAAACGGCCTCAAATACATTAATAAGCGGTTGTATAAATACTATCATACCGATCAGCGTTACATCTATCGGTAATGGCGCATTCGCTGGATGCAGTAGTTTGACAACTATAGATATTCCAAACAGTATTACTTCTATTGGGGGAAGTGCGTTCTATCAGTGCAGTAGCCTGACAACTATAGATATTCCAAACAGTGTTACTTCTATTGGTGTGAGTGCATTTCGCGAATGCAGTAATTTATCCACGATATCCCTTCCTTCCAATATTACGATTATTAATAGTTATCTTTTTACTGGTTGCAGTAAATTAGACGATGTGATAATTCCCAGCAAAGTGACTATTATCGGCAGTATGGCTTTCTACAAGTGTGGAAAGTTATCTAATTTGACCATAGGAGAAAGTGTCACCGATATTGGAGAAAGTGCCTTTGAATCATGTTATCATCTGGAAACCATTACATTTCCAGATAACATTACCACTATTGGTAAGTATGCTTTCAGAGGGTGTTTGAGACTAAAAGATGTGGTTATTCCTAAAAAAACAAACTTTATAGGTTTTTATGCATTCAACGGCTGCGACAATTTGGTATCAGTAACAGTTATGGCTATTAATCCTCCTAAGTTGAATGGCAATAATACTTTTGGTGACCCCAACCATGCCATACTTTATGTCCCAGTTGGTAGTAAAAACAATTACATGACGTCGAGTTATTCTGACTGGAGGTCTTTTGATGACATTGTTGAGTTTGTCCCCGTAGTTAAATTCGCCGATGCTAACGTCAAGGCTATCTGTGTGTCTAACTGGGATACTGATGGCGATGGAGAATTGAGTGAGGAAGAGGCTAAAAAGGTTACCTATTTAGGAAGTGTGTTTAAAAATAACATAGATATAACTTCGTTTGACGAGTTAAGCTATTTTACGGGGCTGACTTACTTAAATGAACTGTCTTTCTATTGCTGTTCTTCTTTGAAAAGTATCACAATCCCAAAGTGTATAAAGGGCATCTCTTCTAATTGTGTCCTTGCAGGTTGTGAAGCTTTGACCTCACTCAAGGTGGATGAGGCCAACTTATTTTATGACTCACGAGACAATTGCAATGCTGTCATCGAAACTTCCACCAACAAATTAGTGTGTGGCAGTCCAGTAACGGTAATTCCCAATACTGTGAAGACAATAGGTTATGGGGCATTTTCTAGTTTAAAGAACTTAACTGAAATACCCATTCCCAATAGTGTCTTAACTATCGAGTATGGCGCTTTCTGCTATAGTGGCCTAACGTCCGTAACGATTCCTGAAAGTGTGTCCAAAATAGAAGAGTATGCATTCAACGACGGAAAGAACTCAAACGCAGTTCTTACTTCAGTTACGGTGGACATTAAAAAACCATTGGCAATTGAAAAGAATACTTTCAGTCGAGGAACGTATGCTAATGCCACCCTCTACGTCCCCGTAGGTTGCAAGGCAGCATACGAGGCAGCAGCCTATTGGCAGGACTTTAAGGAGATTAAGGAGATTGGTGCTCCCGATTTGATTCCGTTGACGGTGGGTGTCAAGGATGTGACAGTGTTGCAGGGTTCGTTTGTGGAGGATAAGGATGCCATGCATTTCGACTTCGAGGACGACGAGACGATGTGGAGTTGGGGCAACAGTCCTGAAACGGGCATTGCAGAGGGCTCCTACAACGGCAGCAAATACCAGGCCACGACGAATCCGTCGAAGCGGGAGTGCTGGGAAACGCAGATAGCGATGGACTTTAACCAGCTGGTGCCAGAAGAGGAATATGTGCTGCACTTCTGGGCAAAGTCTGACAAGAGCTTTGGGATGAATGCCATGTTACAATACCCCAGCGATGAAGCTGGCTACCCGTCTCGTGGCGAATTTGGGTGGATAGATGTTGGTACGGAGTGGCAGGAATATACGCTGACAACAAAGATAACGGGACCGAATGCCACGCGCCTGATTCTGAACATTGGCGAGCTGGACAATGGCACGTTCTGCCTGGACGACATCTCTCTGCGACGGAAGAATCCACTGTTCGAACTGACCTATGATGGCTTCGCGGATGGTGACGACGAGACGACGGCATTCACCACATTGCCTGTTGCTACGACGACTGCCACCAACGATTCGCCAGTCGGCACTTATCCTATTACAATCAGTGGTGGTGTGTCAGAGAAATACAGCATTACCTACCAGTCTGGCACGCTGACCATCGTGGCCCCTGTTTTGGGCGATGCCAATGGCGATGGTGGTGTGACGATAACAGATGCTGTAGCCATCGTCAATCAGATACTGGGCAATCCGTCGAATGATTTCGATGCCAGCAATGCCGATGTTAATCACGATGACAAGATTACCATCACCGATGCCGTGGGTGTGGTGAACATCATCTTGAACAATGGTAGTGCAAGCGCTCCAGCAATGGAGGCTCCTGATACAGAGCCTGTAGAGACTTGTGATCCAGAGTAGGGGTCCCACAATATCATCATTTACTTATGAAAAGATATATTTTACTTATTGCATTTATCCATTATGTCTGTGTGTTGTTTTCACAGCACGTTAGTGAAGCTGATGCTCTACGGAAGGCACAAGCATTTATGCAGGAGAAGGTAGCTGTTACTACAGATGGTAAGCATCGTGCTCCTCGTAAGATAGGACAACTTTCAAAGGCTATTGAGAATGATGCTTACTATGTTTTCAATGCAGAAGACAATGGAGGTTTTGTAATCGTCAGTGGCGATGAGCGTACTGATGAAATCCTAGGATACAGTACAGAGGGTAATATCGATTTTGATAAAATGCCCGAGAACATGAAGGCTTGGTTGAAGGGCTATGAAGAGCAAATACTCGCAATTCCTGCCAATGTCAAAGCCGTTCCTGCTAAGGTGCCGACACATCCCGCTGTGGAACCGTTGATAACATCAAAATGGGGGCAGGGTGCCCCATACAATTTGCAATGCCCAGAAATTGATGGCGAGCGGTGTTTGACTGGATGCGTAGCTACTGCATTAGCACAGATAATGTTCTATCATAAATGGCCTGAAGATTATACATCAACAATCCCAGGATATAGTTCTTATGATGATCTACCTCCAATAAAATTTGACTGGAAGAACATGAAAGATAAATACGGTGAATTCCCATCAGATGTTTCCGCTCAGGCAGTTGCAAATTTAATGCGTTATTGTGGTCAGGCAGTAGAGATGAATTATGGTGTTAGTGCTTCTAGCGCAAGTGAATCAACAGATGCCTTAATTGATTATTTCGGCTATGATAAGAATGCTCGCCGCTTTCAAGCAGAAGATTTCTCTATTGCACAGTGGGATTCCATTATTTACAATGAGATGGCAAAAGGACGCCCTGTATGGTATGGAGCTCATCAAAAAGCGGGTATTGGCCATAGTTTTGTTCTTGACGGCTATGACGGAGATGGCTTGTTCCATATAAATTGGGGGTGGAGTGGGTATTGTGATGGCTTTTACAAGATTACAAACATGGCTCCGTATAGTGAAGGTAGTGATGCTGGAACTGTTTTGGGATATACATTATTACAACATGCTTTAATAGGTATTCAAAAACCAGGTACAGTTGTTGAACAAGAACAATTAGGGATACAAGCTAGTGTTTCAGCATTTTTAGAAACAAACGGTTATAGTATTCTGAAATTTGTGAATTATACAGGGGAAAATGTGGTGGTTGATATTGGATTATCCATCGAAGGTATTAATGGAACTCCGTACTCCTTGATG
>JAEEGF012414506.1_pt1 | contig 11447 bp, 9 predicted proteins | sample 9134171 | NCBI WGS metagenome assembly JAEEGF01 (sample SAMN16246542, study PRJNA631951) | gut metagenome | biome: gut microbiome; feature: rumen; material: AP-attached | host: Bos | place: Iran: Karaj | collected 2018-10
TGAGACATCCTAATGATGTCGGAGTTCTGACCGGCATCATATTTTGAAACCTTGTGATCCGCGTTGGCGCGATGCAGAATCACATCTGGGAATTTGTCAGAGTAGTCAACAAGCTGATCGGCGACAGGGCGATGCTTCTGGCGAACCTCAGGAAGGTACAACGGACCTATAGCGGAACCGACGAGCTGAGCCAGCGCCTGCGTGAACTGGATGAACGCCTGAACGTGGAAGCCGAAGCGGTCCAGGGGCTGATCGCCCAGAACGCCAGGGTTGCGCAGAACCAGGATGACTACAGCGCCGCTTACGACGCTGCGGTCAGCCGGTACGAGGCCACAAAAGCGGAACGCGACCAAGTGGCGGCGGACATCCGGCAGCGCGGTATTCGCAGGCGGGAATTCGAGCGGTTCATCGATGAACTGGAAAAGCTGCCCGAAGCGGTACCGGAATTCGATGAAGCGCTCTGGGGCAGCTTGGTGGAATATGTGACGGTCAGTAAGGACAAGACGATGGTGTTCACGCTGCTTGGTGGGACTGAAACCACTGCCTGAACAGATTATCTCTGGGAGACGGTGAACAGCGAATAGAAATAGCCCTTCTGTTCCATCAGTTCTCCGAAAGTCCCCTGTTCCGAGACCTCGCCATTTTTCAGCGCGAACAGCCCGGTACAGCGGCGCAGGATATTTTCGTCCAGATCGTGGGTGACGATGACGCGGGTGTAGCCGTCCAGCTTCAGAATCGCGTCCAGCACCTCGAAGGAAGTCTCGGCGTCGAGGGAAGCCGTGGCCTCGTCCACGAAGAGCACGGGGGTCTTGCGCAGCAGCGCCCGGGCGATGGAGATCCGCTGCCGCTCTCCGCCGGAGAGACCGGAGCCGTTCTCGCCACAGAGATAGTCCGCGCCCTTCTCGTTGATGAGCTTTTTCAGTCCGGACAGGCGAACTGCGCGGTCGATTTCCTCCTCAGGGAAATCGGAGAACATGGTGATGTTGTCACGAATGGTGCTGTTGAAGACGAAGACGTTCTGTTGAATGATGGAAACGAGATCGTAAAGCGAGTTGGCGGAGATCCCTTTAAGCTCCATGCCGTCGTAAAGGATCTTGCCCTGATAGTTCTTTGAGGACGCCATCAGCAGGTTCAGAATCGTGGACTTTCCGCTGCCGGAACCGCCCACCAGCGCATAGCATCCGCCGGCTTGCATTTCCATGTCAACATCGTGCAGCACGGGCTTTCCCTCTTCGTAGGAAAACCTGAGGTTTTGTACGGAGATCCCCTCGGTTAGCTGTGTGGCGATCTGCTCGCCCTCGTCAGGGATGTTTTTATTCAACGCCTGTGCCAGCTTGTCGATGAGGCCGTAGGCGGACTTCTTTCCGGCATAATACGCCGGGAAAACCTGGATCGGCGCGAGCACGTAGTTCAGAAGCTGCACGAAGACGATGGCGGTGCCTGCAGTGATGCCTCCCTTCCCGGAGAGTGCGAATGCTGCTGCGACGAAGAACACGCCGAACTGCAAGGTCCCTCCGGCCAGCCCGGAGGCATAGGAAACGTGGAGCTTCACTTTTTCCCGGGTTTTTGCCGCCTCGGCAACGCTGTTGTTGCTATCATCGTGGATGCGGTTGATACTTTTTTCCGCCTTGAAGCTTTTGATCACCGCAAAGCCTGACAGAACGTCCTTGAGCATGCCGGTGTAACGCTCTTTCTTGTCGGAAACGTTCTTCTCCGCAACAGCCGCTTTATTACCGAGCACTACGGAAACAAGGATCGGCAGCAGCGAAAAACCGATTGCGATCAGGGTCAGCAGCGGGCTGTACCAAATCATCAGTCCCAGCGCACCGATAAAGGTAATGGCGACCTGGATCGTGTTTTGCAGCATCCGGACGTAGTCCTGCTCAATGGTGTTCGCGTCGTTGGACAGAGCGGAGAGGTAGCGCGCACTGTTTTCGCCGGAGAAGGCCTGAATGCCCTTTTCCAGCAGCCGGTCAAAGGCATATTTCCGGTATTGCCGCATGGCCCTTGCCCGGAATGCGGAGAGGAAAGTCCGGTCCAGCACCCAGGCGATCAGCATCATCGCAAAACCGATGCCCGCGACGAGAAGCAGCGTCCAGATGCCGAAGTCCGCATCGCCGGAAATCAGATCAGAGATCCCTTTGAGGGTCCACGAGATTACCAGCTGCGATGCGGCGGCGAGAAAGGCTGCGATCACAGTCATGATCAGGTTAAATAGGTTATTGCGGAACAGCTCCCCGACAAAGGGCTTCCGCATCGCCGCCAGTTCTTTCTTATCCACGTTTGTTATCCTCCTCATCCTTTACCTGGTTCCAAAGCGCAGTAAGCGTTTCATTTTCAAATTGGTTTACGGCATGCGCGATCCCGTCCATCGCTGTCGCACCCATGTCGTCATGGGCGCTGGCCCCTTCAATGCGGGTGATAAAGCGGATGTCGCTTTCATCGTAGCTGGGAGAAGCGTCAAAGAATGCGGCAAGCTCTTTGGCTTTTGTCAAGGCGCCGCGAGCCTCATCAACCTGACCTGACAGGAACTGTGCCCCGGCAAGGGCGGCGAGAAAAGCAGCGCTGACTTTGTCGAAGTAGTTTGGCTTGTCCGCTTCCCGCAGCCCCTGCAGGAGCCCGATCCCCCAACGGAGGATCGCCTGGGTGGAAGCATAATCACCGCAGTTCAGGTACACATTTATATAGCCGATGATGGTGGTAACCAGGTCGGAGAGGAGCTTCAGCAGAGCCTCCGACAGAAACGGAACGGCCTCATCATCGTGGTCACTTTGGGCCAGAATATGCCCGATATCGTGGCTGTATAACCCACCAGCGTTATGGGCTTTCCAAAGCGCAACGGCCTTGTCTGTTTCACCGAGTCCCAGATACGTTTGTGCGATTTTTCCATAGATCGTCTGCTCGCTGATCTGGGGATCTTCGTTTTGCGGCAGCAGCAAAAGGGCCTGTTCCAACAGTTCCAGCCCTCGGCGAAAAAGATCCTTATCCCCACTGTCAAATCCAAACGCACGGTACAATGCAGCACTTTCATTGACAATCCTAAAGGAGTGAGGATACTTCTTCAACGCCTTCTCCGCCTCCGCAAGACCGTCCCAATCCTTGCTGCGGCGGTATTCCTGCAATCGTTTTACCGTCGTTTCCAGACGGTTGTCCCTGACTTCATAGCCGAGCAGTACGTCCACGGAGATATCGAAAAAGTCCGCCATCTGGATGATCAGCCCCAGTTCCGGGATCGACAGCTTTGCCTCCCACTTGTAGACGGCTCCCGCCGTCACCCCTAAGGCCTCGGCAAGCTGTTCCTGGGTCAGCGATCGCTCTTTGCGGAAGGTGCGGATGTTTTCCGCCAGCATCATCTTCATGCGCCTGCCTCCTTTGTGGTTCTGCAAATGATTATACTGCGTGAAAACTGAAAAGAGAACAGACCAGTCATATCAATTAGATTTTATTTTTTATACTGTCAGTAAGAGTTTTCCAAAGGGAGGAAACTTCCTTATCGAACATTGATTTTTGGAATGTTTTCAAGTATAATAACAGATGAAATCTACGAAAGGAGGTTAAACCAATGATTAACAGGGAGGCTATCGTCGGTTAACTGAATATACGGGCGCATGGCATGAGGGGTGAAACACAGCCCTCTTGTTTAGTGTGCCGCATATAAGTAACTTCTGATCGTGGAAACCGCAGGACGCAGCCACAAAGGGAGCTGCTTCGCTGCGGTATTATTATGCCCTTTTTCAGCCGACAGGATATAAGAATGATTGGATAACGAACAACACAAGGATTCATGGAGGAAGACCATATGAATATACGATTGATGCCCATCAATGATGATAACAGAGATGCCGTTCTGTCCCTTTCCGTGCGGGAGGATCAGCCTTTCGTCGCTCCTAATGACGTTTCCCTGCGGCAAGCCGATGAGGCCAACGCGGAGCAACCTGGCGTGGCCCGGCCCTTTGCCATCTATGCAGATGAGAAGCTTGTGGGCTTCTGCATGTTCGCCTTTGACCCCGAAGAAGAGGATGAGGATGACCGCTACTGGCTCTGGCGCTTTATGATTGACAAAAACGAGCAGGACAAAGGCTATGGCCAGGCAGCGCTGCGGGAGATCATCCAATACTTCAGGGACAACGGCGCGGACCGGCTCTTTCTGTCCACCGAACCGGAGAACGAGCGGGGCCTGCATATCTATCACAAAGCAGGTTTCCGGGAGACCGGCATCATCGAAGATGACGAAGCGGTCATGATGCGGATGCTGAAGGGCCCGAACAGGATGGTCAAAAACTTTTATGGTGTTGATGTGGACCAGGCCATGCGGATAAGGGGAAAGAGAGGCTACGGTGTCAGCATCGCCGTCCAGGACGGAGACGGTGATTTTCTCACTTACTGCTCCGGGAGCGGCAGATACGGCGAAGACTATCCGGTAAACCCGGACATGCTGTTTCAGGCGGGCTCCGTGTCGAAGCCCATGTTCGCCCTGACGCTGCTGCGGTATGTCGACAAAGGCAAAATCGACCTGGACGCGGACATTTCAGGCGTCGTGCCGGAATTCGTCAAGAAGGGCCCGGTGACCTTTGCCGCGCTGCTCAGTCACACGGCGGGCTATAACGTGCACGGTTTTCCCGGCTACCCGGCAAATCACGAACCGCTTTCGCTGGAGGACGTACTGGACGGAAAGGGCAACACGCCCAGGCTCCGCAGGATCAGGCCTTATGGCAAGCAGCACATGTATTCCGGTGGCGGCATCACGCTGGCGCAGCTCGCCTTTGAGCGCATCACTGGCACGACCCTGCGGGAGGCGTTTAAAAAGGAGGTCGCCGAGCCGCTGGAACTGAAACGCACCGGCTTCTTCCAGCCACTGGACGAGGAACTGGTTGCCAATGCCGCCTTCGGCTTCCGGCTGGCGCAGAAGGAGGACCCGGCCCACGGCTATCATTACTATCCGGAGCACGCAGCTGCGGGCCTTTGGACCACACCCACGGAGCTGGTAAAGATCGGCATTGCGCTTTCCAGAAGCTATCGCAGGGGCGGCTTCCTCAAAAAGAAGACGGCTCGGCGCATGATGACGCCGATCATGGATGACTACGGGCTTTGCCTCAACGTCTGGGAGTCGGAAGCCCGGAAAGACAGCGTTGCCGGTCACGGCGGAGAGAACTGGGGCTTTCTGACGAGCTGGGTTTTCTCCAGAAAGAAAGACATCTGCGTCGCCGTGATGTACAACAATGTCACGGAAGCAGCTGACAAAGCGATGGATGACATCGCCTGCGAGATATACAGGAACGCGAAAGATTAAGGAGAAAACAGTCATGGATAAGAAAACCTTGATGGAAAGCCTTGCCCGCGAGGCGCACGAAAAAGGCGGCTTCAACGGGGCATGGCTCTACGCCGAGCACGGCGAAATCGTCTCGAAAGGCGCCATGGGTTTCCGGGATCCGGACAACACGCTGCCGATCCAGGAGGATACGATCTTCCAGCTTGCTTCTGTCAGCAAACAGTTCACGGCAACCGCTGTCATGCTGCTGCTCAGAGAAGGCCTTCTGTGTCTGGAGGACAAGATCACAAAGTACTTCCCGGAGCTCACCGCCTACGAGGGCGTAACGGTCCGTCACCTGCTCACCCACACCGGCGGCGTGCCCGATTACTTTGACGACGCGGACTGGTTCATCAACATCTGGAAGGAAGAGCACAGGGTCCCGGGCAACGATGAGATCATTCGTTTCCTTTGCGAAACCGAACTGAAGCCCTCTTTCGCCCCGGGCGAAAAGCTGGAATACTCCAACACAGGCTACAATCTGCTGGCTCTGCTGGTGGAGCGGCTCTCCGGCGTTCCCTATGAAGCGTTTCTGCAAAAGAACATCTTTGAACCTGCCGGCATGAGCTCCACCTGCTGCTGCCATATCCGCAGGGACGGCGTTCACTTTGAGAATTACGCCCGCGCGTCGGTCATTGAAAACGGCCGGTATGTGGCCGACATGGACTCTGTCAAGGTCAGCGAGGTAGCCGCCTTTGACGGGCTGAACGGCGACGACTATGTATACACGACGATCTTTGATATGTTCGCTTGGGACAGGGCGCTGCGCGATGGAACTGTGTTGACCCTGGAGGAGCAGCAGCTCATGTACACCCCCGCTAAACTCAACAGCGGTGAGGATGCCGTTTACGATGAGGATGAGGGGCTGGGCTATGGCTTTGGCTGGGGCGTCGGCCGTGATGAGAAGTCCGGGCTGATCGTCAGTCACAGCGGCGGTATGCCGGGCGTCATCACCTGGTTTGAGCGCTGGATCGATGCCGACCGGGTGCTTGTCATGCTCTTCAGCCGCGACCCGTGGGACTATAGAGCCGGGATGGGCGCATGGAACGGTCTGCGGGCCATTGCGGCGGACAAGGAGCCGGAGCCCATACGGACCATTGAGGAGATTGCAGTCAAAGACCCGGACAAATCCAAGTGGGAAGGCTTCTGCGGGAAATACGAACACCCCGAAGATGAGGATTTCTTCATCGACGAGGTTTGGCTGCAGGATGGCGAGCTTTATGCCAGGGCGGTCAGCGATGAATACGGCGAATTCAGCTTCCGTCTCTATCCCCTCGGCGAAAATGAGTTCGGCCGGAAAAGCGGTATGCTCAAGCTGACCATCGGCGACGGCTGCGTGCTGTACGATGAGTATACCTGCAAGAAGTTGTGACGAAAGGCAAAATCGGAGGAAAACACAGCTGAAATTCTATGCAAATTCCGCCTATGAGCGTCTCTTCGGAGGCGCTTTTATTGTGCTCACATATACCTTTTAACGATGAACCCACCTGCCTTCATTTTGAACCCGATTCACAATCGTTAATGGGGTTTCCGGGTTCATCGTTACATTGTATCAAATAGCCGTGCAAAATAGAAATCTCACGAGGCAAATGGATACAAACACATTATTGTGAACACCGGCTCAAACCCCTTGAAATCAGGCACTCTGAGGCAGTTGCCTGATTTTTCAATGGTCAGAGTATCTGCTGTCGAACGGTTGAATCCGGATTGCCCATGTTGCGGATGTGAGGGGCGCTCAGTATCTACTCTTGGGCTTTTACATAATCGCCAGAAAGCCCATAAACTCGGCACTTTTTGGGCATCGGCCTCGGAGATGTACTCTAAAAATTGCGCTTCACTTAACGAAAGTCTTATCGAGAATTGCAAAACCATTGTGATTATTTACCCCCGGGGTAAACTTTTGAGGTTGTCCCGATGGGTGGGGTAAACCAGACGATAGCGGCAGATCAGATTGGATGAAAAAGCTGGTCTGATATGCCGCTTTTTTATTGAGCTCAGACCGCTTTTGTGGTATGATAAAAAAGGTTTATTATAAGCAGGAGGGTTCCGTACTATGGCGAAAGCTGAAAAAAAGCAGGTATCCCTTGAGGCTGGCCTATGGAATGCGTGTAACAAACTGAGAGGTAGCGTGACGGCGACGGACTATGTGAACGTTGTCCTTGGGCTGCTGTTCCTGCGCTTTGCATATGATAAGTTCAATGCGCAGCGCGAAAAGCTGCTGGCCGATGAGGAAACGGAAGACTTTATCGACAATCCTCGCTTCTATTCCAAGGACAATGTGTTCTTCTTGGAGGAGAATGACCGCTGGAATTACATCAAAGATAATTCCAAGTCGAACAAGATCTTCACCTATATAGACGATGCCTTCCGCAATATGGAAAAGAATAATCCTACACTGAAGGGTGCGCTTCCCATTGGCTTTTACATCACGCTTCATATTGAGCCGTCAAAGTTTTCTTCGCTGATCGACGAAATTGACCGTATCCAGTATTCTCAAGAGGAATCGGATGATGTTATCGGTCGAGTATATGAGTATTTCCTTAGAAAATTCTGTATAGCTGCAAAATCCGAAAAGGGAGAGTTCTACACTCCGGGCAATATTGTGGAACTTATGACGCTGCTCATCCAGCCTTACTCTGGGTCGGTGTACGAAAGCAAGACGCGGTATTTGATACAATTTAACGATTCCCCTCTCAGGGGTGTCGCTTAGGGTTTAGGGGTGTCGGTTTTCAGAAACCGGCATAATCTGTATTATGGCAGACGTGGAAATCTTGCTAATGTTTGTCAAGAGGGAAAACGAAGAAAATTGGTCTAACCACCGCCGACCTTGACAGAACGTGCTTGGCCGGTTGCAAGGGCAGCACGGCGAAGGACGGGCGGGATCGAAAAAAAGACAAGGTAAGCCGTCCTTCGCCCAATTGAGCGTAACCGGCCAAGCACAACCTGTCAAGGCAAACCCGCAGGCGGGCGGCTGCTTGGCTGGTATTGAAGCTAAGCAGCTCAGGAACAAACAGGATCGGATAATGGCATGTTGGCATAGCAAACAAACCCGCTGTTGCAGGCGAAAGAAAAAGGGAGTAAAATGGATGTGATTTACTTATACAGAGCCATAGCTCTGGCGTAGTAGATTCGGAGGAACTTGTTGACCCCAGCCATCTTAGCAACATTGTGCGGCTTGCCTTCCTGCTCTTTCTTGAGCATGAAGAGATAGACTGGATCGTCCTGAGGCTTTGTCAGTTTAAGGGCCTGCATAACCTCAAAACAAGCTTTCCGGAGAGCAGGACTGCCACGTTTAGAGATGTGGCGGTTCTTGCTCTCGAATTGACCGGATTGATATGGAGGGGCATCGTTACCGGCATAAGAGTTGAGCGCTTTGCCACTGTGAAAACGACGTATATCGCCAATTTCAGCAAGGATGATAGGTCCGAGTCTGTCACCGACTCCATGCATAGAACGAAGGACTTTGTATTCCGGGATCGTTTCGGCGATATTCTGCATTTGGAGTATAATCGTGTCGGCTGCATTTTGTGCAGATGCAAGCAGGTCGACACATTGCCTCTGAACAGACCAGATGTAAGGATCATCGCCACGGGTCGTAATACTGTTTAAAGCAAGCTCATAAATAGCTAAGGCCTTGGATGCGGCATAACGGTCGGTTGTCTTTTTGACAAGCGAGGAGTAGGCAGACAGGAAACGAGGCTTGCCAATCCTGTGAATTTCGTCAAAGGAATTGAAACGCTTGATAAAAAGCAGGAGAACACAATTATCTGGCGTTCTGCTTTTCAAAGCAAGTAAGGAAGTGATACCTGGCATAGTTTGGTCGAGATGATCCAACAGTTGTGTTTTGAGTCGGGAAACATCAGCGATACGCTGACCGTACTGGCGCGACAGGAATCGCAGATCCTCATACTTCTGCTCCATAGCGCTGTAAGGAGTAAGCTTGTAAGCCTTTTCCAGTGCATAAGTGGCGATCCTGACGGCATCCTTTCTATCCGTCTTGGCTTTGTGAATTTCGACATCGCCGTACTTTTTCATCTGGTAAGGGTTGATGAGACAGACAGGAAAGCCTTCGGCCTGAAGTTTCTTCAATACTGGATAATGGTAGTGGCCGGTGTACTCCATGAGAATGGTGACAGGCGCGTCAAACGCTCTCAACCGTTCGACAAAGCTGTTCATTTCCGGCAGCGTATGTGCCATGTTGAATGGACGGGCAAGCGGTGTACCATCCGAGTTGAGGATGGCAACGGTACTCTTGGATTTCGATACGTCGATTCCAACAGCGATCATGGGATCCCTCCTTCGTACTGTGATTGATTGGGCCCAGCGCTTCACAATCCATTCATAATAGCTCGTTAAACGGGAGCGATCCTTCGTCCCAACTTGCTTAATCGAATGCCGGATGATGAAGGCTGGCTGACACATTTATCGTCGGGCGTGTTGTCCCAATCGGGAATTTCGTCAGCCAATCTCCTTCATCATATAGGAAAAGCGAAGGCTGTTAAACCCTCGCTTATATATTACTAATCGGGATTTGGAAGGGAGAATATATCATGAAAATTCTTATACTGAACGGAAGCCCCAGACCAAACGGCAATACCGCAAAAATGGTTGCGGCGTTTAGTGAATCTGCTGAAAATAGCGGCCATCATGTGGCCTGTTTTAATGTCTGCAAAATGAATATAAAAGGCTGCCTTGCCTGTGAGTACTGCCACGGGAAAGGACAGGGAACCTGCGCGCAGAAGGACGACATGCAGGAGATATACAAGGAGCTGAAGGATACCCAGATGCTGGTGTTGGCCGCACCAATCTATTATCACGGTATTTCGGGTCAGCTTAAATGTGTGATAGACCGCTTTTACTCGGCACTTTACCCAACAGCTCCGAAATCTCTTAAAAAGGCCGCAATGTTCCTGAGCTCGGGCGATCCTGATATGTATGATGGGGCAAAATTCTCCTATGAAGGCGATTTCCTCGGATATCTCGGATTAGAGGGTTGCGGTATATTTACAAACCATGACATGGATGTGATGGACAGAATCAGAAAGATGGCCTCATCTCTATAAATTCCGGTTGAACTAAACCGCTTCGCGGTAGTGCGCTCCCCAGCCGAATAACTCGGACCGGGCTTCCGAACCTCTTACATTATAGCAGAATTCCTTTATACTTGGAACATCCGTGCAAACGGAAAATCAAGTGTAAAGGAGTTTTTCACATGACCAAGGATGAAATCTTCGAGAAGCTGCAAACGGAAGTCACCATCAGAGGGCTGAGCCCTGGTACCTACTATACCTACAAGCGAGCCATTGATCTGTTTCTGAACTGGACAAACAAACCTTACGAGGAATTGGAGGAAATAGACTTCCGCAACTATCTGCTTTTTCTCATTAACCGGGGTGATTTAACCACAGCGACCATTAACATGTATAATGCTGCCATTCGTTTCTTCTTGCAGGTGATTCTTGAAAAGGACATCAACTATCGCCGCACTGCCAGACTGCGTAAAGAATACAAACTTCCGCCGGTTTGGAGCATTGAAGAAGTTGCCAAATTCTTCAGCGTGATTGATAACATCCGGGATCGTGCCATCTTTATCAATATCTATGGCTCCGGACTGCGTATTTCCGAAATCTGCACGCTCAGAGTTCAGGATGTTGACAGCAAGAATATGCGACTCATGATCCGGCAGTCAAAGGGACGAAAAGACCGCTATACAATTCTGTCCCAGAGCGGACTGGACGCGTTGAGAGACTACTGGAAGCGGTACAGGCCCTCTTCTCCTGAAGGGTATTTGTTCCCGGGAAACAATAAAGAAGGACATCTGGGTAAATCCGGCATTGAAATTGCTTTCCGCAAATATCTGAGCCGTACAGACATTGCGACGCCTGGCACTGTTCATACCCTTCGTCATTGCTTTGCTACGCATGCGCTGGAAGCCGGTACTGATATCCTCTATATCAAGGAACTCTTGGGGCATTCGTGCTTTGAAACAACGAATGTTTACCTCCATATAGCGAATACCAAAGTTTTCAAAACCAGCAGCCCAGCGGACAGCCTGACTCTGTGAGCGGGGTGTCAGCATGTCAGAAGTACAAACCGTTTTCGCTGAATATGGTGATGATTATGAGGCAAACCATCCATT
>JAEEGF010850761.1_pt1 | contig 11446 bp, 4 predicted proteins | sample 9134171 | NCBI WGS metagenome assembly JAEEGF01 (sample SAMN16246542, study PRJNA631951) | gut metagenome | biome: gut microbiome; feature: rumen; material: AP-attached | host: Bos | place: Iran: Karaj | collected 2018-10
TCGACGTTGGGTGTGCGATAATTGTAGATTTTCATTGTAGTATTGATTTAAAGGTGAATAATATAATGGGGCAAAGATAAATAGAGGACGAGACCGTTGTCAATGTCAAAAAGCATACCTAGCCTAAAAATGCGAATTAAACGAATTAAACTAATTCAGGCATCCGCGTTGGTACTCACGCTAAGGCGCCAAGACGCTAAGTTTTATTTGGCATCTGCACGCTCATCCCTCAATTAATTGAGTCGATTAGACCTACTTCGATGTTGTTGACCCAAGCAAGGATCTACAATAGTAGAAATTAATTGAGTCAATTAGACGGTTGTAAAAGGTTACAATCGCAGTAAAATCTACAATAGTAGAAATTAATTGAGTCAATTAGACGAATATCAGATACTTCCTTTTTCGTAAATCTACAATAGTAGAAATTAATTGAGTCGATTAGACGCGAACACGGCAGCGGGTACTCCCGCAAGATCTACAATAGTAGAAATTAATTGAGTCAATTAGACCGCTCCTTGAACTTCATGTAGCAGCTGATCATCTACAATAGTAGAAATTAATTGAGTCAATTAGACTAACTCATTTAGTTTTCGCGCGTACATCTTATCTACAATAGTAGAAATTAATTGAGTCAATTAGACGCTTGATTAGCATTAAACAAACCACCAAAATCTACAATAGTAGAAATTAATTGAGTCAATTAGACGGCCGACCATCACGCGGCCCGCGTAGGGATCTACAATAGTAGAAATTAATTGAGTCAATTAGACTGTGGAATACGAGGAAGCTGACCTGGAAATCTACAATAGTAGAAATTAATTGAGTCAATTAGACCCAAGACGGGAATATCGATATCGTCACACATCTACAATAGTAGAAATTAATTGAGTCAATTAGACCTCATCCCAAAAGCGAATCCTTATGCACATTATCTACAATAGTAGAAATTAATTGAGTCAATTAGACGCTCGATGATAGTTGGTATTACCCTGCTAATCTACAATAGTAGAAATTAATTGAGTCAATTAGACCTCGGAACTCATGTACCTGTCCATTGAACATCTACAATAGTAGAAATTAATTGAGTCAATTAGACAAATACGAACAGCCTTGCACAACTCCGCAATCTACAATAGTAGAAATTAATTGAGTCAATTAGACGGTTTGTCCCGATTTTGTCCCGGCTATTATCTACAATAGTAGAAATTAATTGAGTCAATTAGACCGAGATTAGTGGTCACCTGCTCAGCCGTGATCTACAATAGTAGAAGTTAATTGAGTCAATTAGACGGATATTGAAAATAAGTTAAACAATATGATCTACAATAGTAGAAATTAATTGAGTCAATTAGACTCTCACGACAAGCCATCTTCGGTCCTAATATCTACAATAGTAGAAATTAATTGAGTCAATTAGACGAAATCAACCTTAAAATTATCACTTAGTGTTATCTACAATAGTAGAAATTAATTGAGTCAATTAGACTTCAGCGGTAGAACACTTGACTGTTAATATCTACAATAGTAGAAATTAATTGAGTCAACTAGACCCTTTATGGGCGCAAAAATACAAAAGAATTTCTGTTTATCAATTGTTTATCAATAATCGTCTTTGCATAAAAACACCCCCCTTATAACATTAGGATTCATTAGAATGTTGTTTTCTAAGAATTTTCAATCGTTAAGATAAGGCTTGGACTGAGCAAAACTGAGCCACTCTTTATTTGAAATTGCCATATTGACCTTTTCATCGACCTGCGCTGCTTGAATCTGTCGAGCGACCCACAGGCCTTTTCGAGCGATGTTGTAAGCGCCATTGGCATCGGCATTCTCGGGCAATTCTTTGCCGCAGGTGCGGCTGTCAAAGAATTTGCCGTTCTCGTCGGCGACGGGCGAAATCATATAATCCACCTCGGTTCCCGTGATGCTGTTGCGCATCTGCAGGGTTAATGCCAGCAAGTGGGTAAGTTTGTCAAAGAAGTCTTTTTGGCTTTGTTCGGCTATCGCTTGTTTCAGGTTCCCTTGTGGCTCGATTCCATAGGTCGCAAACAGTGCATTGAACTCGTCAGTCAGGTTGACCTCGCGACTGTCCCAAGAGGAATTTTTCTCAGCATTGCGGAAGGTCTCGACCCTCGTGCCATGGGTGCAAAGCGTCCACTCTGTTCGTGTGCCTTCGGCCTTGGTGGTAAAGTCGTTGTAGTCCATCGTGAACTCATACCATCCTTTATCTTGATTGTAGCGGATAGACTTGAATTTGCAGAAGAAACTCCTTGACTTTTCCACGCTCTCATAACGAGGGTGCAGCAGGTCGACAAATCCGGTGACAGGGTCAATCTTGCTCGTGTTCCAGGCGGGGATGTAGAACAGGAAACCGTTTTGCCGTCCCATGTCACGGAAACTGGTGAACTTGTTGGTCAACTGGTAGGCATGCAGCAATCCGCCCGGTCGGTCAGCATCAATTTTCTTGTCGATGAGCAGATTGAGTTTGTCAATCAACGCCTTTTCAAACTGTTGATAGACGGAACTCTCCACCTTTTGCCGTCCGCGCTTGAATCCCATGTTCAAGTCCTCAAGCACGACAACAGCATGGTATTTGACCATGAGCGAGACAATCTTGTGGATGACCTGTGACAGGTAGCCCTGCTTTAACTCCTTGATGCCCTCGATGGTGTTCCAACTCTGGCGCTCACGCTGTCGCTCGTCGTCGCGCTTGTCAAGAAGGCTGCGATAGTTGGTCTTGTAAGTATTGCCTTGATACTCGTTCACAATCTCGTTGAGCGAGAACTGCTCCTTGATGCACCCCTTGGAGTCGATGACAGTGACATAAAGCAGGTGGCGCTCACCGCGGTCAATGCCGATAAAGTGCAGGTCATCATGGTCATGGATGTATTGGTTGACCAATGGATTAATGCTACCGCTCCCAGTTGCTTTAAAGTTGATGGTGATAGGCACATGGAACTGGAACTTATCCATTGTGAACCGCTTGTCCTTGATGATATCGTAATCAAATGTGCTTTCTTTCTTTGTAGTCTCAGGATTTTTGTTCTTGATAGCCTGATTGGCAGGATGGGTGGGTCTGTCATAATCAAGGCTCTTTTTGCGATAGAACACTTCGGCCTGGCCATTAAGTTTATATACCACATCGGCAAGATTGCGCTCGTCGAATACCATCTTCCAATAAAGCGTGTGCAGGTTGGGGGTGCCTTTGCTGTAAGGCGAGAAATCCTTATTGTAGATTTGGAACAGGAACAGTTTTCCCTCTTCTACCATTTTGTCAATGTAACTGACAGGGATTTGCTTGTAGGAAATCTTGTAACCCATCTGCTCCACCTCGCGGTAGAATCCACTCAAGTCCTCGTAGGTGTCGGTGGGGGAGAAATGGAAGTCAAATTTGCTCCAGTCCTCATGCTTCGCTATGGATGCCTTGAAGAAGTCAATCAACTCATGACAGTCCTTAAGGCTGAAGTTGTCACCTTTCTTGTGGGTCCCTTTCTCGTAATGCTCAAGCAGTTCGGGAGATGGCTTGAATTCCTCGATGCGTGATTTAGAGAAGAACACCTTGGGCAACATCTTATTGGCACCAGGTAATAGTTTGTATTCCATTTTTTCGAATGTGTCCTCGCCATGACCCGCTTGAGGTGCATCAACAAAAATTCTGTTGAATTGCTTGTTCATTATAGCCAGGAAGTATTTCCCGTCCTTGCGCATGATGACGCCTGTGTTGTCCCGCTCTTTGTTCAAGTCCCAACCATCAAGCAGGGTCGAATTTTGGAAATTCAGTTTGAATTTCTCGATAGAGTAGGGCTTGCGTGTCATGCGGTTGCGCACCTTGTTGTAGAGTGGGGTGATGTGGTCAAGTTCTTCCCACAGCACTGCCAGTTCTCCGTAGAAGCGCTCGTCCTTGTCGGGCTCGTCACCATTGCCCAGCAAGGGCTTGACAAAGCGCTGCAAAGCCTTGACGGCATCGAGCAATGCTTTTAAACGGGCAACATTCTCTTTGTCCTGAGCGAGATTGCGGTCCTCAGGATAGTCATTCTCGATGAGTGATTGGGCATCGGTGTAGGCGTTGTGGATTTGCAGGAACAGGTTTACGGTTTGCTCCTCGCCGTTGTCGGAAGCGCCCAGTGTGGCAAAATGGTCACAGATGTCCTTTTCCTGGATGCAGTGATTCATGTAGCCGATGCTGAAACTGTTTTCTCGCTTGATGAGTTTGCTGATGCGTTCCTCGTAGTTGTCGGCCTTCTCATTTCGCTTGAGCGGACAATTGCGCTTGACATCCTCGGCAATGGCTTTCTTGATAACCGACCAATCCTTAAACATCGCTTGGGAGATATCGGTTAGCGACAGGTCATTGGGAATGAAGATGCCATCCAGGTTGTAACTGGACAAGTTCGTCAACAGTTCTCTCAGTGGGTCAAACACGTGGTCATTGAGGGAATGGTAACATTCCTTCACCGCTTTAAGCATGTCCTTGTCGCTCTCGAACTCTTCGGGAAGCCAGGACACCGCCTCGCGGTCACTCAATATCTGCTTGAACAGTGGTTTGAGTTTGGGCAGGCGTGTGTCGCGCGATGGCTGCTGCTGGTTGTACAGATTGACATATTCGTTGATGCCCTGTATCTTCTTGCCAGACTCTTCAACCGTTCTACCGCCAATCACAGCGTTATAGGCCTCGATTTGCGACTGGGTGAGCAATTCGGTGTAGTAGTCCAGTTTGAACAAGTCACCGATTTCCCTCACATTGAGGTATTCTGCCATCTCTTGATAAAGTTGAGGGAAATGCTTGGCAACAGGCGATGCTGCAATTTTCTCAAACGTCGCCATGTTGTCGATGAACTTGGGCAGATTTTCGTGAATCAACCGATAGGCAATTGCTGTGGATTGAGCCTCGGCAGAGTACATATTCCTGCGATTCTCGTGAAATCCTGTGAAATAGGTCGTGAAATCACGGAATTCATCTATCAGTGCCTGCTCTTCGGGCTCGATAACGCTCAAGATGTCTTCACGGATAAGTTCTTTCTTGTCGATGCGCTTGTAACGGCTGTCCTTAGTAAGGGCGTCGGCAATCAACTTGCGCAGTTTGTCCTGTATCTTTTCTAAGGCTTTCTTGTCGGCATCGCTTTTTTGCGATTTGGAATAAAGTTCATGTAGCGAGTCCAGGTCATCAAGTGGCAATTTCAGGGTGCCCAGCACGCTATCAATGAACTTCTTATGGTATCGGTCAATGATTTTCTTGACCAGTTTGTAACTTTCGGCACGGTGCTCGTCTTGAGCAATAAGGTCTGTTCTCTCAAGTATCGCTTTAGTGCGCTTGTCGGGAATCAGTTCAAAACGCAACGTCTTTGAAACAGGATATAAATTAGTGAAATGGTCCATATTAATTAAGTATTAAGTGTTTTTACAATGACAAAAGTAGTCATTTTATTCTTTCTTTGCAAAATAACATGCACGGGGTGTCATATTTAGGCACTCCAATGTTAAAAGATGTTGTTGTGCGCTGTGATAGTTGAACGATTAAAGGTATCCAAATAAATCTTTTATGTACCTTTGCAGCGTGATTCAATGAGTTTGGGGTGCTTCCTGTTGTTTGGAGGCTGAGAACATACCCATTGAAAACTTGTGCAAACCGAATGCCGTGAGGCTTGCTTCGAATGGCTGAGGTGCTGCCAAGTTTATTTATCTGATCCGGATAATGCCGGCGTAGAGAACATTTATTGATTCAAGTTTCCCAACACCTTGCGAATCTTGAAGTTTAGGGTTTAGCGTTTAGCGGGCGGTGAAGTGCCTCTAGACCTTAACCTTTGACCCGTGAACTTGAAGCGGAGCGGGGGCGGAGCTTGAGAAAACTTTTTTATTGCATGAAGAAGACCTTATTGGCGGTTGCCACGATGATGGCGACCCTGGGTGCGGCGGCACAGCCTGCTGCAACCGACACGGTACCCTCTATCGCGCTGAGCGAGGTGGAGGTGCTGGGCACGCGTGCCAGCGCGAGCACACCTGTAGCGTTTACTAATGTTTCGGGCAAGCAGCTGGCTGCCCAGAACCATGGCTTGGACATCCCGTTCCTGCTGACGATGACGCCGAGTGTCATCACCACGAGCGATGCGGGCGCCGGTGTGGGCTACACGTCGATGCGCGTGCGCGGCACGGATGCCACCCGCATCAACATCACCGTCAACGACATCCCGATGAACGATGCCGAGAGCCACAGCATCTACTGGGTGAACACGCCCGACTTTGCGTCGTCGGTGCGCGACATCCAGGTGCAGCGCGGTGCGGGCACTTCGACCAACGGCTCGGGCGCCTTCGGTGCCAGCGTGAACATGAGGACACAGAGTTTCTCGAGCGACCCCTATGCCGAGGTGTCGGGCAGCTATGGCTCGTTCAACACCAACAGGGAGACCCTGCGCGTGGGCAGTGGCCTGCTGGGTGACCACTGGGCCGTCGAAGCCCGCCTGTCGCATATCGGCAGCGACGGTTACCGCGACCGTGCCACCAGCGAGCTGGTGAGCTACTTTGGCCAGGTGGGCTACTTTGGCGGCGGGACCTCGCTGCGCTTTGTCACCTTTGGCGGTAAGGAAGATACCTACCACGCCTGGGACGGCATCAGCCGCGATGAACTGAATGAAACCCGCACCTACAACCCCAACGGTGAAATCAAGCACGACGGCAAGGTGACGGGCTTCTACAAGGACCAGAAGGACATCTACCGCCAGACGCACTACCAGATTATCTGGAACCAGACCTTCAGCCCGCTGTGGAAACTCAACGTGGCGCTGCACTACACCGACGGCTACGGCTACTACCAGGAGTACAAGAACGCCCGCACGCTCAAGGAGTATGCTTTGGAGCCCGTGGTGACTGCCGAGGGCACGAGCAAGAAGGCCAGCCTGGTGCGCAAGAAATGCGTGAAGAGCGGCTTTGGCGGCGGCGTGTTCTCGCTGCAGTACACCGGTGAGAGGCTGAACGCCACCCTGGGCGGCGGCATCAACCGCTACAGCAACGACCACTACGGACAGGTCATCTGGGTCGAGAACTACACCAGCGTGCTGGCTCCCGACCACGAGTACTACCGCAACAACGGCCGCAAGACCGACCTCAACGTCTATGCCAAGGGCAACTACGTGATTACGGGCGGCCTGAGCGCCTATGCCGACCTGCAGTACCGCCACATCGGCTACCGCATCACGGGCAACAACGACAAGTGGGACTGGACCGCCGACCCCGAACACCTGCAGGTGCTCGACATCGACGAGCCGTTCAACTTCTTCAACCCCAAGGCCGGTCTGAACTGGCAGATTAACGCCAAGCACCGCGTCTATGCCTCGTTTGCCGTTGCCCAGAAGGAGCCCACACGCAACAACTACACCGACGGCCTGTTCCTGAAGCATCCCACGAGCGAGAAACTCTACGACTGGGAGGCTGGCTATGAGTTCCGCTGCGGCAACTTCGCTGCCGGCGCCAACTTCTACTACATGGACTACAAGGACCAGCTCGTGCTCAACGGCAAAATCAACGAAATCGGCGAGCTGATGGCCGAAAACGTCCCCAAGAGCTACCGCATGGGTGTCGAGTTGACGGCGGGATACCGCTTCACCGACTGGCTGCGCTGGGACGTGAACACCACGCTGAGCCGCAACCGCATCAAGGACTATGTGGGCTATGTGAGCGACTATGACGCCGACTCGTGGGACGACATGTGGACCCAGACCGAAATCCACGCGGGCAATACCACCATCGCCTTCTCGCCCAGCGTGACCGTGGGCAGCCTGATTGCCGTGGACTACAAGGGCTTCACCGCCTCGTTCCAGTCCCAGTATGTGTCGCGCCAGTACCTCGACAACTTCGAGCGCAAGGAAGACTCGCTGGACCCCTACTTCGTCAACAACCTGGACCTGGCTTACACCTTCAAGCTGCCGCACATCCGCAGCATCACCGTGGGCGCCACCATCTACAACCTGTTCAACGCGAAGTATGAGACCAACGGCTACTCGCAGACCTGCGCCCTGTATCCCGGCGGCAGCAAGGACAACGCCTACAGCCTGTACAGCGACCCCCGCTTCTATCCCATGGCAGGCATCAACGCCCTGGGTAATATTACGCTGCGCTTCTAGTGAGTTAGGAGTTAGGAGTTAGGAATTAGGAGTTAGGAGTTAGGAATTAGGAATTAGGAATTAGGAGTGGGCGGATGCCAACTAGGGACTAAGGACTAGAAACTAACTGAGAACTGACAACTGAGAACTGGCAACTGAAAACTGACAACTGAGAACTGACAACTGTCAACTGAAAACTGACAACTGGCAACTGACAACTGAGAACTGCCAACTGAGAACTGTCAACTGAGAACTGACAACTGAGAACTGACAACTGAAAATGGACTATTTCAGCAATTTCGGCTGGGTCGAGGCCATCGACGCGGCGGGCCTGGTGCTCGGGCTCATCTACCTGTGGCTCGAGTTCAAGGCCAGCATCTGGCTGTGGCTGGTGAGCGTCATCATGCCCATCGTGCACGGCTACCTCTACTGGGAGCGTGGCCTGTATGCCGACTTCGGCATGGAGGTCTATTATGTGCTGGCGGCTGTCTATGGCTACGCCATGTGGCGCTGGGCACGCAGGCACGCCCGCAAGAATAATGTAGAGACGCAAAATCTTGCGTCTCCCGCCGAGGGTGAGTTGCCCATCACCCGTTTCCCGCTGCGCCGCGTGTTACCCGTAGCAGTCGTGGGTTTGGCGCTGTGGGGCGTCATCTATTGGATTCTGATTACCTGGACCGACAGCAGCGTGCCCCTGTGCGACAGTTTCACTACCGCCTTGAGCATGATTGCCCTGTGGGCGCTGGCGCAGAAGTATGCCGAGCAGTGGCTGCTGTGGCTCGTCGTCGATGCCGTCTGCACCGTCCTCTACATCTACAAGCAGATTCCCTTCACCGCCTGCCTGTACGCCTTCTACACCGTGATGGCAGTGCTCGGCTACCGCCAATGGCTCAAAAAAATCCCTGCATAGTCAAACAACTGTTTTTTCAAACAACACAGAACAACTGTAAACAACCTGAACAACTTTTTATATTGTTGTTCTTGTTGTTTATTGTTGTTCCTGTTGTCTGATGGGCTATTGGCCGCGGACGTGTCGGATGTATTCAAAGAGGCGCCGGTAGAAGGGGTGGCGTGTCATGGTGGTGGCATCGCCCAGGATGAAGAGCTTCATGCGGGCGCGGGTGATGGCGACATTCATGCGGCGCAGGTCGCGCAGGAAGCCGATTTGGCCCTTGTCGTTGGCGCGCACCAGCGAGATGAGAATCACGTCGCGTTCCTGACCCTGGAAGCCATCGACGGTGTTGACCGAAATCAGATGCTTGAACGGCTTGAAGAAGGCGCGTTTCCTGATCAGGCGCTTCAGGTACTGCACCTGGGCGCGGTAGGGCGAGATGATGCCCACGTCGATGCGGTCGTCGAGGATGCGCTGCTTGCCGATGCGCTGGAAATAGATTTGCAGCAGGCTCAGCGTCAAGTCGGCCTCGCCCTTGTTGACGCGACCGAACGACTCGCCGATGAACTGTTCCTTGAAATTGTCGCGCTCGTCCTCGCCAAGTTCGATGGTCGAGGTGTCGAACCACAGGATGGGGGCGTCGCCCTCGTGGATGAGGCGGTGGGCGACCTCGGGTGCCGATTTCATCTGGCCATGGTAGAAATAATCGCTGCTGAACTGCATGATTTCGTCGTTCATGCGATACTGCACCTGCAGCAGCGAGACGCATTCGGGTTTGTTCTCGACAATGCGCTCCATGAGCGTCTTGCCCAGTCCGCCCTTCAACGCCTCGAGGCTCTTGACCGTGGGCGGCAGCTGGCAGTGGTCCCCGGCAAAAATCACGCGGCTGGCTCGGCGGATGGGAATCCAGCAGGCTGCCTCGAGCGCCTGTGCCGCCTCGTCGATGAACAGGGTGCCGAACCGCTTGCCGTCGAGCAGCTTGTTGCCCGCTCCCACCAGGGTCGAGGCGATGACGCGCACCTGGCCGAAGATGTCGGCATTGATGCGCACCTCGAGTTCGACCGCCAGTTCCTTGAGGCGGTCTAATTTCTGGTGGAAATGCTCTACCTTCTCGCGCCGACGGCGCCGCATCTCGCGGATGGTGCGCCTCACCTGCCACAGTTTGGGATAGTCGGGGTGGTCGGCAAAGCGGCGCTCATAGGTGAAACTCAGCATCTTGTCGTTGACGCGCGTGGGGTTGCCGATGCGCAGCACGGGGATGCCGCAGTCCACCAGTTTCTCGCTAATCCAGTCCACGGCGGTGTTGCTCTGGGCGCACACGAGCACCTGCGTCTCGCGCTTGAGCGTCTCGTTGATGGCCTCGACCAGCGTCGTCGTCTTGCCGGTGCCGGGCGGGCCGTGCAGCACGCGCACGTCCTTGGCGCGCAACACGTCGTTCACGGCGCGCTCCTGACTCGTGTTGAGCCACGGGAAACGCATCGACTCGAAGGTGTAGGTCTGTGCGGGCTGGTGGCTGTAGAACAGGTCGCGCAGGTAGGCCAGGCGGTTGCCCTTGGCGTTGATGACACGCTCCAGGGCGTCGAACATGATGCGGTAGCTCGTCTCGTCGAAGAACAGCTGCACGCCCACGGGCACTTCGGCGTTCTGCAGCTCGAGCGTGTGGCCCTCGGGGATGGCGACGACCATGCGGTTGCCGTCAACATAGGAAATCGCCCCCGTGAAATTGAAAAAGCGGATGCCGCTGGCCTGTTTCAGGTCGCCAGCGGGCGCCTCGGCCTTGAAGAACACGACGGGTTTGCCGTACTCGAAGTTGTGCTCAATCTCCTCATCGCCCTGGCGCGTCACCTCGATGCAATACTGGTTGATGGAGTTGTAGTAGGTGCGGCCCATTTTGAGCGGATACCAGGCGTCGCCGCGCGTCACCTTGCGCGCCAGCCCCACGGCCTCGCTGTGCAGGCGATAAGCCTCCTTCTCCTCCTGGTATTCCACCTGGAGCAGATGCCGTTGCTGTTGCAGCAGTGCTATGGCCGCAGTGTTGCTCATCCGTTGGTCTGTTGAGTGATTAAATTACCTGTTTTTTTTGACTGTTGCAAAGGTACTACAATTTAAGTGTAGTTTCATCTATTTCTGCACCAAATGGGTGCCCACTGCCCATTTTGTCACGATGCCTCTCGATGATAAAGTGCAGCCACCTGCGCTCAGTTTGCTTGAGAATCAAAAAAAGTCACCCGTGAAGGTTGATAATGTCAGATGATTGTTGTACATTTGCCATATCGTGAGATAGGTTTTTGCCCGGTTTCTGTTTGCAGCACTGGATGAGGCGAAATCCCTGTCGCAGTAGCATCATTAATCAACTTGTTGTTGGCCAGGGTGTTATAAGGTTTAATCAAAAGTGCTGTGGAATTAAAGCATAAATACTGTCATTATGAAAAAAGTTATATTTACGATGTTCGCCATTTGC
>JAEEGF012463906.1_pt1 | contig 11446 bp, 11 predicted proteins | sample 9134171 | NCBI WGS metagenome assembly JAEEGF01 (sample SAMN16246542, study PRJNA631951) | gut metagenome | biome: gut microbiome; feature: rumen; material: AP-attached | host: Bos | place: Iran: Karaj | collected 2018-10
AGTCGACCATTTCTGTCCCCAGTTTATGGTGGCGGCATCATCCTCGGGCTGCAGGGTCTTGGTCTCTGTATCCATGGTATAGGGGCCCGTCAGACGATGGTAAGTCCACTTATCCGTGAAACCCTTATCGCCCTGTACGGGCTTGCTGGCTAATGATTTTTCATAAGGCAGGGTATAGGTCTTCCAGCTATATTCGTTCTTGGGTTGTGTCTCGCCCCAGGCATAGAAGTTGCCATACTCCTCGGCCTTCTGGGCTCCTACGTTGCAGGTTGCCCAAACCGTCTTGCTGGGCAAGCCCAGATCTACATATTTGTGACCTTCTAGGGAAGCGCTCTTGGAAGTCTTGGTGTTGGAAGTTGCGACTTTAGAAGTCGATGAACATGATGTTGTCAGTAGCAGTGAGGCTGCCAACAGTAAAAGGATTGTAACCGTTATGGATTCCCTTTCTATAGAGCCTGCATACTGCGATTTCTTTGTTTTCATCTTGCTATTTATGTTCGTTTTGTGGTTTTTCTACCCCAAATATACTATTTTCTGATATACCCGTCCAAGCATAAAGACATTTATTAACAGTTACTCAGAACATTTTAATATTCATTTGTAGAAATGAGGGGGAAATGGTGTATTCACAGTTTTCACAATTCACAGTTAAAAATTAAAGGGGTACCCCTCGGAAGAGAGATAGATATATCTATATTATTATAAATATATATTAATATTCAGTACGCAGGTTTTCCTCGGGTGGGGCTTAAAAAATAAACTGTGAAAGGTGTCGCTTATGATGTTCTGATTTTTCAAAGCATTCCCATTACCCGTAAAATGCGCCATTTTGCGGCTATTAATAGTAACAATTGCTACTATACTGGAGCGCAAAAATTCTCTAGTGAGGGAACAAATTTTCCTTCGTTGGTCCATTTCTGTTGCCTGATAAAGCTTGATTTCTGTGTAAAGATATTTCAATATCTTACTGAAGCCAGAATAGTGTAGTACAGATTTTTTCTAGTGTAAAACTACCTCTTATCATTCTTTTTTTTATATCTAGTTTGCAAATAATTGGGAGAAGAGGTACACGGTTTCGGAAATTCTTCATATCTTTGTATCGCAAAAACGTAAATTTAACTTTTTTTGTCAAGATGAGTAAAAACACATCACTGGGCATTCAGAGCCCAAGACTAAAAGCCTTCATGAGCAAGGCTTATGTAAGAAACGTATTACTTCTGGTGGTTCTTTCTTTTTCTTCTGTAAGCCTGAAAGCTCAGGATATCCTGATGTTCAAGAACCTTGAACAAGAGAAAGTTGTAGTTCTCAGCGCTACTCCCAACGAGGTAAAGTATCGGTTGTACGGTGACAATAGCGGCGAAGAGCACGTTGCTAAGAGTTCTGATATGTTCTATGTCCGTTATGAGAACGGTAATATTCAGCGCTTCGGTTCTCAGGATCCGGACGATTCTCCCTTAACAGGTATAGTTTGTGGTGGTCGCAGGAAAATGACCTGTCAGTTTGACTTCCTCGTTCAAGACGCATGGGGTGTAGGACTGATGCTAAGGCGTGAGCTGAATCCGTATGTCGGAATAAACGTTGCAGGTGTATCCTATATGTCTGGCTGGCATGGTTATGATGGCCCTAGTAGCATGGGTATCATTAATATCAGGGCATTGGGAATTAGATTATACACACCCGAACTTGAGCCTTGCAGACTCTTTGCTGAGGTTACACCTGGCTATACCCATGTTTATCTGGATTCGTATATTTCCGGCTGGGGCAGGCTGAAGGCTGATGCTGACTGCTTCGGTCTTGATTTCTGCGCTGGCATTGAGATAGGGGGACATTTTGCGCTAAGCTACAATCTGGACTATATTGTCAATGGTAACGCTAGTGGCACTACCCACTGGGGCAAGGTCTCAATTCTGTTTTAGTCTCTCCTATTCACTCATATAAATAGCAGCCCCGAAGGTCGACCTTCGGGGCTGTATTGTGAATGTAAACTAAGCCTGCTGTATCCGTTTCAGGTGACAGAGCAGCAGTTTGCCGTTGCCATCGCGCAGATGCATGCCGTTTCCACGGCAATAGCGGAAGTATTTACAGTCCTTGCACTCATCTGTACGCATCCATTCGCGGTCTCTGTAGGGAGCATAGCGCTTCTCCCACACCTCCATGAAATCATCCTGGTAGATGTTGCCCTGATTGTAATCCGAGCGGATGCTGGCGCAGGCGGCAATGGAGCCGTCGGCCATTACGGAGCCTACGGAGATGCCTGCACGGCACGAGAAGAAGTGGTCGCGCACCTCGCCCTCGTAATTGCCCAGGAATCCCTCGCAGCCGTAGTCGACACGGATACGCCCTTCCTCGCGTGTACGTTTTATAAAATCAAAGACACCACGGAACTCCTCGTTGGTGAGCTTCATGTCGGGGTCGTTGACAGCACGTCCCACAGGGAAGACGGTGAAGAGCCTCCAACGCTTTACGCCCTTGCTTATCAAGAATTCTTTGATGTCGTTCAGCTTCGGGTAGTTGCGACGGTTCACGCAGGTTACTATGTCAAAGACGAACCCCTTCTTGGCCACCAGCATATCTATGGCCTTGCTGACCATCTGGAAACTCTGCGCGTTGCCTCGCATCCAGTTGTGGTCTTTCTCCAAGCCGTCCAGGCTGATAGTCATGGTATGGATGCCTGCCTTCTGGAGGCTTATCCATCGCTGTGGCGTAAGGTGCAGGGCGTTGGTAACTAATCCCCATGGGAATCCTTTCTGGTAGATGGCACGTCCGCATTCCTCCAGGTCTTTACGCATCAGCGCCTCGCCACCTGTGATGATGACGAAGACCTTGTGCGGGTCGGTCCTACGGGCTATGCTGTCCAGTACGCGCAGGAAGTCCTCCTTGGGCATATCCTTGCTTTCGGGCTGCATCTTGCAGTCGCTGCCGCAATGGCGGCACTTCAGGTCGCAACGCGATGTACATTCCCAGAAGAGCTGCTTCAGCGGGTGCTCCTTCCTGAGGATGTTCTCCTTCTGTCGCCAGAGCTCAAGGGCCAGCTTCTTCCGAAGGGTCAGAGGCGTGGCCTTCATTATTTCTTCTTCAGCTTGATATTCTGGGTGATGCTATAAACGCCACCATACCACTTGCCATCGCCCTTTTTAGTTTGTATGGCTGATTCGTAGTCAATATCTATGGTATCGTTGGCGAATTCTCCTCCGTTGGCCTCACCGTCAACGTCCTGAACAATTAATTTTGTATTAATTCCATATTCTCTATATGAAAGATAATATTCACCCTGGTAGTTTGTCTTCTTTGAGGCGTGATTATACCAATATCTTCCGTCACTCACATCTTGGTATGATTCAGCTGATACCAATATTCCGTTGATTTCATTCCCCTCCTCATCGGTTACGATACCACCAATGACGTAGTCGGCATTAGGAGAACCGTATTCACATGGCATTTCATCTTTCGAGCAGCTGCTGAAACCCAAAACAGAAAGCAGAACCGACAGGACGGCGCCAAACAAATGATAAATTTTTGTTTTCATACCCTTTTTAGTCTTTAAAATGTGTATTTTCGCATACAAAGATAATGCATTTGTTCAGTTCTCTCCAAGAATTTTAGAATTTTTTTACTTTCTTCCCCAAAATTTTGTCGTGGGGTGGGATAAAAAAACAGCCCAGGGAATGTCCTTGGGCTGCTTTGCATATTGGGGTGATGTTACTCTTTGTTTAGTACCGAATAATTGATTTTCAGCAGATTGTTCTTACGGCAGGCTTCCTTTACTAGGTTCTCCATCTGTTCCATTTTCTTATCGGAGGTGATACTGATGATGGATTCCGTGTTTTTGTGTTCGCTGATCAGTTGCATCAGCTCTACGGGTGTGATGGGTTTCAGCTCTGCACCTTCTATGCTACTGAACAGTTTTCCTTCGCTGTCGATGTGAATGCGGATGTTACCCGTTTTGTCTGAAGCATCTTCTTTAGGAACAACCTTATAGTTGATGGTAAGGTTAGGATTGGTGAGATTCTTAATCTCCCGTTCCACTTTGGGTAGTGCAACCTCGGTTGTAAGATTTACGGTTGCCTTTACACCTTCGCGTAAGCGACCTTTCAGAAACTTTTCTCCTTCCACAGGATCCATTATTTTGCCATCAAGGGTGAATAGGGTAGCTTCGTGGTTACTGTTAATATAAATTTCTACCGCCATTTCTTTGTCATCCGGAATGGGCGTTTGCACTACATCTTCGATGACTGAACTTGCTTTACTGAACTCTGAGGTGGCAAAGGCGCTGAGGGCCAGTGCAATCATGGGCAGCAGGTACAACACACGGCTGCGTCTGCCCTGATGGGGATTTGTCTTAAGCATCATACTGATTCTTTTTTTGGTTAGACTGTGATTAAAATTGTTTGCAAAAGTATAGGTGCTGGCGCCAACAGCCTTCTTTATTATCAATTGGGAATAGGAATGAGCGGAAATGCCCTCACGCAGGACATAGTCGTCCGCCTCGTACTCGTGTACATCACGCATATAGATGCCTAATAGGTAAGCAAAGGGATTCCACCACTGGATGGCCTCTACGAGGGTCAGCAGGATGATGTCCAGGGAGTGATGGTAGAGGATGTGAGCCTTCTCGTGCAGGATAATCTCGCGTCCGCTCTCTGTGTAGTCTTTCTCGCTGATTACAATGCTACGCAGCCAACTGAAGGGTGCCACATTCTCTGCATGGCAATAGATGCGTATGCCAGAGGGGTCGTCCTTCGTCCAGATACTTCCCCTGCGGATGATTCGACCCATAGAGAGCACCTCGCGCAGGCGGATACCTAAGATGGTCATTGCTCCGATGGCATACAGAATGCTTACGACGTAGAACCAGGGAAAAGGCTTCTCCAGGTTCCCCTCGCCCACGGGAGAGGGGTATGGGGTGAGGCCAGGCATCTCAACGGGTACGCCCAGCTCCAACAAGCCTTTCTCTAAGGTCTGAACGGCTGGCATCGTATCCATAGAGATTAGACTGAAGTTGCAGAGCGGCAATACCAGGCTCAGCACAAGGATAGCCAACAGGGTCAACCTGTTGAAACGGAACATCTTCTCCCTGAAAATCAGGAATATACCAGGCACAAACAGCAACGTTAGCAGTATGGCCGACTTGATTGCGTAGATGAGTAGTTGTGACATAAAGCCCCCTCCCTGCTCCCCCTTTGGGGGAGTGATTTATCATGTTAGTTGTTAAGCCCTCTTCTTATTAGTTTGGTGGTTGTCCCCTCCCCCAAAGGGGGAGTCGGAGGGGGCCTCCTCTAATTCGTGCAGGAAGCTTATTAATTCTTCCTCCGAAATCTCTTCTTCGCGAATGAAGTAGCTGAGCATAGAGCGGAGGCTGCCTCCGAAGAAGGTGCGCTTGACATCGTGCATGGCCTTGCGAACATATTCTGCTCGCCCTACCCTAGCCATATAATGATGTGTCTTGCCCTCTCCGTCTTTCTTGAAGTGGTCCACGAAACCTTTCTCGTAGAGCGTGCGCATCTCCGTAGCCAAGGTGGTGTAGGCAGGCTTAGGCTCAGGCAGCTGGTCGTAAATCTCGCGTGCTGAGACGGAGTGGTTGAAGTCCCAGATGATGGACATAATGTCGTATTCCGTCTTGCTGAGGATTGACTCTCGTCTGTTCGTTGTTTTCATATCGCGTTTGTGTTGTTTTCTGCTGCAAAATTATGTGGCAAGGGAAAGCAATGCCTAAAAAGAAGCATAAAAACTTCTCCATTCTGTCAGAATTTAACTTTTATTAATAGAAATAGAAATCGGGGAATCCCTCTCTCGAATAAAAAATTGGGTGCTTTCGTTGTCTGTATTAGGAAATTGTCGTACCTTCGCATTAGATATGGCACAAGATAACCGACAGACACAAAATCAAGTACAAGTACAGGCGCAACAGCAGGTGCAGGTGCAGACGCTTTCGCCCCAGCAGGTGATGTTGGTGCGACTGACCGAAATGCCCATAGAAGCTCTGCAGCAGCGCATAGAGAACGAGTGTCTGGAAAATCCTTGGTTGGAGAAGCGGGAAGGGGTTGATGACGAATCCGGATTTTCTGGGGAGGCTGGAAATTCTGACGAATCCGGAGAATCCGGCGCAGAATATGACTACCGCTCGGAGGATGATATCCCTGACTACATGCTGCGCCCCACCTATGCCAAATCAACGCCTGAGAGTGTGGAATACGGTGATACCCTATCCTTCTATGATAAACTGAAGGAGCAGATGGCCGACTTCGAACTGACGGAGCGCGACCGTATGCTGTTGGAATACCTGATAGGTGAGTTGGACGACAGCGGCCTGCTAGGGAAGCCACTCTATCAGATAGTGGACGAGGCGGAAATCTATCAGGGCATAGAAACCAATGAGCGCGAGCTGCTGCATGTGCTGGGCATCCTGCAACAGTTTGACCCTGCTGGCGTTGGCGCCCGTACATTACAGGAATGTCTGCTCCTGCAGATAAAGCGCGATGAGAAGAATCCCTATCGCCCCCTGCTGACGAAGGTGATGGAGCGCTACTTTGACGAATTCATACACAAGCGCTGGGAACGCATCCAACAAAAGTTGAAGCTGTCGCCCTTGCAGGTAGAGGAACTGAAACGCGAGATAAAGCGCTTGAATCCCCGTCCAGGCTCATCCCTTGGAGAGAAGAGCATAGTATTGGGGCATCAGATAACGCCCGACTTCATAGTGGATACCGACGAGGACGACCACATCACCGTACAGCTGAATGGCGGCAATGGGTCGGCCCTGATGATAAGTCCGGATGCCACAGAGAAACTACAGGCCTATGCCAAGCTAAAGGATAGTCAGTTGACCAAGGCTGTACAGGAGGACATAAGGTTCACACGCGAGTACGTAGAGCGTGGTCAGCTCTTCATAGATGCCCTTGCCCAACGCAGGGAGAGTATGATCAGGACTATGAACGCCATCATAAAGCTGCAGAGGCCCTTCTTCCTGGAAGGAGATGATATGTTGCTAAAGCCCATGAAACTGGAGGATGTGTCGGAGCTGGCTGGTTACGACATCAGTACCGTCAGCCGTGTCTGCAACAGCAAATACGTACAGACACCCTTCGGCATCTATTCCCTGAAGCATTTCTTTACCCATAAGGCCGTGCAGAAGGACGATGCAGAGATGGCAACCCAGAGACAGGTGATGGCATCTATACAGGAACTGATAGACGCAGAAGACAAAAAGAACCCTCTAAGCGATGAGAAGCTGGCCTCTCTGCTGAAGCAGAAGGGCTACGACATAGCCCGACGCACCATTGCCAAATATAGGGAGTTAATGAAGATACCAATTGCACGCATGCGTAAGTGAACGCTAACCACTAACCGCTAACCGCTCAGAATAAATGAGAAAACATATAGTCATAGCCAGAGGATTCAGTAGTATATTCCGACCCATGTACTACCCTACCGTAGGAACCATCATACTGCTCACGTTTACGTATATGAGCATGTTTCCTTGGGCATTCCGACTGATGGTATTGGGCGTTGTGTACTTCTTTACCGTTCTGCTGCCCGTGCTGACAACCTATCTGTACCGTCGTTTGCTGGGATGGCGACTGCAGGAGTTGCGTGAGCGTCACAAGCGCTTTGTGCCCTATGCCATTCACTTCCTGAGCTACCTGTGCTGTATGTATCTGCTGGACACTATGCACATGCCCCGTTTCATAACGGCTATCCTGTTCGTGTCCCTGCTGGTACAGACGTGTTGCATCATCATAAACATGTTCTGGAAGGTGAGCATGCACTCCGCTGGCTCTGGTGCCGTTATAGGAGGCTTGGTGGCCTACTCTACCATCTTCGGCTTCAACCCCATCTGGTGGTTGTGTGGCACAATCCTGCTGTCGGGCTGTGTTATGACCAGTCGTATGGTGCTTCTTCAGCATAGTCTTGCACAGGTGCTGGTAGGCACAATGGTAGGTGTGATTTGTGGATTCTTTGGAATCATATTTATATAAATAAGTGAAGAGTGAAGAATGAAATAATGTTCAATGCTCAATGTTCAATGTTCAATGATATAAGATGAAAGCAGTTGTAAGTATTATCATGGGTAGCACAAGCGATCTGCCCGTTATGGAGAAAGCCGCTAAGTTCCTGGACGAGATGGAGATTCCCTTCGAGATGAATGCCCTCTCTGCCCACAGAACGCCTCAGGAGGTTGAGGACTTTGCCAAGAATGCCGAGATGAGAGGCATCAAGGTCATCATAGCAGGAGCCGGCATGGCTGCCGCTCTGCCTGGCGTTATTGCTGCCAGCACTACCCTACCCGTCATAGGTGTTCCCATCAAGGGCATGCTGGATGGATTGGACGCTATGCTGAGCATCATTCAGATGCCTCCTGGCATACCCGTAGCAACAGTTGGCGTGAATGCTGCTCAGAATGCAGGCATCCTGGCAGCTGAGATGCTGGCTCTTGGCGACGACTCAATCTCTATCAAGCTGAAGGCTTACAAGGAAGACCTGAAGCAGAAGATAGTAAAGGCCAACGTGGATTTGGCAATGGTGAAGTATAACTATAAGGTAAACTAAATGAGAAGACCCACACACGAGGTCAAGATTGGCAAGTTACGCATTGGCGGCCAGAACAAGGTGGCCGTTCAGAGCATGACTACCTGTAGCACTATGGATACAGAGGGCTGCGTAGAGCAGTGCATACGTATCATAGATGCAGGTGCCGACTTGGTTCGCCTCACTACCCAGGGAACACGCGAGGCTGAGAATCTGCGCAATATAAAGGCAGGACTCATAGCCCGTGGCTACGGAGATACACCTTTGTGTGCCGATGTGCACTTCAATCCTAATGTGGCCGATGTGGCTGCTACCATCGTGGAGAAGGTACGTATCAACCCAGGTAACTACGTTGATCCTGCCCGTCAGTTCAAGCACCTAGAATATACTGATGAGGAGTACCAGCAGGAGCTGAAGCGTCTGGACGAGCGTTTCTGTCGTTTCCTTAGCATCTGTAAGGAACACGGTACAGCCATCCGTATTGGCGTGAATCATGGCTCGCTGTCCGACCGTATCATGAGTCGTTACGGCGATACCCCAGCGGGCATCGTAGAGAGCTGTATGGAGTTCTTGCGTATCTGCGAGCGTGAGAAGTTCCCTGACGTTGTTGTCAGCATCAAGGCCAGCAATACAGTCATCATGGTGCAGAGCGTTCGCCTACTCTGTCAGGAGATGGAGAAGGAGGGAATGGATTATCCCTTGCATCTGGGTGTTACAGAGGCTGGAGAAGGCGAGGACGGACGTCTGAAGAGTGCTGTGGGTATAGGCTCGTTACTCATAGACGGCATAGGAGATACCATTCGTGTTTCTCTGAGCGAGGAGCCTGAATGTGAGATTCCCGTCGCCCAAAGCATCCTGCAAGCTGCCAGAGTGCAGATGTGCAAGCCTGAGTTCATCAGCTGCCCAGGTTGTGGACGTACGCTCTACGACCTGCAGGATACCATCCGCCGTGTGAAGGCTGCCGTGGCTGAACGTGCCAAGGTGAATCCCCAATACAATACGCTGAAGATTGCCATTATGGGCTGCATCGTCAATGGCCCAGGCGAGATGGCAGATGCTGATTACGGCTACGTAGGAGCTGCCAGAGGCAAGGTCTCGCTCTATAAGAACAAGGAGTGCGTAGAGAAGAATATCCCTGAAGCTGAGGCCATAGAACGCCTCATCGCTTTCATAGATAATGATTTAAAAATCGGTTAGCGGTTAAGGGGATGTTAGTTTACTGTTTACGGTTTACGGTTTAATGTAATTCTCAATTCCCAATTGGTGCTTGCGCCCTCAATTCTCAATTTAAAAAGTGGAGTTGGTTTATTTATTTATCGGAATCATATTAGGAGGTGTTGCCGTATTTATGGTGATGCGCTCTAAGGTGGGTGCTATGCAGCATCTGATGGATGTATCCAAGCAATTGCAGGAGGAGCAGAAACAACAGCAACTGGAACAGAAGCAGCAACAAGAGGAGCAGATGCGCCAGCAACTGAACCTGATTCGCGAGCAGATGAATTCCACCTCTGAGAAGATTCTGAAGGAGAGGGCTGAACAGTTGTCGGCTGTCAATAAGGAACAACTCTCAGGCATCCTTACTCCCCTGCAGACACATATTCAGCAGATGCGTGAGGCTGTGGAGCGTTCAGACCGTGAGCATAACTCTACGATGCAACGACTGGATGCTACTATCAAGACCAGCATAGAGCAGAGTCGTCAGGTTGGCGAACGTGCAGATAAACTGGCTCAAGCCTTGACAGGAGAGAACAAGACACAGGGCAACTTTGGAGAACTCCGACTGAAGCAGCTCTTGGAAGGTATGGGACTTCAGGAAGGTGAGCAGTTCACCCTACAGGAAACCATCAGAGACAAGGACGGCTATGTGGTGTATGAGGAGGACGGACATCGTCTTATCCCTGATGCCATCCTGCATTTCCCTGACAAGAGAGATGTGATAATAGACTCTAAGATGTCGTTCACAGCCTTCGAGGATTACCATAATGCTGAGACGGAGGCACAGCGACAGGATGCCCTGAAGCGTCATCTGACCAGTATGCGTAATCATGTGAACGAGTTGGCCAGAAAGAACTACTCGAAGTACATTGCAGAGGGCCACGCCAAGTTGGATTTTGTACTGATGTACGTCTTCTCGGAATCAGCCCTTCAGTTGGCACTCTCTAACGATGCTACACTCTGGAAGGATGCCTACGACAGAGGGGTTATCATCACAGGCAGCCAGAATCTCTACACCATGCTGCGTGTATTGGAGATGACCTGGAAGCAGGTTCGCCAAGTGGAGAACCAGCAGAAGATTATGGAATGCGCCAATATGATTGTGGATCGCGTTCAGCTGTTTGCAGAAAGATTCGAGAATGTAAAGCAACAGCTACAGAAGACGCAGGACAGCTTCGATAAGTTAGAATCCATAACAGCAGACTCTGGCCAAAGTATCCTAACCCCAGCTTCACGATTGTTGAAGATGGGTGCCAGTCAGAATCCCAAGCGCAAGAAACAGTTGCAACAGCAACAGAATTCAGAACAGATAGAGGAGAAAGAGGAAGAATAGTGTACTATTTTATCCTGAAATAACACTTTTTCTGCCACTATATTTGCATCGTTCAAACTAAATGTGTACTTTTGGCACAAAATTCTACAACTATTTAGCCAAAACGAGTTAAAAACGTACACATTATGCAAATTCATTCCATTATCCGCAAACTACTGCTTTCCTCATTGGCAGTAATGTCTCTTGGGGCTGTGGCACAGGAGACGGAACCTATCACACAAGCAAACGTTGATATCTGCATTTACGGCAGTACCCCAGCCGGCATTATGGCTGCCTATACAGCTAAGTTGAAAGGAAAAAGCGTGCTGTTGGTATCGCCCACAAAGCGTCTGGGTGGTATGACTGCAGGAGGTTTGGGTTGGACGGATATAG
>JAEEGF010106032.1_pt1 | contig 11445 bp, 10 predicted proteins | sample 9134171 | NCBI WGS metagenome assembly JAEEGF01 (sample SAMN16246542, study PRJNA631951) | gut metagenome | biome: gut microbiome; feature: rumen; material: AP-attached | host: Bos | place: Iran: Karaj | collected 2018-10
TGTTAGGACATTGATTTCACAGACATATCCTAGAATCGAGATTTTACTAATTGACGATGGCTCAACAGATGAATCTGGTAAAATGTGCGATTATTATGCTGGAAAATATGACAATATTTCTGCCTTTCACAAAATTAATGGAGGACTTTCAGATGCCAGAAACTTTGGCTTGCATAAGTCACATGGTGAATTGATTAGTTTTGTTGATTCGGATGATTATGTTGAACTGGATATGATTCAATTTTTGTATGACCTTATGAAAAAGAATAATGTTTCTTTGGCATGCGCCAGATATGATCAGGTTGGTGAAATAGTAAATGGTGAAGTCCCTTATGAAACTGGTATAGAAAAACTTCTCACGGCGAAAGAATTGCTTGAATTAATGATTCTTATTCAAAACTATAAAGGATTGTTTGCGTCTACTTCTGTTTGGGATCGATTATACACTAGAGAATTGATTGAGGGGATTGTATTTCCAAAGGGAAAGAATTATGAGGATATTATATTCTCAACAAAAGTTATTATAAAAGCAGAAAAATGCGCATATGCTAATAGAGTTGTTTATCATTATCGTGTGAGAAGTGGCAGCATAAGCAATCAAGCAAATTGGGATATCAGACTCTTTACAGATAAGTTTTATTTTGAAAAACAACAAGTGGAGCTTTTGATGAAATATGGGATGAATGAACTTGCAGAATTGGTCAAATTACGAATGAAAAATGATATGATATGGCAAATTGTGCATTATCCGAATATGGAATGCAGGAAAGATGCATTAATTGCGACTAAAAAGATAAAAGTTAGTTACTTGGCTTTGCTAAGGTCAAAATTAAGAATTAAAAATAAACTTGCGATTCTTAAGAACTTAGCCCTTTTTGTCTTTGTTCGTTGATAGAGTTTATTTTTATGAGGATGAATTTGGTTTTATGTTATATATGGAATTCGCTGGTGGTCTCGGTAATCAAATGTTTCAATATGCTTTTTACAGACGTCTGAAAGAAATGGGGAAAGAGGTTAAATGTGTAATAACAAATGATCAGAATAGTAATCGGCCGTTTTGCTTGGATATATTTCCTAATGTTCAGATGGAGTTGATTTCCGATACAGATGATTATTATGACATCAAAGCCCAGTATTTGAAGAGAGGATATGTCAAAAAGATTATAAATAGGCTATTTCCTGCGACAAGAAGGTATTATTTTGAAAATGAAAATACTATAATAGATAATGATGCCTTCATTCTTTCCAATAAAATCATAAGTGGGTATTTTCAAGGAATTGAATATGTTAAGCCTATAGAAAGCATAATTAAAAATGAATTTAAGTTTCCGGTAGGAGAACCTAAACTTGCCAATTTCATAGATGATCTTCCAAAGGATGCTGTCAGTATCCATATTCGTAGAGGAGACTATTTGGAACTAAGTGACATCTATGGAGGGATTTGTACAAAAAAGTATTATAGTGATGCGATTGAATACATGAGGAATAATAACCAGTCTTCATTTATTGTGTTAAGTAACGATCAGGAATGGGTAAAAAAGAATATTGTTATAGAAAATGCTGTTTATATTGAAAAAACAATGTTTGATTACTATCAGGATTGGTATGATATGTGTATTATGTCGTGCTGCAAAAATAATATAATAGCAAATAGTTCTTTTAGTTGGTGGGGAGCATGGCTGAACAACAATGTAGGAAAAAAGGTAATTTTGCCACCATTTTTCGATCACCTCCACGAAAAAAAAAGGTTTGCAGATAATGGATGGACAATTGTTGAAGGGTAATTGAATGAGAACTAAAAATACATTGAAAAACGCTTTGTATGCAGTTGTGTCATATATGTTCTTGTTTTTAATGGCCTTTGTTATTCGACGTGTTTTTATTCAAAATCTACCGGTTTCTTTACTGGGATATGAGGGGTTATTCGGAAATCTGTTTGCATTGTTCTCGTTGGCTGATTTGGGGATAGATACCATTATTCTTTACAGGTTGTTTCCGGCTTTCGCAAATAAAGATGAAATAGAAATACGTCGTTTGATGGCTATTTACAGGAAATGGTATTATAAAGTTGGAATATCGATTGCTGGGTTAGGAGTATTAGCGATTCCGTTTCTTCACTTCATCGTGTCGGGAAATAATCTTGATTGGAGTTATGTATATTACATATATATTATTCAGTTGTCTGCTACAGTTTTTACATATTTTTTGGCGTATAACCGAATACTACTTGTGGTCAGCATGAGGGAGTATGAATGTGTAAAAATAGAGACTCTATTCGTGGCATTGTTCAATGTTTGCAAATTGATTGTATTGATATTTTTTAAGAGTTATATGCTATACTTGTTTGCAGGAATGATTTCGGGGGTTTGTAGTAACTACTTTATTTCTCGTAAGGTAAAGAAAACATTTCCAGGGCTGATACCTATTGGTTTTGGACAATTCAAGCATCAAAAGTTGGATTTGGAGGATAGTTTTAAAAAGGAAATACGGGATAATGTTATCCAAAAAATTAGCGGGGTAATATATGGTGGAACGGACAGCATTGTAATTTCTGCTTTATTAGGAATTAATAGCGTTGGCTTGTATGCCAATTACCTTTTGGTTCAAGGTTATGTGACCGGCTTTTTTACAAAAATAATCAAACCATTTCAGGCGTCTATAGGTAATTATATTCATACTAATGAAAGAGGACAGGAGACAGATGGGTTATTTCGAATGTTTGATATGGTCAGTTTTTTTGGAGCAGGACTTGTATCATCATGCTATCTAGTGATGTTTAATCCATTTATTACATTATGGTTGGGAGAGGCTTACTTATTAGATCAAGTGTTTGTTCTTGCTTTGGCTACTAACCAATATGTTCAATGGAATCATCAATTTATAACGATATATCGATCAGGGTTTGGACATTATGAGATTGATAGAAATCCGGTGATTTGTGCAGCGGTTATTAATATCATTGTATCAATAATACTGGGCAAAATTATTGGAATAGCAGGAGTAATAATAGGAACAATAATTGGGCATATGGGGTTTTGGTTCGGACGAGCTAGGACAGTGTATAAACTATATATGTGCGAGACGATTAGAAACTATATTTTTCGTCAAATAAAAAGATTATTCTTGTGGGCAGGTGAGATGTGCTTATCTTTTTTTATATGTCAAAAATTACCAATTTCAATTATGGGAATAGTATTGCGATTATTGATCTGTTGTATGATAACATTTGGAATTAATATGTTGTTTACATTTAGATCCGTGGAAGCGAGAATGGCATATAAATATTTTGTAACGATAAAAAATAACATTAAGGAGAAAGAATGATAAGGAATATAGCATTTATCCCTTGGGGAAGAGAGTTTATGAACGATGAAATGTTTATGGCATCTAGTCCCTATAATCGTGATAATGGATTTATGAGTTGGATAAAATGCAGAGAAAAGTTCAGCGAAATGGGAATTTCACTACATACGATTGATAAGTATGATGACATATCTGATATCGATATCATTTGTTTTTTTTGGTTTGATGATTATTGGTATCGTAAAGTAAAAAAAAGAGGATTGCTTGAAAAGACTATATATATTGCTTTTGAACCTCCAGTTGTTGATAAGAATCATTCTCCTAGGGGAATCAATGAGCTTAAGAGCTTTTTTCACTATATATTAACGTGGAATGATGATTTGGTTGATAATCAAAGGGTATTTAAATTTATGTATCCGTATTGGTTTGATTATAGCACCGCTAATTATTTGAAATTTAATGAAAAAAACAAATTGTTAATAAATATATCTAGTAACAAATCATCAAATGTGAGAGATGAATTATATAGTGAACGCAAAAAGGTTATTCGTTATTTTGATGCACATAAAGATTTTGAATTGTATGGCCCTGGATGGGAGAAAGAAAAGCTGTCATCATACAAGGGCATGGCCTCATCAAAAAAAGAAGCATATTCTTCAGGTATGTTTGCATTGTGTTTAGAAAATATGAAGAATGTCAAGGGATATATTACTGAAAAAATTTTGGATTGTTTTTGCGCAGGAATAGTCCCGATTTATCAAGGAGCCAGTAATGTTTCAGAATATATTCCAGATGATTGTTATATTCATTATGATAAATTTGGCAATCTTGGGGAATTGGAAAATTATCTTGCTTCAATGAATGAAAAAGAATACAATCGGTTCCTTGAAAGTGCAAGAAAGTATTTGGAAAGCGATATGAAGAATTGTTTTTTACCATTTTCTTTTACACAGGCAATTTTATCTCCCTTTAATGAGTTTTCTAATGCCACATTTAAACCGAAAAGGAGTTGGACGGTGAAGTCCATATCAAGAGATATGAAGTTGTTAGCAAAAAAAGTGAAAAATCATTTTTTTATTGCTCTATTTTGAGATTCTAAATAAATATCAATAAATGTGGAGGAAAAATATGTGGTTCGAAAAATATTTAATTATATAAAAATAAAAAATAGAAAAATGAAAATTATTAAATTTTGTAAGTTGGAAAAATAAAGTGCTCCCCTTGTCAAGGACATTTTTGATTATGTTAAGTTAAATCTGATAAAAAGTGTGTTATACTCTCCTTGCTTGGACGGAGGATAGGGCAACGCTGAGGAGCGACCTGAGCGCCGATCCGAGTCGCGGGAGGGCGGCACACAGTGTGTCGCTCTTTTTTGCCGCCCTTTTGCGTGTAATGCGTTAAACCTCGGGGTTCGGGGCAGAGCCCCGGAAGGTGGTGGCTGAATAAGTTGGCAGTGGGTAATGACCACTCAAGAGATATTGATAGTATTCCCTGGGGGCAAGTTTTTTAAGTTCCCACTGACCACGATCATTATTGTAGTAATCGATCCAATCATCAATGATGGACTGAACATCTGAAGGAGTGTTGCAAGAGGATATAGTATTACCGAGTTCATCCTTCATATGCCCAAAGAAGCTTTCCTGCGGAGAATTGTCCCAGCAATTGCCACGACGCGACATTGACTGGACAAAGTCAGCATCCTTAAGCTTGGCAATAAAGGCATAGCTGGTGTAGTGTGCGCCCTGGTCAGAATGAACGATAGTGCTGTTATCAAGAGCGCAACCGTGCTCGGAAATTAGTTGATCAACGGTATCTATAACAAAGTCGACCTTTAGGCTGGTGCTTACCTGATATGCGAGAATCTCATGAGTAAAGGCATCCAGAATGGTAGACAGGTAGCAAGTGCCATACCGGTACTTCAGATATGTAATATCTGTCAGCAGAACTCTTCTCGGAGCGAGCTTGAAATGCCGGTCCACTATGTTGTCGGCGACATTGTTCGTGGCTAAAGCTTTTGCCATGCGCCGGTAGGGATTAGCCTTGCGTATAGGACACTTGAGACCATATTTATGCATAAGCCGTCGGATCTTTTTAACATTCATGATCACGCCTGGGGAGTGCAGCAGCCTCATGTGAATACCGCGTACACCTTTGGCATATCCACGGTAGCGATAGGCCTCAAGAATAAGATCAAAATCCTTGCGGTCAGAGTCTTCATGAACCTGACGGATATCAGCTGAAGAAAGCCAGTTGTAAAATCCGGATCTGGAAACACCGGCAATCTCACAGAGCTTATCGATCTTGAGAAGATTGTTGTCAGAACGGATGGTTTCCTGAATCAGAGCAAACTTTACTTTTGCCGGCGCTTGGATTCTTCCCATTGTTTCTGGGCCTCCATATCTGCCAAACGAATTTTTTTTAAAAACTCGACTTCCTGGCGGGTATAAGCAAGCTCATGCTCAAGTTGCTCAATGCGTGCCGCCATGGTCTGCTCCTTGGTACCTTTAGCAGGTTTCCTGCTGTTTATGTCACGCAGATCATTAAAGCCGCCGTCACGATCAGCATTTTGTCTAAGTTTTTGGGCAAAACCATAGATTCGAGCATTTCCGAGAATTTCAGGATCGATGCCGCACTCGGTGAAGACTTCACGCATGGTTTTACCCATAAGCAACTGGTGATAAGCATTTCGTTTGAATTCCGGAGTGAACTGAATACGTCCGGATGATACATCGGAAACGAACGGTGATTCGCGGAGAATAACAATTTCTGCCGCAGACAAAACTTTTCTGGCCATAATGATGCTCCTTTCGCGTCCAAGACGAACATGGATGGCACCATTATAACAGAAACACAAAGAAAAAGACACTGTCCATAGATAAGGGTTTTAAGATCTGCTCTGAAAAGTCGTGTATGTCTATGGTTCGGGGTTTTAGAAAAATCACGGCTGTCCACGAAGTGGGGACGTGGTCAAAAATGAGGTGTCCACAGGGTGGGGACGTAACAGTGATTTAACATAAAGCCGTGTCCATTCTTTGGGGTACAGTTTAAAAGGCGAAAGAAATAGTGAAGTTGTAGATTGGTTAAAGAATAATAGTTTAACATACTTCAATTATGAGTGGTTTCATGATATTGATGCTTTGGGAAATATCAATATAGAAATGGATGAAGAAGGACGTTTTTTTGTGCTTTATAGAAATCATAGAATGTATTTTAAAAAAAATTGGACTAAGGACAGAATAAAGGAGTACCTGATTAATCTGCTTCCGGAGCAGGATGAAAGATCTCCGCATTTATATTTTGCAAAAGGCGAGATGAAGGATGCTTACAACATCGTGGTAGATGCCGGTGTGGCAGAGGGTATTTTTGCGTTGATGCTTTTAGATAGAACAAGAAAAATATACCTTATAGAACCAGACGAAGAGTGGGTTGAGGCATTAAAAATAACGTTTAAAGATTACATGGATAAGGTGGTAATTGTCAATAAATTTTTGGGCAATTTCGATTCTGAGAGAATGTGTTCTTTAAAGAACATCGTTTTAGAAAATGGAATGATAGATTTGGTGAAACTTGATATAGAGGGAGCGGAACTTGATGCGTTAACTGGAATAGGATTTGAACAGTTGGCATCTATAAAGGAGTATATTATCTGTGTATATCATTATCAAAATGAAGAAGGGGATGTGAAAACCTTTTTTGAAAAACAAAAAGAATTTAGGTATATATCAAAAATACGGGAAGGTTATATTTATTTTTTACACGATAAGCAACAAGTATATCCATATTTACGGCATGGTGTTATTAGATATATATTGATAGATGACTGAGGTGAAATGTGATTGGTATATGCATCCCTACGTATGAGCATCCTGATTTACTACGACGTTGTCTGGACTCCATAAGGATGCAAACTTACAACAACTATGAGGTTTTTATTTCGGATGATTCTAAGACAAATGATGTTGAAAACGTACTGTTAGATTATAATGATTTGCCGATACATTATGTTCACAATAAGATATCATTGGGAACGTCCGATAACGTCAATCAAGCTATAAAATGTGCGCTAGATAAAGGAGCTGCTTATATAAAAATTCTTTTCCAAGATGATTGGTTTTCTGAAAAGGACTCATTAAAGAAAATGCTGGACTATTTGGAATGCCACAATCTTGATGTACTATTTGTTGCGAATTATGAAGTTTATACGAACAAAACAACTATACATACATGTGATAGGACCACTGTTAATCGAATTATTAATGATTCGGGAGTCTTGTTTAGAGGAAATTATTTAGGGGCTCCGAGTATCCTATTATATAAAGCATGCGATACAATGTTTGATCGGGGTTTTACATGGCTTCTTGATGTCGACTTTTATTTAAGATTGCTAAGAGGAAGAAGAATTGACTATTGGGAGAGTCCTTTAATATCTATTGGACATGATGGAGAGCAGTTGACAGATTATTACATAGATAGACCGTTAAAAATGCTTGATGAAACCAAGCGCCAGTTAACAAAGTACAGCTGGCTTAATACGCCTGATAACATAGCATATTATAGGAGTTTTAGGATAAGAATGATTATTAGAAATATAAAGTGTTTTGTGAAGAAAGTTATTAAATTAATCTGATGAAATGACCCGATGGGGCATAGGAGAAAACATATATGCGGAAAGCGCTCATTACCGGAATAACCGGTCAGGACGGAAGCTATCTGTCTGAATTATTATTGGAAAAAGGATATGATGTTCATGGTATAATCCGCAGGTCTTCAGTAGATTATCGTGAACGTATTGCTCATCTGGAGGGAAGAGATCATTTTCATCTTCATTATGGAGATTTGACAGATTCCATGAGTTTGGTGAAGATTATATCTGCAGTAAGACCGGATGAGATTTATAATCTGGCCGCACAGAGTCATGTTCAGGTTAGCTTTGATGTTCCCGAATTTACCGCAAATGTTGACGCTGTTGGTGTATTGAGAATACTTGAAGCGGTTAGGGTTTGTGGAATTTCTGATACGTGTCGCATCTATCAGGCCAGTACTAGTGAACTGTATGGGAAGGTTGAGGAGGTTCCGCAGAATGAGAAAACGCCATTCCATCCATACAGTCCTTATGCCGTGGCTAAGCAATATGGCTATTGGATTACAAAAGAATACCGTGAAGCATATGGCATGTTTTGTTGCTCTGGGATTCTTTTTAATCATGAGTCTGAAAGGCGCGGAGAAACATTTGTTACGAGAAAAATCACTCTTGCAGCCGCAAGAATTGCACAAGGGAAGCAGGATAAACTGTATCTTGGTAACTTGTCTAGCCTTCGTGATTGGGGGTACGCAAAGGATTATGTAGAATGTATGTGGCTTATGCTTCAGAATGACCGTGCTGAGGATTATGTTATTGCCACGGGTGTGCAACATTCAGTTCGTGAATTTGCCACGTTGGCATTCCGTTATGCAGGTATTGATCTTGAATGGAATGGAATAGGAGTAGATGAGAAAGGTATTGATAAAAAGACAGGCAAGATAATAGTTGAAGTGTCGCCGGATTTCTATCGTCCTACTGATGTAGTGAACTTGCTTGGCAATCCATCAAAGGCCAAAAGAGAATTGGGGTGGAATCCTAATAAAACTAGCTTTGAAGAACTTGTAAAGCGAATGGTTGAACATGATATGGAGAAGGTTGCAGTTGAGAGTGCAGGGGAATGTATCAGAACTAATTTGGCTGAATATCTTGAAAAAGGTGTTGTAAGGTAATGGAAAAACAATCTAAAATATATGTGGCCGGCCATCGTGGGATGGTCGGCTCGGCTATAGTCAGAGAATTACATAGGAAAGGTTATGAGAATCTTGTCCTCCGTACGCATGCTGAACTAGACTTGACTCGTCAAAAAGAGGTGGAGACTTTCTTTGAAAATGAGAAGCCGGAATATGTTTTTTTGGCAGCGGCAAAGGTTGGCGGAATTATGGGTAATGCTTCCGCTAAAGCAGATTTTATGTATGAAAATATGATTCTTGAAATGAATGTCATACATTCGGCTTGGAAGAATGGATGCAAAAAACTTGAGTTCCTTGGATCTTCATGTATTTATCCGCGACTTGCACCTCAGCCAATGAAGGAGGATTGTCTTTTGACATCGGCTTTGGAGGAAACGAATGAGGCATATGCATTGGCAAAAATAAGCGGATTGAAGTATTGTGAGTATTTAAATTCACAGTATGGGACTGATTATATATCAGTTATGCCAACAAATCTTTATGGGCCGAATGATAACTATCACCCAGTTAATTCACATGTTTTGCCGGCATTGATTAGACGGTTTCATGAGGCTAAAGAGGCAGGCAATCCCAATGTGGTGTGCTGGGGAGATGGCAGCCCTCTCCGCGAATTTTTGTATGTTGACGATTTGGCTGAATTGTGTGTTTTCCTCATGAATAATTACAGTGGAAATGAGACTGTTAATGCAGGCACTGGAAAAGAAATCAGCATTAAAGAATTAACTGGTATAGTTGCGCGTGTAGTAGGCTATGAGGGCAAGATTTCGTGGGATACGTCAAAGCCGAACGGAACACCTAGAAAACTTCTTGATGTGAGTAAGGCGAAAAACCTTGGATGGACATATAAGACTGAATTGGAGGACGGCATTAGATTAGCTTATGAGGATTTTTTGAAGAATCCCATGAGAACGGAAAGGTAAGATCTTTTGCTAATTTTTATTAATGAATATTATCCTTCTTTCGGGCGGGAGCGGTAAGCGCCTCTGGCCTTTATCAAATGATATTAGATCAAAACAGTTTATAAAAATTTTCAAGAGGAGCGATGGAACGTATGAATCTATGCTCCAACGAGTATATAGACAAATCAGGCAGGTGGATCCGGAAGCAAATGTTGTAATAGCGACTTCGAAATCGCAGGTATCTGCTATTCACAGTCAACTTGGCGAAGATGTTGGGCTATCGATAGAACCATGCAGAAGAGACACCTTTGCTGCGATAGCTTTGGCCACGGCTTACTTAAAAGATGTGTGTGGGTTGACATCTGAGGATACTGTGGTGGTTTGTCCGGTAGATCCATACGTCGAAGAGCCTTATTTTGAATGCGTTCGCAAAATGCTTGCCAAGGCACGTGACAGTAAAAATAAGCTTGTTTTGATGGGCATTAAACCGACATATCCGTCAGAAAAATACGGATATATTCGGTCGTCGATCGCTAAAACAGGCGATGTGACTTACGCGTTTACCGAAAAACCGGACAAGGTGACTGCGCAGAACTATATTGATTCGGGCGCACTATGGAACGGTGGTGTATTTGCTTACAAGTTGTCTTATGTGCTGGAGAAAAGCTTGGAGCTTCTAGGTGATTCGAACTATGAAGAATTGCTGAAAAAATATGATAGTCTTAGAAAGATATCTTTTGACTATGCGGTTGTTGAAAAAGAAGAGTCAATTGACGTTGTCGAGTATGGTGGAACGTGGAAGGATCTAGGGACATGGAACACATTGACTGAGGCAATGGAAGAAAATGTTGTGGGGATTGGGCAACTTAACAATAGATGCATTAATACCCATATTATAAACGAACTGGATATTCCTATTCTAGGGATGGGGCTTGATAATATAATTGTCAGTGCATCTCCGCAAGGAATACTTGTGTCGGACAAGGAACAGAGTTCATATATAAAGCCGTATGTTGATGAAATGAATCAACCGGTCATGTTTGCGGAAAAAAGTTGGGGTACTTATAGGGTTGTAGATATAGATGAAACATCAATTACAGTTAAGGTCACTTTGAATCCAGGACATAGAATGAATTATCATTATCACGAAAGACGAGACGAAGTATGGACGGTGATTGAGGGAGAAGGAATAGTTATCCTAGATGGTGATGAACAGCATGCTTCTGTGGGCGATATATTTCGTATTCCTGCTGGGGTAAAACATACTATTGTAGCCGGAGAGTCAGGGGTAAAAGTGATTGAAGTTCAAAATGGCAAGGATATTAGTGTGAAGGATAAAGTGAAGTGTACACTGTAACCCAAGGAATGAAAAAACACACTTGTCAACCATTTTTGAAAATGTCTCAAAAAAATAAAAACATAAGCACCGGATAAAAACCGACGCTTTGATTAATTATTGGGAACGATTTGT
>JAEEGF010987217.1_pt1 | contig 11444 bp, 1 predicted proteins | sample 9134171 | NCBI WGS metagenome assembly JAEEGF01 (sample SAMN16246542, study PRJNA631951) | gut metagenome | biome: gut microbiome; feature: rumen; material: AP-attached | host: Bos | place: Iran: Karaj | collected 2018-10
AGAATGGTCAAAACCGTTGATTTTCCAAGCATTTTGCGTTCGTGCAAAAAAATTGCCTTTTGTGCAAAGTTGATTTTATTCGCTTGTTTTTTGCTCGACTTATATGCAATAATAAAACAGTGCGACTCCCTTTTTTGTTGTAACTAAAAACAAAGAGGGAACAGCAATAAATATCCCTTTTGTGGGAACAATCAGACTGTACGATCAGTCTAATTCATGTAGAAACAATTTATTTGTTATTTATAGTTAAGGAGGACAATTGTATGTTGAAGCTGCACCTGAGTAAGGGTTGGCGGCGTATCTTCGCCTTAACGCTGGTACTCGTCATGGTATTCTCTTCCATGCCGACCGGCGTTTTTCGCGCATACGCTGACGACCCCACAGAGACTGTAGCGATCGACTCGACCGATCAGGAGGATCCCGCAAATACAGGCGGGTCCGGCCCGAGCGGCGGAGACGATCAGGCCCAGGGTGCTCTTCCCGGCGCAGGCGAATCGGACGATTCGGATCAGCCGGAAGGGGAGGACCCTGCAGTTACGCCAGGCGAAGGATCTGGCGGCGCTGAAGGCGGAGAAGGATCCGGCGAGAGCCAGAATCCTGCCGACGCTGAAGGCGGAGCAGGCACCGGCGAAGGCCAGAATCCTGCCGACGCTGAAGGCGGCGCGGGAACCGGCGAAGGCCAGAACCCTGCCGACGCTGAAGGCGGAGTAGGATCCGGCGAAGGCCAGAACCCTGGCGACGCTGAAGGCGGAGCAGGCTCCGGCGAAGGCCAGGACGGAGTTTCCAATGGGGAAAATCCGGCCGATCCAAACGGATCCAATCAGGAAAATGAAGAAGAACAAGAGACTGAAGATCCTCTTGGGGCTCCGGAGATTGCTTTGGAAGGAGTAACGGAAGTTCTTCTTATGGCAGCCGACGGTGCAAAGTCTGGGACATGGTCCGCGCTTGCGCAGTTCGCGAAGGACTCTTATGCTCCGGCAGACTCCTGGAGCCAGGACGGCACCTCCGCACAGTGCGATCTGGGCCAAACGTTTTTCTTTGAGATCCAAGTACAGAACGGTACAGGTGCTGCTCAGAGCAAGACCTTTACCCTTACCGGAGATCATATTGACGCGGTGAGCTTCAGCGGTCTGACGCCCGGCGAACGGAAGCTGGTGCATACCGATGAGGACAATAACGTCAACTATTACGTCACCTTGGAAGAAGACGACGATACGACCAGGACGATCAAGGTCGAAGTCGATGCAAACCCTGCCGGGCTTGTTCTTGTGCAGGGTCTCCAGCTGCCCCTGGTGTTTAAACCGCACACCAACGATGGGTCCATTTCCATGTCCGATGAGGACGCTCTTAACGCCGACTCCATTACTTCGGTCAGCGAGATGGGCGTAGGCACGCCGACGCTCACTGCGAGCAACACGATGTCTAAATCGACCAGCGGTACGTTTTATCAGTGGCTGGCAAATAAGGAGAGCGGCTCCGACTACCATATCTTCAAGGCGGAGACGACCTCTTCGACGAATTCGGCTACTGCCAACAACCTCCCCTATCTGGAGAGCGCCACCATCGTGCAGACTGTAACCTTCTGCCGTTTTGCGCTTACGGGGTATGAGAATGGCGATCCTCCGCTTACATCCTTTGGATCCGGTCTCCCCGAAGGAGCTGTTTTCGAATGGCTCCATGAGGATACCGAACATCCGGAGTATTACACCGGATATAAAATCACAGTGCCCGTACCCGGAGACGGCTCTGCTGCTGACGGCTCTTCCGAACTGACACTTCCCAAGATCACGTCTTATGTAAGAGTCGTGAAGGACCAGATGGTGGATTACACGAGAGTCCTCCCGGACGGCAGCAATCAATTCGGTAGTCAGAGGATCGAGTGCTCCAGCACGATCACCGGCACGCCGGTACACAGCACGCAGCAGGTAAGCGCGACCGGCACAGCTGCTCCAGTTAATGCAGAAAGATACTCCACGGTCAACTGGACGATCGACGGCGTTGCCGGAGACAATCCGACCGTGAACAACATCCGCACCAACTTTACACCTGGCACGTCCAACGTCACGCAGTTCAACATCCATGCGGACGCCACATCCGTCGGCAATCCGATGGTCTTTGTAATGCAGGGTGAAGGCGTGACCGGCACGTCCCACAAAGTTGGTTCCGAGTATAGAAACGATTTTGATCATGAGATCACCTCGCTCACCATCAAGAAAAAGGTTGGTGATACCGAGGAGACTGTGAATCTCAGTCTTGCGGACGCATATGCACGCGGCATGCTGAATTACGATGCAGCGACCGGCAAGTATTACCTCAAGTACGACAGTTCCACAGGGCAGTACTATATGCCCTTCAATACTGCGAGCCAGACCGTTGACTGGTTCAATGGTATCTGGATCCTTGACATCGGGATCAAGACGACAGTTAAGCTCAATGAACAGAACGAGGCGTCCCTTGGCTCCGGCACCGTTTTTTCGAACCGTTTCTTCATGTCCGGCGGCAGCTATTCCGCAGGCACAACGCCTTCAGGTACTCATTCGAACTACATGAATCTGAAGCCGTCGAATAACACTCCGATCGCCAGCGCTGCCGGCGTTGTCGATTCCCTGTACATGGATCTCGTCAACAACGAGGCGGAGTTCGAACTGACGAAGAGCGGTTCATATAATGAAAATACAAGCACGGTTACATACACCGTCAGACTTTACAACTCCAGTCATTCTGCGGAGACGGGTTCTTTCATTGACTACTGGCCGACCGCTATCACGCTTAAGAGCATCTCGAACGTAAAGGGCTGCCATATCAAGCTCACGTTCGAAGACGATACGACGAGCGAATTCGATCAGATGACTTCTCCCTACAACTATACGGGGACCAAGAGAGTCAAGCAGATCGAGATCAGCGGCTTCACAGTTCCCGCGGCGACCTTTGACGCCGACGGCTTCCTTACGGCGAAGGGTTCCAGAGCCTTTACCCTCACCGGACTGACGGACGCCAATACGCCGTTTACCCTCGGCAATACGGCGTCGCCCGGAGGCACTCATGGCGGCAGCAGCACTGTCGTTGAGCGCCTGACCATCGGCGACGGCATTATCAAGAAAGTCTACAGCGATCCTGAATGCACCGATGAGATCTCGGGCACCGAGACCGTTGCCAAGGGGCAGACCGTATACTTCAAGGTTTCCGTCAACAACAAGAGCAAGACCTCGTCCGGGCAGTGGGAACCGCTTCCCTTCGATCTTCGCGACCGCTCCCAGGTGGGCATGACGCTTCAGTCTGCCTCTTACAACGGCACGGATATTCCGCTGGACCAGATCGGGACCTTTACCTATATCCCGACCTCCGCAACGGAGCCAATCACCTATCAGTATCAGTATCCGCAGGTCATCATCCCGGGCAACAGCACCGGGTCCTGGGTCATGGCGTATCAGGTCGATGAGAACTGCGAGGCTACCCAGCTGATCAACTATGCCTATGCAAGGGCACATGTTGCAGACGTTGGTACTTTCAGAACGCAGGAGGTCCATGCCTCGATCACGCTCGCATTTGAGCGCCACGCGGATATCTCCATCGATAAGAGAGTCAGCCCCTATGCGTTCCATGCCGGAAGCTACTGGGATTGGACGTCAGGTTCAACGCATTACGGATGGAGTGTCAGACCCTCCTACAACACCGAGACGAATGAGTACAGAGTCGGAGACTATGTGCTCTACCAGATCGGCGTTACCAACGCCGGACCGGACGCGGCTCCGATTTCCTATATCTATGATTATATCCCCGCTGGAATGACGTTTATCGGCTTGACCGGAACTCAAATTGCCACCGGCGGCAGACTTAATTCTTTAACACAGGCGAACAGTTTTGCGGACAATTATAATAGAAAAGCTGGCTACTCCACATATTTCACTAAGAGGAACAGCAACGGAAGCTATTATCCGCTTACAGTAGCCAGAGGCAGCCAGGTCGAGCTGGCATTCAAGCATGCGATCGAGGAGGACGGGAGTTACAACCTCGACGCCAATAATGTACCGAAAGCGGTCGCCGGCTTTGTACAGTACGGCGGGGACAACGTTCCCGAGCATGCCGGTGCGATCAAGTTCAACGTTTCGGAGAAAAACGGAGCGCCTCTGATGATCGACCCCGGCGAAGGCTTCTGGTTCATCGTCGTGTGCCGTGTGGATTCGGCTCCTCTGACCCTTGAGCCTGAAACCGAAAGACCATACTATTTGAACACCTGCGGCGCGCAGTCTATCGCCTGGGCGGTGCAGTCTCCCGAGCACAACGTTGAAAATGTAGAAGACTCTGTAGCGATCTACTACTCGGACGAGACTACCACCGAAAAGATCGAAAAGACGGTTGACGGATCTGTCATAGGCGAAGGCGCTCCGACGATGCAGGATGATCAGGTCACAGTATCGACTCTTTCAAGCCTTCGCTACAGAATCAAGATCACGAATACGGAATACCCGGATAATGAATTCACGTATCTCGAGATCTTCGATGATATCCCGGAGAATTACACCTACCGGGCAGGAAGTTTTGCGCTCCTTTATAACAATTCTGACACCACTGCCGTGGTCCCGAATGTTGACTATAATGCTGAGACCAATCAGCTGCACGTCGTGATCAGCGCAGACTCGAACACGAATATTTACGGCTATATCAGCAATAAGGAGTTCTGCCGCTTTGTTTACTGGGTCGATCCTACCGAACATGCGCAGCAGACTTACCACAGCGACACGAACGTCGTTTGGCTGAGCAGCGGTCCCAGAGCCACCTGGACAACTTATGCCCTCGGCTCCTACGGCGTAGTGCTCTCCAAGAGCCAGACGATTCGCGACACCACCTATACAACCGACGTACCCGTACCCGTTCATGAGGAGGAAGAGTTCATTTACACTCTCTCCGCCAAGCCCGCGTACGATACGAAATATGACATCTACGATATCGTGTTTACGGATACTCTTCCGAATATTAACGACGGAAGAAACTCTGAGTTCGGCGTAACCTTTGCCAATCCGAGCATCTCGACGGATGTGGTCGTTAAGATTACCGACGCAGGCAATACTGTACATACCATTGATCCGAGTTACTACACTGTAACGAAGAGCGGCTATAACCTCACGGTTGCCTTCACCTCGCAGTTCGACACGGACTACAGCGATATGATCGGCACCTGCAAGGATTTCGAGATCTCCTTCCCCGTGAAGGCGCAGGTCCTGAATTCTACGACCTCGTCCGACGCCTCGCCCTTCAATGCGGACGGCAGCAACAAGGTCGCGCGCAACGTTTATCACCTCGCTTACAAGCTGAAGGAAAACGGCAATCATATCGTTGATATCGACATCGACTCCAACGAGGTCGACGTCAAGACCATGGGCGATGAGCAGTACGTCTCCATCGTGAAGCAGCTTGCCGACGCCGATGACGCTTCGGACAGCGATAAGACCTTCACGTTTACCATTGCAGCGGTGCCCAACACCACTGTGAAGGACGTCAACGACAATCTCATTGCTACTCCGATGCCGGCGATAACCGAAGTCACGATCAACAGCTCCGACTTCACGGACGGCTCCGCCACCGTGACCTTCGGACCCATCCTCTTCAAGTATGGTGGATCTTATCAGTACACCATCGCGGAGAATGAGGTCTCGAACTGGGAGACGACCGGCAGCCCGGTCACCGCGACGATCGCGGTCACCGAAGCCGACGGCGTTGTGACTGCCGGCGAGCCGACGTATGCGCCCTCTAATACTATTACTAATACGTATAACGGTACCGGCAATCTGAAGATCAAGAAGATCGCCGAGGGCGGCAGCAATAAGACCTTCAACTTCCAGATCACACTGGGTGACACGAGCATCAGTGGCACTTTCAGCGGCGTCACGTTCACGAACGGTGTCGCGACGATCCAGCTGAACGGCGGCCAGGAAAAACTCATCGAGGGTCTGCCTCAGGGCATAAGCTACACTGTGACTGAGACGAGTCAGCCCGCTGGCTGGAGCCTGAGTCAGAGCGGTACCACTGGTACTTCCGGGACGATCAACAGCGGCGAAACCGCTGAAGCAACGTTCACGAACGAGTACTCTGCAAGCGGCACAGCATACCTGATGGTGACCAAGGCCATTTCCGGAGCGGAGTGGCCCAAGGATGCGAACGGACAGAACAAGACTCTGACGTTCACACTCAGCGGAAGCGGAGACGCGCCGATGCCGACAGGCACGACGGCAACGCTGTCTGCGCCCGGAACGGCAAGCTTCCCCGCGATCACCTACACGCTGGCTGACGCAGGAAAGAGCTATACCTACACGATCGCTGAGACGACGGGCTTCGGCAATGGCTGGAGCAACGACGGACCTGTGACCGCGACAGTAACGGTAACGGATAACGGAGACGGAACGCTGAGTACCGCAGTTACGTACACTCAGAACAACAACACCATCACCAACAGTTACGCTGCGAACGGCACGGCCATGCTGCAGGTGACCAAGGCTATCTCCGGAACGGAGTGGCCCAAGGATGCGAGCGGCCAGCCGAAGGTGCTGACGTTCACCCTCAGCGGAAGCGGAGGCGCGCCGATGCCGGCGACGACGACGGCAACGCTGTCTGCGCCCGGAACGGCGAACTTCCCGACGATCAGCTACACGCAGGCTGACATTGATAAGACCTACACCTACACGATCACCGAGACGACGGGATTCGGCGCAGGGTGGAGCATCTCCGGACCGGTCACCGCGACGGTAGCGGTAACGAACAATGGAGACGGAACGCTGTCCACGACAGTTACCTATACTCCGGAAGACAAGACCATCACCAACAGCTACAGCGCGAGCGGCACGGCCATGCTGCAGGTCACCAAAGCTCTTGCGGGAGCTGAGTGGCCCAAGGATGCGAGCGGCCAGCCGAAGGTGCTGACGTTCACCCTTAGCGGAAGCGGAGACGCGCCGATGCCGGCAACGACGACGGCAACGCTGTCTGCGCTCGGAACGGCGAACTTCCCGCAGATCAGCTACACGATGGCTGATGCAGGAAAGACCTACACCTACACGATCACCGAGACAACGGGATTCGGCGCAGGGTGGGCCATCTCCGGACCGGTCACCGCGACAGTAGCGGTAACGAACAACGGAGACGGAACGCTGGCAACAGAAGTTACCTACACTCCGGACAACAAGACCATAACCAACACTTACTCTGCTACCGGAACGCTGGATCTTGGCGGAAAGAAGACGCTGAGCGGCAAGGCTCTGACTGCCGGCATGTTCAGCTTCGAACTGTACAAGGTAGAAGGCGAGACCGAGACGCTTGTAGGCGAAGCGGTGCAGAACGATGCGAACGGAAATTACAGTTTCCCGACGCTGAACTACACGCTGGCTGACAAGGATAAGACCTACACCTACAAGGTGAAGGAAGTCAACGGCGGCCAGACGATCAGCGGCATCCACTATGACGACACCGTATACACGGTCAGCGTAGCGATCAGCGATGCCGGTGACGGAACGCTGAGCGTTGTGCCGACGGTCAGCCCGGCCGCGACGGCAACGACGCTGAACTTCGCCAACACTTACAACGCAACCGGCAGCATCGTCCTCGGCGGCGAAAAGAAACTGACCGGCAAAGACCTGACGAAGGGCGAATTCACGTTCAGACTGTACGAGGGTGAAAAACTCCTCGGCGAGACGACGAACGATGAAAGAGGCCATTACAGCTTCGAGGCTCTGAACTACGTTCTGAGCGATGCCGGCAAGACATTCACCTATACCATCAAGGAAGTTGTCGGTACGGAGGAAGGCATCGTCTATGATGCAACAGTCTTTACCTGCACCGTAGCGGTCGCGGATAACGGCGACGGCACGCTGAAGGTAACAGATACATCCGCAAAGAAGCCTGTCTTCAACAACAGATACGAAACGGTCGAAGTCCCCGTTCACAAGATCTGGGACGACGCAAACGATCAGGACGGTCTCAGACCGGATAAGATCGTCGTCACCCTGCTGCAGGACGGCAAGCCCTACAGAAGAGCCATCATCACCAAGGAAGGCGGAACGTTAGTACCCATCCTCGAACCCGCGCCTGTGGTACCTGCTCCGGCCAGAGCGGTGGAGCTTGAACCCGGCACGCTTGAAGAGGGCGAGACTCCTGCGACGAAGCCCTGGTCCTACACCTTCACCGACCTGCCGAAGTATGTGACCGGCCAGACGATCGACGAACGTGAGGTACTGCACAAATACACTGTAATTGAAGAAAAGATCGCAGGTTATAAAGATCCGCTCATCGTTGAGGCTGAAGGCCGATTCACCATTACGAACACGCATACGCCGATCCTCATCGATATCGACGGCAAGAAGACCTGGAACGACGCGAACGACCAGGACGGCATCAGACCGGAGACCATTACGGTCAATCTGCTGGCGGACGGAAAAGTCGTCAGAACGATCACGGTGGCCGCGCCTGCCGCAGAGGCGGGCGAGACCGGCGAACCGGCTGAAACCAACGAATGGACGTACTCGTTCACGGGCCTGCCGAAGTACAGAGACCACGGAACCCCGATCAAGTACACGGTGGAAGAGATTCTGCCCGAAGGATACGAGGCCAACTACACCGGCACCAACATCGCCAACGTACACGTGCCCGAACTCATCGACATCCCGGTCAGAAAGGTCTGGGATGACCTCAACGACCGCCACGGCTTCAGACCGGAGACGATCACGATCCATCTGTTCGCGGATGGCGTGGAAGTACCGGACAGCGCCGTTACGGTCACCGCAGGTGAAGACGGCAACTGGGAGTACACCTATGTAGGTCTGGATAAGTACAGAGACCACGGAACCCTGATCATCTATACAGTCACGGAAGAAGTTGTAGAACGGTATACGACGACGATCGAGACGCAGAACGGTGTGATCGTGATCACGAACAAGTACAGACCGGGCGAGCCTCCTACGCCTCCGCCCCCACCAGAACCACCTGTACCGCCCGTACCGCCTGTACCGCCTGAACCTCCGATTCCGCCCGAAGAGGAAGAATTCGAGGATGACAACGATGTACCTCTTGCTGGATATGAGGAAGAACTGGAAGAACCGGAAGTACCTCTGTCCCCGTACACCGGCGACGACCGCCACACGAATGTATGGGCTGGCGTAAGCATGATCTCCCTTGTCGGCATTGTCCTTCTGGCGAGACGCCGCAAGGAAGAAGAGGACGAATAGGCAAATTCAATCACTGAGTTTCAACATCTAATGTCAAACTGAATCGCACGCAAAGGGCGGCCGAAAGGCCGCCCTTTGTATTTTTTGCGTTCGTGCAGAAAAGGTTCCTTTTATGCAAAGTAAACAAATAGGCTTGTCATTACCTCTTCTTCTGTGTGATAATATATTAGTAAAAATATACCCATAAGAGTATAAATAGGTATATATTACAAACATAGATTCAGAAAAGATCAACGTTTCATTTATAAGTATAAGGAGGATACCGTACCCATGTCGAAGTTCCATCTAAGCAACAGATGGCGCCGTGTTCTGGCAATGGCAATGGTCGTTATGATGGTTTTTTCCGTCATCCCGTCCAGCGCCTTTACCATTTTTGCTGCGGATGAGGAAAACTCTGCCCCGCAGGAACCCGACGCTATCGAGACAAACGTCGAACCCTTACAGGAGCTGATACTTGAAGAGGAAGGGGATGACGTTCCAACGCCGGACGACCCTGCCGGTTCTGATGAACAGACAGAGTCAGAAGCTGACGATCCCATTGCAGAGGAATCTGCCGAACCCGGAGAGGAACAGCAGGAAGAGGTTTCTTCTGACGTTCCCGACGCAGGCGAGGACGATCCTTTGACCGAAGATGAGTCCGGCGACCCTGCAGAACCGCAGGGCGGTTCCCTTTTAGAAGAGGCCGAAGCGCAGATGAAGAAGATCCTCGAAGAGGAAGGCCTTGTTCCTGCCGAGGAAGAACCGGTTGTGGAGGAAGAGAGCTCTTATCCCGAGTTCAGCTGCAGCAGAACCGTCAACGGCATGGCTGTTGACATCTTTGCTCCTGAAGGCGCATTCCCCGAAGGGGTAAGCGTTCTCATTAAGGTTGTCAGAGACAGGGCAACGATCTCTGCCGTCAAAGAGGCTGTTAAGGAATCTATGGCTGCGGAGGAATCCACGAATGCCGAAGTAGTCGCAGTCCAGGCGTTCGACATTACGTTCTACGATGCTGAAGGCGAAGAGATCCAGCCCCTGCTGCCGATCTCTGTTTCGATGTGCCCGGTTAAGGAAGTCGAAGAAGGTACGGATGTCGCAGTCGTCCACGTGGACAACAGCGGCGTCTGCACTGCCGTGGAGGATCTGGACGTAGCAGGCAAGGAAGCCAGCTTCTCCGCCGACAGCTTCTCCATTTATGCATACACCACCGTTCTGGTGACCCGAGTGATCACCGCCGACGGCGAGACTTATGACGTCGAACTGTCCTACACCAAGGACGCGAACCTTCCCGAAGGCGCTTACCTGACCGCGGAAGAACTCCTTCCCGGAGACAAAGGATATGAGGAGTATTATGAGGCGGCTACGGAAGACACTCTCCTGGAAGATCTGATCGGCGTACGGTTCTTCGATATTACGATCCACGATGCGGAAGGCAGGGAAATCGAGCCGGACGCACCGGTACAGGTCAAGGTATCTTATGTGGAACCGGTAGAAAACGCTGACCACGCCAGTTTTTCCGTGTTCCACTTTACCGATAGCGGGTGCGAGTCCATTCAGCCTGCCGTCAGCATTGATGCTCACGGCAATGCGGATGAATTCTCGTTTAAAGCAGATTCTCTGTCAGTCTATGCCGTCATCGCATACAATGTGTATGCTTATGAAGACTTGTATGGCGAAGAGTTGATGCTTGTCTCGACGTATTACGATCCGGTCACTGGAACGAATAGCACTCGGTTTAACGGAAAAGTTCTTACCGCAGAAAGTGCTGTAAGCGGATCGTTAAATGGATTAAAGGCATTAGACGTATTCGTCGAGGATCACGAAGACGGAAAATATGTGGTCAGTAACGGTGATGCAGTTCCTACGACCTGGATCTTTGAAGCGCCTGAAGAGGGCGCTGGGGTCTATATCCGTGCGAAAGGGATCACTAACGATGACGGTGAGGCTCTCTATCTGACGCTTCACAATGATGCTAATGGCGGACGTGCTGACCTCACTCTGGAGACGACACCATTCAGATTCAGTCGAGAGGAACAAACTAGCCAGACTTATGCCAATAGTTCCACTTATCCCGGGCTGAAAGGCATTACCAGATTAGGCGCCCGTCTGAGTTGTCCCGGTTTGGGGGATGATGAAACTCGTTGGTTCTGTCTTTCCCTGCGTTATACCGGCAGCGGTAATATGACGAATGCGGGATATATTTCAAATGCAACTGCGTTTGTCAGCAGTAACATTCAAACAGAAAATAGTGATCGTTAC
>JAEEGF011831642.1_pt1 | contig 11444 bp, 10 predicted proteins | sample 9134171 | NCBI WGS metagenome assembly JAEEGF01 (sample SAMN16246542, study PRJNA631951) | gut metagenome | biome: gut microbiome; feature: rumen; material: AP-attached | host: Bos | place: Iran: Karaj | collected 2018-10
TCCCGAGACGACGACCGGCGGACGCGCGCTCAAATTCTTCTCCACGATAAGGCTCGACGTAAGGAAGGTGGACGTCCTCAAGCAGGGCGGCGAGGCGGTCGGCAACCGCGTCCGCATTAAGGTCGTCAAGAACAAGGTAGCCCCGCCCTTCCGCGTGGCGGAGGCGGACCTCATGTACGGCGAGGGCTTCTCCCGCGAGGGCTCGCTCATCGATATGGGCGTCGCGAACAAGCTCGTCTCCAAGACCGGCGCATGGTTCTCCTACGGCGATATGCGTATCGGTCAGGGACGCGAGAACGCAAAGCAGTTCTTGAAGGATAATCCCGAGGTCGCGAAGGAGATCGAAACCAAGCTCCGCTCCATCATGGGCACTCCCGAATGCGTTGTCGAGATGGACGCAAAGCCCATCGCGGACGACGAATGATAAAAAGAGGGAACCTTTTGGAGGCTTCGCGCGTTATATAAGCAAAAGGAAAACGGCTTGAGAGCCGGGAAAGGTCTCAGCATGAAGATCAAAAAAGTAGAGGGCTACGAGCCTAAATACCCCATGAAGAACGCCGCCGCAAAGGTCGGTGCGCTTGCCGCTGCGGCGCTGATCACCGCGGGCGCAGCCACGGGCTGCACGCCGAGGTACAACGGCTTTCTTGAGTTTTCAACTCCCCAGCCCACCGAGGTCGTGCTTGACGGCGATATCGCGGTCGATCCCGCCGAGACCAAGAAGGAGCGCCCCGCCGACGCAGACGTCGAAGGCGGTATCTCGGTCGATCCCGCCGAATTGGCGAGCGAAGAACCGGCGCTTCTCGGCAACGTGCTGCCGGATCTGTCCAATACCGGCGACGGGGAACAGTCCCTCCCCGGCAACGTGCTGCCGGATCCCTCTTTGACGAAGTGACCCCCTCCGGCGCGTAAGCCGGGAAAGGCTGCCGCGAAAAGGCAGATAACAGAATATGAATTTCACGCTTCATCTTACAGCGGACTGCAATTTTAACTGCGTCTACTGCTATGAAAAGCACAGCCCCTTGAGGATGGATATGCAGACGGCGATCGCCGCCTGCGACCTGATGTTCTCCTTCGGGCACAAGAAAAACGGTTTCTCGCTCTTCGGCGGGGAACCTTTGTTATGTCGGAGCCTTATCGAAAGGCTGACCGCCTACGCCGCGGAAAGGAACAATGCGCTGGGCGGAGAGCTTTCATACAAGCTGACCACGAACGGCGTGCTTCTGGACGAGGAGTTCCTTCAGCTTGCCGACGATCGGAATATCGAGATAGCGCTTTCGCACGACGGGCTTTTGCAGGATATCCAGCGCGTCGACAAAGCGGGGCGCGGTACTGCGGAGAGGCTCGAGCCGAAGATCGACCTGCTTTTGAGGCGTCAGCCGGACGCCGTGGCGATGCTAACCGTGATCCCTCAGCACGTCGAACGCCTTGCCGAGTCCGTCGAGTGGCTTTACAGGCGCGGCTTTTCACGCATCAATTCCGCGATAGACATGCGCCCGGACGCCGGCTGGAACGACGCTTCGATGGAAAAGCTCGCGGCGGAATACTTTAAGATCGCCGATCTTATGGAGGCGCATTACGATTCGGCGCGGCCCCTTCGGTACCTGAATTTCACCTCCAAGATCGCCGCGCGGCTCGAGGACCGCCCGTGCATCGAGTGCAGGCTCGGCATAAAGCAGCCCTCCATCGCCCCGGACGGGCGCATATACCCGTGCAACCAGTTCCTGAACAACGAGGAGTTTTTGATGGGCGACGTGTTCACCGGGATTGACGCAGAAAAACAGCGGCGCATATATGAGGAATCGCTCAAGGCGGAGGATACCTGCGTCGGCTGTTCGCTTGAGAAGCGCTGCCGCCACCACTGCGCCTGCCTTAACCACAGCCTGACGGGCAATATGCACGAGGTGCCGCCCGTCCAATGCATGGAGGAGCAGGCGGTGATACTCGCCGCGGACGCGCTTGCCGCGCGGCTTTACGAAAAAAAGAGCCCGCGTTTCATGAGCTCTTACGGGGAATAAACAACAGGAATAAGCAACAAGCTGCGGGAGAAAATTCCCGCAGCTTGTTTCGTTAAGTCTTTTTTTCGGCCGTCAGTCTATCCCCATTGAAAGGCGGAGGATCAGGATGGCGTCGGTCGCGTCGACAAAGCCGTCGAAGTTTATATCGCCGTTTTCGAGCACGAGACCGGTCTCATCGATTATGCCCATGCTGTAACGGAGAGCGAGGATCGCATCCTCCGCATCGACTACGCCGTTGTTGTTGATATCGCCGAGGAGCCCCGCGATCGTGCCGGAATAGGTGACGTCGTCCACGTAGGCGGCGTCGTCAACGCCGTACCACGAGCTCAGATCCCAACTGCCCTTCTCGAAAGACCATTTGAAGGTATAGGTCTTTTCCGTCGTCGCGGTGAAGGTATAGGTCTGCCAGCTCGTTTCACCGGAGGTCTCCTTCTTTTTGGAGCCGTCGACGTAGAAGCGGAAATAGTCGTAACTCGATACGGAGCTCGTCCTGTAACGGAAGGAGAGCGTCTCGCCCGCGTGCATGGTGAGCTGCAGGGTGAAATAGCTCTGCGTGCTCGCCTCGCCCCAGTTGGAGGATGAAACGTAATCATACATCGGGAACCAGGGGTAATCGGCTTCGTTATGGAAGGGGAGCGTCTGATCGCCGCCGTTCACCGCGGAGGCGAATGAATGGTAATAGAAGAACGCCTTTACGAGCGCGCAGTCCTCGCCGGAGGAGCCGGAGGAGTTCTTTTTATACTCGAACGAAAGCGTGTGCGTGCCGGTCGAGGGAACGGTGTATTCGTAATCCACGTAGCCGTCCGTCTCCCCGGAGGTGAGCACGGTGTTTCCGTTGAACTTGAACAGGAAATTATCGCCCGAGGCGGCGCTCACCTTGTATTTGAAGACGACGATCATGCCCTTTTTGAGCGTGACGGACGCGGTCATTACGGAGCTGGAATTATCAACGCCCGCGTTGGAGCTCATCGCGGCATTCTCCGTTTCGTTGACGATCCAGGGATATTCGCCGGAGGAGGTGAATTCGACAGTGCCGCCGGTCAGGTTCGCGGCGGAGGAGATCGAGCCGTTGACCTTGAAATTGCGGATCCACGCCTTGTCGGAGCCCGACGCGCCGGAGGAATCCTTGCTGTACTCGAAGGAGAGCGCCACGCTGCCCGTGCCGGGGACCGTAACGGTCTCGGTGGTCCAGTCATGCTCGCCGCTCGTCTCGAAGATCGTCGTGCCGTTCGCCTTTACGCGGAGGTAGTCATGCCCCTGCTGGCTGCTGATCTTGTAATCGAAGGTGACGGTCTGATAGAGCCCGACGGTGAGCTCGGTCTTCATGGCGGAGGTGGAGCTGTTAACGCCCGCGTTGCCGCTTACGGCGGAGCTGCCGTCGACCGTCCAGGCGTAATTGCCGGAGGAAACGAAGTGGTAATGGTACCCCTCCGCATTCACCGCGTCGTTCAGACCGAAGAGATCCGCCGCAAGATGCGCCATGCCGGTGCCGGCGTTCGATACGCTGATGCTCTTCGCCGTGCCCTTTATGGCGGTGACGACCTCATCCGCGCTCATGTTGGGGTTGGCGGTCTTTATCTGCGCGGCGACCGCGGCGACGTGCGGACACGCCATGGAGGTGCCGCTCTTGGTCTCGAACCCGCCGCCGGGAACGGAGCTGTTGATGTTCTCGCCGGGAGCGGAGACGTCGACTATCGCGCCGTAATTGGAGAAACTGCTTAAGGAATGACCCGTGCCGATGGAGGCGACGGTGCAGAGACGCTCGATATTTGCGGGACAGCTGTTAGCCGCATCGACGCCGTCGTTGCCTGCGGCGACGACCACCGTGGTGCCGTTATCGAAAGCGGAATCGACGACCTCCGCCATGAAATGATGCTCCTCGCCGCCGTCACAGCCGCCGCCGAGGGACATATTCTCAACGGCGGCGCCGTTAAGATAGGCGTACTCCATGCCGAGACCGACGTTCAGCGTGCTGCCGGCGCCGGAGTCGGAAAGGACCTTGATGGGCATTATCTTGACGTTGCTGAACGTGCCGTCGACGACCGTGCCCGAAACGTGCGTGCCGTGGCTGTGCCCGTCCTGCGGATCATTGGTGTTGTTCACGAAGTTCCAGCCGGGAACGAGTCTGCCGGAGAGGAACGAATGGCTCGAATCCGCGCCGGTATCGACGACTGCCACGATGACCTGGGGCATTGCGGAAAGGTCGTTTCCGTAAGCGCCGTAGAGCCACTGGTTATACTCGTACATATTGACGTGGTTCGCCTCGAAACCCCAGGATTTGAACGAGTTGGAGCCGGGCGTCGCCGTAACGGTCATTATGCCGTCGGGCTCCGCCCACTCGACGTTCCTCATGCTGCTGAAGCGGCTGAGCGCGGCGCGCGCCTCCTCCGGCGAGGCATACTGGAAAACGTGCCAGTCGTTATGCCCGGAAACGGAGGCGACGGCTTTTTCGTCGGTCAGCTTCGCGGAGGACTTGACGATCAGCCTTGCGAGGGCGAATTCGCCCTGGGAACGCTTTGCCGAGATATCCTTATCATAGGTCATAGTGATCTCGGCGACGCCGGAGGCGAAATCCATAAGCTCCGTGAGCTTCGCCTCACGCTCGCGCTCGGTCAGGGGACGGACGCCCTTCGCCCCGCCGGTGACGGGAACGAGCGCGAACGCCATTATGAGCGCGACGATAAGCGCCAAAAGTCTTTTGGTCTTTTTCATGGGGGATATATCTCCTTTACATTATTAACTCATTTGCTTGTCGCCGAGCGAAGGAACGCGGCGATACCGCGGAATACCTCGTCCCGATTGAGCTCGTTATGCATCTCGTGCCTGCCGTCCTCATAGAGCTGGAGCACTACCTTGGTATGCCCGGTCTTTTTGAGATCGTCGCAGACCTCCATGACGCCCTTGCCGTAGCTGCCGACGGGATCCTGCTTGCCGGCTACGAGATAGATGGGCACGTTCCTGACCTTTTCCGCCCACTTCTTCCCCGCTACCTCGCCCAGACCGTCGAACATATCGCGGAACGCGGTCGAGGTGAACGTAAAGCCGCAGAGATCGTCCTTGACGTATGCGTCGACCACCTCGGTATCGTTGGTGAGCCAGTCGACGGGCGTCCTTGCGTTCTTGATGCGCTTATTGTAGGAGCCGAACGCCATCGCGTTGAGCTTATCGTCCGGGGTTTTGCCGCCGGTCTTTTTGATATGGGAATTGGCGAGCGCCTTCGCTATCGCGAGCACGGGATTCTTGCCCGCCGTGCCGGAGAAAACGTAGGCGTCGAATTCCTCGGGGAAACGGGCGGCTATCGTTCTTGCAAGGAAGCTGCCCATGGAATGCCCGTAGAGCACGAATTTAGCGCCCGGGAAATCGGCTTTTGCCGTCTCGTGGAGCTTCATCGTGTCGGTAACGACCTTCGTCCAGCCGTCCTCCGGTGCGAAATAGCCCTTTATGCCCTTGCCGTTGATCGACGCGCCGTGACCGGCATGATCCTCGCCGTAAACGGCGTAGCCGAGCGCCGTAAGGTACTCCGCAAGCTTCGTGTACCTTTCCATATGCTCCGCCATGCCGTGCACTATCTGCACTACCGCCCTCGGCTCGCCGTCCGGCAGCCACTTATAGGCGGCGATATCGCAAAGCCCCGTAGAGGAAGGATAAAAGAATTTTACCATAATATTGCCTCCTTTTTGAATTATAGAAAAAACGGCGCCCGGTAAGGCGTCAAAAAACACGCAGGACGATCGCGGCGACTATCGAGAGAAGGAAAAGCCCCGCGAGTATCAAAGCGATTATGCGTACCGAATTCTTCATCTTTTAACTAACACCTTTCAGCAGAATAACGAGAGACTTGCGGCGGTCAGCGGATCCCCGCCGGAGGAGAACCATTTTATCACCAGAAGCACGCCCGCCGCGATTATAAGGAGCGCCGCAAGCGCTACCAGCACGTAAAGCCAGGGTATCTTCCTGTGCTTTACACGGCGCATCGGCAGCGAATGATCCGTATAATGTATGCGGTAATGGCGGCGTTTCATAATGCTCCTCATTGTGTTACATTATATTATAACATAAGAAGCGGCGGTTTGAAAGATGTGAAAACACGAAATTTCGGATAAAGAGGGAAAATATGGGGGAACGGCGGATAGGAACAGGCGCCGATCGGCCGATCGCCCCGTCTCCGTATGGAGACGGGACGGGTCTTGATCCGGCGGGGGAAAACCACGATAAGCCAAGTTCGAGGAACCTCACCTGCGAATCATATCCCGGTTTGAAAGCACGATGCAGCATCAGTGTTGCCGAGTCGGGAAGCTAAAGCCGATCGGAAGCATCCCTCATCCACCGAAACGCAGGCGTTTCGGTCCCCCTTCCCCCAGGGGAAGGCTGAAAAAAGGTACGGGCGTTCACATGCGGTCCCCCTGCTTTGAACGGTCCGCGGGCGATCTTGATCATACGGCGGTCAGAATAAACTGCATGCGTTCTCCGTCAATCCATATCCCTGCTCAGCGTTTCGGCGGTCTGCAGGGTCTCTATCTCGCTGTATGCGAGGCGTTCGGCTTCCTCCTCCGCGGGCGTGGGCATGAGCCCGGTGCATTCGCCTGCGGAAGCCGCGCCGCACGCGGTCAGCTCGCGGTCACGCTTTCTTTTTTTGCTCATAAAAAATCACCTCCGCCGTTTAGTATCGGCGGAGGCGAGCATTTCGATTCGTTTTTACAGCAGCGAACGGACAAGCTCTGCAAGCTCGCCCGCGTGGGTGACGACGAGGTCGTGCCCGGCGTTCTTCATCTCAACAAAGCTGCCGCGGGGTATCGCGTCCGCTATGGCGGAGGCGTGCTCGCGCCGGACGGCGTCGTCCTTCTGCCCGTAGACGACGGTGGTCTCGCAGATGACGGAGGCGAGATCGGAGTTTTTGAGCTTCGGCTCCTCGAGCATCATGCGGTTGAGCTCGAACCCGATGCGGTCGTGCCTGTGCTGGGCGGCGGCAAGCTCCCGCTTTATCTGGCGGATTGCCTTCGGCTTTAAGCCCGAGGGATCGGAATTGACGCCGATCAGTATGAGCTTCCTTACGCGGATCGACCTGAGCGCCATTAAGAGCGCGGTGATCGCCCCGTCGGAGGTGCCGATGATATCGTACTCCATAACGCCGAGCTCCTGCTCCATGAGCTTTAACGCGTCGTCCGCCATGAGCTCATACGAGATACGGGGCTTCTCCCCCTCCTCCGCGGGGATCGAGCCGCCCTGGAAGCGGCTGTCCATCAGCACGAACCCGCGGGACGCCGCGAGCGGCTGCACGAAGGCGGAAAACACCTTCATGCTTTCGCCGTTGCCGTGAAGCAGCAGCGCGGGTGTGCGGAGCTTGAAATCCTTAACGCCCACTATTTCATAGTTGATGCTTTGTCCGTTTATTATCGCCCTTGCCATGTTCGTTCCTCCAATGGGACTATTGTAGCACATTCCCGCCCGAAAAGCAAACTTTTTGATTCTTTTCATCCCTATCGGAATTATATTGCCCGCGCGGGGTTGACACGGGGGACGCCGGCATATATAATCTTATGATAAGATAAAATGTGAGGTGTATGCTCATGTGCGGAATAGTCGGCTATACCGGTTCAAAAGAAGCCGCTCCCATTTTGATGGAGGGGCTTGAAACGCTTGCCTACCGCGGATATGATTCCGCGGGGGTCGCCGTATGGGACGGTGAAAAGATAGAGATGAAGAAGGAGAAGGGGCAGCTTGCGAACCTGAAGTCCATACTCGAGCGCGAGCCCGTTCACGGCACCTCGGGCATCGGTCATACCCGCTGGGCGACCCACGGCGAACCCTCCTACATCAATTCGCATCCCCACGGCGATACCAAAAAGCAGCTCGTGCTGGTGCATAACGGCATTATCGAAAACTATCTCAAGCTCAAGAACATGCTCGTCGAAAAGGGCTGCGTTTTCGTATCGGATACTGATACGGAGGTCGTCGCCCAGCTCATCGGCGACCTTTACAGGGGCGATCCGCTGACCGCCATTTCCGACGCCATGCGCCTGCTCGAGGGGTCCTTCGCGCTCGCGATACTCTTCCGCGACGATCCTTACCGCATCTACTGCGTCTGCAAGGACAGCCCGATGGTCGTCGGCTACGGCAGGGACGGCGCGCATATCGCCTCCGACATACCCGCGATGCTCGCCTATACAAGGGACGTGACCTTCATGGGCGACAAGCAGATCGCCGTGCTCTCCCCCGAGGGGATCGCGTTCTACAACGAATTCGCCGCGCCCATTGACAAGGGCTCCACCCATATCGATTGGGATCTCGACGCCGCCAAGAAGGGCTCCTATGAGCATTTCATGATGAAGGAGATCTGCGAAGAGCCCGTCGCCTTCCGCAAGACCGCGGAGCAGTACGTCAATTTCCGCCGCGGCTGCCTCAAGGCGGACTGCTTCCCCTGGGCCCAGAGCGACGCGGAGGACGTGAAGCGCATCCGCATAATCGGCTGCGGCACGGCTTACCACGCGGGGCTTTTGGGAAAGAAGTATTTCTCCGAGCTGGCAAGGATACCCGTCGAGGCGGATATCGCTTCCGAGTTCCGCTATGCGGATTATGAGTTCGAGCCGGGCGAGATACTGTTCATAATCTCCCAGTCGGGCGAGACCGCCGATTCCATCGCCGCCATGCGTATGGCGAAGCAGGCGGGCATCCGTACGATCGCCGTCTGCAACGTGATCGGCTCCACCATCGCGCGCGAGGCGGACGACGTGCTCTTTACCTACGCCGGGCCGGAGATCGCCGTCGCGGCGACGAAATCGTATCTTACGCAGGCGGCGGTGCTGTTCCTTGCGGCGCTCCGCCTGGGCGAGATCCGCGGCAGGGTCGCTCCCGACCGTGTATCGGCGTTTTTGACCGAGCTTGCCGAGATCCCCGCCCGCATGCAGAAGCTCATCGACGAACGCGAGGCGATACAGTTCTTCTCCAGCCGCGAGTTCTCCGCGAAGCACGTATTCTTTATCGGCAGGGGCATCGACAACGCCCTTTCGATGGAGGCGGCGCTCAAGCTGAAGGAGGTCAGCTACATCCATTCGGAGGCTTACGCCGCCGGCGAACTGAAGCACGGCACCATCGCCCTTATTGAGGAAGGCACGCTCGTGGTGGGACTCATCACGCAGAAGCATCTTGCGGCGAAGACCGCCTCGAACCTTGAGGAGGTGCGCGTGCGCGGCGCGAAGGTGCTTGCCGTTACCAACGGCGAAATGCCCGATATCGCGGATCATTGCCAAAAGGTGTGGACGATACCCGAAACGGGCGAGCTTCTGGCGCCCTTCTGCGCGATAATACCGATGCAGCTTTTCGCCTATTACATGGCGGTGCAGAAGGGCTGCAGCGTCGATAAGCCGAGGAACCTCGCCAAGAGCGTTACGGTGGAATAAGCTTTCCCTTAGGGGTATTATAACAGAATAATTGTTACTTGCATGGTTTACTTAAAATGAGCTCCGCAGCTGCGGAGCTCATTATTGAAAAACAACCTTGATTAGCTTTCATCAGAATTTGATTTTCTCCGTCGTTTCATCGTATTTATGGAAATAGATGATACGTCCTGTATTCTTTTCTACCCAAAGTGCGGTATTTGAATCCCATTCAATGTCATAATCCTCTGGGAAAGTCTCTTTATAATAATAGTCGTCCCATCCGGGATTAGTGGCTATTATTACATTGTGTTCTACCAAGAATTCCTGCCAGGCACCCTCTACACCGATATAACCTCTCAAATACAGAGAACTCTTTTTGGTTTTCAAGTAAAGAGAATATGTTCCATCTGCATGCTTTGTTTCAACTATCATGTTTCCGCCTTCTACGGTACCAAAATCATACAAATATTCAATATCCTCTACCATATCATCAGGAACAGCCAGCTCAGTCTTCAGCTCTTTATTGCGCCAACGCTGAGCATAATAGCCATCATCCTTTTTGGTAATACACGATGTACCAAAGGGGTCGACATACTGTTGAAGACAAACTATTTCAACATCCTCCGGGACATTCGGGGATGTGATGTGAGGAACCGGTGTTGCTGTAGGCTCAGGAGTGGGTTTTTCTGTGGGAACCTCGGTGGGCTCCTCGGCAGGATTCTCCGTAAGCTTTATGTCCTCGGTAGTCAAAGCTTGATTATTTCCGGAGATATCAGCCTGCGTTTGATTTTCATCAGTCCCGCGTGCGGTGCATCCCGCCAGAATAACAGCAGACACAACGGCAAGCATGAAAATAGAAATTCTTTTAACCATTTCTCTCGTCTCCTTGCAGTGAAGTAATATGGATGCATGAAAGCATCATGCATCATAAATATTATACCTCGTAATATTTATTATTTCAAGCACAAGAACCTTGGTGCGCATATGCTTTTCTCAAAACAAAAGAGGCTCTTCCGGGAAAGAGCCTCTTTTGGATATTAAACTGATTACGCGAAGAACTTGCCGATGATGTCGACGATCTCGGCGCCGATGCGCTTCTGCGCCTCAACGGTGGAAGCGCCGATGTGCGGGGTGCAGCTTACCATGGGATGGTTGTAGAGCGCCTCGTTCTTGGAGGGCTCCTCATTCCAAACGTCGAGACCCGCGGCGCGGACCTTGCCGGAATTGAGAGCGGCGAGGAGCGCGTTCTCATCGATGTTGGTGCCGCGGCTGGTGTTGATGATGTTGACGCCGTCCTTCATCTTGGCGATGGTCTCCTCATTGATGAGGGGCTGGCCGGGAAGGGAAGGAACGTGGAGGCTGATGAAATCGGAGTTGGCGAGGACTTCGTCCATCTCGGCGTACTTCATGTTCTCGTTCTCGATGCCTTCTACGTGGTATACGTCGTAAGCGAGGACCTTCATGCCGAGCGCCTGCGCCTTCCTGCCGAGGCTCTGACCGATGCGGCCGTAACCGATGACGCCGAGGGTCTTGCCGGCGAGCTCGATGCCCTTGGCATAGGCCTTCTTCTCCCACTTGTTCTCACGCATGGAGTGACCCGCTGCGGAAACGAAACGCGCGCAGGAGAGCATGTGCGCAAGAGCGAGCTCGGCGACCGCGTCGGAGGAAGCGGCGGGAGTGTTCTTGACCTCGATGCCCTTTTCCTTGGCATACTCGTGATCGATGTTGTCGATGCCGACGCCGCCGCGGATGATGAGCTTCAGCCTGCCGGCTTCGGCAGCGGAATCGATGGCGGGAACGCGGACCTTGGTCGCGCTGCGGACAACGAGAACGTCGAACTCCTTGACAAGCTGGCAAAGCTCATCGGGAGTGGGGGTGGTCTCGGGAACTACTACTTCATGGCCCTGCTCACGGAGAGTGGCAATGGCGCCCTTTTCCATACCGTCGGAAGCAAGAATACGCATAATTTTATCTCCTTGTAAGTTATTGTTTTGTTGTTTTGGCTCCGCCCGGTTTTATGCGGGCGAAGCCATTGAATAAGATCGCTTTGAGT
>JAEEGF011899372.1_pt1 | contig 11444 bp, 7 predicted proteins | sample 9134171 | NCBI WGS metagenome assembly JAEEGF01 (sample SAMN16246542, study PRJNA631951) | gut metagenome | biome: gut microbiome; feature: rumen; material: AP-attached | host: Bos | place: Iran: Karaj | collected 2018-10
CGAGAGCTATCCCGACTACACCATAGACATCCACAGCGACAGAGACATGTAGCTTCCAGAACAAAGAGTCGCTCGCGACTCTTTGCGCGCTGGTGCGCGCAAGCTTTAGCTTGCAAAATTCATCTGCGCACCAGTCGCATCCATAGCGGAGCGCTTTTTATTCAATAGGAAATCCGAAGGAATTTCCTATTGAATAAAAAATCACAGCCATTACGACTGTGATTTTATTTTGCATATTTAGTTGCACTTCATGGGAATGAGCTGCAGATTCCCTGTTCCGAAGAATAATGAATTACGGATCATTCCGATCCTGTAAAGATTAAGTATATAAAACATCTTATACATTATAATAGGTAATCCAAATACTCTTATAAGCTCTTCTACTGTAGGCTGATAGCCGTGATTTCTGGAATAATTACCAACAAACTCCGCAATTTTCAGTTCAAGTAAACCCATTTTCATACCGTCCTTTCCAAATTTTTTGCCATAAAAACCCTAATAGGTATGGTAACAAGATTTTGTTATCAAATTGTGTTCATGATTTTAACAAAAATTGAACGCGAAGTTTCCTCATATATGTGATAAAATATTAAAAATTCATAAACAACAGCAAAGGGGGATCCATCATGGCCAGACAAAGCAGCGTCAAAAGAGCTCTTGAGGCAACAGGGAGCTTTGCCAGCGCACAGAAAAATATTGTAGTTCAGTTTCAGAACAAGGATCGTAACACAGATGAGCTTTTAAAGCAGATCAAGGAGGATGCCATTTCCAAGGGCGTTTCCGAGGCTGATTTCAAAAAGGTTGATGTCTATGTAAAGCCTGAAGAACAGAAAGTATTCTACGTTGTTAACGATGAGGTCAACGGTTCCATTGACTTCTAAGGAGGAGGAAAAATGTCTACAATATTTGTAGTCGCCAATCAAAAAGGCGGTATTGGAAAAAGTACAACAGCAACAAATCTTGCCGGAATTTTGGGGAAGAAGGCAAAGACACTTTTAATAGATGCTGATCCGCAGTGCAACAGCACCAGCACCTATGAAGCTAAAATTGAAGACGTCGCAACTCTTTACGACGTAATCATTGACTCAGACAAGCTTCCTATTTCAGAAGCAATTCAGCACACAGAAAACGGAGACATCGTTGCATCCGACCCTCTGCTTGTAAAAGCTGAGAAGATGCTTGACGGTGACCTTGAGGGCTTTTACAGATTGAAGGACGCTCTTGATGAGCTTGAGGGCTACGAATATATCGTTATCGATACTGCCCCTTCACTTAACGTAATTCTCTATAACTGCCTTATCGCCGCTGACAAGGTTATCATTCCCGTAACTGCAGACTCCTATGCCATGCAGGGTATTCAGCAACTCCACGACACTATCATGTCAGTGAAGAAGCGTCAGAACAAAAATCTGTCTATCGCAGGTCTCCTTCTTGTCAGGTACTCAGGCAGGTCCAATCTTGAAAGAGAAACCCGTGACAACATAGAACAGGTTGCCAAGAAAATGGATACACGTCTGTTTAAGACCGTCATCCGCGAATGCGTAAAGACAAAGGAAGCACAGGAAGCTAAAAAACTCCTTATAGACTACGCCCCCAAGTGCAATACCTGTCTTGATTACATCGATTTTTCAAAAGAGCTTCTTAAGAAATCAAAATAAAAACATTTTTTATGTGAACAAAAACTCCGTCTCAAATCTGAGGCGGAGTTCATTTTTTCTATTTATGTAGCTTTAATTAAGGAATAAGTCCCTGAATCAATATAATAAGTATCAATATTGGAAGAACAAACTTAAAATAGTTTTTCAAAAAGGCAGGCATCTCGCGACCTGATCCTGTATTTGTCTCTGCAAGATACTTATCAAATCCCCAGCCAAATTTTGTTGTACAGAAAAGCAGGAATATAAGTGATCCGCCGGGAAGAAGCAGGTTACTTACAATAAAGTCCTCAGAATCAAGGACGTCCCTTGCTCCTATGATGTGGAGATCACTCCACACGTTGTAGCCCAGAACACAGGGAATACTTGCGATTAGAATAAATGCACCGTTTACAAGAATAGACTTGCCTCTGCTCCAGCCAAGATTATCTGAAAGGAACGCCACCAGATTCTCAAATACAGCTGTAACAGTTGAAAAGCTTGCAAAGGTCATAAATACAAAGAAAAGTGTTCCCCAAATCCTTCCCATGTTCATATTCATAAATACTCTGGGAAGAGTTATGAAAATAAGTGAAGGTCCCTGACCTGGCTCAACATTAAAGCTGAAGCATGCAGGGAAAATGATAAGTCCGGCTATAAGTGCAACAAAGGTATCAAGAGCACAGATTCTTACTGCTTCTCCTGTAAGAGTATGATCCTTTGACATATAGCTGCCAAATATTTCGATGGCGCCGATTCCAAGGCTGAGTGTAAAGAAGGCCTGGTTCATGGCAGCGCTTATAACCTTTCCTATTCCCACCTCCATAGCTCTGTTCCAGTCGGGAAGAAGGTAAAACTTCACACCCTCAGCGGCATTACTAAGTGTAAGTGAATGACCTGCAAGAACTATGATAAGAGCAAGAAGTCCAATCATCATAATCTTGTTTACTCTCTCAAGGCCATCGGCAACACCAAGGCTCAGCACTCCAAAGCCAAAAATTACTGTAAGAGCCATGAATATGCCCATCTCCTCAGGATCTGCAAGCATGGAAGCAAATACATCTCCCACATTTTCGGGATCAATCCTTGAAAACTGTCCGGAAGCAAATTTAAAGAAATAGTCGACCATCCAGCCTGATACGGTTGTGTAATACATCATCAGAAGATAACAGCCAAGCATACACAGCCATCCGTGTATATGCCAGTGCTGCCCCTTTTTCTGAAGCTTCTGATATCCACGGACAACCGTCTTACCGCTGGCTCTTCCTATTGCCAGCTCCATGGTCATTACCGGAATTCCCATAAGAACAAGGAACACCAGATAAAAAAGTACAAAAACTGCTCCTCCGTTAGCGCCGGCAACATACGGGAATTTCCATACATTTCCTATTCCGATAGCACATCCTGCACTAACTAAAATAAAGCCTAGTCTGGAGCCAAAACTCCCTCTCTCTTCGTTCATTTTTTAATATCCCCTTTTTTCTACAAAACTCTATTGTATAATCATATTAAGAAATTATTATTTTATCAACAAAGGTGTACTATGGATTTTCATAAAGCTTGGGAAGAAAACGAAATAAGGTTATCAGAGAACGAGGTAACTCACCGTCAGCAAAACGATGAGTACATGTTCTATCAAAGTGTGGCAAATGGTGATATCGACGCCATTCAGGACAATATTGACAATCACAGGTTCCTTGATTCCAGCGGAACTGGAACATTATCAAGAGATCCTCTTCAAAATCTCAAATATCACTTTGTAGTCAGTGTTGCGCTCATCACCAGAATCTGTACAGAAAAAGGAATGGAAATGGAGCGAGCCTTCAGGCTAAGCGATTTTTATATACAAAAGCTTGACGACATAGGCTCCATACAGGAATTATCCAATCTCCACTCAAAGATGGTAATGGACTACACAGTGCGAATGAAGGACCTTCGCCACAACGCGAATCTCTCAAAGACCACCAATGAATGTCTGAATTACATTTATGCCAATGTAAATGACAGAATTACAATTGATGATCTGGCTGACCATCTGGATACATCCACAAGTCATATTTCAAGGCTTTTCAAGGAAGAGCTCGGAATATCTCCCAGCGATTATATCCGCAATGTCAAGCTCGATAAAGCAAAGAACCTTTTGAGATTCAGCGATTATTCAATTATAGAGATTTCCAACTATCTCTCATTCTCTTCACAGAGTCATTTTAGTAAGCTCTTCTTCGAGGATACCGGAATGACACCTAAAAAATACAGAGAAACCTATTACGGAACAACCTGGAAGTGAAGCACTTCCAGGTTTTCTTTTATAATTTCAATGTAAGTACATTCAGTCCCAGTACGTTTTGGTAGGTAACATCCTTTGCAAGCTTGTAGACCATACGTATTCCTATGTTCTTTGTCACATCATCTGCATCATCAATATTATTTCTTGTTGCAGGATCGAACGCTACACAGTCATCCTTTATTCTGAGAATAAGGGTGTCATCCTTCGTAACGGTCTTAATATCGACAGAATGGTTCTTCTTATCCTTAGTAAAACCATGGGCTACAACATTTCCTGCCATTTCTTCCAGGGAAAGTCCTGCGATCATTGATCTTCTGTGATCAATTCCCTTTCTCTCACAAAATTCCTGTACTTTCTCAGAAATTCCTGCCACCTCATCCATTTCGTGGACTGAGAGCTCAAGTACATGATCATCAGGCACACCAAAGTCCTCGGGAAATACCATCAGGTCTACCAGGTTTCGAGGTATACGTCTAATATTTACAACTGCATAAAGGAAAATAATTATTGTTGTCAGTATTCCATTGATAACATTGGCAATATAAATTGCATTCATGCCAATGGAGCCAATCAAAAAAGACGCTCCGGCTGCAACACCTATAACACCGTCAACGATTGCAAGTATATTGATAAGAACATTTTTTCCTGATGCCTGTGCATAACATGTAAAATGCATACACAGTATAGAAAACGGCATACAAAGTGGAAGAATCCTAAATCCCCACACTGTCATCAGATAAACCGGCTGCGCAGGATCATGATAGAAAATATTGGTGAACGGAACGGCAAATGCTATAATTCCTGCACTAACAGCGCATTGTATCAGCATATATTTTGTCAGCATAACCTTCATGATTTCTGTGAGTGTATGCTTATCCTCTTCACCCATGCCTATACTTATGAGTAATCGTGAAACAGCAAGCATGCCACCCGGAATTGCCCAAAAAAGTCCCATAAAGTTGTTCGCAGTACCGAAAGCAGAAATACCGGCGCTTCCAACATACGCTGCAAGAAGTGCGTTTACGATCAAACCTCTTCCGGCCTGATATATATATGAAAGGCCACTGGGAAGGCCCTTGGTAAATACCTTGAAAGTTTTCTTTATATTAAATGCGGAAATAGCAAAACCGATATAGGATTTCCCTGACATGAAGTACAAAGCTTCAACCAGACAGAACACCCACATTCCAAGTGAAGAAGCAAGTGACAGTCCAAAGGCTTCCATCCTGAGCACCTGGACAAATAAATAATTAAAGAATAAGTTTGCAAATATAAATGTCACACTGGCTACTACCGATAGTCTCTGCCTGTTTTCAAGGGAGAGAAATACTGTCAACTGATTTCCAACAATAAATGGAATTATACCTATAGCCTGACCTAAAAGGTACCTTCCAAAAAACGGGATAACGTTCTCATCCTGTGTGAACATGTAGACCATGGGAGTAGTTCCAATAGCTACCAGCACCAGTGAAATAACTATAGATAGCAAAGCGGTAATAGTTATGTCTCCGGTAAAAATTGCCTTGACTTCATCTCTGTCATTCTGTCCAATATATTTACCACATATAATCGCAGCACCACCTACAAAGACTGAACTGAGTGCCGAAATCAGCTGGTTTAATGGTGCATATAGTCCTACTGCAGTCATTGCATCTATGCCTATGTAATTAGTCGCAAAGTAACTGGAAACAATTGCGTTCACACTTCCTATAAGCGCAAACATGATCTGAACAGGCAAAAGATGAAGCATCAGCCTTGATATCATTTTTGCATTTCCACTTTTTTTACTCATAATAGCCCCTGGTCATAAGAAAATAGACAATAATTACATTAAAATTTTACCATGCAACATTTATAAAAATGAGATTTAAAGAATTTTTTAATGAAAGATTTAGATTTACATAGCAAAAGGCACTTTGACATTTCTGCCAAAGTGCCTCCGCCGTATTTTTTTAACAAAGTATAGGGAGTTTTTGTATATGAAAAGCTGTTATTTACGTACGAAGGTTACATCTGTAAGCCCCGCATCCTTAAAGAGATTAACAACTATCTCATAGCTTTCATCATCATTTGCCTGAATGATAACCTTGAAGTCCTTGTTAAGCTTGCAATTCTTGAAAGCGTACTTCTCGATCTTCTTAAGCTTATTACCTTTTACAGTAATACTTCTGAGCTTTTTACAGCCGCTGAAAGCACTCTTTCCGATGGTCTTAACATTCTTACCAAGTGTTACCTTCCTGAGTTTTTTATTGCCCTTGAATGCATTCTTGGCAAGCTTGGTTACCTTAAGCTTTGTTCCGTCAATAACAACTGATGAAGGAACTGTTACATTCTTACCTGTTGATTCAGGGTTCTGCTTGTAGCTGACACTCTTTTTACCGATCACTGTGTAAATTGAGTTCTTTGTAACTCTGATTTCACCCTTTTCAGCCTTGCCGTTGTTATTAACCTTTGTCTGCTCTTTTGTCTCATCCTGCTTAGCCTCTACAGTATCAGCTGCCTTCTGAGACTCATCTGTCTTTGTCTGCTCCTCCTTGTTTTCTACTGCAGGAGTTTCCTCCGGCTCTTTAGAGGGCTGCTCTGAGGGCTCTTCAGAAGGATTTTCTACAGGCTCCTCAGAGCTATTAAGCTTATCGAACTCTTCCTTTGTCAGCTCGACAAGTTCAATATCATCAACATAAACATCATGCTTACTCTGTATTCTCACACCACCAATTGAACCAAAGGTAATGTTGAATCTTGTCTTTTCATCAGTAGCATTTGTCATCTGGAATGCATGTGAGAATGTCTTCCACTCACTTCCAACCTCTACTTCACCGGTTCCGCTATAGTTAGCCCAGTCGCCACCATTCTGCTGCAAACAATACTTGATAACTCTGTCCATAGTGGACTTTGCCTTAAATGACACATAGTAATATTTGCCTTCTTCAATCTTAAGGCCGTCCTGGTTAAGCTGGATGTACCAGTCGTTGCTTTCTCCTGTATCTTCGATTGTAATTGCAAATGCATTTTCATTGCCGTTCATGCTGTCGATGACATAATTAGCCTTTGCTGCATTGTCGATATAGGGAGACCAACCTGCTATTCCTGCGCTGAAGGAGCCATTCTTAAGAAGTGCCTTCTCTGTCAGGAATACATCATCCAGGTAATAGGTTCCGGGCTTTGTAAATGAAAACTCAATGTCAGACTCTTCCCTTGTAAGGTCCTTGTCGAGATTTATTATCCTGCTAAAGGTTGTTTTCTCAGTAGTAAGCTCAGGCACAAACTCCTCACCGACTACATTTACTCTAAGGCCATCTGCTTCTCCTCCATCATGATAAGCACTGAAGGAAAGGTCGTACTGTCCCTTTATAAGAGGTGCCAGATCAGACTGTGAAATCTTTACAGGATCAGCTTCGGTTGCTCCTTCCGGAACCTCAATCTTAACCATGAGCTGTCTGTCATTTTTCTTATTGGTTACGGAAATCTGAGCTGCATCCTCCTCATCAAATTCCCAGTAGCCAAGTCTCTTTTCACCCTGGTCGAAGGAACCGTTATAAACATAGTTTCCATCAGGACGGATAATCTTCTCGTTGTCATCCTTAACCTCTTCGCCTGACTTGTGAATAAGCTTAACGTTCTTGATTGTTACAGGTGCTACAGAACCCTGATTACCAAGATTGAACTCCAGGGAACCGTTAGGATCTGTCTTTTCATTCATTGTAAACTCGTATGTGTAGTGTGCCTCGCCTGTTGTTATGGCAAAGGGTGTATCCTGCATGTATCTTGTCCAGCCTTTGTCAGGGCCTTCAACATCTACAACAATCTTTCTATCCTCTGTAGCATACGCATCAAAGGAGAGCTCGTAATCCCATCCCTTATACATGGGTATACCTGTCTGCTTAAGCTGGATTGCATAGTCCACTGATCCATTTGCAGAAGGTGTGATTGTAACAGCATTATTTTCTACAGCTGCTGTTGATCCATCAGCATCAGACTCTGTATGAAGAACCCAGTTACTATTGGAATCGCCTGTCACATCGCTTTCAATGCTCTCTGTGAAGCTGCCGTTTAATACGTAGTTACCCTCTTCATCTGCTTCTCTATAAACTACAGGCTCCTTTTCAGGACGCTTTGCCTCATTTTCACCCTGCTCATATTCGCTCTCATCCTTCTGATAAACGCGAACATAATCAATGGCATATTCCTTGTCATTTATAGCGTCAAGGTCAGGATCTCCTACCCATGAGCCACCTACTGCAAGGTTCAGTATAATATAGAAGTTCTGGTCGAAGGGTGCAGGATATGTGATCTGATTATCATCATCTGTTCCTGTGTACCAGTCGCTTGTCTCATAGACCTGCTCATCATCTACAAACCATGTGATCTTACCGGGCTCCCAGTCAACTCTGAATACATGATAGTCATCTGAAAAGCTGCTGTCTGTAAGTGTCTTTGTACCCTGGTTTTCTTTGTGACCATTTCCGGAGTTATATCCATAATGAATGGTGTGATAGGACTTATCTGTGTTCTGTCCCATAACCTCCATGATGTCGATCTCACCGCACTTAGGCCACTGTCCATAAAGGCCCTCGTCTGTAGTCATAAGCCAGAATGCAGGAAGGAAGCCCTTTCCTTCAGGTACCTTAGCTCTTGCTTCAAAACGTCCATAGGTAAAATCGTGCTTACCCTGGGTTGTGATTCTTCCGGATGTGATCTCGCTCTCTGTTCCTAATGAGCTGCCGGACTTGCCGCTTCCCTTTATGAGGATTTTGCTGCCGCCGTACCAGTCATAACCATTATTAGGATCAAGAAAACTGATTTCGCTTACTCTGTCGATATCAGATGCTGCATCCATTGAGAATACATATTTATGTCCAGGAATAAGCTTTAAGCCTCCCTGCTGTAACTGTATATTCCAGTTCTCGTTACCTGCGTTATCTATTTTGATATTTATACTGCCATCTTCAAACTTGTAAGATCCTTCACCTGGAGCAGTTATACCCATACTCCATGCATCAGGGTTATCCAGTCCTCCGGCAAGTATATTTACTTCCTCACCATCAGTTACATCGACAAGGGAGATATTTTTAAGAGTAACCTCTGCCTTTGAATCAAAAGCCTCTGTATCATCAGGATAATCTTCCGCAGCATTTACAGCTCCGAAATTAATCTGAAGAGCAATTGTCTCTGACTCTGCCTTATCTGCTCCGACTTCAACCCCCACATTGAATGTCTCAAAGGTTCTCTCAGAAGACTCCTCCGATCCCTCCTCTGCTGCTTCACCTGCAACATATTTAGGAATGATATGAAGCGAGCCATCCTTAACCGCAATGTTCCCATCATCCAGTGATGTATATCTCTGCCATTCTGAGTTAACCCATCCCGGATCATGCTCTTCCACATTCCAGTCTGCTGTGTTTAAGCTTTCGCCATCAAACTCATCGCTCCATACCAGAGAATAGCCATCACCTGTGTCTGCAGGCTCTTCCTCAGCCCTTGCAGTAAGCGGAATGCTTGTAACAGTCAAGGCTGTTGCCATTGCCATAGCAACCATTCTTCCCCATTTTCTTTTTCCCATGTCCTTCTCCTTCCAAACTCAATTGATGAATATATCCTATTGAATTTTAGAAAGAGTTTATATCAAATTTATGCTTTTTTTATAATTTTCATATCGGCGCCAAAAAGTAATAAAAAAATGACATGGAAGTCTGCTCTGTAACAGATATCCATGTCATTCACATTTTTATAGTTTATGCTCAGCCTGCATATATGAGGCCTTCAAACAGATCATCGATATTTCCCTCCGGAAGGGCTGCAGGATAATCAAAGGATGTATATGTAAGTCTTATGATCTTACCACCGTCGATAGTAAAATCCATGTACGTTTTCTCATCTGTACGAAGGGGAACGAAATGCGTTCCTGCAAGAATTGTCACACCTGCATTTATCACCTTTCCATTTTCATCCACTTCATCACCCTTGATCTCAGCAGTGGAAACTGCATCCTCAGTTTTCCAGCTGAACTTATATTCATCAGAGATCTGAACCGGCATTCCGTCATCTCCGACCTCATACGAGGTATAGCAGGTGTAGGTTCCAAAGGCATCTCCGACTGAGCCAAAGTGCATGTTGTACGGATTGGAATACAATGGCTCAGTTTCTGTACCCTTCTCATAATCAAAGTCCTCAAAATAGTGATAGTGCTGTCTTCCAACATACTTAACATCGCCGCCTGTAATGTCAAAAACAAGGAGCTCGCAGTAATCATTATCAGTAGGATTGATGTAATAAACGTACTCCTTACCATCCATCGTCGTTATCTTATAGGTTTCAAAATGATAATCACTTGGAACATTAAAGCCTGTATCTGCCTTTGCTGATTTTCCATTTAAAACCAGTTCAAAGGACTCAGCATAGATCCAGTCATCATACTCTTCCATGCCGGCTAATGGTGTATACCTGAAGTGTAAATAATCCATATCAGAATCATTTCCTTCTTTTACAAACATAAGGTTTCCATTCTGACAGTCAGGTGCGTTGGAGGCAGGTATGAATTTATCCTTTATAGTTCCGGGATACTCAGTGTAGCCAATAACTATATCCTGCATTCCATCCGCATAGGAAGCAAGCTCATATACATTAAAAATAATATGCAGACCATCATGGGCAAAGTACCATTTATATCCCAACTCAAAAATATTGTTTTCTGAATCATTTATGGGATTAAATTTATAATCCTTAAGATTCTCATCAAGAGACACAAACTGATTATCATACTCCTGAGTCTCAAGGAGCTTCTTTTTAATAATCTCATCCAGTTCTTCCTTAGTCACATCAATGACATCTGATATATCAAGAAGTTCACCTGTCTGAGCATCATAGTTAGTGCCACCAGCGCCATACATTCCATGGGCTCCGCCCATATAATCGTCACCCCAGTCATATATACTTACAACTGTATTATCTGCTCTTTTCACTGTGATCTCACAGTGATCATAATATGGACCAAAAAAACTGTAGCCTTCTTTAGCGGAAGTCTCATATTGTTCTTTTGCATCCTTTATTGTTTCTTCAACAGAATCTTCAGTAATTTTAAATGATTTTTCCGCAGCTTCATTTATATTCTTATAAAGAGCAGGATATTTTGCTGCTGATTCTTCATCTACATAGATAAAGGCAAAATCTCCTTCATATAAAACACCGTTGGAGTAATCCTTTGAATTCTCATTTGATTCATCGAATTTTGCATCGCCGTCGTATTTCTGCGAAAAGGATTTTCTGGTAATTCTGAACGAAGGGGCTTCCCATTTGTAAGATACCTTCTCTGTTACCGTCTCTTCTGAGTCAGTAACTGTTTCCGAAGATGAATCTGCATTATCTTCTGCCTGTTCTTCCGAAGCACCTTCTCCCTCAGGCTGAACAGCTTCTGCTTCTTTGTTTTCGTTTTTGTCGATTATAGATAAAAAATCATCCCCTGTATCAGCCTGCGCATCGGTTGTTCCGTTTTCTTTACCTGTTCCTCCCAGCTTGTCTGCCAAACT
>JAEEGF010295810.1_pt1 | contig 11443 bp, 6 predicted proteins | sample 9134171 | NCBI WGS metagenome assembly JAEEGF01 (sample SAMN16246542, study PRJNA631951) | gut metagenome | biome: gut microbiome; feature: rumen; material: AP-attached | host: Bos | place: Iran: Karaj | collected 2018-10
TTGCCATGTCTTTGCAATCTAATTTTTGCAGGCATAATTTAATGTTTTAAGTTGATTTTTAATGAATTAACTAAAACCTACCCGAGGTTTCGGCTGCAAAAGTACAACTTTTTATCGGACTGGCAATGCGAAGGCTGAAAAAAAACTATTTTTGCAGGCTGAAATGGAAAAGCGCAATAACATACGTTGGGGCTATTTGGCTGGCATCATCTCGGGCATCACCTACGGCATGAACCCGCTCTTTGGTGTGCCTGTTATTAACAAAGGATTGGATGTCAACTCGTTGCTGTTTTATCGCTATGGCGTGGCCACTTTGTTGATGTTAGCCTATATGCTCGTTGCGAAACGCCAAATCCGCATTACTTGGAAGCAGTTCGGCCTAATGGCCATCTTGGGTGTTTTGTTCACAGGTTGCAGCATCACTTTGTTTGAGGCCTACAAATACATCCCTTCGGGCATCGCCACGAGCATACTTTACGTGTATCCCATCATGGTCGCACTGATCATGATGATTTTCGGTCAGTTCCCGACATGGAAGACTTGGATTTCCATCTTTGCAGGTGTAGCAGGTGCTATCTTGCTCTCGCTCAAAGGTGGCGGCGGCTTCATCGATTGGCGCGGCATCGCCTTGGTGGTGGCTTCAGGACTGTGTTATACTTTATTCATTGTCATTGTCAACCTGAGCCAACAAGTCAAGGCCATTCCCAACCTCACTTTGACTTTTTATTGCTTCTTGATTGGCTCGGTGATGCTGTTCGCCTTGTCGGGTTTCGGTGTGCATCTCAATGCTGTTCCCGATGCGGTCAGCTGGCTGAATGTGCTGGGCTTGGCGATTTTGCCTACGGCTATCGCTACCATCACCTTGGCGGCTTCGAGCAAGGCGGTGGGTGCCACCAAGACCTCCATCCTCGGCATTCTTGAGCCGTTGACGGCCATCGTCATCGGTACGTTGGTCTTCCATGAAGCCTTCACGCTCAATGTCGCCCTCGGCGTCGCGTTGATTCTGTTCGCGATATTGTTTATGATTTTGACGGAGAAAAAATAAACAATTTAAGCAATAAATGCATTTTGTTTCCAAAATTCCGTATTTTTGCAGAGTTTTAGAAACAAAACAACTGCAATATGGACTTTCTGACTTTCAGAGAAAGGCTTTATCCCATGGGTTGCTTCAAGGTCAACCAAGTGCGGCTATGGGAGCCTGATTTCGATCGTAACTGCCTGACACGGTGGTGTCGAAAGGGACTTCTTGTCAAGTTGCGCAACGAGTGGTATGCCTTCACCGAATACAAGCAGGTGCCCGATTTTGAACGCTATATTGCCAACCGAATCTATGCACCTTCTTATATCAGCCTTTATTCCGCGCTCTCATTTTATGGGATGATTCCGGAAGAGGTGCTTGGCCTCACCAGCGTGACTACCTTGAAGACCGCCAAGTTTGATAACGCTTTTGGCACATTCAGTTACCAGAACGTAAAGGAAACCCTATTCTTCGGCTATGAGCCTAAAACCATGCTGGATGGCCGAGCCATCCTGTTTGCCACACCAGAGAAGGCTTTGCTCGACTTGCTGTATCTGAATCCTTTTTATAAGACCGAGGAAGACATGGAACAGCTTCGCCTGGACGAGGATTTCATGCAGACTCAACTTAACCGCGACCGCCTGATGCAGTTCCTCTCGCAGATAGGCAATCACGCTTTAGAACAAAGGACAAAACTCATGTTAAAAGTATATAGACCATGATTGATTTAGCCTACATTAAGAGTTTCTTTTCTCCAACAATGGCTAACAACAGCCGCTTCGACCGTTATATGCTGAAGGAATACCTTCAACTGATGATCCTTGACCATATCGCCACCACGCCGTATGTGGCCCAACTTGCTTTCATCGGTGGCACCAACCTCAGGCTCATTCAAGGCATTGACCGCTTTTCTGAGGACTTGGACTTCGACTGCAAGGCGATGACCGAAGCCGACTTTATGGCCATGACGGACGGCATCATTCGCTACTTACGGTTGAACAATATCGATGTGGAACCTCGCGACACACCGAATCCTAAACTGACAGCATTCCGAAGGAATCTTCATTTCCCGCAAATGCTGTTTGATCTTGGGCTGAGCGGTCATCGCGAGGAGCGACTGCTTATCAAGGTGGAGGCTCAGGATCAAGGCGTAGATTACTTTCCCGAGGTGGTAAATGTCAATAAGATGGGCTTCTTTTTCAATGTGCAGGTTCCACCAATGGCAGTACTTTGCGCCATGAAATTGTCCGCCTTGCTTGCCCGCCACAAAGGCCGTGATTTCTATGATAGTTTGTTCCTATTGTCAAAAACGCAACCTGATTACGGTTTCTTGTCGGCAAAAAATGGCATCAACAATCTCGAAGCGTTAAAGTCTGCCGTGCTTGAAATGCAGCAACAGGTGGACATGAACCAGAAAAAGCGGGATTTCCAGCATCTTCTGTTCAGGGAAGAGAACGCCGAACGTATCATGCAGTTTTATGATTATATCTCGAAAATGCAATGAAAAATCTGCGGCGTCTATTGCAACGTTCCTGAAAATTTCCTATCTTTGAAGGCTGAAAACTTGAGCAGAATCCTCTCGGACTCTACACTCTAACCACTAAATTTTCAACTGATTATGTTTTTAGTCTTCGATACAGAGACCACTGGTCTTCCCAAAATTGAAAACGCCCCGCTGACCGATTTCGACAACTGGCCACGCATGGTGCAACTGGCTTGGCAGATCCATGACGAGAAAGGTCGCTTCGTGGAGAACCACAACTATCTCGTTCAGCCTGACGGCTTTGTCATCCCCATCGACGCCAAGATGGTGCATGGCATCTCCACTGAACATGCCATGAAATACGGCAAGCCGCTCAACGAGGTACTCGACTTGTTTATGATCTCCGCCGCCAAAGCCAAATACTTGGTCGGCCACAATATCAACTTCGACCTCAATGTGCTGGGCTGCGAGTTTCTGCGTTGCGGCCGCGAGAATCCCTTGCGCCGCTGGCAAATCATTGACACCTGCACGGAGAAGACGGCTGAGTTCTGCCAGTTCCCCGGCGGCAAGGGCGGTAAGTTCAAGCTGCCGCGCTTGGGAGAGTTCCATCATTTGTTGTTTGGCGAGGACTTCGACTCGGCCCACAACGCCTGTGCCGACGTGGAGGCCACCGCGCGTGTCTTCCTCGAACTGATTCGTCGTGGCGTGCTGGATGAGACCGACCTCCATGTTGACACCCAGTTCATCGACGACTTCAAGGCCGCCAATCCCGATGTGATTCAACCCGCTGGCATCAAGGTGGTATCGAACTTTGATGAAGAAGAAAAAGGGGAGGAAGAACCCGAAATGGGCAACTATATTCCCCAACATTTCACCCACCTACATGTCCACTCGCACTATTCCATGCTCGATGGCATGTCGAAGGTGCCCGATTTGGTGAGCAAATGCAAGAAAAACGGCATGTATAGCCTCGCTCTCACCGACCATGGCAACATGTTCGGCATCAAGGACTTTGCCGACACGGTGAACAAGGAAAACGGCAAGGTGAGGGATGCCATCAAGGAACAAGAGGCTATATTGAAAAAGGAGGATGCTACCGAGGAGGAAAAAGCTGCTGCCCAAGAACAAATTGAGAAATTGAACAAGCAGTTCTTCAAACCCATCTTCGGCATCGAGACCTACTGTGCCCCCCATGGCATCGACGTGAAAGAAGGCCGTAACGAGAAGAGATGGCATCTGATATTGCTGGCCAAGAACAAGACAGGTTATCATAGCCTCTGCAAACTTAGTTCGATAGCCTTTACCGAGGGATATTACTATAATCCCCGCATCGACCAAAGCCTGCTTGAGAAATATCATGAGGGCCTGATTTGCAGTTCCGCCTGTCTCGCTGGCGAGGTGCCGCAGAAAATTATGAACGGCGATGTGGAAGGTGCCGAAGCCTCCATCCAATGGTTCAAAAACTTATTTGGTGAGGATTACTATCTTGAGGTGCAACGGCATAAGACCGATAAGCCTGGTGGTGATACCGAGGTGTACGAACGCCAAAAGGAGGTGAACAAGATTATCTTTGATTTAGCGAAGAAATACGACATCAAAGTCATCGCCACCAACGACGTCCACTTTGTTGAGGAGGAACATGGCGAGGCGCACGACCGCCTCATCTGCCTCAGTACGGGCAAGGATTTGGACGACCCGACGCGTATGCACTACACCAAGCAGGAATGGCTGAAGACACCAGCCGAGATGGGACGCATCTTCTCCGACCATCCGGAGGCGCTGGAAAACACGCAGGAAATCGTCGATAAGGTGGAAACCTACAGCATCGACTCCGACCCGATTATGCCTAAATTTCCCATTCCTGAGGATTTCGGGACGGAGGAGGAATACCGCAAGAAATTCACGGAAGAAGACCTCTTCAACGAGTTTACCCGCGACGAGCATGGCAACGTCATCATGAGTCAGGAGGAAGGGGAGAAGAAGGTCAAGAAACTGGGCGGTTACGACCGATTGTACCGTATCAAACTTGAAGCGGATTATTTGGCTAAATTGACTTGGGACGGTGCCAAAGAGCGTTATGGCGAGAACCTCACCGAGGAGCAAATCGAGCGCATCAAGTTTGAGTTGCACGTGATGAAGACCATGGGCTTCCCAGGCTACTTCCTCATCGTGAGCGATTATATCCGAGCGGCACGCGAGGAGTTGGGTGTGAGTGTCGGTCCTGGCCGTGGTTCGGCAGCAGGCTCCGTGGTGGCCTATTGCTTGAAGATTACCGATTTGGACCCGCTGAAATACGACTTGCTGTTTGAGCGTTTCCTCAACCCCGACCGTATTTCTTTGCCCGATATCGATGTGGACTTTGATGATGATGGTCGCGACCGTGTGCTCGACTGGGTGACCAAGAAATACGGCAAGGAAAAGGTGGCGCACATCATCACTTACGGCACGATGGCAGCCAAGTCGGCCATCCAAGACGTGGGGCGTGTGCAGAAAGTGCCGCTGCCCGAGGTGGCCAAAATCAAGAGCTACATCCCTGACCGCAACTTCGACGAAGCCGCGGTGAAGGCTGTGGAAGGCGAGGTGCCTAAGAAGATGCCCAAGGTCAACCTGAAGAACTGTTACAAATACGTGCCTGAGCTGAAGAAGATGGTTGAAGGCGATGACCAGAATATCGCCTCCATGTTGACCTATGCCGAGGAGTTGGAGGATACCAACCGCCAAGTAGGCATCCATGCCTGCGGCGTCATCATCGGTGCTGATGACTTGACCAATGTCGCTCCGGTGTGTACGGTGAAAGATAAGGACACTAAAGAAGACGTCGTGGTGACCCAATATGACGGCCATGTCATTGAGACCGTCGGTTTAATCAAGATGGACTTCTTGGGTTTGAAGACCTTGACCTTGATTAAGGATGCCTTGAAAAACATCAAGAAGACCCGTGGCATTGATATCGACATCGACCACATCCCGATTGACGACAAGCTGACTTACGAGCTGTACTCGGCAGGCAACACCATCGGTACCTTCCAGTTTGAATCGCCTGGTATGCAGAAATACCTCCGTGAGTTGCAGCCTTCGGTCATCGGTGACATCATCGCTATGAATGCCCTTTACCGTCCCGGCCCGATGGACAACATCCCCGATTTCATTGCTCGTAAGCAAGGTAGGCAGGAAATCAAGTACGACTTCGACTGCATGGAGAAGTATTTGAAGGACACCTACGGCATATGCGTGTATCAAGAGCAGGTGATGTTGCTGTCGCGCGAGCTGGCCGACTTCACCCGTGGTGAGTCCGATACCTTACGTAAGGCCATGGGTAAGAAGCAGTTGGCGAAGATGGAAGAACTATACGAGAAGTTCATGAAACAAGGTGTGGCCAAACTGACTCAGACCGAGCACCTGCCTGAAGATGAGGTGAAGAAGCGTTTGGAGAAGATTTGGGAAGAGTGGAAGAAGTTCGCTTCCTACGCTTTCAACAAGTCTCATGCGGCCTGCTATTCGTGGGTGTCTTATCAGACGGCGTATCTTAAGGCTCACTATCCGGCCGAGTTCATGGCAGCGGTGCTCAACAATGAGTTGGGCGACATCAAGCAGGTGAACTTCATGACCGAGGAATGCAAGCGCATGAAGATTGAGGTGTTGGGTCCCGATGTCAATGAGTCGGAATACAAGTTCTCGGTCAACGAGAAGGGCGAGATTCGTTACGGTATGGGCGGCATCAAGAATGTGGGTGAGGCGGCCGTGAAAGGTATCGTGGAGGAACGTGAGGCTAACGGTAAGTTCAAGGATTTCGGCGATTTTGTGATGCGTATTGCTGACAAAGGTCTCAACGTCAGGGCTTTGGAAAGCATGGGCATGGCGGGTTGCTTCGATAGCTTCAAGGGCTTTCATCGCGCTATGCTGTTCAATATCGCCCCCAACGATTCAGTGCCTTTCTCTGAACGTGCCATGCGAATGGTGGCCTCGTTCAACGAGCGGAAGAACTCTGCACAGATGGATCTCTTTGGCTTCGGTAGCGACGAGGGCGTGGAGGAAGCCTTCAATATTAAATTGCCCGAATGTGAGCCTTGGTCAAAGATGAGGGAGTTGGAGATGGAGAAAGAGGCCTTAGGTTTTTATATTTCCTCTCATCCGATGCAGGTCTATCACCTGCCGATCAAGTATTTCTGCAACTGCGATGTGGAAGGATTGAAGGCGGCGATGAATGATGTCGAGAAGAACTTGAAGCGTCCTGTCCGTCTTGGTGGTCAAATCACACGCGCAGAGGAATATACAGCGAAAAACGGTAATCCATATGGCCGATTCACCATCGAGGATCAGAGTGGTGCGCTGCAGTTTGCCTTGTTCAAGGAGAATTATGCGAATTGTAAGAACTTGTTGACAGTCAATTCGTTTGTGATGCTTTCCGGTATTTTGGATCGACCTTTCCCGAGGGCAGGACAAGACCCGAATGTCGTGTTGCAGACACTTGAAGTGCGTTTCAGTGAGGCACGGTTGTTGGACTCGCTTTTGGAGACCACTTCGAAAACGGTTTACATCAAACTGAATGTGGCCGAGATGAACAAGGAAAGCATGGATGAGTTTATCAAGGTGATGAAGGATAATCCTGGGAAACAGCACTTTAAGTTACACCTTTTCGATCCGTTAGGCAAAAAGTCCTGTAATCTGACACCTGCAAAGGGCACCATCAATGCCCAAGAGGTGTTGCCGCTGCTGGAAAAGATGCCTTTTGTGGAATTTGACTTGCGATAAAAAAGAAAATTTGTATCTTTGCACACCGAAAACGAGTAAAAACAAAACTATAAACTAAACAGATTAAGACTATGGCAGTTATTCAAATGACCGACGACCGTTTTGAAGAAGTCGTCCTGAAATCGGAACTCCCTGTGATGGTGGACTTTGGCGCCACTTGGTGCGGCCCTTGCAAGAAAGTGGAACCCATCATCGAGGAACTCTCGGAAGAATATGCAGGCAAAGTGGTTGCCGTAAAGTGCGACGTCGAGGAATGCCCCGGCACCGCCGCCAAGTTCGGCATCATGAACATCCCCACTGTCCTTTTCTTCAAGGGTGGCCAGCCCGTCGACAAGAACGTTGGCGCCGCTCCCAAGAAGGTGTTTGTGGAGAAACTGGAGAAATTGTTCTAATAAACACGGGAACGCAAAACTACTACCTTTTACCGTCATTGCGGGCTTGACCCGCAATCTCCTAAGCGTGAAAGACTCTCTTCGCGCACAGGAGATGGCGGATGATTCTCCGCCATGACGGTAAAAAGTTTAAAGTAGTGATTCTCGGTCGAATGTCAACAAACATTTAAACACCTTGGACTTTTCAATCGATAGGAACCGGCTGACGCAATTTGGCAGCTTGGAGTTCTTGGCACGTCAAATCGTGGAGGGATTCATCACGGGTTTACACAAGAGCCCCTTCCACGGTTTTTCTGTTGAGTTCGCCGAACATCGCTTGTACAACACAGGCGAACCCATCCGTCATATCGACTGGAAACTCTATGGCCGCACCGAGAAACTCTTCGTGAAACGTTACGAGGAGGAGACCAACCTGCGTTGCCAACTGGTCATCGACCAAAGCTCGAGTATGTGCTTCCCCGTGAGGCAAAAGATTGACTTCGAGCATCCCAACAAACTCTTTTTCTCCATTTATGCGGCAGCCTCGTTGATGGAACTGATGCACCGTCAGCGCGATGCGGTAGGCCTCGACTTGTTTGACGAAACGATATCGTTCCACGAGCCCGCCAAGTCGTCCAATGTGCACAACAAGCTGATCTACACCGAACTGGAGAAACTGATTGACACCTACGACAAAAACAACCGCAAGACTACCTCAACGCCGCAGTGCCTGCACCAGATTGCTGAGATGACACACCACCGAAGCCTTGTGGTGATTTTCACCGACATGCTCGACGGCCTCGACGACTACCAACCCATGTTTGAGGCCTTGGAACACCTTAAATATAATAAGCACGAGGTCATCCTCTTCCATGTCTTCGACAGCAATCTGGAGCAGAACCTCGACTTCGAGAACCGCCCGTACCGTTTTGTCGATTTGGAGTCGGGCGATGTGTTGAAACTCAATCCTATTGAGGTCCAGGAGACCTACAAAAAGATAATGACCGAGCGCAAGGAGGCTTTGCTGCATCATTGCTACCAGTACCAAATCGACTATGTGGAGGCGGATATTAATAAGGATTATAATCAGGTGTTGACGAGTTACCTTATTAAGCGGACGAAACTACATTAATGCCAGAAGATGATGAAAGCATAGATTCCATGCTCTCCCACTTGCCTTCGTTGGAAATCGAAGATTCGACGTAGTCAATGACATACTTTCATCATCTTCTTTTAAAACAAAAAAGTCCGAGAGCCATGCTCCCGGACTTTTCGTTTCCCCGAAGGGAGAATTACTTACCTAACAAAAACTTTCACAGAAACGCTGTTCTGGTTATTCTGTAATCTGATGACGTAAACGCCGCTGGCGAGGCTGTGGCTGATGCGTTCAGTGCTGCCTGCGTTGATTTGCTTCATCATCATGGGCTGACCGAGGATGTTGTACACGGTCATGCTATAGTGGGCATTATCACCATTCTCAATGACAAACTCATGGTCGGTGTTCCAAACCGTCACGTTGGCTTCAACAATGTCTTCCACGCCTTCATAGGTGAGGTCGATGAAGATGGGCTCGTCTAAGCCTGCGTTCGGGTTGACGGTGTTGGCTTCGGGATTCCATTGGCCGTCTTCGGAGTAGTATTCATTGAGTGTGTAGCTGTAAATATCCCAAATCACAATGCGGTTGACACCGTTTTGGTTCACATTGGGCAGAATGCCGCCGAACCAGCCGTCCTTACCAGCCACCTTTTCCTTATAGAAGTCTGCATACTGGTTAATGCTGCCGTAGTCAACGCCTGTCGTTTCGATGCTGGTGGAATAAAGCGGACGGTAGTCGTTTGCATCAGACAACAACATGGCAAAGCTCATCGGAGCCTCTTCGCTCTTGACGTAGAAGGCCGAGCCGCTATACTCGTTGTTCTCAGTGCCAAAGTTAAGCACGGTAGCATAGTCATTGGATGTGAAGGTGTTGGCCACTTCAGTGCCGTCGTGACCATCATTGATGCGGATACGGAGATAGACATGGTTGCCAGGCGTGAAGCGGGCATTGGCCGTAGGCTCGTTCATGAACCATATGATTTGGCTACCATTGGCGGTTGTCGTAAACTCGCCATAGTTGCCTTCCGTCTCAAGGCTCGGGCTGGTAGTGCGGTAGAAGCCTTCGTCGCTGGCATATATCACATTACCTGCACCTGCTGTTTCGGGACCATCGTTTTCGTCAACGAGTTGGTTAGTGTAACGGTAGGTAGTGTTCGGTTCGAGGTTAAGCAGCGTGACTTGGACGGCCACAGGTACACGGTCGTTGTTTGAACCGTTGTTGCCTTGGATGTATAGCGGCATGGCGGCAACGATGCTAGGAACATTATCGTCGTAAACAACACCGGAAAGATTGACAACAGCGGTCGCACCGCCACCTACATGGGTGATTTCGCCTGAATAAGACCCAACAGCAAGATCGCCTTTCATGCGGACAGTGATGGTTACAGGCTGATTGTCTATTACGCCATCGGAGTAGTGGAGATCAAACGGATTACTGCTATAGGTACCGTCTTCATTTAAGATTTCGAACTCTCCAACAACGGAGACCGTGATATAGCCTTCACCTTCAAGGTTGGCACCAGTGAGGCTGTAGCTCAATTCATCTGACGGGCCATTACCTACCACATAGTTGAAACCACTAAGTGAATTAGGAGTGGCAGTCAAAGTCGGGGTGGGTGTAGCACCTCCACCAGCAACGAGCAGGATGTCGTCGACTTCCCAGCCGGCAGCTTCATCATCGGTGCAATAGTACTTGAAGGCAATATGGCAGTTCGTGCCATCATATTCATCAAGACTGATGTCTCCAGAGGGAATCCAGTTCCAGCTGCCTGATGATAAATCGCATGATAACGTATCCCATTCAAATGACCAAGGTTCTTCGCCACCATCATATTCATTGGAGAAGAGTACATCAATGTCGGGACCAGTGTAGTTCTTGGCCGTGAGGAAGGTCAGTACCACGTCGCTGTAGCTATCCAAGTCGAAAGCGGGGGAGATAAGCCAATCGGCGGTGGCAGGATGGTTGTATCCGTTAGCATAGGCGTAGTGATTGCCTTGGTAGGAGGCTATGCGCCAGAGCGAGTCACCATATTCGAGGACTTCCGTCCAGCCATGCCAGTCTTCCTCCCAGTCTTGGTTGAAGATGACGACGAGGTCGTCTTGAATAATGTAAGTGGCTTCTGCCATGTCACTGTTGTTATAGCCTGCTTTTATTGCAATAGCCTTTATGGTTGTTGTGGCTCCGATATAGAGCGGATTGCCGTCGTAAGTAGGACTTGCTTCAGTCGGGTTACTGCCATCAAGGGTGTAGTGGATTTCGGCATCAGGAGTCGTGCAGGAGATGCTCACGTATTGTGCTTCATAATAGGTACCTGCGGGAGGAGTAAAGGTAGGTGTGGCCACAGTTGGTGTGGGCGGCACACCGCCTTCGCCTTGCATGAAGATATCGAGGAAGAAGTTGTATTCTCCAGCACTGCCGTTGTTAATATTGCTGGTGGAGTAAGCTTTGACAATGCTTTCCGTTTCAGTCACGCGCAAAGCCATGGCACGGCTGTCAGTTACGAAGTTCACAATCTTGTAACCGATGTAGTCGGGGACTAAGGAAGCCGTGTCGGAAATGCCGAGTTCAACTGTCCAAATGGTCTTTTCACCGTTCATGACAAGGTTGGTACCGCTGTTGCCGTAACCAATCATGTCGCCGTTGGCGTTGGTGAAGGTGTAGCCGTCGGTTGTGATGCCTACCGTCCAATAGTAGTTGTCCTCATCCGCTGAAATACTGGAGGG
>JAEEGF011438629.1_pt1 | contig 11442 bp, 7 predicted proteins | sample 9134171 | NCBI WGS metagenome assembly JAEEGF01 (sample SAMN16246542, study PRJNA631951) | gut metagenome | biome: gut microbiome; feature: rumen; material: AP-attached | host: Bos | place: Iran: Karaj | collected 2018-10
GGTTCAGGATGGTGGACATCTCGTCGGGGGTGACGCCGAGCTTGTTCTCCAGGTAGATGACGGCGTTCGCGTCGATGTTGCCCACGCGGGTGCCCATGATCATGCCCTCGAGCGGGGAGAAGCCCATCGAGGTGTCCACGCACTTGCCGTTCTGGATGGCGCAGATGGAGCTGCCGGCGCCCAGGTGGCAGGTGATGATCTTGGAGTTGTTGATATCCAGACCGGCGAGCTTCGCGCCCACGCCGGCGACGAACTGGTGGCTCGTGCCGTGCGCGCCGTAGCGACGGACGCGGTACTTCTCGTAGTACTGGTACGGGAGGCCGTACATGTACGCGTAAGCGGGCATCGTCTGGTGGAAGGCGGTGTCGAAGGTCACGACCTGCGGGACGGACGGGAGGACAGCCTGCATGGCGTGGATGCCCAGCAGGTGCGCCGGATTGTGGAGCGGGGCGAAATCGCTGCAGAAGGCGATCTTCTCCAGGACGTCGTCGTCCACGAGGACGGAACCGGAGAAGAAGTCGCCGCCCTGGACGATGCGGTGTCCCACGGCCTCGATGTCCTCCAGGGACTTCAGGACGCCCGTCTCAGGATCGGTGAGCGCCTTGAGGATGAGCTGCATGCCCACTTTGTGGTCGGGAATCGGAAGGTCCAGGACGATCTTGTCGCGGCCGGCCGGGGCATACTGGAGGATGCCGACGGGAAGGCCGATCTTTTCGGCAATACCTTTGGCGATGACGTCGAACACGTCGTCGTTCTTCATGTCGAGCAACTGGTACTTGATGGAAGAACTACCACAATTGATAACAAGGATGATCATATTGATAAAAACATTAATTATTTGCGGTCAATCTTTGCAAAGATAGCAAATTAATTCAGTATTTTTGCAAACAGAGTCAAAGGAAATGGCGGAGCGGGAGAACATAGGGGCGCTGGCTATCCATTTCACGGCCGGAATCGCGGCCGGGATGCTTTTCCTGCGACTTTTCCCCCATCCTTATCTCCTCTCCTGCCTCTTTCTCGCCGTGCTTTCACCGGGCCTCCTCATTCCCTTGAGGACAGGGGACCCACGGCCGCTGTTCCCCGTCTTCCTGCTGCTCGGAGCCTTCTGCGCCGTCAACGGTTCTTTCGCCGGACCAGGCCTGGAAACCGCCTTGGAACGGTATGCCTCGGCCTGCGGCGACAGGCTGCGGGTTTTCATCGACGGTATCCCCTTTCCATCCGAAGGGACAGCTCCCTTGTTGAAAGCATTCCTGACCGGCGACCGCAGCGGTCTTTCCCGCAGCACCATCCAGATATTCCGGGACAGCGGTGCTTCGCACCTGCTCGCCCTTTCAGGCCTGCATATCGGCATCCTGTACCTCCTGCTTTCCCGCCTCCTCCAGCCACTCGGCAACAGCCTGGCTGCAAAGCGTTTCCGATACATCCTCACCCTCGGAGCCGCCGGATTCTTCACCTTGATGACCGGAGCCTCCCCCTCCATCGTCCGGGCCTTCCTGTTCATCCTGGTCAATGAAACGGCCCGGCTGACCGGGCGTCAAAGGAGTCCCCTCCGCACCCTGTCCATCGCCTTGCTGATCCAGCTGGTGCTCAGCCCGTCATCCATCACCTCCGTCGGTTTCCAGCTGTCCTACCTGGCGATGGCCGGCATCTTCCTCCTGTATCCGCGGATGGAAAAATGGTATCCGGAAAGCAGCCGCCTCGACCCGTTCCGGAAAATCTGGCAGGCCGCCGCCCTTTCCATCAGCTGCCAGGTCTTCACCGGTCCCCTCGCCTGGTACCGGTTCCATACCTTTCCCACGTACTTCCTGCTGACCAACCTCCTGGCCATGCCCCTCACCACGCTCCTGATGGGGACGGCCGTAACGACCATCGCCCTCCAGGGCATCGGCTGCTGCCCCGGCATCCTGGTCCAGGCGACCGACCAACTCGCGACCGGGCTGGTCTGGATCCTGCAGGTTATTTCGTCAATGTGAAACCCGGGGAGGCCCATTCCGTCATCGAGCCATCCTCTTCCGAGAAAATCAGATACCCTTCCACGCCGTCCAGGGAAAGGAGCAGCACGCGTGCGTCTTCCAGCCCCAGGACCATGCACCAGGTGGCCAGGGCATCGGCATCGGCCGCTCCATCAGGACTTACCACCGTGGCGCTCAACAGGTTATGCTGGACGGGATAGCCGGAACGGGGATCGATGGAATGGGCATACTTCCGGCCATCCCGGATATAATACTTCCGGTAGTTCCCGGACGTGACGATCCCGCAACCGGAGCCGTCGGAAGACCAGACACCGTCCAGGGAAGCACCCCGCTCGTCCGAGCCGTCGTCCGGACGGTCATAAGGCCGGTCCACGCCGACACTCCAGAAGCGGCCGGAAGGGTTGTGCCCGTCGCACCAGATTTCGCCGATGTCCACCAGCATGTCCTTCGCGCCGATGGAATAAAGATAACGGGCCACGAGGTCGCAGCTGAAACCCTGGGCGATCGCATTGTAGTTCAGGACGACCGGGGCGTCGGAACCATCCTGGCGGACGTCACGGACCGACAGTGAACCATCCTCCCGAGGGGTCATCGACGGCTTCAGCAATCCCATTCCACAGGATGACCGGATCGCAGCCACAGCCTCGTCGGAAGGCATTTCGCCGGACTTGAACCCGAACCCCCAGGCATCGAACAAAGGTCCGGCCGCAAAGTCCAGGACGCCACCGGAACGCTCGTACCATCCGTATGCGATCCGGTACATCTCCAGGAACAACCCATTGGGGCGGATGGTCTCCCCGGCATTGAACCGGGACAGGAGGGAGCCTTTGTTGTAACCGGACAGAGTCGTGTCGATCCGGGTCAGGATCGCTTCCACCGAATCACGGACCTCCTCGGGAGCCACCCGGACTCCTTTCAGGTTCACTTTTACGGCATAGACACCCCCCTGGGCGTGGCCGGAAACCTGGATGAACCGGTCGCGTTCCCCGCAGGCGCAGAGGAGCAGGAGGGAAAGGACGGCGAGGAGCGTTTTTTTCATGATCGCAATCGGTTACGGCAAGATAGTTGCACAAAATTAAGATTATTTCACGATATTTGCAGATTGTATACAAGAAACCTTTTATGAGAAGACATCTTTTGCTCTATACCGCCCTGGCCGTTTCCGTCCTCGCCACCCTTTCCTGCAAGAAGGATGAGGAAAAAGACGAAACCAAGCCTTACATCTACGGGGTGGACTTCAAACTGGTCACCTTCGCCCGCCCGGGCGAAACCTATGTCCTGAAACCCTTCGGCGCCTACACGACCTCCGGCGACGGCGTGGAAAAATACGTCTACAAATGGCGGGTGAACAGCGGCGAATACCAGGAGGGCGACACCTTCACCCTCAAGCTGAACGAAGTGGGCAACTATACGGTCTATCTGCAGGCGACGGACCCGGATGAGAATTACTACGCATCCACGGCCAGCAGGACCGTCATCGTCATCGATCCCGCCCTGGGCGAAACCCTGACCGGAACCGGCATCACCTTCCGGTCCGTCCACATCTCCGACCTCCGCGACAAAACCGGCGAGAACGAGTACTACTACACCCATATCGGCGACCTGGACTGGTTCCGCAACAACCTGGCCTGGACCGGCGACGGTTTGGCTTACGAGAACGCCGAGGTCACTTCCTATCCGCTCGGACGCTACTACACATGGGACGAGGCGATGACCGCCTGCCCGGACGGCTGGCGCCTGCCGACGGAGGAAGAATGGGCCTCCCTGGGCGATGAGGCCGGTCCCCTGATGTGCGATGCCTATCTGAACAGCAAGCGGATGTGGGAATACTGGCCGGACGTGGACAAGACCAACGAGAAAGAGATGTCCATCATCCCCGCCGGTTACGCCCTTCCCGCCATTACGACGCCTTCCTTCAAGCGGCTGTACGACTACGCCGCTTTCTGGACGTCCACCGAATCTGCCAAGGACACCCGGCTGGCCGCCTACCGCTATATCTACGTGGAGGAGAACGAAGTGCACACCACATACGCAGAAAAGGGCTCACTGGCCCTTTCCGTACGTTGCGTGCGTTAACGCAAATCTGTGATTACATAGGATTCAGGAAGCGATTTCACGTCCAACGGGAAATCGCTTTTCCCTTGTTTGTCCAGGAACTTGATGTCCTTCAGGACGAACCGGGCCGACGTGTCCTCATCCAAGGTCAACGTCACGTCCAGGGAATTCTGCGAAGAGGAATTCACTTTGATCTGGTCCATATAAGCCTTGTAGGAGCCGATGAAAAGGGCCGGATTCGTGAACAGGTCCTCCTTCTCCACTTTCTCGATGAGAACCTCCTCCGCCTCACGGTCGATGCTCCAGCGGGTGGTACCGTCGCTGCGGACTTCCAGGCCCAGGCCGGAAAGTTTGAAGGCATTGTCTTCCACGGTGACGTCACCGTCCGTGACCTGGGTCATGGGCTTGCCGCCCTGGGAAAGGCTGTAGGTATAGTGGAACTGCACCCGATGGCCCGGAACGCGGTCCAGGATGGGAATGCTGCCCTGTGCAAAGGCGGACAGGGAAAGAAGGATGGTCAGCAGACCTGTTGCGATTCTTTTCATTGTTCTCCGTTCATAAAGTGGCTCAGGATCTGGTCCAGTTCGTTGAAGTCCTTCACCAGGACCTCGCGGGGCTTGGATCCGTTCTGCGGACCCACGATGCCGGCGGCTTCGAGCTGGTCCATCACCCTACCTGCCTTTGCATAACCCATGCCAAGCCGGCGCTGGAGGTCGGAAGTAGAGCCGCGCTGGCTGGTCACGATGAGGCGCGCCGCCTCTTCAAACCGCTCGTCCAGCTGCTTCATGTCCACCATGCCGCCGCCTCCTTCCTCGCTTTCATCGGTGGCAGGTTCGGGCAGGTAATACGGAGTATTGTAAGATTTCTGGTAACCGATCTGGTGCCCGACGGCATCTGTGAGCGCGCCGATTTCGTCGTTGCCGATGAAGGCGCACTGGATGCGTTCCATCTCCACACCGCTGTACAGGAGCATGTCGCCCCGGCCGATGAGCTTGTCGGCGCCCGGCTGGTCCAGGATGGTGGAGGAGTCGATGCGGGAAGTGACGCGGAAAGCGATGCGCATCGGGAAGTTCGCCTTGATGAGGCCGGTGATCACGTCCACGGTCGGACGCTGGGTCGCCAGGATCACATGAAGGCCCGCCGCACGGCCCTTCTGGGCCAGACGGATGACCGAGGTGGTAATGCTGCGGGCAATGGCCTTGGATTCCGGACCGGCGCCCACGGACATCGTCAGGTCAGCGTACTCATCGATCACGACAACGATGTACGGGAGGAACCGATGACCGTCGGTGGGAAGGAGATGACGGTCGCGGTACTTGTCGTTGTACAGCTTGATATTGTTTACCGTGGCCTTGTTGAGAAGGGCATACCGTTCATCCATCTCCACGCACAGGGACTGGAGGACGGCGGCGGCGCTCTTCGCATTCTTCACGATGGCCTGGTCCATCTCGTCCTGAGCGTCCGCCGCATTGGGGAGGACCGCCAGGTAATGGTTGATGAGCTTCGCATAGGCCGAGAACTCCACCATCTTCGGGTCGATGAAGACGAACTTGAGCTCCGACGGATGCTTCGCGTACAGGAGCGAGGACACGATGACATTCAAGCCCACGGACTTACCCTGCTTCGTCGCACCGGCGACCAGCAGATGCGGGGCATCGGCAAGGTCGAACACCTTGACTTTCTGGGAGATCGTATAGCCGATGGCGACCGGAAGTTCCGCCTTGCTCGTGCGGAAGGACTCGTCATTGAGCAGCTGCTTGAGCGGGACGATGGAGGCCGTGTCGTTCGCCACCTCGATGCCCACGGAATCGGACAGGGTGACGATACGCACGCCCTTGGCATTCAAGGAGATAGCGATATCGTCCTGGAGGGTCTTGATAGACGCGATCTTCACGCCGGGAGCCGGATAGACCTTGTAAAGGGTGACGGTAGGGCCCACGATGGCCGTCACGTCACGCACTTGGATCTTGTAGCTGGCAAGGGTTGCGCGGATCTTGTTGTTGTTCCGGTTCAATTCGTCCTGGGACACCTCGTGGCGGGCATTGGCATAATCGCCGAGGATGTCCAGCGAAGGGAATTGGTATTTGGGCAGGTCGTCGCGGTTGTTGATCCGCGGAAGCGGCTTCCGGACCTTCTGGGTGAGGGTGTCATCGGTCTCCACGGTGAAGGTACCTTCCTCCTCCCCGCCGTCGACAACATCTTCAGACGGAACGGGAGTCGCTGCCACCCGGGTGACCACAGGTGCCGGTTCAGGTTCGGGTTCGGGCTCCGGCTCCGGTTCGGGTTCCGGTTCGGGTTCCGGTTCAGGCCAGGGCTCCGTAACGGGAAAAGCCTCTTCTTTAGCAGGTTCCTCCTCGGATTCCCCTTCAGCTTCTTCAGAGGAGCCGGAACGGGAAAGACCCTGGAAACCGTCGGTCACGAAATACAGCCACAGACCGGCAAGGGCCAGCAGCGCAACGGCCGTGACGATGGGCCCGATCAGGTCGATGGAAGACTTCACGAAAGCGGCGCCGGCCTCACCGCCCAATCCTCCACCGAAAAGGGTATCCCACCCGGCCAGGTGGCTGATGAAGGCCAGGAGCCAGGAGGCGATGAAGGTGCCCGTGATGCCGGCGACGAACCAACGGCCCAGGCGGATCTTCAACTTGGGAACGGCCCGGCTGAGCGTCCAGGCCACCAGGAAAGCGATGAGGCCGAGGGCGGCGAGGCCAAAACTGCGGGTGACCAGGAAACGCCCCCAGCGGAAACCGAGTTTGGAACCGGCGTTCTGCGCCTGGACCTGGGGATTGTCCAGCATATTCGGATCCGATGCAAGGCTGGCATCCGGCTTCCAGGTAAAGAAGTAGGAACTCACCGCAACGATGGTAAACAGGGTGAAGAGCCCGATCAGGACGGCAGCGACGATCCGGTACCCGGACCGCCGCTTCTCATCCATTTCAGCCCAATATGCGGAAGGAAGCTTCAGTTTCATTTCTTCTTGCCGTTCTTCTTGTAGTTGACCCACTGTTTCTTGCCGTTGTTTCCGCGGTTGAAACCCATGTTCATCCCCGGTCGGGAGAAGTTCGCATTGCTGTCGATCTTGGTGAGTTCCAGCCCCTCGGGGACGGTCACCCGTCCTTCGGAGAGACGCTCGATGTCGGCGAAGATGGTCTGGTCGGCCACGGTGTCCTTGTTCCAGATCAGGTACTGCTGGCGCATGTAGATGGCCAGGGACCGGATCATCGCGGTTTTCACTTCCCCTTCCGGCTCGGAGGCAATCAGGTCGATGATGCTCTCGATGTTGCGGCCGTAGTGGCGGGCCTTGATGGGTTTCGTGTTCAGGGGGATGTTCTCCGGGCGGCTGTTGACGACTTCCGGCAGCGGGGCGGGATACGGGGAATCGATGTCCAGGTCGTAGCCGGCGATCATGTACAGGTGGTCCCAGAGTTTCTGGTCGAAGTTCTCCTGCTGGTGCACCTGGGGATTCAGGCTTTCCATCACTTTCACGATGGCGCGGGCCTGCTCCGACCGCTTCGCCCGGTCCGGAATCTCCTTCATCATCTCGACCATTTTCAGGACGTTCCGGCCGTATTCCGGCATCGCCAGTTTCTCCACTTCGGTATTATAGTACAGCTTGATGGTATTCTCGTTCGCTTCCATTCTCAGACAATTACGTATAGCGTACAAAGATAATCAAAAATCGTCACACTTCCACCAATTCATCTTCTCCGTTTTCGCGGATGTACCAAAGGGTTCCGGTAACGGGCGCATGGCCCATCGCCCGGTAAAGGTCCATATAGGTCCGGACCTGGTCCAGGTGCTTTTTCTCGCGGAGACCGAACTTGTAGTCGACGATGACGGCGGAGCCGTCAGGGCGAAGGATGACGCGGTCCGGACGAAGGTCCACGCCACCGGGGCCGATGAGGGGAGATTCGTTCAGGACACGGATTCCTTCCTCTGCAAACCAGCCACGGGGTGCCACGGAGGCGATTTCCGCCTCCAGGAAACGGAGCGTGCGGTCGCGGTCGGCCTTCGGAAGCTCGCCGGTGGCGACGGCACGGTCCACGGCCCGGGACAGGTCGCCGGGCACGGTGACGGAAGCGAGGATGTCGTGCAGGACAAGGCCGCGGAGACGGTTGGAAGCGTCGGGGCCCACCAACCCGTCCGGTCCGAAATAGTCGGCCGCGTCGCGGCTGACCTTCAACCGCCCACGCTCCCCCGCCGGGAAGGAAGGATACCCCACCTCCAGCGGTTGCGCCGGGCCCGCTTTCCGCTTCAAAGTCCGGAATTCATACATCGTCCCGGAGTGGTAATCCCCCTTCCCGACAAAGACGTACAGCAACTGGGACAGATTCTTCCAATCGGGATCCTTGCCGGTCCGCAAGGCGTCCAGGAGCTTCTTGGACGGGTTATCCGCGATGACCTTCAGTCCGTACTTCGCCCGGGTAAGGGCGACGTAGAATACATTGATGTTGTCGATGAACTGGAGCGTCCGCTCCCGACGATAATCATTCGCAAAGAGAGTTCCTTCCGAGGAGCCGCTCAGATCCACGTGGTAGACCCCGTCCGCAATGCTTTCCAAGGGCGTATCCTCCACGGCAGGCCGGCACCAGTAGGACGATTTCTGGTACAGGGTGACCTCCTCCGCGAACGGAAGGATGACGTACGGGAACTCCAGCCCCTTGGATTTGTGGACGGTCATCACACGTACGGATGAACCGGATTCGGGCGATGCAATCTTGGGATCGGCCTCGTTCCAGTCCCGCAGGAAGGCGGAAAGGTCATTGCCCCGAGCGGATGTCCAGTCCAGCAAATAGTCCATAAAGGACTGGACATAAGGGATTTCCGAATCAAAAACATCCGGATTGGCGTCCCGCAGGTCACGGAGGAGCGATTCGGCCAGGTCCACGAGCGAGAGGTAGTGGTCCGGAATCCGGATGGCCATCGACCGGGCCAGATAACCCGCCACGGAAACGGAATCCGCCGTCTCATGCGCATCCATCAGGGACAGCTGGGACACCAGGCGGCGTACCGTCACCGAAGACTTGGTGAACAGCGAATCGTCGGAAACGACCGGAATGCCTTCGGAGACCAGACGGTTTGCGATGGCGGAGCCGTCGTCATTGGCCCGCACCAGGATGGCGATGTCGCCATAGAGACCTCCGGCGGCCTGGACCTCGCGGATGGCGGACACGATGGCGTCCATCTCCGCATCGGCGCCGTCGCAGAATTGGACATCCACCGATCCCTCAGCCGGATCCGGGAAGCGTACCTCCTGCGCGACATCCCTGTAAATCCGCTGGATATCGCTTCCTCCCAGCTGGCGGTCCAGTTCCTGCGCAGCATAGGTGAAGAAACGGTTGTTGAACTCCACGATGGTCCGGCAGGTGCGGTAATTTCCGTCCAGGACCGTCTCGGAGCCGGGTTGCAGGCCGAAATCGCGCTGCAGGCCGGTGTCCAGCAGGTTCCAGTCCGACCCGCGCCAGCGATAGATGGACTGCTTGACATCGCCCACCACGAGATTGTCGAACCCGCCCGCCTCACTGTTCAGAAGCAACGGCCGGAAATTCTCCCACTGGATAGTGGAAGTGTCCTGGAATTCATCCAGGAGGAAGTCCTCGAAACGGACGCCCAGTTTCTCGTATACGAACGGAGCGTCGGACCCGTCGATGATGCCCTTGAGAATGGTGTTGGAGTCGTCGATCGAGATGACGTTCTTCTCGCGCTGGACCTCCTCGAAGGCCTTGCGCAATTCCCCGGCGATGCCCAGTCCATAGACCTGCGCTCCGATGAGCCGGGCGGTCGAATAGACCTTATACGGCTGCTCAAACAAGTCGCAGAAAGCATTGAGAGGCCCTTCCAGGCTCCCTTCCAGTTCCAGGCGGAGCCGGTCTTTCGACTGGACGAACCACTTGGAGGAATCCCTCGCCCTTTCCAGGAATGCGGGCTTGAGCGGCGTGACCGCAGCGCGGCCGTCCAGGTCCAGATAGCCATACAATGCCTTGAAGAAGCCCCTGAAACTGTCCTCCGGAGCCACCTTGTGCTGCTCAAAGACGGCCAGGACAGCCCGCGCGGCCTCCTCCACCTGCTTCACGTAATCCCGGACCAGGGCATCGCAGCCCTTCCGGACCTGCTTCAAGTGTTCCTTGGAATACGCTGCATCCTCGTCTACGTCATATTCGCGGACGGCCTCGGCGTGATCCGCCGACTTGAGGCTCTTGGCCATCGCCTTGAGGGGCGGCTCCAGATTGAAGCGGTCCCCTTTTTCCAGGCCGGCCTTCACGTTGTCCGTGAGCCAGTCCAGCAGGCCATGGTCCTCCTCGGTCAGAGCGTCCAGGATCCGGTCCACGCTCTCCTCCACCAGCGCATCCTTGTCCAACTCCACCTGGTAGGAGGAGAACTGTCCGATCTCGCGGGAGAACGCCCGAAGGGTCTGCTGGAAGAACTTGTCGATGGTGGACACGGCGAAGGAAGAGTAGTCGTGCAGGATGGCGCTCAACTGTCCTGCCGCCCGTTCCGAAAGAGCCTTGTCCGTAGGCAGGACCGAAGGGACAAAGTCCTTGTAATAAGGAGATTCCGTCGGATTCACCGCCAGGGCATGGAGTTCCTGCAGGATCCGGCGCTTCATCTCGTCGGTGGCCTTGTTGGTGAAGGTGACGGCCAGGACATGGCGATAGGCCTGCGGGTCTTTCCTCTCGAGCAGCAGGCGGATATATTCACGGGCCAGGTTGTAGGTCTTCCCCGAACCGGCCGAAGCTTTCAGGATCCGGATCATCTTCCACAAATCGTTTTAAAGTCACAATAACCGCAGGTAGCAGCCTCCTGCGTCCGGCGGAACGGGACGGCAGGGTCCACCATCTCAGCGAGCATGGTTTTCAGGCGCTCCCGCGTCAGGCGCGTGAACTCAGCGCTCTGGGGACGGTCCTCCAGCGGCTGGGTGAACAGGCGGGAGACCGCATAGATGGAATTCACCATCGGCCGGTCCTTCAGGTCGGGATATGCGCCAGCGAGAAGGCCGTAGATGAACAGCTGGAGGGCGATTTTCGGACGGCCGGTGTTCGAAGCGCCGAACAGCTTGTCCACCACTGCTGCGGCATTGTCGTCCGTGATATTGATGTCCTCGTCCTCCACGCGGCCGGTCTTGTAGTCCACGATGCGGACCTCCCCGTCCAAGTAACTGTCGATCCGGTCGGCGCAACCCTTGATGGTGAAGCCCTCGAACCGGCACTCCATCTTCTGCTCCATATACAGGATGTTGAAGCCCGGGGAGCCCGAGCGGACGAGCAGGTCCCGGTCGTGCTTCAGCGTCTGGAGGACATACTCCACAATTACCTCCTCCACGACCAGGTCGCGGCCGGTGACGTCGATGGTCTGCATCTCCTCCATGATGAGGCGGCGGACCAGGTCGCGCAGTCCCTTCTTGTCCTGCAGGAGC
>JAEEGF011257345.1_pt1 | contig 11441 bp, 7 predicted proteins | sample 9134171 | NCBI WGS metagenome assembly JAEEGF01 (sample SAMN16246542, study PRJNA631951) | gut metagenome | biome: gut microbiome; feature: rumen; material: AP-attached | host: Bos | place: Iran: Karaj | collected 2018-10
TCCGGAAGAAGAATGATTGTCGATAAGCTGAGACAGATTGTTGACCTGTATGTGGGTGACGGTGCGTTGCAGGCGGTGTATGTCGTCAAGGAGGGCGTGTTCCTCGTTTGGCGCAGGATGAGCCGTGTCTTCGCATGGTTCCACGACATCGGTTGGCACCGCGATAAGGGCTGGTTCCACAACTAACAACTTAATCACATCAATATGGCAAAAGAAATTATCATACCAGGTTTAAACCTGCTGACGTCCTTGGAGCAACCTTGGGGCGGTGAGAACAGGTCAGGTGATGTTGAGAAACACTACGGCACCGATGTGCCTAACGGATACAAATGGGGCGTCAACTTCGCGGAGGTGGAGCGCTTCATCAAGTCTATGCTGGGTGAAGACAATCCGCTTATTTCAGATCTCAGCACAGGCAAGATAGGCTGCTTGCGCACATGGGACGACGAGGATAACGATGAACTCCACCTGTTGGGTTTCGCGAAGCTCGAAGATTACGAAGCATGGCTGGCGGATCACGATAGTGTGACTCCCATCAGCGACCTTATCATCCCCAAAGGTGGTAACGACGGCTTTGACCCCTATATCGCTCGACTCGTGACAAATGCCGACGCAAACACGCCCATGGTGCTCACGTCACGCACATTGAACGTGGGTCTGCGTTTCTCTGCACTGCACATGCAGGGCGGTCAGTACGTCAATGCCGGTGAGGTCGGCACGCTGACCTTCCAACGCAGCGTTGACGGCGGCACGGTGTTCGAGAACGTGGGCACCGCCAACATCACGAGTCGCGACGAGACATCCACGGCATACGACAACTATGATATCGGCCAGTACCTCGCGAAAGACCGCAGCTGCATCATCCGTGTGCAGGCATCGTTCAAGGCAAGGGGCGAGACGATACCCTCTGTATGGGTACAACTCGCGATAGCGACATACACCGATTTGAGCATCAGTTGCGAGTCGGACTGGTACAATCCTGTTGCCGGGTCGAGGATCCGTGAGACTGGCTTCCCGCTGACCTATAAGGTCTATGGTGCTGTGGCGAAGACGCTGCACATCTGGATCCAGGGAACCAACGGCAGGTTCGTGAACATCCCACTCGGTCGCAGTACCGGCAGTGTGATGAAGTCCGAGGAGAATGCGTTGACTGCATCACAGCATGGTGTCAACGTCACCTACAACCTGCGCGACAGTTCCAACCTCTTCGGCATCGACACACATGGTATCCATGCCGTTGCGGCCTGGCTGACCTGCGACGATGGCCTCGGTGGCACGCTTAGCAGCAATATCCTCGTCAATCGCTTCATGGTCATAGATGAAGCAACGGCCGGCGCTAACGCTACGAAGCCTTATGTGATGATACAGAATGTCGTGACGCAGGTTGACAACTATGTCCAGACCCGCATCTTCGACTATGCAGTGTTCAATCCAGTTGTCGAGAACGGCGTGATTACCGCTGGAACAGACCCTGTGCCGCTGAAAATCTATGTCACCAACTACAATGACGACTTCCCCAACGGCAACGTGGTGAACTATTATGTATCGGAGGTCAACGCCCTGCCTGGCAGGTCTGACCTGTACATTGATGCCGCCATCGAGATTGAGAGTGAGACGTCCGGCATCCTTGACTCGTATCTGCGTATATGGAGCGAGGCCGACGGCGAGCTGTACAACATCATGGCCGACAGCATCACCGACTATGAAGAGGTCGTTGACAACGGCTACATCTGGATTGGCGTGAACAATACCGACTCATTCACCCCGACGCTGGGCGCGTCATTCGTCCTCAACCCCAAGCTGAGGGATAACGAGGAAGAGAACCCCAAGCGCATCGTCAACGCGAAGACGAACGCTGAGGTAGGCAGCACCTGGACGGGATTCGAGAACATGGCCGACAGCTATGGATGGATCACTTCGGAGGACGGCACAAAGGTGCTGCGTGTCGTCGCCGGACAACGGCTGAACATCGAGTTCAACCCGTTTGCACAGTTCCTGAGCACACCTAACTCGTCCATGACGCTTGAGCTGGACTTCAAGGTATTCAACATCACGGATGAGGAATCACCGATCTTCAAACTCAGCGAGCTGGTCGGCGGCAACCCGCGTGGCCTCATCCTCAAACCCATCGAGGGCAACATCTTCACGCTGGGCAACACGGTAGCGAGCGAGACGAACTTCCGATGGGAGGAGAATGTCCGCACATTCATTGCGGTGAACATCCACAACAATGTCGTGCCGAACGTGCGCGGCGACGGCCTCTATAACCCGGAGACCTACCCGAACCCTGCTCAGTCGGGATTCTTCGTCCGCATCTTTGTCGGCGACAACATCCAGCGCGAGCTGCTGCTGGATGGAGCCGAAGCGCAGCGCTTCTGTACCGACCTGATGTCGAACGGCGGCATCACCATCGGACAGGACAGCGCGGATATCGATATCTACTCCATCCGCTGCTATGCGAACACGGCACTGGAGGCTGAAGACATGGTGAAGGACTGGATCGCCACACTGCCCACCTCTGCCGAGAAGGTGAAGGCACGTGCCGAGAACCGCATCATGAGCGGCAACCGTGTCGATGTCGAGAAGGTGAAGGCCTTGGGTAAGCGCGTGCTGATCATGCACGGCGACGAGCCCTACCATTCAGTGCCCACTTCGCCCAGCTGCTGGTGGGAAATCTTCCAGTATGACGATGCGGGCAACTATCTGCCTGAACTGTCTGGTACGGTCTGCCGCGAGACAACCATCAAGAAGGTGAAACGCCAAGGCTCCACGGCAAACACCTACTACTACTCGAACATCCAGACGAAGGTGTCGGACTCTGGCGGGATGATCAGCGTGCCGCTGGCCGACATCCACGAGAGTATCACGGTGGGCGAGCCCTACGAGAGCACCATCACGGAGACGGTGAACGGCGAGAGCGTGACACGACCCGCTACGGTGGTCGATATCTACGGTGGCAACCTGGGCAAGAAAGACCCGGTGCAGGCTGACCCGAACAAATATGAGTATATCGACGGCAACGTCATCGTGCCTGACGGATGGATCGACGGCAACGGCAAGTACCGTGGCGTGGGATTCATGGTGGCTGCAGGGACGCCGCTGGCGGATAAGCTGGTGCTGAAAATCAACTATGCGTCATCGATGCAGAGCCACCTGTGCGGCGGTACCAGACTGTATAGCGACCTCCACACTGCCGTGGTCGGCCGCAACTCGATGCAGCAGGCGGTGGCATCTGCCCGCGTGGCGAAGTACACCGAACCGGTGTTCTTCTTCACCCAGGCCTACGGCAGCGATGAGGCGATCTTCCGTGGCGGCGGCAACTTCGGTGCCGGCAAGATGGACAAGCCGACATGGGGCTATGTGAAGTCGCTGCATCCGATGTTCACGATGATCGAGGGCTCGGACAACAACTACCACCTGACCGACATGCGTGTGCCGTTCGTCACCGACGAGAACTGTCCCGAGCGTATCACCTATTCGCCCGATGATGAGGGCTGGTTCTATGCGGGTCTGCAGCAGCTTGATTTCGACGGCGGCAAGACCAGCAAGGTCGGAGGAAAGGAATACCCGTCCGATGCCATCACTGAGCGTGTGGCCGAAACGTGGAACTGGATTTACATGCACGCCCCTAATATCGGCGTGTATATCGGCACCTTCGCCAACTTCGTCAACTCGCAGTCGGCCCGTGAGACCGCCAAAAAATGGTGGTGCAGCGATAACGGCGACGGCGAGGCCTTCAAGCTCAAGCGCTACGACTATGTGAGTGGCGCATGGGTTGACGCTGGCCTGTGGGATGCCCAGAATGGCATGTTTAATGTGATAGACCTGCGTGAGCATGAGTACACGGCGTATGCCTATGAGATTTCGACCAACAAGCGCAACTATGCGAAGCTGAACCAGGAACTCATCGCCGCCATCGTGGCGCACGCGAAGAAGTATATCGGCTTCTATTTCCGCGTCAACTCGCTGCTGTTCCACTATGCGTTCCAGAACCACTTCATTGCGGGAACCGACAACTGCTCTAAGAATACCTACTTCGTCCTCGATCCCACGGCGCAGACCGTGACGATTGACGGCGAGACGCGCCAGTGCTACCTGTGGGAGATGCACCAGGATGATGTGGATACAATCCTGATTACCGACAACAACGGACGCTCCACGAAGCCGTACTATATCGACCGTATGCACCCGTTTGCTGATGACGACCCGACGACGAGCTGCTATGAGGGCACGAACAATGTGCTGTTCAACCTCGTCGAGGCGATGTGGGAGGACACCCGAGAGATACAGAACATGCTCAAGAGCATTTTCAACGCGATGACCACGCTGGTTACCGCCGAGGATGTGCAGAAAGGCTACTCCCGCAGCATCATGGGCTGCATGGAGAAATACCTGCTGTCCACGCAGCATTTCTTCCCCGGAATGGCCTACAACGAGCAGGCACGCATCCGCTATGAGTGGCCCGCCTTGTTGGGGTTCGTCTCGACGGGTTCCGGTGCCCGCAGCATCCCACCCATCACGCAGTCCATGGGTAGCCAGTTGCAGGCAGAGAAGCAGTTCATCAAACGCCGTGTGCTCTATATGGCCTCGTATGCCGCATGGGGACAGTTGTATGATGGCGGTAAGACCTATAACATCGGCATCTCCGAAGCTGGCAGTGGCTTCTCATTGCAGGCTTTCCACCTGCCTGGTGAGGTAGAGAGCAACAACAACTACACGTTCCGCGTCGTTCCGCACATGTATATCTACCCGACGGGCATGTTGGGCCAGACCTCCATTGACCCGCATGTCAGGGTCGCTCCAGGTGATGAATTCAACTTGAACCTCGGCAACACCACGTCGAACGACACTGGTATGACGGTGCTGGGCCGCGACCTGTACCGCAGTTTCGGTAATGTCGGTGACCTTAGCGCAAAGCCGGACGTGACGCCGACAGTGCTGGGTGACCGACTCATCGAGTTCAAAGCGGAGCCGTCTGTCACCTATCAGGAAGGCAACAGGGTGGTGGGCGCTTACCGTCCGTCGCAGATCAATTTCGGTGCGAAGTTCATCAGGGACATCTCACTGAGGGATAGCGGTATCAGCGGCACGCTTGACTTGCGTCAGCTGGTGCGCCTTGAGACCTTAGACATCCGTGGGACGTACATCACTGCGGTGCAGCTGCCCGCAAGTGACAAGCTTACGGTGGCTCATCTGCCTGGTACATTGTTCTCGCTGTCGCTTGTGGACTGCACGAGCCTTGAGACGGTGGACCTTGAGGGGTACGATGCCTTGGCCAATGTGGTCATCAAGAATACGCCTGCTGCCGCTGGGAGCAGCCTGGCTATTGTTGAAGGCGCCATCGGTACGCTGGCCAATGTGGAAATCGACGATGTGGACTGGCGCATTAACGGCGGTGCAGGTTTGGAACTGCTCAATGCACTGGCCGCACTCGGCACGAACTGCAAGTTGAGCGGCAACATTGTTCTGACTGGAGTCACCCCGAGTTTCGAGGATAAGGCGTTATGGCTGAAAGTCTGGGGCGATGTGGACCATGGAGAGAATGGCTTAACTATCACTTATCCGCAATCCACCATCGAGAGCGTGCGCATCATTACGAGCAAGTACCTTGACTCACTGGGCGATCATCAGATGGCACTGAGTTCAAGCGGTAACAACTTCACCAATGTTGAGTGGTCGATATCAACCAATAGTTATGCCACTATTGACGACCCATCTGTTGGAGTGGTAACTGTATGGCAGATGGGCACAGAAGCACAAGGCCCGTATGCCGATGTGACGGTTAGAGTAACACTGCTTGACGGAACTGTACTGACCGACACAAAACGCTTCTATATCTGCGAGCACGTCTGCCGCGAGGGTGATTACGTCTATGCCGACGGCTCCTTCAGCGATGAACTGGTATCCTATAAGACGGTCATCGCACTGTGCTTCTACATCAACCCGAACAATCCGGATGACCGCCTGGCTGTATCGCGTGGCAATGTTATCACCGACCAATGGGGCCTGTACAACGATGCGTCTTATGGCGTGACGAATGTGACGGTGGATGGTTACACTTCGGTCTATGACACGCCTGTCATCAACATCCAAAGCAACGGTAACGGTGACATCGACAACCTGTCATCGATGGCCTCATTCTCGACGTATCTTACCACGACAGCTGTGGGTGACGTGGGCCTGGTAGAGTTGACGGAGGACATCGGCCCGTTCCGCGTCGGTGAATTTATTCACCGTGGCCAGTACAAGACGCTGCAGCTGATCCGTCACCGCAACCGCATCCTGAACGGTGTGACGAGCGATGTGGGGTCGCACGTGCCCCAGGTTCCCGTGGCCAATGCCAATCAAACGGAGCGCGATGTGTTGACGAACCTCATAGCGGACATCGTAGCCAAGAAGGGGAACAATTACCGTCAGTTCTACTACCCTGCAGTCAGCTACTGCTACGCCTACCAGCCCACCTATGCGCTGCAGCCGGGCGAAGTCTTGGCCGACAAATTCAAGGCGCATAATTGGTGGCTCCCGACACTTGGCGAGCTGGGTATGGTCTATTGGCAACAGGTGAAAGGCGGCATTTTCGCGGCCGCGCAAGCCAACAGCCGTTACTCCAATCTGACGAACGATTGGCACTGGACGTCAACGGAATACAACGCCTCTAACGCGTGGAATCTCCATGGCGGTAATGGCCAGGTCAACTACATCAGCTTCATCAAGATCAATTCCCGCGCGGTCAGGGCGGTGGTCGCGTTTTAAGATTATGCTGGGGGCTTCGAGGCCCCCAGCATTTACCGCGAAGCGGTTCGATTTTTTTTGAAATTTTGTGTACCTTTGCCGCATGAAACCAAATCAGGCATCAATCTACAGAGACATCGAGCGACTGTTGGAGTGGAGCATTCCGGTAGTTGAGCGTTTGCCTCGTTCCCTGCCTTATAAGGAGTTGGGCGGCAAACTTGTCCGGGACCTCGCGGAGGCTCTGGACTTCGTTGTGCTCGCATTCCAGGCTCAAGGTACGCTGGAACGTGTGGAGTGCATCAACGGCGTTATTATGAGGATGACTTCGGTGAAGACCACTTTTCGCCTCATGAACCGCGTGCGGCGTGATGCAATCTCACACGGACAGTACGCCCAAGCGCTTGACATGCTCAATGTCATCGCTGATCAGTCTGGAAAATGGCTCAAAAAGAACAGGGCTTTGCTCGCAGAGCAGCAAAGGCGCCAGGCTAACCCCGTAGTGCAACCGCACAACGAGACGCCAAGGCAGTTGACGCTGTTCCCCGACGAAGACCTGGGGCGGTAAGACAATCATATTGATTACGGTTGGTATGGTTCATCCCCTATCATTAAACGGGCGTGTCACTGCGCAAGACGTAGTTAGGAAACGAGCAGCACACGCATCATCGCTTGACGCCTCTTACGCGTGGAATCTCCATGGCGGTAATGGCCAGGTCAACAACAACAACAACAAGAACAATTCCCGCGCGGTCAGGGCGGTGGTCGCACTTGGTGATGAGGAGAAAGAGGGATGGGTTGATGCCTATTTTGATTGTCTGAAACGTAAGCTGAGGGCAAAACAGTGCGGTGAGTACAGGACGGACTTCGAGGAAGACCTTTGGAGGCTTATCGGTGAAGTCCATGACCGCACCTATCAGCCCAGCGAGGCGTTCTGCTTCATCGTGACAAGGCCACGAACTCGTGAGATTTTCGCAGCTGCTTTTCGTGACCGCATCGCCCAACATTGGATTACATTGCGCCTTGAGCCACTGCTTGAACGCCGTTTCCGTTCGCAGGGTGACGTGTCCTTCAACTGCAGGAAGGGCTATGGCTCAATGCGTGCTGTCCAGACCGCCAAAGAGCACATCGAGCGAGTCAGCGAGAGGTACACCCGTGATGCTTGGATAGGAAAGATAGACATCAGCGGCTTCTTTATGTCGATTGACAAGGATATCATGCTCTCCAAGCTGTTGCCGTTCATCCGAGAGAACTACCAGGGCGACGACCTCGACACGTTCCTGTGGCTGACCGAGGTGACCATACGCCACCAGCCGCAACTGTACTGCGAACGGCGGTCGCCCCTATGGATGTGGAATGACTTGCCAGACAACAAGTCGCTGTTCACGATGCCGGAAGGAAAGGGCATGGCCATCGGGAATATCACTTCTCAACTGCTGGCCAACTTCTACCTGTCCTTTTTTGACGAATTCGTGATTGAGGAATGTTCTTACAGCAAAGCGGGCTATGTCCGTTTCGTTGATGACGCGCTGATTATCGCAAATGACAAGCAGTTCATCATCGACCTTCGGGCGAAGTCTGCGCAGTGGTTGAAAAAGCACCTCAAATTGACTCTGCACAAGGACAAATTCTACCTCCAACCCGCAACGCACGGCGTGAAATTCGTCGGCTGCGTGATTAAGCCGGGCAGGATCTACACGGCAAACCGAACCTTGGGCAACATGACAAAGCGTGTGAAGCAGACGAACGGGATATGCCGCGACATCGTGGAGAATGGCCCGAAGGTCGAGAACCTTAAACTGCTGAGACGTCACGTTTGCAGCCTTAACTCCTACATGGGCTTTTGTGTCCATAACTTCACGTTCAACTGTCGCAGGAAGATGTTCTCTGACGTGCCGTACTTCTGGAAGTGCTGCAATGTCCAGCGTCATTTCTCGGTGGTGAAGGTGAAGAAAAAGTACAGCTACGAATCTCTACTAATCAAAACAGACAATCTTCAATATGAAGCAGAATTCAGAAACCATACCGGCTCCCGTGTCCGTAAGAAGGGATCTCGGTCAAAACATCTTCACCATCGCATTCGACGTTCATGAGACGGATGGCGGATATGAGTTTGAAACGCAAGAGTTGACGCCTGGGGTTTGGAACCGAAGCGAGATCATCCGTGCCATCATCCGCTCGCGTTACAGTGCAGACGACATGGAGGCTATCCACAACAATGTGCTGGCCGACTTGACTGACAGCGGTGCCCGAGATGAGCACAAGGCCATGCAGCAGTGGCGCAAGAAGGCCAAGCAGTGGTCACGAGAACTGATGACATGGGCGGAGGAGCATGGCATTGCTCAGGCTGAGTTGTTGCCTGACCCCGAACCGCATGAGCCTGATGACTCCACACAGGGTTATGATGGCGTGGCCACACTGTCGGCAGCCGTGGAACTGGCCAAAGACCAGGCAACGGATTTGCCCGACGAGAAGGCAGCGAAACTGCCGGAACTTTTCCCGCTATGGCTGGAACTCATCGGGCAACAGCTGACAGCTGGACAACGTGTCACTCACCTTGATAGGGTTTGGAAGGTGCTACAAGACCACATTGCGCAGGCAGATTGGTCACCTGATGTGGCGGCTTCCCTGTTCACCGAGGTGGCCATCGATCCCGAGCAGGGAACGAAGGACAACCCGATACCCTATAACAACAACATGGAGTTGTTCGAGGGCCTGTATTACTCGCAGGCTAGTGTGACGTACCTGTGCATCCGCTCGACTGGCGTTCCAGTGTATAACAACCTTGCCGACCTGGTGCACATCTACGTCGAAGTGGCGTCGTAGCGAGAGCAGAAAAATTTCGCTGTCACAAATATCAATCTATCAACGGTTAAACGCATCCGAACAGGGTGCGTTTACTGTTTTTGTGTGTTCAAGAATTTGACCTTTCGTCGGGTCGCCTTCATACATCTGTAATTTTGCTGATTGTGAAACCAATAACCATTACGATTATGAAGGACTATATCAAACACATTATCGCTGGCCTGCTGATAGCTGCGTTTATCGGCATTCCGTGCTATGTCAACAGTTGCGACCTTTTCTCAGGCCTTTGGGCTTGTCTTGCGGGTGTGATAGCCGGTGGCATCAAGGAGTGGTGTGACACGCAGATGGAGTGGAACGGCTGGAGTTGGAAGGACTTCGGCTGGACGTGCCTCGGTGTGGCGTTGGCCATGCTTTTCATCGTAGGCCTGCATTACGGAAGGGGGTGAGACCATGACAAAGGAGAGGAAAGACAACATCACGGTATGCAGTGCCGTGGCGATGCTTATTTTCGGGTGTGTGCTGACCACCATAGCCTTCTTTTTGGAGCCCATGGGTGTCATCCACGACTCAGTGCTGTGGGTATTGGGCCAGTGCTTCATCTATGCCGGCGGTGCGTTGGGTATAGCCAACTATGCCAGGAGTGCAGCCAAGCATGAGGTGGACGAACGCTTCCATGACTATGAACGGCGCCATCACCACCGACACCGCGCCGCAGGTGTCGATGAAGAGGGTGGAGAATTTGAGGAAGACATCACTACTTACGATAAACCGATAGACGATGGAGAGAATTGAGAAGTACGGCATTTTCTGCCGTTCCTACGAGGGTGGATGGTCTAACCATCCCAACGACAGCGGAGGTGCCACGATGAAGGGCGTGACCTATGCCACGTTCTGCAAGTACCGCGCCTCGAAGGGCCTGCCGAAACCCACGCTCAACGACCTGCGCAACATCACCGCCAAGGAGTGGAACGCAGTGCTGAGGTGGCACACCTGGGACAGGATCCAGTGCGATGCCTACAAGAGCCAGTGGGTGGCCTATCTGCTCGCCGACTGCGTATGGATGAGCGGCCCCAACTACATCAAGCGTGTGCAGCGCCTGTACGGTCTGAAGGATGACGGTGTCGTCGGCCCCAAGACCTTGGCGAAGCTCAACGGAATGGACCAACAGGCATTGTTCTCCGCCTTGTGGAAGCAGCGCAAGAGTTTCCTGCAGGGCATTGCCACCGGAAAGAACTCCGTTTTCTTGAGAGGGTGGTTGCGTAGGCTCAATGCCGTCGCTTATGGTAAGCTGACCTGCAACGGTGGCCAGGTGCTTGAGTGACATGAGCGATTATAACAAGGATGCGTTTGGCGAGTTGGTAGGCCGCGTCGGTTGCGGCTTTGCCATGCTCGCCATCATTGTTTTAATACTTTCTATATTATGGTAAGCAAGAAACATCTCATTATCTTGGCCGCTGTGGCCATCCTGTGCCTCCTGTGCGGCTTTTTCGTTGCGAAAGGCATGTACGACCGTCCCCTGGACGAAAGTGTCTCACGCGACACCGTAACGCTTCACGACACGGTGCCCGACTATCATCCCGTCCCGAAGGACAGCGTTAGGCTGAAGTATGTGACGCGATGGCTTCCCAGGGCGGTGCATGACACAGTTTATTCCGAAAATTATGCGCAGGATTTCGTCGAAATTATGCACGACACCGTAGCGGTGCAGGTGCCCATCACATCGAAGCACTACGGCGGGAAGAACTATGATGCGTATGTCAGCGGGTTCGAGCCTTCCCTGGACAGCATCTTCGTATATAATGAGACGCAATATATCACCGAGACGATCACCAAAAGCAAGCCTCCCAATAAGTGGTCGTTGTCTGTCAATGCCGGTGTTGATTATGGAACTACATCCCAGTTTTGGC
>JAEEGF010372679.1_pt1 | contig 11440 bp, 10 predicted proteins | sample 9134171 | NCBI WGS metagenome assembly JAEEGF01 (sample SAMN16246542, study PRJNA631951) | gut metagenome | biome: gut microbiome; feature: rumen; material: AP-attached | host: Bos | place: Iran: Karaj | collected 2018-10
GTTCAGTATTAAGTTTCTTCCCACCTCTGAAAACGGGTCTTTTGAACCTGAAGTTTTTAATATTTCCAAGCTGATACCTCTGTCTGAAATCGAGGCGCTCAGCAGCAAATGCGATTGCACTCTTTGCCATTATAGGAACGGAAGTGATAGCTTCCTTGGCCTTACCGGGAGTCGCAGCGGCTGTCTTGTAAACATCCTCCATACGACCGTCAAACTCAGCCATGGCACCTTCAACCATATCAAGAAGGTGTACCAAGCTTGATACCGTAAGCACCAGGTCAGCTGCAAGATAAGCCATCAGAACAAGAGCGATGATCTCTGCCGCAAGAGGATGAATCATCCCCAGTACCTTTTCAGAGAAGGGCATTACAAATCTTGTAACAAGGATTCCCGCTACGCCAAAGCCCAGTGTCGCAGGCACACATACACGTCCGTTAATGTTAAGGGGCATGTCGTAATATTCCCACCATACTGCATGGAATCTTTTTTCAAGAAAATAGGATGTACTATATTCCAGAACTATGCTTCCCAAAGCACAGATCACAAATATCTTCCATATCGGAATCTCATTGTAGGGGATGCCTCTGAACACAGGAAGATATCCAAAAACGAGCTCACAGGCAACGGAACCTGTCCCATATATTGGACATATCGGCCCGAACAAGAATCCTCTGTTTCTCCAATGGCCTTCCTTGACTGTGCAGTAAATGCACTCGTAGATCCAGCCTATAAAGCTATATGCCATAAATAATATAAATATCTTACTAACAAACATATCTTTAAGCTCTCCATTCGACGGGCTTATCTGCCGCAAAATGTCACGCGTCTTTACTCCTTAATACTTTTCCCATGCTTGCAGATATCCCCTAGACAGCATACGTCGCACTGGGGTCTTCTTGCTACGCAGACTGCCCTTCCGTGCCATACGAATCTGTGACAAAGGCTGTTACCCTCCTCGGGAGGAACAATCTTCCATAGCTGCGCCTCCACCTTGGCGGGGTCCTTGATATTATCCACAAGTCCGATAAGATTACAAAGTCTTATGCAATGCGTATCCGTAACAATCGCAGGCTTTCCGAAAACATCACCCATGACAAGATTCGCACTTTTCCTGCCAACACCGGGAAGCTTTAAAAGCTCTTCCATGGTGTCAGGAACCATGTCATTATACTTTTCGTGAAGAATTTTCATGCATGCACTGATATCCCTCGCCTTGGATTTACCAAGTCCGCAGGGACGGACTATCTCCTCTATGTCAGCCGGATCAGCCTCTGCCAAAGCTTCCACGGTAGGGAACTTTTCATATAAAAGAGGCGTAGTCTTATCGACTCTGGCGTCCGTGCACTGAGCAGCAAGTCGCACGCTGACAAGAAGCTGCCAGGCCTCGCTGTAGTCAAGTGTACAGTCCGCATCGGGATATTCCTTTTTTAGTCTCTCTATTACTTCCTGCGCTAATTGTTTTTTTGTCATTGCAAACACCAATATATTCTATCGCAAAATTGCCCATTAATTAAGTCCGAAAAGCAAAAGCCTCCCGGACTTATTGTCAATTCTCTATCTGCTCTAGTGCGCTGCTCATAAGCTTGAGCAGTTCCAATGTACTTCTAAAATGAACCGTCTTTTTCTTTTCAGACCAAAGCACCTGTCCCTGCCAGGAACTGTTCTGCCTGAATTTAACCTGAACAAGAAATGTTGCCTGCTCGCCTCTGTATGTCTTGAGGCTTCTGATGGGCTCTCTCTTTCTGATTGAGTTGGGATTGTGATAGTCCCTGGTCTTATCCTTCTGACCAAAGGTTCTGTAGGATGTAGTCCTCTGCGGGAAATCCCAGTTATCATAGAGTCTGTCCATCAGCATAACCATTTCATATCCGCTGCCAAAGGGAAGGGGCTCCTCTTCATAAGGAGTCCACAGCATTCCGCTTATATCCCTTTCTGACGCCTCATTAACGCAGACGCAAATTAAGTTTTTTCCAAAAATACGTGATTCTGATTCTGTCATTTTTTAATTCTCTTGCTTCTCTTTATTGTTAGTATTGCCATAAATAGTACTGCTGCCGCAAATACTACTATATGTCTTCCAAGATCTGAATAGTCATCAGTTGATGATCTTCTGGCACCAAGTACGTTATCATCTGCAGGATTCGCTATATCAACTGTGACATCGCCTGTAACTCTCTTAGCGCCAAGAACGTTAGGATCAACAGTCGCTGCCTTTTCTGTTTTAGGAGCAGGCGTTGTACTCTGCTGCGTATCAGGTGTTGAAGAAGATGTATCGCTTGAATTTGATCCATCGTTCTTATCATTCCCGGGTGTCTCGTTTACTGCTTTATCAGCGTTCTTAACCTTGAGGATTCCAGGTACCTTTTCAATATTATAGTTCTCTTCGAGAGTTCCATCATTAAGTGTATAGGTGAAGTAGTTGTAGCTCTGTCCAACTGCCTTCTGTTTACCTGTATATTTATAGGTTGCGCCCTCACCTTCTGCAAAACCGTCACCTGATACGGTAACCTTATGCTTCTTGTGAGTCTTATTATCAAATGTCTTTGTAGTGCTGCCGGAGGTAAGAGTTACATTTCTCTTCTCAATGGTGAGCTTACCGGGTCTGAATTCAAATTTGAACTGGTTAGTAACCACATTGCCTTCAGAATCCTTTATCACGGGTGAGCCTGTGATGTTTACTGTATATTCGCCGGCATTTTTGCCTGAGCCGTATGCAGCAATTCCGGTAACTGTAAAATTAGCATTACCGATTGTAAGAGGCAAAACCTGTGAGGAATCGCCGTTTCCTGTAACTCTGTATTCAGAATCGCTTCTGCCCTCAAGCATGAAGCCACTTATACTCTGAACCTGTCCGTTATATTTTACTGTGCTGTTCGCACCTTCTACCGTAAGTATGTACTTCTGTTCATCGGTTCTGTCTACAACAGATAATCCGCCAAAAGTATATTTAATATTGTAATTGTCAGGATTAGTGCCATCCTTGTAGGAGCTTATCGTGAACTCATTTACATCTGTTCCGATGTCGGTTCTGCTCTTGGTAAATGTATAATATGCTCCCTGGTTACCTACCCAGCCATCCTCCTTGGCAAGTGGCATAGCGCCATTTTCAAGAGGTGTTCCATCGTAAGGCTTAACGATGTTCATGGAAACCAGCTCTACATTTTTCTTCTTAATTACATCAACCGCTGTAACCGTAAGAGTTGAAGGTGCACTGACATCCTCAGCTGCTTCGTTATAAACCGTAACGCCTGAAAGAGCAACATCAAAAGTGTTATTGCTATCATTTGTAGCATCAACGGCACTTACTGTAACCGTGTTATTCGGGATTCCCGCGATATAAACAGTTCCAATCTCAGGAGAGCTTGCAACAACAACATCCTTGGACTGACCCGCTACAGTTATTGACGAAGAAGGCAGTGAAATCTGTACATCCTGGCTTTCGCCGTTATAAACCTTGGACTCTACAGTAGTTCCTGTAACAGTAAGAGCAGAAACAGTTGCCGCAGGCTCGCTTTTCTCAGCTGCAGGCGCTTTCTCCTCTACGGGAGCTTCCTCAGTCGGCGCTGCTTCATCAGTAGGAGACACTTCCTCGGTCGGCTGCGCATCCTCTGCAGGTGCCTGATCATCCACAGGCGCAGTCTCTTCTGCAGGCGCTTCAGTAGCAGGCTTCTCTGCATCAGCAGGAGCTGCATCTGTCACAGCATCTACATCTTCAGCAGGCTGTACTTCCTCAGAAGGCACAGCATCAGCCTGAACGTCTAAAGCATCATTCTGCTCATCAAACGCCTCTGCATCGCCGCCCTGGTCAGCCTCCTCAGCTGCCGGCTCGCCTTCATCATTATCTGTATTATCCTGGATAGTTGAAATGGAAGAATCTTCCGGAATCTCGGAATCATCACCCCCGGAATCCAGCTCCTGCCCTGTCTCGATAGCGGCAAAATCATCACCGGCTACCCCTTCAGCACTGACATATAACTCCTTTGTCGTACTAAAAGTAAGCGCTGCGATCATAATGCAGGCAAGCACTGTCTTCTTACAAACTCTTATTAAATTCCCCTTCAAAACAAATACCCTCATAGAAAAATAGAAACTACAGTTACATCATATATAACTATTCTGAATTAAAGCCTGTCTTCCAAGCCAAACTCTGAATACATCAATTTTATCTGTTTTTGGCCTTAAAAGCAACCGCTATCACTTGTTTGCTTCCCATGTCCAAACCGCTATCAGTTGTTGTCTTCTTCGGCAGCGGCAGCTTCCTGTTTTAGCCTCTCCTGCTCCCTTGCTTCCTCAGCCATTTTTCTTGTAACCTCTATGCTGTCATCCCAGGATTTATAGCGTGAATCGCCTCTTCTGTCTACAATATCCTCTCCGAATCGCTCCTTAAGATTATCCGCAAGATATTCTGTAAACTTGCAGCTTCCCTCGTAATTAAGATGAGAGTGATCATTAAAATCCTTAGTAAAGTCAAGGCCTATCTCTTCATAGGCTTCATTCATGTTCATGTACTCGATGCCATTGTCCCTTGCAATAAGTCCCACCTTGTTATAGGTAAGAACCTCCTTGTCATCGACAATGTACGGCGCAACTATGAAGAAAAGCTTTACATTATTTTCATTTGCAAGGTCGATTATCTTGTTCAGATATTTTTCCGACTTGGGAGTAAGGTCTGCGCTGATAGTCACATCGTAGACAGGTCTTGGCTGCTCCTTAACCGCACAGTAGGGTGTGTAGCCCTTAAATGCTGCAAGGTCCTCTTTTCCCCAAAGAGCATCATAGTCCTCCTGGGTCAGACTCTCATATCTGTTGTGATAGGTGAAGAAGTCCGGAAAATAGTCATCCCACCTTGTGAACTCGCAGCTTGTCACAAACAGTCCAAGCTTATTAAGTGACGGGCGAAGTCCCTGGAGATTTTCATATAAAAAGTCGTACTGATGATCATTCTTAAAGCATGCAGCTGCGTAGAAATCCAGAACTGCTACCTTGGGCTTTTGCGTTTTTAATGCTTCCTTAAAATAATAGTAGGTCTGCCACAAGGTCTGCTCCGCTGCACTGTAATCGTAGGCTGCGATGCCGTAGTTTTCCCACAAAAGTGCTGTGTTCACGTCGCAGTGAATATGGCTTGAGCCCAGCATCAGAACATCTATGGAATCCTTGGGCTGAGCATAGAAGCTGCGGGCCTGATTGATTCCATGAATGGATTTCTCGGACAGAAGTCTGTCAAGACAGCTTATGGTAATAACAAACGCCAGTATAAAGGCTAAATAGGTAAATATCTTTTTCATGATCAGAACTCCATATACATAAATCCGATTACCTGCTCAGAGGGTCCGTAGACTCCGTAAACAAGAAGGAGAATCAGTAAAACAAAGAACACTGAAAGTCTTGCAGGAAGTGCCATATCCATCAGAATTTCAGGGAAATCCTTACTCTTTTTACTAGCCAAGACATCCATTACGATCATCACGATAACTCCGATGATCATGATCCAGAGCTGATAATTACTCATCTGGATAAATTCCATCTCCTCGCCCCAGCTCATGCTGATGCCGCTTCCAAGGAACATGTTTCTCACATATCTGATCGCTCTGCTAAGGCTCTCTGATCCGAAGAGTACCCAGGCAATTGATACACTTATGAAAACCAGAACGCGTCTTACTATCTGCATGATCTTTGCATCAAAAACATGGAGCTTTTCAAGGATGTTATCAACAACTGACAAAAAGCCGTGCATCAGTCCCCATGCCACGAAGTTCAGGCCGTTTCCGTGCCAGAGTCCGCATACAAAGAAAACTATCACGGTGTTAAGGTGCTTTCTGAAGGCTCCCTTTCTGTTTCCGCCAAGCGGAATGTAGATGTAATCCCTAAGCCAGTTACTTAAGGAAATATGCCATCTTCTCCAGAAATCCGACATGCTCTTGGCTGTGTAGGGTGCCTTGAAATTCTGTGTGAGCTTTATTCCAAATAAAAGTGCAATTCCTATCGCTATTGAGGAATAGCCCGCAAAGTCAGTATAAATCTGTAGGGTATACATAAGACTTCCTGCGATAAGCGCCTTTGCAGAATGATAGTCAGGATTCTCCAGAAGTATTGATGTGTACTGTGCAAATCTGTTTGCCAGAATCAGCTTCATGGAAAATCCGTAAAGAATGTATGCAAAGCTTCTGTTTAAATTCTCCTCATTAAGGAATTTTCCGGTAGTAGAAGCTTCTTTTTGTGAAAAGAAATTCTCTCCTCTCTCAATCGGTCCGCTTATGAATTTTGCAAAGAAGGACTGATAAAGTAAGAAGTCAATGACTGACGGAAAATGCTCCATTTTTCCCTTGCGAACATCAACAAGAAAGCTTATGGACTGGAAAATATAATAGGAAAAACCAATCGGAAGAACAGCCATCGACATAAAAGAAGGGAGCTGATCTCTTGCCCTGAGGAAATCCCCAAGCTTAAGAAAACATAAAGAAGATGCGCAGGCAAGAACACCAAAAAACGTAAGAATTCCGGCCAGCTTCGCCTGCGTATCAATGAATTTGTGAATCAGAAATCCGATGGCGTAGGTAAATACAGCCACCGCAAACATGATAATAAAAGCTATTCTGCTAAGGATAATTATGTATCCAAAGCTCGCACCCATAAGTACGAAATTCCTGTACTTCGGCGCGGAAATATAGAACGCTACAAGCGTCACCACAAGGTATATAAGTGTCGTAAACTCAAATGTCATGCTTTACTCCCCATAAGCTGTGTAATGATGAAATTATAACACAGATGAGCGGGGAAATGGCATTTTAACCCACAATACCTTTAATAGTCTCCCAATCAAAGCAGCGCCTGAAGCCTTCTCCCGGAAGCTCAGCTTCATGATTCCAGGGGCGGTCGTACACCAGCACCTTAAGCTCCGGCAAATGCTCAAAGAACTTGAACGCCAGCGGTGAATCCTCTATAGCATAGTCAAAATGCATCTTGTAATAATCCTCAAGCTCTAAGTTGAAATCACTATTCTTAATGAAGCTGTCTCTTCCATACTTGTTGAGGCAGTACAGCTTAACACGCTCAAGACCGTGCTGATCAAGCCATTTTCTTGATGCTTCATAGGCACTGCTGGGTCGGCCTGTAATTATCGATACCTCATGACTTTCATCAAGCCAGCTGTTAATAGTCTTGGATGCTCCGGGTGTCTCCTCCAGCTCCAGAAGCGCCTCCGGTGTGTGACCCAGGAGCATCATCTTCTCGTACTGTTCATCTGTCAGATCGTAGGATCTCTTCAAATCAAAATATTTCACATCCTCGTATGGTACCTTTTTATCAAAAAGCTCTTCCACAAGGCTACAGAAGTGCTTCGCGGTCTCACAGAGGCAATCATCAAAGTCAATATAAATCTTCATCGGTATACTCTCCTCGTTTTTCGTACCATACAAATATACCGCGTTTGGGGTAAGAAATAAATGGGAGGTTTGTGGGGTTTTCTGGATTTTCAGACTATAGCCCAGTGGATTTTCTGAATTTTGACTGAGGACTGGGGGCTGTGGGCTGGGAGCTGGGGACTGGGGGCTGGGGGCTGGGGGCTGAGGGCTGAGGGCTGAGGGCTGAGGGCTGAGGGCTGAGGGCTGAGGGCTGAGGGCTGGGGCATTTTACGTCAGTTTTGTCTTTTTTGACTTTCCGGACTACCGCATCGCCTCAAAAGTTATCGTTATATCGTTTGTGTTACGCCTATTACCTGATTTTTGACTCTTCCGGATGAATTTTTACCCCTTTATTTTTCTTATTCATTTTTCTCAGAAGATTTTTCATCAAAAAGTTCAACCTATTGGCCTTTATAGTCAAAACAGACGTAATTGCTCTCTGAAAAGTATTTGAAATATCATAACCCGTTACGCCTGTATCATCATTTTATCTACGGCAGACGTAATATCTCCAAAGCTTTCTCCACATCCGCATCAGTAAGTCCACACTCTGGATCAGTCATAACCTGGTACTTGGCAATTTCATCATTATGAAGCTCAAGGTCATCAATAACTACCCATCTTTCCGTCTCCGGATGATTCTTAAGCCACATCAAAATTTCATCTGCCTTAACCTTGCTGAATTTCTTAGTTCTCCTAATTTCTTCAGTTGTAAGGTCAGGAGTCATTCCCGCAACTTCCATTCCCTCGTTGCCTAAAAGAGATGCCAGATACCCCGCTTCCGGACGAAGTGGTTTTAAGTCATCTCCAAACCAGAATCTCCAACCTGAATGCAGAATAATAGAAGCTTCCGCCCTTTCCACAAGTTTCGACAGAAGTTTCACTTTTTCGACATCTATATATTTTCCATCGCTGATTTCTCTCTGGTGATCTGCATTCCAGAAATTTGAATTAAGAACCCCATCAATATCTAAAAATATTACTTTTCCCATACTTTGATTTTCCCACGATTCTTTTTATCCCGCATTTTTTACGTAGTCCACATACTCCAGCAGTGCTGTATACTCCCTAAGATATGACCCTCTCTTTTCTTCGCTTGTCGCCGCGTACTCCTGGTGCTTTGAGAAAATATCTATGGCATCCTCCAGCGGAATCCACTCCGGCTGTATGCCGCGCTCAATCTCCGCTTCCGTAGGCTTCATCTGGCCCTGACCCACAACCTCACAAATGAAATAATAGCCGCCGTATCTGTATTCCTCATAGTACTCGTACATCTGAAGAAACCTTTGAACAGGTCGCACTATCACACCGGTCTCTTCCTCAACCTCCCTGATGCAGCACTCTTCGGGTGTCTCGCCCTCTTCCATGCCGCCACCGGGTATAAGCCACCAACCGGAATTCAATTCATGTGTAAGAAGGATTTTTCCATCCTCAATAATCACAGCGCGACTGCCATCACGGGTTTTGGTGAAGGTTTCAAATCTGTTATCCCCTAAAATTTCTACTTTTTTCACTATCCTATACTCCCTTTAATCACCCAACTTTTTTCATACTCAGTTCTTAATCTCAACCATTTTTCTTATTCCGTTTGGAATGATCTCGAAGCCAAGCTTTTCATAAAAAGACTCCTTCCCCTTGGCTGAAACGCCGCCTATAGTAGTAAATTTCCCTGTATACGAATTCTTAACAGCATAGGAACACAGATATTCTACAATCTGTGTCCCTACGCCCCTCTTCTGATATTCAGGTAAAACTATAACTTCCTGCAGGTACCAGTACATGGCGCCATCACCCACAAGTCTTCCCATTCCAATAAGCTCTCCATTATACATTGCTGAAACATTAACGAGTCCGCCTTCAAGCGCTCTTCTGGCATGCTCTATCGGAATATCCGCAAACGACGTAGCGTTGCGCAATCTCACGAAATCTTCCGGACTTAATATGTTCTCAACAAGTTCAACCTTTAAGCTCATTGTTTCTCCCCAAAATCACTTTTCCCATCAAACAACAATTTCAGATCAGTTTTTCAAACTCCATAAAAGTTTCTTCTTTGCTCAAGCTCTTAAGCTGTCCCAGCATAAACTGCAATTTTCCATCGATCCACTTCCTGGTATAGGTGCGCATGTTGCCTGCAGCCTTTTCTCCGAAGCTTCGGATGATTTCTTCCGGATCCTTTTCATTAACCTTCTGGCACACCTTCACATATTCATCTATTACGGAAAGAAGCTTTTTCCAGTTCTCAGCTGCCTTGACCAGCTCATCATTTCTTAAATATGCAGCAACCAGGAACTTATAGGTCTCCCGATAAAAGCCCTGACAATGCGGTTTCATCTTTTCATTTTCCATGAATTTGTCCATTATGGAAATTCCCCAAAGACAGTTCTCCTCTACTTCTTTTAGCGGACTGACCCACATCATAGATTCTGCCGTATAAACAATATGCTTATTTATAACTCGTATAAAATCCTGGTAATTGTCCCTTATCTGGGCCTTCCATTTTTCCTTGCCAGCATCAGTGCTTATGTCGATGTAATATGGAAGAAGTGTCTCCTGAAGCATGTTGTTGCTTACTGAAGGTAGCGCTTCAATATGCTGCCGGCCTTTTTCCCAATCCGAAGTATGCCAGCAAAGCCAGGCAAGAGCATAATGGCATTCATCAGAAAGCTTCTTGCTGCCCGAATACCTGATAACCTGCATAGCTCTGTTTTCAGCAGTTCTGACTATCTGCTTCCACTTCTTGTTATCGTCCTTAAGCAAGCCCTCGTAGTATGAATTATTAGGATTAACAAAACGGCTCATGTGAGCGATCGCCTGCACATAGCGGGTCATAATCCCATAATTGAAAATATTCTCTTCACACTGCTGATCCAGATATTCTGCAGCATTTAAAGCTCCCTCGTCTTGTTCTCCGCTATCCCTGAGTTCGTCCGCTTTCCTATTCACTTCCTCAGCGAGCTTCACATCATAGTTATCCTGATTAAATCCAAAAAGTGCATCTGTTGATACATTCAAGGCCTGCGCCAGAGGAATGACCTGCGTGATATCAGGAAGCCCTGAGCCGCTTTCCCATTTGCTGACAGCCTGGCTGGTAACACTAAGAACTCCCGCCAGCTCCTCCTGGGTAATACCTAAATCGCGTCGATACTTTTTTATATTATTACCTAGTGTCATACAATCCACCTCTTTATTTGTATTTCATAGATGCATCTTTGATAAATCCACTATATCAGACACCGAGGTGGTATCCTAACAATTCGTTTTTGGATAAAAATCAACTTGGCGTTGATAAATATGCGTGTGTTGTTATGTTTTCCGTCTTCCAATATGGCAGAGATGACGCATTACATGGATCAAAAATATAATCTTCAGTTTTCATCAAAATGCTCCAAAAATCGTTGTATACCTTCTAAGGTATTCTCTTTTTAAGCAATACGCTAATCCGTAATATGCTAATGATATCACAGCGCCTATACGAAAAAAATCTCTACGCAAGCATTTTTCGTGCCTTTGTAGAGATTTTTGTATGTCCGGATTACATAATATTTCAAAATATCCGTCTATAATTACTTATCCAAATAATAAAAAGCTTCTATCGCTTTTCCGATATAATTCGCAGACCCTTCACCATAAACAGAATCCACACCCTTTGCCAGCGCTTCATCTTCCTGATAACCCCTGGCCAGATCAAGCATAAGCGCCTTCGCATCCTTAACCTGATAAAGCTGTTTTGCCACAAAATCGTACTCACCTATCAGTTGGCGAACTTCGAATGAATTAACATCCGTCCCCTTCTTGGCGGCAATTCTCTTCTGAATATCATCCATCCTCTTTTGATATGCAGTAAATACCTCTGATTTTGGCTGATTCTTCACCGACTCCTTAACCGCATCCTTGTCCCCGTACCACTCAACCACCTTTGCAAAGTTCTTCTGAACCTTCTCGTCGGAAGTACTTTCCAGCATGTGTTTTTCCCACGCCTCCATGCTTCCATAATGATCAATGAAAATCTGCTTCTGCGACTCATTCATGTTCTGAAGCAT
>JAEEGF012175584.1_pt1 | contig 11440 bp, 8 predicted proteins | sample 9134171 | NCBI WGS metagenome assembly JAEEGF01 (sample SAMN16246542, study PRJNA631951) | gut metagenome | biome: gut microbiome; feature: rumen; material: AP-attached | host: Bos | place: Iran: Karaj | collected 2018-10
CTTAAAGAAAATACGGAAACGGCCGTCCCCTGTTGTCGGGGACGGCCGTTTCCGTGGGCTATTGTGGGCTATAGCGGGCTATTGCAGGCTATTATAAGCTATTGCGGGCTATTGCGGGCTATTCGCCCCAGCCTTATAGATGGACTCGGATTCTTGTTGCGTTGGCAACGCAACATACAGGACGGGAAAGGGACGGGGAAGGGACGGATCACTTCCCGCATTGCCCTGGCATCCTGCATCTTTCTGACAAGGATCCGGGCGCGTTTTTTCTTTTGGCAGAAATACGGCAGGCTGTCACAACCTTCTCGGGAAAAAAACGGAGTATTCTGCACCAAGCTCTATAAAAACAGTCTAACTTTGCCATCAACAAAAACAAAGAATAAGAAAACAATCCGTCTTATCTTTGCCAACAACAAAAAAATATAAATAAAAATAAAAAACAAGACAACATGAAAAAGAATGCTTTTCAAAACAACCTGTCAGTCATGACACTTACCCTTCTCGCCATGTTAATGGCGGTAATCTCCACCGGATGCAGCAACGACAGTTCTTTAGACCTCAAGGCAGCGACAGGCTCTTTAGCGACAGACAACTCCGAGGACATGGTGGACATGGCCTCTCAGATCACCTTCCTCAGCGTGTGGCGCAACAAGAATACGGAAGCCTTCTATGTCTGTGTGAAGAAAGCCACCGGCGACAACGACCAGGGCATCATGCTCTCGCTCGAGGACCAGAAAGGTAACGATAATCGCACGAACTATGCCTCCCCAGAAGCCATCGACGCGCTGGCAAGATGCCAAATAGAGCGGCCCAACGATTACGAGAAGATGCTCGAGTATATGGCAGGAAAGGCAACGGGCGACTACATATTCAAGTATGTCAAGTTCGTGAATTTCAGAAGATTATATTACACCATCATAGGCAACAAGATAAGACCCGACGGTGCGGAGACGACCAGGATCATGACGAAGAAAGAAGGATCCATCTACCAGTCATTGTTCTTCAAGAGAGGGATGCCGAAGCATTCGAAGGGGGTATCCACATCCAACTACATCGTCTCTTACGAATTCAGGTTCACCCCCAAGACCAGACTCGACGAAAGAGTGTGGGAATGCATGAAGCACTAATCCGTCATCTTGCTGGCTTTCTGCATCCCCTTAAGAAAGTACGGAAACGGCCGTCCCCTGTTGTCGGGGACGGCCGTTTCCGTGGTCTATTGCGGGCTATTATAGGCTATTGCAGGCTATTGTCCGCCGCCGGCCTTATAGATGGCTTCGGATTCTTGTTGCGTTGATAACGCAACATACGGGACGGGAAAGGGACGGATACAGGACGGGAAAGGGACGGATCACTTCCCGCATTGCTCTGGCATACTTCGGATTTCTGACAAGAATCCGGGCGCTTTTTTTCTTTTGGCAGAAATACGGCAGACTGTCACAACCTTCTCGAGAAAAAGACGGGGTCTTCTGCACCAAGCTCTATAAAATCAGCCTATCTTTGCCATCAACAACAGAAAACAATAATAAAAAAACAATAAAAATTAAGAAAACATGAAAAAGATTACTTTTCAAAACAGCCTGTCAGCCATGACACTTACCCTCCTCACCATGTTGATGGCGGTAATCTCCACGGGATGCAGCAACGACAGTTCTTTCGACCTCAATGCGGCAAGCGGCTCTCTTGCTGCAGAGAACAACGAGGAAATGGCCGACATGGCCTCACAGATCACCTTCCTCAGCGTGTGGCACAACAAGAAGACGGATGCCGTCTACGTCTGCGTGAAGAAAGCCACCGGCGACAATGACCAAGGCATCCTGCTCTCACTCGAGAGTAAAGGAACCAGGCCGGACGATCAAGACTACGCCTCCACAGATGCTATCGACGCGTTGGCAAGATGCCAGATAGATCGGCCCAACGACTACGAGAAGATGCTCGAGTATATGGCTGAAAAGGCCATGGGCGATTACAAATTCAAGTACGCCAGGTTCGTGAATTTCAGAAGAATGTATTTTACTGCCAGTACAGACAAATTAAGACCCGACGGCCAGTTGGTAACCAGGATCATGTCGAAGAAAGGAGGAAAAAAATGCCAGTCCTGGTTCTACAAAAGAAAGATGCCGGAGCATAAGGGCGTGACCGAAAAAGACTACATCGAATCTTACGAATTCAAGTTCACCCCCAAGACCAGGCTCGATAATAGAGAGTGGGAATGCTTGAAGCACTAATCCGCAATTTTGCAAGCATCAGCGTTAAAAGAAAAAACAGCAAAAATCACCTTTCCGCCCGGATTTCTGACAAGAATCCGGGCGCTTTTTTTCTTTTGGCAGAAATACGGCAGACTGTCACAACCTTCTCTCACGAAATATCCGGAATTGTTTGGAATGAGGGCGATTTCCGTCGTAGATTTGCAATGTCAGAAGACAAAAACAAGAAATCAATAACAATAATAAATAAAAAATAAAGCCTTATGAAAAAGAATTATTTCAAGCTTGCAGCATTCGCAGCAATCATGACCATGAGCATGGCAGGCATGACCTCCTGCTCCGACAACGAGAACCTGAGCGAGGCCAGTCCGGCCGCAGTCATCAACGACCAGCTCAATGAGGTGAGCATCAACCGCCTCGGTGGCTACATCGACGTGCCCGTGATGGCCAACGGCAACTGGACCGCCGAGGTGAAGAGCAACACCAAGCACGCATGGGCCTGCGTGACCAAGAAGGAGGGCAACGGCGCCACACGCCTCCAGGTGATCGTTGACCCGCTGAGCCCGCGCCTCCAGATACAGGAGCGATCGGCAGAGATCATCATCAAGAGCGACGAGGGTGAGAAGGTCGTCAGACTACGCCAGTACGTCGGACTCAAGCCCGGAGAGACCGCAGCCAACGACGACAGCGAGGTATTCTACGACGTGTGGTTCAGCAAGGGACTGGGAGCGGGATTCGACCCCATCACCGGCACCCAGACAGGAGCCATGATCCTCAACATGCAGGGCATACAGAAACTCGCCACGGAGAATCCGACCTTATACAGGGGACTGGTGCGCCAGACATCAAATGTCAACGCCCGTGACGAGGTGGAGCTCGTCGACACGCTCGAAGACAACACCGTACAGCTGAAGGCAGGCGGACACCTCGACGTGCAGTGGTCCAAGTTCAAGCTGGGCATCGACATCAACTATGACAACACCGGCAAGCAGCTCAACAACGTGAAGACCTACAACTCGGAGCAGAAGATGGTGTTCCTGAAGGCAAGCGTCGACGCCAGCCCCGTGAAGAACCTCTACAGCAAGGACGCCACCCTTCAGGGAGAACTCGCCATGAACATGATGTCCGTCGGATTCCGCGACCACTACATCAACATCATGGACGCCTTCAACGAGAAGGACGACGAGCTGTTCGAATATGAGGTGGAGGACATGATCGGTCACTTCGGATGTGTCATGGTCAACAGCGCCGACCTGGGAGGAAGCCTGTTCATCTCCATGAAATACGACTCGCTCAATATCGCCAACGCCTACACCGTAGGCGGCAAGGCCAGCGGCAAGCTCGACCTGGGCTCATTCCAGATCAACGCCAGCGCTGACGTGACCTACTCACGTACCGGTACCGACATCTGGACACAAACGCACCACTACATTGCCTGCACAGGCGGCGGAAAGGACGAGCTCGCCAGTCTCACCGCCCTGCTCAGACAGAAGCAGCCCGCACCGGAGGAGGCCAACAAGGCCATCGTGGATTGGAAGAAATCCATCCTCTCCATCGTGGAGAACTCCTCAGACGGAAAGGTCGTCACCATCGACGGAAAGGACGGAAGCAAGAAGGACAACACCGCCATCATCAGCTTCAACTTCATCCCCATCTGGAACCTCTTCCCAGCAAAAGTCGCCATCAAGATGAAGCGCGCCGTACAGGCATACTACCAGAGACTGGGCAAGAAGACCTGCATCGACCTGAGCAATTACGGCATCGCAGGTGTGGACTGCGAGGAGATCAGCAAGTAAAAAGCATCAACCCTTAAAGGTAACTATCATGAGAGTGGAAATGATGGATGCATAAATCCGGAAGGATAACAAAAAAGTGAAGGGGTCTTAAGGTCTTAGTGTCCTTAAGCCCCCTAAACTTGATAAGACCCCTATGGTTATAGGCTTGACCGGTGATAGGCATCACCGTATTCCCAGAACTGTTTTCACATACTTCACGCTCGACACATATTCCTCATCGGTGGAAAGGTGCTCGATGATCATCGGCATATCTGGCGCCTCTGAGCTAGCCAACCGGGCATATAGTTCAATATTCAATGTTCCATCACCGCAAGCGCACTCCTCCAACTGGAAGGTATATTCTGGTTTCAATCTGATATCCTTCAGATGACAGCTCACGATGGTCCCGTGGAGTTTCACAAAACACTCATCCAAAAACTCTTCATTGAAAAAATATCGTCTTGGTGTGGTGATCATGTTCACCACATCAAGGTGGGTGCCGAATTCCGCACGTTCTACATCTTCTATCAGTCGAAGATATTCATCAGGACTACTCGGTATCATCCATGGCATCGACTCTATGCAGAATTTGGTATGGACAGGATGGGCAAGGTCTATGATCCTGCGTATCATTCTTACTGCCATATCCCACAGTTCGGGACTGAAATTGTCGCGATAGCCGCCATCCCATCGCGGACCGTAAGGGGTTCCTACCACGTTGACACAGCATGCGGCTCCAATGGCATCAGCCATACGGAGTTGTTCGACAGCATAGCCTATCCAGCGCTCTCGCTCATCGGGGTCGGCTGCCAACGTGTTGCGCCAAACACCTACTTCGGCTATCGAGAGGCCGGCTTCGTCAGCTGCCTTTTTGTAGGCCAAAATGGTTTCTTCGCCAGCTTCACAACTCACGGGGAAGACCACTGTCTGGAGTCCCAACACTTTGTGTCTCGCTGCCCACTCCTCTGGTGAGCCATGCTCTAAAGATGATGAAATGCCTAAATACATCAGAACACTCTCCTGTGAATTACCGTGGAATCCATATCACTTAACGTACGCACTCCTGTGCGGGCCATCACTCCGGCCAATTCTGCCGTCATCTCATCGATCCTGCGGGCCACAGCCTCGGCACCCTCCTTGAGGAGTGGCATCAGATGGCGGCCCACAGATACGGCCTTGGCACCGAGAGCAAGACATTTGTAAGCATCCATACCGCTCTCTATGCCGCAATCCACAAACACCGGCACACTTCCTCCTGTGGCTGAAAGAATGTCTTGCAATACCATCAGTGGCGGCACAGCATATTGGATGATGCCGTGATGATGGGATACCACGATGCCAGCACAACCTGCTTTGAGACATTTCTCGGCATCGTGTGCACTGAGCACGCCCTTTGCGATGAATGGCACGCCTGAAGCCTGCACGAAATCTGCCAACTCCTCCGTAGATTTGGCTTTCATGGGCAGCCCAAACACGTTGTCGTAGCCTCCCTGAGCATTGAAGGCATGATCGATGTCCATTCCCACAGCCATACAGCCCGATTTTACGGCATGCGCTATCTTTCGCAGCACTTCACGGTTGTCGGCATGGGGCTTGATTATCTTGATGGTCCTGGCACCGGTGGCTACAATTTCCTCCAACTCTCTATCACTGCCCATACCAACCCAGTGCACAACACCGCTCTGTGCTGCTCCACGGGCATAGACCGTCATCCCATCGGGGGCGGTGTTGTGTAGATGAGATAGCGCTGCAGTCATGATCGGTGAGCGGAAAGACTCGCCAAAAAGAGTCATCTGAGTGGATGGAATGACGGCGTCTAAATACCGTGTCTCCACCAGAAGGGAGTCGAAATACTCTCTCGTAATCTTGTCGGAATTTGAGGTAAATGGCATGACTATTTGGATTTGGTTGTTATTGCTGCATTGATTTCGTCCATCTTCTTGTCGGTAAGTTCATACTTACCGATCACATAGATGGCCAGCACGAATAATAAGGCAGGTATCAGTGTCACGAGCCAGAGAATGCCTTGCTCGGCCATGGGGGATTGGGCCTGGGCTCCAGCTCTGAAACCTACCCATGCCAGGACAAGTCCGGGAATCACACCGCCGAGAGCCATTCCTGCCTTCATGAATATGCAGATCAAGGCATTCACGATTCCTGCCACACGACGCCCGGAGGCGTACTCGCTGTAGGTCACTACCTCTGGAACGAGAGCCCACATATAGCCTGTGGCTACCAGCACGCCGGTACTCTTCACAAACTGCACCACGCAAAGCAGCGGGAAGCATGATTTGAGTGTGGGGAGTGAGACAAACAGGTACATGAGCAACATGGCTACGATGGAGATTCCAAGAAACAGACTGAACATCCTGTTCTTGCCAATCTTTCGCTTGATGGCGGGCACCAGAGGAAGGAATATGAACGCCGGAATAGTTCCGAGCCACATAAACACGGTGGTCATGAATGGTGTGGCACCCATGTTGAAGGTCATGAAATATGAGTCGGCGGCATTGCTGATGCTCATGGTGGTGAAGGCTATGATAAAAAAGAACGATAGCACCCTGAGCGGGCGGTTTCTCACCAGTTCCATCCAAAGGTCGCTCACCTTCACACCAGCCGTCTCGCTCTTGTCCATCACAATGCGCTCCTTACTCTCAAAAAAGCAGATGATGAGCAGTGCCAGTCCGGTGAGCGCAAATATGCTCATGGTGATAAACCATGCACGACCTGCCTCTGGGGTGTTGTAGACGGCCTCCATTTGACCTGTCACCTCATTCAGTACCTTCGGGGCAAACAAAGCGATGACAAGCGGTAGGGTCTTGATAATCAGCCCTGCAAGATTAGCCATCACCATGCGCACACTCGTGAAGATAGTGATTTCCTCTGTGTCGCGGGTGAGTGACGAGCCAAGTGCACCATATGGCACATTGATCAGTGTGAAGCACATGCTCAATCCCACGTATGTCACGTATGCGTAAAGCAACGACCCACTGAACCCGTTCCAAAAACAGAGCATGGCGAATGCGGCAAGTGGAAACCCGCCTATGAGTATCCATGAACGGTATTTTCCCCACCGGGGGTAGGACTTGTCGACCAATGCGCCCACCATGGGATCCCAGATCACATCGATGATACGGACCACAAGGAACATCACGGCCACCACGGCGGAGTCGAGTCCATAGACATTGTTGTAAAAGAACAGTAGCCAAATGCTGATGGTCTGGTAAATCAGGTTCTGGGCCAGTTCGCCCGAACAGAACCCGATTCGCTCCCGCCATGTGAGTTTGTAATATCCATTGTCAGCTCTTACCATGGAATTGTATGAGATATGAGATATTAGGAATGATGATGCTTGTCTTTTTACCCTATCTTTAGCAGCTATTACGGCATCTCATGTCAATAAGAATGCTGGTCATCCATCTTGGCCTGAATGCCCTGAGATTGACTAATGGCTGTCGTCAACTTTTCCCACGCTTTTCTGCATGACGATGGCGCAGGAGGCATCTCCAGTTACCGACATGACGGTTCGTCCCATATCGATGATACGGTCGATGCCTGCTGCCACTGCCACGCATTCCACTGGGATATTGGCCGATGCAAACACCATAGCCATCAGAGCAAGAGATCCACCTGGGATGCCTGGGGTGCCGATAGAGGCTACTGTGGCGGCAAAGGCGATGGCCAGATATTGGTTGATGGTGAGGTCGATGCCGCAGCAGGTCGCCATGAAAACCGAGGTGGCGCCCAGATAGATGGCCACTCCGTCCATATTGATGGTGGCGCCAAGTGACAGGACAAAACTTCCGACACTCTTGTCAACACCCAGTCTCTTCGTGCATTCCATTGAGTAAGGTAGGGTGGCCACAGAGGAGTCGCTGGAGAACGCAAACAACATCGCTGGTTGCATCTCCTTGAGGAATCTAAGGGGTGACAGTCCGCCTAAGAAATAGACCAGCGGTGAATAAACGCATAGGACATGGATCAGGAAGCAGGAATATGCAAGGACAACAAGGACGGCATATGACCCCAGTACGCTGGGACCGTTGTTGACCACTACGGGCGTCAGCATACAGAACACACCTATCGGTGCCACCGCCATAATGTAGTAGAGCACTTTTCCCACCACCTCGTTGAGGCTGAGCACCAGTTTACGGGCTGGCTCACCCTTTTCGCCCACATGCACGATGGCCACACCGAATAGAATGGCGGTGACAATCACCTGGATCATGGCCATTGTGCTGAGTGGTGTCAGGATATTGTCGGGAAACATGTTGACAATTTGGTCCATGAAAGTGACTTCTGGCATGCCGATGCTCTCCTGGGTTTTCTCAATATGAAGATTGATGGCAGGAATCCAGCCCATGACTAAGGTGGACACCACCAAACCCAGGGTAACTGCGATCACCGTGGTGAAAGTGAAATATAGTATGGCGCGTAACCCCAGTTTGCCCAACTTACTCATGTCATTCATTGAGAGAATTCCCGCCATGATGGAAAACAGCACCAGGGGCACCACAATGAATTTCAGAAGGTTGAGGAAGATGGTGCCAAAAGGCTTGATGAATTCATTCACAAAACCAGGATGGTCTTGTAGCAGGATGCCAGCTAAGATGGCCAGCACCAAAGCAGCCGCAATCTGTGTCGTCAGCGATAGTCTTATTTTCATCGTTGTTCATTTTGCGAAGATAGGATTGCACAAGCCATCTTTTCATCATCTGATGATAAATGGCTTTATAGATGGCAAATTTAGTAAAAAAATCGGAATCAAGCAAAAGATTGTGTGTAAAAAATTCTTGATTGAAAAACCACAACAACAACCCTTTTTCCCATCTCCCTTCGGGGTTGTTGTGTATAAAAACGTTGTTACTTCAGTTTGTTGATATGATTCTGCAATTCCTTGACATAGTTGTCAACGACATCGTATGAGACAATGTTGCCGTCTTTGTCGACGCCAATAAAGAAAGGAACGGCATTGAACTGGAACTTGCCGCAGAGCAGGAGCCACTCTTCGTGTTTCAAGTAGATGTGTTCTCCCTTGATATGATTCTCTGTCATCCATTTCTCGGCATAATCGCGGGGACTGGTCTTCTCGTTGCAGATGTAAAGGAAGCGCACGGGCAAGTCTTTCAGCTGCTCCACAAGTTCGCGGTCATCCAACATACTGCGTCGGCAGGGTCCGCAACCCATGTCCCAGAAGTCGATGTAGAGCGCGTTCCCTTTGTAGGGCGCTATGACGCTTTGGAAGACAGCGTCAGCCTCGGGGGTGGTGGTTTCCGCAGTTGTCACTTTTCCCTCTCTCTGCTTGACATACTGGCGATAGCGGTCCAATGCGTGATAGGCCACGATAGGATTGCTAAGCAAGGGAATGGCGGCGGCGAAGGCGGTGGCGACATGGTCGGGGTCGGAATTCTCGTCGATGCGGTCTTCGCGGAATACGCTTTTGCAGATCACCAACTGCTGCATGAAGCCTACATTTTTAAGTCCGTAACGCGAAGTGATGACCTGTGAAGCCTGCCGGTAGTAGTCTGCGATGGTGAACAACGTGTCCTGCCGCATCTTGAGCATGCGGCGGTGCTGTTCGGCATCAAAGTCGCGGGGAAGCATCATCTCGGTCTTGTAAGCGATATCATTGGGACTGTCATCAACGTGGTAACCGAGAAGCAGTTTGTTGCGCATCATGGCGATGTCTATCATGATGTAAACACCCACATAATTGATGAGAAACAACGGATCTTTCGTTACCAGCAGCATGGCGGGATTGTCGAGCAACCATTGTTCGCGCCCGGCAAGGAAGTCGTAGTAATCGGCTAAATCCGCAATGCTGAGATTGGCATAACTATTCCCTGTCATGTTATGGCGATGGTTTTCCATGAAGCCCATGAGCAGTTCGCCCAATAGGCTGGCGCCCAACACTTCCTTGACGTAGGTGTTGGTGCCGGAAGGCAAGGGCAGGCGGTCGGCCTCCATGTCGGCAATGACGGAGTCCATCAGCCTCATCATGTCACGTTTCCACTTGGGAATGTCCTCTCTCGCCAATCCCTTGATGAACAGTGGCTTATCACCAAAATAATGCTTTTTTATCGTAGGCCAGAGCCGGTTGATGTCAGCACTCGTGCCGCGTCCACCGAAGACCACTCCCTTGTAGTTGTCCTGAGAAGCGTCTTTGGTCACTTCCACTGTGTCGCCCACGGCCAGAAAGACGTCAGAAAGATCCAATGCCAACACACTTTGGGAGTGGGGCAAATCAATGCTCCCCTCAAACGTGCCATCCTTGGCCACTGGGATGTTGTATATCAATTCCTTTTCTGTGAAAACGTCGTATGCTCGCACAGAAACAATGTTCCATTCATCAGCGGGCTTGTTTAGTATATGTCCTTTTAATACTGCCGTTCCGCTATGGAACTGATATTCATCGATAGTGCTTACGTTGAGGCCCGTTTTCACTTGCGCCTTTCCTGTCATGCAGACGAAGGCGAGTAGGAGGGTGATGATGGATTTAATTTTCATTTAAATTCTTCTTTTAGTATGTACAAATCGAAGTAGAAGTGGTGGAAACCGTTGATTCGTACTGCAAATATAGCGCTATTTGCCTATATCGGCAAGATGATGCGCCTTATTTCTATGTTTGGTTACCATTTTCTATTCAATCTTGATGCGATCAGGGTGAGCAAAGGCAAGGGGCACAATCACTGCGCCCCTTGCCTTGCCCCGGGATTTTATGAATCAAAATCGAATAATCTCATTTCAGTTGGCTGAGTACACAACTCAGTTCTTCCACGTTTCGTGGACAGGCCACAATCTTTCCTTGGGAATCGATGACGACCAGTTCTGGATAAGAGCGGATGCCATAGGCGGCAGCTGCGTCTCGCTGACTGGTGTCAGGATCCGGCATCAATTGTGGCCAGGGCAGATGACGCTGCTCTACTTCCTTGCGCCATTCCTGCACTCCGAAACCGAATGCCAGGGTGACGAACTCCACGCCACGTGAGTGGTAAGTGTCGTACACCGTTTCCATTGACGGATGGATTCTGTAGCCATAACCGCCCAAACCATGCCAGAAATGTAGGACGACATACCCCTTGCCGATGTATTCACTTAACAGATGGGGCTGGCCTTTTGTGTCCACCAGTTCGAGGTTGACGTAAGGCGTACCGGGCTTGCGTTTCTCCAACCCTTCCATGTATTCACGCATCGGCGACAAGAGAATATGATGCGAGAACGCATAGTCGTCGTTCAGATAGGGTTTCAGTTCCTCGTAACTCATTTCCGTATAGACCTGACTGAGTGCATAGGCGGAAAGGATGTTGTCACGGTTGTCACGTACAGCCTTGAGAAGGCGCTCGCCGCGCTGATGGTTGATTTTTGCCTTTTTCAGACTGTCACGCTCAAAGAGTTCATCCATTCGTTCGCGCTCCACCAACTGCAGGAAATCATTGCTTTTCTGGCTTGCCTTATCGCTCC
>JAEEGF011940124.1_pt1 | contig 11439 bp, 8 predicted proteins | sample 9134171 | NCBI WGS metagenome assembly JAEEGF01 (sample SAMN16246542, study PRJNA631951) | gut metagenome | biome: gut microbiome; feature: rumen; material: AP-attached | host: Bos | place: Iran: Karaj | collected 2018-10
GCGATGTCGGCCACCACGGGGGCCGCGCCGGTACCGGTGCCGCCGCCCATGCCGGCGGTGATGAACACCATATCCGTGTCCTCAAAGGCCTTGGTGATGTTGTTGCGGTCCTCCTCGGCGCTGCGCTTGCCCACCTCGGGATCGCTGCCGGCGCCCTGGCCGTGGGTCAGCTTCTCACCGATCTGGAGCTTGATGTCCGCCCGGGAGGCGCCCAGCACCTGCTTGTCCGTATTGATGGCGATGAATTCAACGCCCTGGACATTCTCCTCCACCATATGGTTGACCACGTTGTTTCCGGCGCCGCCGACGCCGACGACCTTTATATTCACCACATTGTCGGGACCGGTCTCGAAATCATAAGCCATGGTTTATTCCTCCCGTACACATATTTACACTTTGCGTTTTAGTTTATCAGTAATAGTGATTTTATATCAAAGATTTCCACAGGTCAATAGGCAAAAAGAAAACCGGCGGGCATTTTCCGTGAAAAAATGCCCGCCGGAGCTATTTCCTTTATCAGTCGAAGAATTTTTTGAACAGGCTGTCCCAGTCCTCGTCGGCAGCGCCCTTCTCCGAAGCGCTCGGCGCGGCTTTCTGCTTCTCCACCACCTCGGCCACTTCCTCCCGGGCGGGGGCCGCCAAAGCCGGGCCGTCCCCGAAATCGGTGGCGATGACGATGAGGCGCAGGGCGTCCATCAGGTTTTCGTCGAAGCCCAGGCCGAAGATGATGTTGGCGTCTTCGTGGGCGGAGAGCTGGATGCGCTCCATGACGGCGGTCACGTCGTCCATGGGCAGATCCGGAGAGCCGATGATGTTGATGATGAGGCGGCGCGCGCCCTGGATGTCGGTATCCATCAGCTCGCTGTGGATGACGGCGGCAGCCGCTTCCTCCACCTTGCTCTTGCCGCTGGCCTCCCCGATGCCCAGGTGGGCCAGGCCGCTGGAGCGCAGGACGGTTTTCAGGTCGGCAAAGTCCAGGTTGATGAAGCCGGTGCTCCGCAGCAGGTCTGCGATGCCGCCCACGGCCCGGATCAGCACTTCGTCGGAGACGGCGAAGGCATTGGCCAGGCTGACCTTCTGATCGGTCACTTTCCGGAGATTGTCGTTGGGGATGACGAACAGGGTGTCCACCTGCTCCATGAGGGCTTGTACCCCCTGGTCCGCGGTGCGCATCTTCCGCGCGCCCTCCCAGCGGAAGGGCATGGAGACCACGGCCACGGTGAGGGCTCCGGCGCTGCGGGCCGCCTCCGCCACCACGGGGATCGCCCCGGTGCCGGTGCCGCCGCCCATACCGGCGGTGAGGAAGACCGCGTCCACCCCCTCAAAGAGTTTCTGGATGGCATTCTTGCTCTCCTCGGCGGCCATTCTACCCAGCTCCGGCCTGCTGCCGGCTCCCTGGCCCTTGGTCAGCCTCTCGCCGATGATGAGCTTTTCCTCCGCCGGGCAGCTGGCCAGGGCGGACTTGTCCGTGTTGATGGCGCAATAGCTCACGCCGCTCATGCCGCTGCGCTTCATGCGGCTCACCACGCTGTTGCCCGCGCCGCCGATGCCGACGACCTTCATGTTGATGATATCTGCCATTGTTCGCTCCCCCATCCCGCCGGACTTCTCAGCCCGGGAAGTAGTGCCCCTCCTGCGGCGTGGACATATCCAGGGTGCCCCGGTCGCCCGCGCCCAGGTTCTCTACGATCCGCTTCATCAGGTCCAGCTTCTGTTCCAGCTTTTCCTGCCTGCCCATGCGCACGGTGAACCGGTCCAGATACCGGAAATGCAGGTCGCTGACGTTGCTGAAATCCAGGTCCTGCACGTCCAGGCGCAGCTCTTTCTCGCTGAGCAGGGTCAGCATCTCCCGCAGGTAGCTGAGCTTGGTGCTCTCGGCTTCCCCCACCCGAAGGGTCTGGCCCACTTCGGTCTCCAGGGGGGTGATGCCCCGGATCTGCAACAGCTCGCTTTCGTCGCCCCGGAAGCCGCTGACGGCCTGGCAGTCCTGGCTCAGCAGCACCCTGCCGCTCTCTGTTTTCAGTATGGCTACCGCGGAGGTCTCTTTCACGGTGATCACCAGGCGGTCCGGCACCACCAGGGAGATGCGGGCGGCGGAAATGCCCGGCAGATTGGAACGGATGCGCCGGGAGGCAAGGGCCCGAAGGGTCAGCAGCCCGCTGTCGCCGGGGCGGAGCCCGGATGCTTCGGTGATCTCTCCTGACGAGTATATCACATTTCCCTCAACCTGTATATCGGAAATTTCAAAGAAAATGTTCACTGCCAGTAAAATGGCGACGGCGGCCAGCAGGTAGCGGATCGTCCGCATCCTGCTCTCGTTTCGCATCTTCCGCTGCCGCGCGCGGCTGCGCCTTTCCAGTGCCTTATCCATCCTCTGCATCCCTTCCGTATCCGGGACGGGGGTCCTTCCCCCGCACTATTCCATCCTCCAGGAGGCGCGCCTCCCCGCCCAGGGCGGTCAGCGCCCCCGCCATATCCTCATAACCCCGGAGCACATGCTCCATGCCCCCCAGGAGGGTCTCCCCTTCCGCCGCCAGGGCCGCCACGGCCAGGGCCGCGCCGCCCCGCAGATCGGAGGCCCGGACGGAGGCGCCGTGCAGCTTTTCCACGCCCCGGATCACCGCCGTTTTCCCCGCCGTGCGGATGTCCGCTCCCATGCTTTGGAGGGCGGGCACATGGCGGTAGCGGCTCTCGAAAATGGTCTCGATCATCACCGTGGTCCCCTCCGCCTTCAGGGAAGCCGCCATGAGGGGCGGCTGGGCGTCGGTGGGGAAACCGGGATGGGGCCGGGTGATGATGGGGCCTGGGCTGCGGAGGGTCCCCCGGCGTTCCAGCACGATCAGGTTTTCCCCCGTTTCGATCCGGCATCCCATGCGCCCGAGGGCCCGGAGGACGGGGTCCATATCCCGGGGGCAGGCGTCGTAGAGGCGCACCCTTCCCCCGGCGGCGGCGCAGGCCGCCAGATAAGTGGCGGCGGCGATCCGGTCCGGCATGATGCGCTTCTCCCCGCCCCGCAGCTTTTCCGTGCCCCGGATGCGGATGACGCCGCTCCCCGCCCCGGCCACCAGGGCCCCGCAGGCGCGGAGATGGTCCTGGAGGTCCAGGATCTCCGGTTCCCGGGCCGCGCCGGTGATGACCGTGCTTCCCTCGGCGCGGACGGCGGCCAGCATGGCGTTCTCCGTGGCCCCCACGCTGGGGGTGGGCAGGGCGATATGCCCGCCCTTCAGCCGCGGGCAGCGGCAGCAGAGCCTGCCCCCGGCCTCGGTGATCTCCGCTCCCAGGGCGCGGAGGGCCATCACATGCAGGTCCACCGGCCTGGGTCCCAGCTCGCAGCCTCCCGGCAGGGAGAGGCAGGCCTCCCCGCAGCGGCTCAGCAGGGCTCCCAGGAAGATGACGCTGGAGCGCATCTGCCGCATCATTTCGTCGGGGACCTCCGGGCGGATGGGGCCGGAGGCGTCCACATACAGGACGTCCCCTTCCTCGTAGACCCGGCACCCCACATGGCGCAGGATGCGCACCGTGGCTTCCACGTCGGTGAGACGGGGGCAGTTGCGGAAAACGCTCAGCCCCTCCGTCAGCACGGAGGAGGCCAGCAGCGGCAGGGCGCTGTTCTTCGCACCCTGCACCCGAAGGCTGCCGCTGAGGCTTCTGCCGCCGGTGATCTTCAATATGCTCATATCCGTCCCCCCGCAAGAAATTTCAAAACATCCTATGCGGAGGGAGTTTTTTGGTGTCTGTCAGGCTTCGCCCTTCCGGGAAAGGCGCAGCATCTCGTCCACGATGGCGTCCAGGGCGTCGGGCCGGTCCAGGCTGTGCTGGGCCTGCCCCATGGCGCGGAGGGCGTCGGGGGAAGCCAGCAGCTCCTTCACCAGGCTCCCCAGGGTCTCCGGCGTCAGTTCCTCGTCCCGCAGGAGGCGGGCGCCTCCCGCTTCCTCCAGGAGGCGGGCGTTCTTTTCCTGGTGGTTGCCCGTGGCGTAGGGATAGGGCACCAGCACGGCGGGCCGCCCCACGGCGCAGAGCTCTCCCAGGGTGGAAGCCCCCGCCCGGCAGAGGATCAGGTCCGAAGCCGCCATGACCGCGGGCATATCGTAGATGTAGGGCCGCAGCTCCGTGTATTTCGGCTCCGGCGCGCCGGCCTGCGCCAGGAGGCCCTTCATGGTCTCCAGCCCCGCTTCCCCGCCGCCGCAGGCATGGAGGAGGCGGAAGGCGCCGGTTTTTTCGTTTTCCGCCGCCAGGGCCGCTATGGCGGCGTTGAGCCGCCTGGCCCCCAGGCTGCCGCCGAAGGACAGGAGGAAGGGCCTTTCGTCCAGGCCCAGTTTCTGCCGGGCTTCCGCCCGGTCTGCCTCCCGGAAGCCGCTGCGCACGGGCATCCCCACGGTGAGCACCTTCTCCGGGTGCCGGTAACCGCCGCGGCTCTCCTCAAAGGCCACCATCATCCGGTCCACATGCTTTTCCAGCATCCGGGTGGTGAGGCCGGGCATGGCGTTTGCCTCGTGGAGCAGGGTGGGTATCCCCCGGGCCGAAGCAGCCCGCAGCACGGGGAAGCAGACATAGCCCCCGGTGCCCAGCACCGCGTCGGGCCGGAACTCCTCGATGATGCGCCCGGCCTCCCCCATGCCCCGAAGCAGTTGCCCGGCGGAGCGCAGGTTGTGGAGGATCTCCTTTGGTTTGAGGCTGCGGTGGAGGTTGCCCACGGTGATCCCCCGGATGGGGAAGCCCTCCCGGGGCACCAGCTCCATTTCCATATTCCCGGCGGCGCCCACGAACAGACACCCGGCGTCGGGCATCAGGGCGCGGATGCGCTGGGCCGCGGCCACGGCGGGGTTGATGTGGCCGCCGGTGCCGCCGCAGGCAAAGAGAAAATTCATGCCTCTATCCTCACTTGTTGGCGATCTCCCGGGAAGCCGAGAGGATCAGGCCCACCTCCGCCAGCTGCACGATCAGGGCCGTGCCGCCGTAGCTGAAGAAGGGCAGGGAGATACCGGTGGAGGGCAGGAGGTTCGTGACCACGCCCACATTCAGGAAGACCTGGATGGCGATCAGGCTGGTGAAGCCGATGACCATCATGCGGCTGAAACGATTCTTGCACTGGAGGGCCAGCCAGTAGCCCCGCAGGATCAGCACCGCGAAGAGCAGCAGGATCAGCACCGCCCCCACGAAGCCCAGCTCCTCGCAGATGATGGAGAAGATGTAGTCGTTCTGCGCCTCGGGGAGATAGAGGTATTTCTGGCGGCTGTTGCCCAGGCCCAGGCCCAGCAGGCCGCCGGAGCCGATGGCATAGAGGGACTGGATGATCTGCCAGCCGTCCCCCAGACGCTGGGATTCCGGGTCCAGCCAAGCGGCGATGCGGGCGAACATGTAGCTGGTCTGCGCCTTTTCGATGACCCATTCCGCGTGGCCCCGGATATAGAGGACCAGCATGAGCACGACGACCGCCGCGGCGGCGAACCAGTACCACTTCGTCCCGCCGGCGTACATCATGATGGCGCCCACGGCCAGGATGATGATGGTGGCGCTCAGGTGCGGCTGCATCAGCAGCAGGATGCTGAAAAGACCCAGCACCAGGGCAAAGGGCAGCACCCCCACCCGGAAGGAGCGCATCCGCTCCGGCCCGAAGCGGACGGTCCAGTCGGCAAAGGCCAGGATGAGCGCCGCCTTCACCAGCTCCGAGGGCTGGAAGGTGATGGGACCGACGGCGATCCAGCGAACGGCGCCATTGCCGCGAAGACCGGTGAGCAGCACGCCCAGCAGCAGGCCCAGGGCCGCCAGCAGGGCAGGGAAGGAGAAGCGCCTGAGAAAGCTCAGGGGGATGAAGGACACCACCAGCAGCGCCGCGATGCCCAGGGCGGCGAAGATGGCCTGGTTGGTGAAATACTGCATGGGATTGGCGTCTCCCGTGTCCGTCACCGTGTCGAAATAGGCGATGGCGTAGCTGGCGGAGAGGAGCATGATGAGGCCCACGGCCAGCAGCAGCAGGGTGAGGACCAAAAAGGGAATGTCCAGCCTGCCCCGGCGGGTCCGCTGCCGCCGGGAGACCGCGCTTTCGCCGGGCTCCGGAAGGGTCTCCGGCTGTTCCGGCCTCTGATTGGGAAATTCATACAGTTCCGCCATGGCGTTCTCTCCGTCCGGGTTTCCGTTCCCGCGTCACAGGCCGTAGCGGCTGCGGACGCAGAAGAAGGTGATCACGGCCAGGACCAGGGAGACGCCGGAAAAGACGGCGAACACCTTGATCTCGCTCCAGCCGCATTTTTCAAAGTGATGGTGGATGGGGGCCATTTTGAAGATGCGTTTTCCGTGGGTCAGCTTGAAATAGCCCACCTGCAGGATGTCCGACAGGGTCTCGCAGATATACACGATCCCCAGGGGCACCAGCACCAGGGGCATATCCAGGGCGAAGGCCAGGGCGCACACCGCCCCGCCCAGGAACAGGGAGCCCGTGTCCCCCATGAAGACCTTCGCCGGGTGGAAATTGAAGATCAGGAAGCCGATGAGCCCCGCCGTCAGGGCGGCGGCGAAGATGGCCTGGCTCTCCATCTTCCAGACGGCGGCCAGGCCGAAGAAGCAGACGGCCACCGGCAGGGTCACGCCGGTCACCAGTCCGTCCACCCCGTCGGTGAGGTTCACGCCGTTGACCGTGCCCACGATGACGAAAGCGGCGAAGACAACGTAGACCGCCTCCGGCAGGGGGATCGTCACGGAGAAGAAGGGGACGTAGAGGTTGGGGCTGAGGAAGCCCAGATAGCGCAAAAGCATGACGAAGGCCACCGCCACGGCCAGCTGCAGCAGGAATTTCTGCCCCGCCTTCAGGCCCTCGTTGTGGTGATGCCGCACTTTCATGTAATCGTCGAAGAAGCCGATGGCCCCGTAGATGAGGCTCAGGGCCAGCATGGCCAGGGCGCTCCAGTTGCCCGCCCGGAAATGGGGAAAGGCGGTGAGAAGGACGCTGAGCAGCATCCCGCCGATAAACATGAGCCCGCCCATGGTGGGGGTGCCCTCCTTGCTCATGTGCCAAACGGGACCGTCCCGCTTGATGCTCTGCCCGGCCTTGAGCCGCCGGAGAGCGGGGATCAGCACTTTTCCCAGAAGGACCGTCGCCACCAGGGAAATCAGGAACGCCTGCAAGTAACGCATTGATCAGGACCTCGTAGTTCGTAGAATGGGGGGTGGCACGCTCAGAGGCTTCCCAGAACCTCCGCGGCGATCTCCCGCTCGTCCATGTGGTATTTCGTCTTCCCGACGATCTGATAGGTCTCGTGGCCCTTGCCCGCCAGCACCAGGGTATCCCCCTTCCGGGCGTGCTCGATGCCCCAGCGGATGGCCTCCCGCCGGTCCGGGATCACCGTGTAAGGCGTGTCCAGCCCCTCAAAGCCGGGGAGTATCTCCGCAATGATGGCCTCCGGGTCCTCGGTGCGGGGATTGTCGGAGGTGACGATCACATAGTCCGCCAGCTCGCCCACCACCCGCGCCATCTTGGGGCGCTTGGTCCGGTCCCGGTCGCCGCCGCAGCCGAAAAGGACGCCCACCCGGCCTGCGGCGGTATCCCGCACGGTGCGGATCATGTTGTCCAGGGCGTCCGGCGTCACGGCGTAGTCGATCAGCAGAGTGAAGTCCCGCCCCGTGGGCACCACCTCCATGCGGCCCTTGACGCTTTTGCAGCTTTCCAGGGCGGAAGCCAGCTCCCGGAGGGGCAGGCCCAGGGCCAGGCAGCAGCTGAGGGCCGCCAGCGCGTTGTAGACGGAGAACCTTCCGGGGATATGGAGACAGGCGGGGGCCCGCTCGCCCTGACAGCAGGCGGTGAATTCCACCCGGTCCGGCAGGAGGCGCACGTCCTCCGCCCGCAGATCGGCGTTTTCCCCCAGCCCGTAGCTGACGCAGGGGATCGTGAGCGCCGGAAGGATCTTCTCCGCGGCGGGGTCGTCCCGGTTCACGGCGGCGCTCTTGCTGAGGGCGAACAGCTTCATCTTCGCCTCCAGATAAGCCTCCATGGTCTTGTGAAAATCCAGGTGGTCCTGGCTGAGATTCGTGAAGCAGCCCACGGCGAAGGGCACGCAGCATACCCGGTCCAGATACAGAGAGTGGGAGGAGACCTCCATCACCGCGTATTTGCTTCCGATATCCGCCATCTCCCGGAACAGGGCCATGAGGTCCCGGCTCTCCGGGGTGGTATGCTCCGCGGGGTAGACCCGGTCGCCCACGATGTTCTCGTTGGTGCCGATGAGGCCGACCTGCGCGCCGGTGACGGTCATGAGCAGGCTGCGGATGAGGTTCGTGGTGGTGGTCTTGCCGTTGGTTCCAGTGACGCCGATCACCGTCAGCGCTTCCGCCGGGCGGCCGAAGAAGTTGGCGGCGGCCAGGGCCATGGCCCGTCGGCTGTCCTTCACCAGGACGTAGGGGATCTCCAGAGCCGGCGCCTCCTCGCAGATCACCAGGCCGGCGCCCTTCTCCACGGCGGCGGGGATGTATTTGTGCCCGTCGGTCTCATAGCCCCGCACGGCGATAAAGGCCGCGCCGGGCGTGACGCTGCGGCTGTCGTAGCAGACGTCGCTGACCTCCGTGTCCGGCCGGGCGTGAAGCCCGGTCACCTCGATATCCCGCAGTAGCTCGTTCAGTTTCATCATCCATGCGTCTCCAACAGATCAGGGTTCGTGTCGATCAGGCCGATCTCCACCACGGTGCCGAAGCCCACGGTGTCGCCGGGGCTGATGCTCTGGCGCTGCACCTCGATGGTCTTGGAATCCGTGGGCATGACGCCCGCCGACTTGATAAAGAGCCCGAAGGCCTCGAAATACTGCTTGGCGGCCTGATAGGTCTTGCCGGTCATGTCCGGCACGGTGATCAGGCTCGTGGGCTTTTCCGCCCCGGCGTAGACGATGACGGTGCTCCCCTCCACGATCTTCAGATTTCCCACGGGGGCCTGGTCCGTTACCGTGTCCCCGTCCCCGATCACCTGCACGTGGAAGCCCAGGGACTGAAGCTGGTTTTTGGCGTCCGCCACGCTGGCGGAGCGCACGTTGGGTACCGTCACGTTGAAGGAGGAGCTGCCGCCGGATTCCTCCACCCCCAGGTAGGGGAGAATGTCCGCCAGGATGTTGCCCACGGTGGGGGCCACCATGCTGCCGCCGCTGATGGAAAGGCCGCTGGTGCGGTCCGGGGAGTCCAGGATCACCAGCACGGCGACCTGGGGGTCGTCCATGGGGGCGATGCCGACGAAGGAGACCATGTAGTCCGCGGAGGCCTGGCCGACCTTTTCGGAGGTGCCCGTCTTGCCGCCCACCCGGTAGCCCGCCACGCTGGCGTTCTTGCCGGTGCCGGTGGGGGAGGAGACCACGGTTTCGATGATCTCCCGGACCTTGGCGCTGGTCTCCTCGGAGATCACCTGGCGCACCACCTGGGGGGTGATGTTGGCGACCACGGTGCCTGTCTCGTCCAGGACCTGCCGCACGATGTAGGGCTTCATGAGATAGCCGCCGTTCATGGTGGCGGAAATGGCAGTGATCAGCTGGATGGGGGTGATGTTGAAGGTCTGGCCGAAGGCGGCGGAGGCCAGCTGGGAGTGGTTGTAGGGGTCCTCGAAGACCTTGCGGGACCACCAGATGCTGCTGGATTCGCCGTAGAGGTCGATGCCGGTGCGCTGGAAGAGGCCGAAGGCCTCCATGTAATCGTAAAACCGCTTGGCCCCCAGGCGCATGCCCATGGTGGCGAAGGCCACGTTGCAGGAATTCTGCGCGGCCTGGGCCAGGGTCTGGTCCCCGTGGCCGGAGCGCCGCCAGCAGTGCAGGGGCTCCGTCCGGCCCAGCACCTGCATGGCGCCGCCGCAGTTGAAATGGTCGTCCGGGCTCACCGCCCCGTCCTCCAGGGAGGCGGCCAGGGTGATGATCTTGAAGGTGCTTCCGGGCTCGTAGGTGTCGGTGATGGCGCGGTTGCGCCACTGGAGCTGCAGCAGCTGGAGGTAGCGGTCGTTGTAGTCCTCCTCCGTCATGGTCACCGGGTCCCACTCCGCGTCCAGCTTCGCCTGATAGTCCTCGTTGAGGAGGCCGAAGTTGTTCAGATCATAGTCCGGCACGGAGACCATGCCCAGGATGGCCCCGGTCTTCACGTCCATGACGATGCCCATGCCGCCGTTGAGGATCTCGTTTTCCTCTACGGCCTGCTCGATGTTCTTGCGGAGATAGAACTGCACCGTGGCGTCCAGGGTCAGGACGATGCTGTCGCCGTCCCGGGCGTCCACGTAATCCTCATAGCCGGTGAAGAGCATGTCCGTGCCGTTGGCGGCGGCGGTGCGGACGATGCGCCCGTTTTCGCCCTCCAGGGTCTCGTTGTACATGGCCTCGATGCCGTCCAGGCCGAAGTTGTCCGTGCCCACGAAGCCGATCAGCTGGCTGCCCAGGCTGCTGTAGGGGTAGTAGCGCTTGGTGTCCTCGATGAGGTGGACGCTGCACAGGTAGCCCCGCTTGGCCGCCTCCCCGTCCTTGTAGCGGTAGTTGGGGTCGTCGAGGAAGCCGCCGTTGACATAGGCCCGCACCTCGTTGGCCAGGTCCTGCTCGACCTTGACCCGGATGGTCTTGTACCAGGAGGAGGTATCCTCCCATTTTGCCATGATGCTGTCGTAGTCCACGTCCAGGATGCGGCTCAGGGCGGCGGCGATGGCCTCCTTGTCCTCGCCGTAGCGCACCATCTCGTAGGGGCTGATGTAAACGGTCTCCACCGTGGCGCTCTGGGCCAGGATCAGCATCTTGGTGTCGTAGATGGTGCCGCGGGAAGCGTTGACCGTGGTGGAGCGCACCTGGTCCTCCACCGCCCGGCTCTCATAGAAATCGTGCTGCCCGATCATGATGTGTCCCAGCTGGGCGATCAGCACAATAAATGCAACGATACCGCACAGGAACATCAGGATCACTGTGCGGCGCGTCGTCATTTCATTGGGTTCGTTTTCGTTTCGCTTCTGCTTTCTGAATGCCATCGCCCTCGCCTCTCATGGAAAGCATTTATCTAATCTTACGCGGCGGGGCGGCGCAAATATGCCGCCATCCGGTCCCAAAGCCGTTCCAGACGCCGCAGCAGCGTGGCGGGCTTGCGGTTGGGGTCCAGGATCACCGCCAGGTCCTCCGTGGTGCTGCGCAGGTAAATGGCCTGGTCGGAGTCCGCCTTGATCATGCCGATGGTGCTGCGGGCGGTCTGCTCCACCTCCTCCATGTTGAAGGCGCTTTCGCACTGGATCTCCAGCCGGGAGTGGGCCGCGCGCAGCTCGGCGATCCTCGTTTCCAGGTGGGCGGCCTCGCTGGAAATGGCCGTCAGGCGGGTGTAGGACTGGAGCAGCAGCACCAGCAGCACCAGACAGGCGGCGGCCATGGGCGCCAGACAGGCGGCGATCCGCCGGTTTCGCCGGCGCTGCGCGGCCAGGGCGACCGCGTCCTCCCGCGTGCCCAGGCGCACCCGCTG
>JAEEGF012470468.1_pt1 | contig 11439 bp, 7 predicted proteins | sample 9134171 | NCBI WGS metagenome assembly JAEEGF01 (sample SAMN16246542, study PRJNA631951) | gut metagenome | biome: gut microbiome; feature: rumen; material: AP-attached | host: Bos | place: Iran: Karaj | collected 2018-10
TCTGGGGTTGTTATTGATATTCATGATGATACTCCGATGCAAGACCTATTCCAAAGATAAAAAATAATGGAGCATACAGGGATCGAACCCGTGGCCTTCAGATTGCGAACCTGACGCTCTCCCAGCTGAGCTAATGCCCCAATATTCATAGTTGCAGGCGCCGTTTAGTACACGCAAAAGACCTGCATCAGAATCCCAGATTGTCATTAACAAGTATCACATGTATCCTTCCCTCATGGCGTGAAAATCTCGTAATCAAAAACTGACAGCATATCGTATCAGGAGACTTGCAGTCCATGCATGCTCCGGTCTTCGCACAGGGAGTATTTAGTCCAAACCGCTGGGCATTGATGGGCGCAGCCACATTCCTTGCTCTCTTCATGGCACTGTCTAAATCCTTGCAGACCTTGTTCATGCCAACAATAAAGACCACTTTCTTCGGTCCCTGGGCAATAGCCGATACCCTGTTGGCATTGCCGTCGATATTAACAAGAATTCCATCCTCAGTCATAGCATTGGCGCTGGAAAGAAAAACATCAGCGTCGTACGCAGCCAGCATTGCCGCCCTCTTATCCTCAGCCTTGTCTCTGTCTATAAAGTTGTAGTTGCCATTTTTGATCGCATCAACAAGCCCGATCTCATGCGCACTCATTGCGCCTCCCATGGTAACGCTACTGCCCTCAGGGATCAGACCGAGCGCCATTTTGCATGCTTCTTCAGCATCAGCTGCATAATAACCCATCATGTTTCTTGACAGAAGTCCTTTGATGACCTGCCGCGCCAGAAGTTCGTTTCTCTTTACAATGTTTTCGTTCATAATGCCATACCCTCCTACCGTACTTTAACTATCCCTCAGTCTTATTAAGAAATGCCTGTTTACATTATAATGCGCATTCCTTAATTTCCACAACTAAAGTGCCATAGCCATCTATCACAAAAGTGCCGGATATATCCTGACCGGTATACAGGTTCTTCACAGTCTGATCAAATGTGACTTCTCCTGCCTGCGCACAATAGTTAAGCACAAACATATAGCGCTTATCATCCTTTTTCCTGACAGCCACTTCCATAGTATCCGGAAGACTTACAATTCCTTCATACGGGCTGATCAAGTCCAAATTCTTAAGGAACACTGTAACAGCCTCTTCTGTGAACGCACTTCCGTAATAAAACGCCTTGCCTTTTCCGCAGTCGTTACAGATAAGAGCGCCACTTCCTGCATAGTAATCCGATGTATACTCCGCCAGCTGTCTACCGCCATTTACAGGACATAAAAGATCGGTAAAAACAGCTGCCTCGAACTCGTCCTCACCCCATTTTACATACACTTTTCCTGCATCTGGCGCGATAAGTGAATACTCAGGAATATCAGTGCCAGTCAGTTCCGCTAGAAGCCCCGGAAGCTTATCCATAACGCACTTGCCGGTCCTATCCTTGTATCCGCTCCTGCAGCCGATGACAAGCTTCCCGCCTTCTTTCACATACTCAGTTAAAAGAGCTATTGCCCTCTCATCAGTTATAGTCGGATGCGGATAAAACAGCACATCATACTCTGAGAGACTTGATGCATCAGCAAGTCCATCCAGGTATATGTAATCAAATGGCGTATGCGTTTTCTGCAGTGCATCAAACAAAGCCCTTCTGCTCTGCTTTTCTACCCTTCCATGCCATACGTCATATTCAGAATCCCAAAGATTGTCGTAGTCTTCAAGTATCCCGACTTTTGCCTCATAGAAGGAACCTGCTATCTGAGGGATCTTTAAAAGCTTTTCGTGTACTTTCCCTACCTCTTTAAGCCGCCTGTTATCCCTTCCAGAATAATCCAGAATGCCATGCCAGTATATCTCAGTACCCATGGTAGCGGTCCGCCACCTGAAGTAGCTCACAAAATCAGCGCCATGCGCTATCGACTGCATCGTCCACAGTGTCAGCTGCCCCGGCCTTGGCGTCGGAGCTTCCATCCTCGACGTCCATCCATTGGCCCCGGACTGCTGCTCCATTATCCCAAACACCTTGGAAATCGCTCTCGTCTCTGCAAGGTTCATGCTCCACTTTCGGTCTTTCAAAGGATCTTTTTCATCATACATGCTCAGACAGTACGCAAAGTTCGGGTATGAATCATACGTGATAAAATCAATACTCTCTTTTACCATCCTCTGATAGTCAAGATGCCCAAATATCCCATTCGTGGTGACAAAATCACCTTCTTTGGCATATTTCCTGATTATGTCGGCCTGCATCTTTGCCCATCTGTTTGCGCTGTCCGAAATAAACCTTATATAGTCAAGCTGCCAGTGCGGATTTACCGTGTCCTGGACAGTGCGCTTCGGGACAGTGATCTCATCCCAGTCAGTAAAAGTCTGGTTCCAGAAAATGGTCCCCCAGGCCTTATTAAGAGCATCCAGAGATCCGTATTTATCCTTAAGAAATTCCCTGAAAGCTGCCGAATCGCTCTCGGAATAGAAAACATCGGTTTCACAATTTATCTCATTATCTATCTGCCAGCCGATCACACATTTTCTCCCGGCATAATGCGACGCAAAAGCCTCTACTATCCTGCCTGACAGTTCCAGATAAACTGGCGAATTATAGTTATAGTGGCGCCTAAGCCCATGATGATAGGCATTTCCATTTATGTCGCAGTTAAGAACTTCAGGGTACTTTTTTGTGAGCCATGCAGGCGGAGTCGCAGTAGGCGTCCCCATTATGACCTTCATCCCCATTTCCTCTGCAAGATCAAGGAACTCATCCCAAAAGGAATAATCGAATACTCCTTCCTCCACTTCAACTGTGCTCCAGGCAAATTCTGCCACTCTCACCACTTCTAATCCGTTATCAAGCATCCTTTGAAGGTCTTCACGCCAAAGGTCTTTAGGCCAGTGCTCCGGATAATAGCAGACACCAAGTTTCAGTTCTTTACCATTAAGTATTGTTCTCATGCCAACCCCTAGTTTTCTTATTGTTCATGAAAAAGAAATCCAGACTATATTTTTATTATACAATACACACGCAAACATTTTCTCAGCGTTCCTTTCTTATATCGACTCTTGACTAAAAACTTGAAAAAACAGCACAAAAGCACCGCATCCATAGACACAGAATCCACGCACGGCTAGAATTATGACAATGACAATATTCGTATTTTCAAAACAATCGTATTGGAGGAATAAGATATGAAGATAGCACTTATCAACGAGAACAGCCAGGCTGCCAAGAACAGCATGATCTACGAGTCACTTAAGAAAGTTGCTGACAAGCATGGCTTTGAAGTATTCAATTACGGAATGTACTCTGCAGAGGACGAGGCACAGCTCACTTATGTACAGAATGGTATCCTTGCCTGTGTACTCCTCAATTCCGGAGCATGTGACTACGTTATCACAGGCTGCGGTACCGGTGAAGGCGCAATGCTCGCCTGCAACAGTTTCCCCGGAGTAATCTGCGGACATGTGACAGATCCTCTTGATGCCTATACATTTGCTCAGATCAACGATGGCAATGCCATTTCTATCAACTTCGCACTGAAGTCCGGCTGGGGTGCAGAGCTCAACCTTGAGTATATCTTCGAGAAGCTCTTCTGCGAAGAGAGCGGCCAGGGATATCCCAGGGAGCGCGCCGTACCCGAGCAGCGCAACAAGCGCATCCTTGACGAAGTCAAGAAAGTAACCTATGTACAGGATGTTCCCACAATCCTAAAGAGCCTGGACCGTGACCTTGTAAAAGGTGCTCTCTCAGGAGCTCACTTCCTTGAGTATTTCGATGCAAATGCGAAAGACGAGTCTATCAAGGCTTGCGTACATGAGATTCTGGCATAATCAGCGTAATTTGAACCGATCATTATATCCCGATTTTAAAGACCTCCATACCAGGTGCGGTATAGAGGTCTTTTTGCGTCACATCAGGAGGAATCGTCTTAACCCTGACAAAATCCGGATCATCATTTCAAAATCACAGGCTTTTGGTTAGCGCCATCTAACTGTTTTAGTTGCTACTAAGGGAGCCATGCAGTTTTTTTCAAAAAATACTTGCATTATCAAAATACATGTGATAACATTTCCATGTTAGCAATAGCTATCCGCAAAGTAAGCGCATGCCATAGCGCTTACGTAATGACATACAATAGTCATAAGAAATCTCCTACCTAAAAACCGGTACATCTTACCAATGTACCGGTTTTTCCTTTATTTGATATTTTTAATATGCTTTATGAAGTGACTTAAGAAAACAGCTAATAAAGTCAGGGCGAAGATAATTCCGACAGGATATGCGATGGTTGATGAGAGCTTAAATCCCTCCGGTGCCATCAGGATATACGTCATACTGACTGCTGACATAAAAGTCCCTGGCAGCGCAGCAATGAGCGAACCGTATTTGTACTTACCCTCCTGCAGTAGATATTCTGCGGATGTCCACAGTGCGATCATCGCCAGAGTCTGGTTGGACCAGGAGAAATATCTCCACAGCACATTGAAATCAAGCATCGTCAGACCTGCTCCAAGTCCCAGAAGCGGGATTGAAATAATAAGGCGATTCTGGATCTTCTGCTGGTCAAGACCTGTTATCTCCGCAAGTATAAGCCTTGCGCTGCGGAACGCCGTATCTCCGGAGGTTATCGGGCAAACTACAACACCGACGATAGCAAGGACACCTCCCGCATGTCCAAGCATGGTGTTTGCTATCTCGTAAACAGTACCGGACTGTCCCAGGTTTGTCAGTGCCTCGTTTAGAACCTGTGTGCTTCCATAAAAACCAACACCGGCTGCCGCCCATAAAAGCGCGATGGCTGACTCAACGATCATAGCTTCGTAGAAGATCATTCTGCCGTGTTTCTCGGTCTCAATGCACTTGGCGATCATCGGTGACTGTGTGGAATGAAAACCTGATATTGCGCCGCATGCCACCGTGACGAACATGAAGGGCCAGACCGGAAGACCATCCGGATGAAGATCGGTAAGGCTCACTTCCGGAACATAGTAGCCATGTACTATTATTCCAATGAAAATACTGACTGCCATCAATATGAGAATGAGTCCGAATATGGGATAAAATTTTCCAATTATTTTGTCTATAGGCAGGAGCGTCGCAAGGATATAGTAAATCAGGATCACAATTACCCAGAATGTCTGGTCCAAATGACCGGGAGTAAGCTTTGCCAAAAGCGTTGCAGGGCTGGTAATGAACACGCTTCCCGTGAGGATTAGCAGGATAAGCGAAAAAATCCTCATTATCCATTTGACCTTATTTCCAAGATATAGTCCGGACATCTCGGCGATAGAAGCTCCGTCATTTCGTTCGGAGATCATTCCGGACAAATAGTCGTGCACTGCTCCACCGAGTATCGAACCTAATACTATCCAAAGGAAGACCACCGGTCCGAAGCACGCCCCCATAAGTGCACCAAATATCGGTCCTGTTCCAGCAATATTAAGAAGCTGTATCAGCAGGGCCTTGTGCCTGTTAAGAGGTACAAAGTCAACGCCATCGTTTTTGGCGATCGCCGGGGTGATCCTTTCGTCAGGTCCGAAGATCTTTTCTGTAAACCTTCCATATATTTCATATCCTACAACAAGAACTATAAGTGAAATCACTAAAGAGACCATTGTCTATCTTCTCCTGTTTCCATATTTCTCACTTATATATCATAATGCTTTTTCTTCCCCCATAGCAAGAGCCAGGGGTTACGACAAAAAAATGACTAAACCATTGGTTTTCTAATGATTTAGTCATTTTCTCAATTTCCACGTACTTTATCTGCTTTTAGAAACGTATCTGCTTCTCTACCATTCTGACGAATTCCATATTGTTTCTCGTCTTCGAGAAGAGATTGATGCACTGGTCTACCGCATCGTCTGCCTTCATGCCGTTGAAGCCCTTTCTGAGGCTGTTGATGGCGGCCAGCTCCTCTGCTGTAAGAAGCAGATCTTCTCTTCTGGTGCTGGACTTCGGAATATTGATGGCCGGGAAGATTCTCTTTTCCTGGAGTTTCCTGTCGAGAACCATCTCCATATTGCCGGTGCCCTTGAACTCCTCATAGATAACGTCGTCCATCTTGGAACCTGTCTCTATAAGGGCTGTTGCAAGGATTGTAAGGCTTCCGCCCTCTCTCATGTTTCTGGCTGCACCGAAGAATTTCTTGGGCATGTGGAGGGCTGCGGGATCAAGACCGCCGGAAAGAGTTCTACCTGATGGCGGAACAACGATATTATAAGCCCTTGTGAGCCTTGTGATGGAATCAAGCAGGATCACAACATCTTTGCCGTGCTCGACAAGTCTCTTGGCCCTCTCCATAACCATCTCTGCCACTCTCTTATGGTGCTCCGGAAGCTCATCGAAGGTTGAGTAGATAACTTCTGCATTGGGTCCTTCTACCTCTTCCTTGATGTCTGTTACTTCCTCTGGTCTCTCATCTATAAGAAGGATTATCAAATGAATATCTGTGCTGCCCTTAAGAATTGATTTGGCAACTTCCTTAAGGAGTGTTGTCTTACCAGCCTTAGGAGGTGATACGATCATTCCTCTCTGTCCCTTTCCGATCGGGCTTATGAGATCCATGATCCTCATGGCTACTGAACAGCCTGGCTGCTCAAGTCTTATCTTGCTATTGGGGAAAATAGGAGTCATCTTCTCAAAATCCCATCTTCCCATGGCAATTTCAGGCTTATATCCGTTTACGGTATCCAGCCTTATAAGAGCCGCAAATTTATCTGTTTCTTTCTTAGCCCTGCATCCGCCGCGAAGGATATCTCCTGTCTTTAGATTAAACTTCCTTATAAGGCTGGGAGCAACATAAACGTCGTTCTCGCCGGGAAGATAATTCTCACATCTGATAAATCCATAGCCATCCTGCATTACTTCAAGAATTCCGTAAGCATTGTCGCCATCTGCCAGATCTTCCTGTTCCTGAACAGGAGCCTGAGTATGTGTTTCCTCAGCCTTTTTCTCAGTCCTCTGAGCATCATTCCTGCCTGCATCATTTCTTCCGCCACCGGCTTTGACGCCTTCATTCTTGGAAACCTCAGTACCTGATCCCTCAGACTTGGGTGCATCGTTTTTAACTGCTTTTCTGGATGCATCATCCTTGGATGCATTGCCGGTTGTCACAACAATCTTTTTCTTCCTTGTTGTCTTAGCAGGTGCTTTCTCTTCCTGCTTATCATCCTTGCCGGCATCTTCAGAAGACTTCTTAGCTTCAGCTTCCTTTTCAGCAGCTTCTCTCTCCGCAGCCTCTTTCTCATCCAGCTCGCACATAAGGTCTATGATCTCGGATTTCTTAAGGCCTGTGGCTCCTTTGATGCCTCTCTTCTTTGCAATATCACGGAGGTCATTAAGTTTCAGTGTCTCATATTTCTCTCTCAAAAATAACTCCATTTCTGCGCAGAATATGCGCTATAAAAAAATATATGTGATTACTAAAAATATCTGGGATTGTTAAACGACTGCATCAATCATGCTTTTGTTTAAAGAATCAAATAATCAGTAAAATCTTACATTGAAAAAATACATCATCTTTGCACAAAAATCAACAAAAATTATCATAAACATAAAAAATACACAATTCCAACAGGGAAATAACGGAAGTCATCCGCTATCCCCTGTCGACAAACTATTTTTCATCGGGCGCCTCATAGAAGGTCATGCAGCTTCCCTTGTTCTTCTTACTCTGATAGGTGCAGCTGTCAGCGTGCTTATATAATTCCTCAAAAGCAAAAGTATCATCCTGCATATAGAATGCCGCGCCAACGCTTATGCATACCCTGTGGCCATCCAGCTCAGGTATATCGATCTTGTCCACACTGGCAATAAGTCTGTCAATTACCTGCTTTCCGGCTTCTTTATCATGTACTCCCGGCGCAAAAGCTGCAAACTCATCTCCGCCAAGCCTTAAGATAATATCATTCTCTCTGAAGGTCTTTCTCATGCAGTCGCCGATGGCCACCAGCACCTTGTCGCCTGTATTGTGACCGAAGTTGTCGTTGATGCTCTTGAAGTGGTCCACGTCAAAGAGGACAAACATGCCGCCCTCTCCTTCCCTTATGCACTTCCTGACCTTATCCTCGCCGCTGCCGCGGTTATTGATACCTGTCAGCTGATCTGTCTCAGCAAGGTAACGGAGCTTGTCCTTGGATCTCTTTTCCTCATCGATCTGCTCAATGGCAAAGATGACGGACTTCAGCGTATTGTCCAGTTTCCTCTCGGCAGTAATAAACCTGGCTCTGTCCCACTTGTGATCCCAGTTCAAAAACTCCATGCTGATGGAATCTTTCCTCTCCAGCCTCTGTGCCAGGGTAGAAAGATCAACAAATTCGAGCACTTCGGTCCTTGACCTCTCGTCGCTCAACTTTTCCATTATCTCTTTTATCTTGATGTCGCCCCTTGACCTGTTGCTGTCAATGAGTTTGCTGGCGTTGAGGTCTTTGCATGAAATCTTGACGTAATCAAAGGTTTCAAGATCTATCTTCTGAAGCGATGAATAGATATTGGCGATGGACTGGATGTTATCATCGTACTGCAGCACTTTGATCTTCTGTCTCGAAACGCCCACCAGGACAAAAAATGTTATTAAAAGACCTAATATCGCAGATGCAAATACCGCTCTTGAAAGCCTTGTGAGCTCCTTCATGGCGGGACCTGCACTGGTCATGGTGATAACCGTCCAGCTGTCGGATATCTTCTTAGGATATAAAAGATATTCCTCGCCCCCTAAATAAGACCTGAACACCTGTCCACGGCATGTCCTCCAGGCCTCATATATAGCGCGCTTCTCTGCGTTAGCCGAAGTCCTGTAATTGAGCCCCACATCACAGGGATTGGAATGAGCCACAACATTGCCGCTCTCATCCATTATCATCACAGCGTGATTGGCGTCGGCCTGGGCCACATCCTCTGTCATCTGCTGCATCCTGCTGAGCCAGATGTCTATGGAGATGACGCTCTCCTTGTCCCTGAGAAGCTTGGCTGCAGTAACCACCATTTTCCCTGTCCTTGCATCAACGTAAGGGTCAACCATTATCTTCATACCATTGGCTTCCACAGCCTTCTTGTACCAGACTCTCTCGGTGGGAATATAGTCAGCATCCGGCACCCACTTGTCGCCGTCCACATACTGTCCTCTGACATAGCCGTATATTCCCTTGGTATCTCCGGAAATAATGGAATCCAGGTTCTGGGACTTACGCTCAAGATAGGCCTGAACATCATCTGTCGTAGCTCCCTGGTTGAGCATGTCATCAATGTTGTCGCAGGAAGTATCCACGATCATTGTTACCAGATTTATGTAGTCCTTGAAGTCCTCAGCCACATCATAGGCCCTGATGATAGTGGAATTCTCCACGTTCTCAATGCTTATGTTATATTCCGTCCGGTAGATGAAGAAAGTCACCACAAGAAAGAACAGCGGCCAGAAAACAAACGGAAGAATTCCCATCACTCCCAGCTTTTGAATATGCAGTTTAAACTGTCTCAGTTTACTTTTCAAACTCTGCTCTCCGCGGTCACAAACCATGCCGCCGGCACTCTGGTGCCGGCAACATCATAAAGATCATCTGTTAAATATTCTTGCAATGGTATACACAACCGAATAAATGTTGTCATAGAACTCAAACAGCACATGGGCCATAAGAGATATATAGATGTTCCTTGTTGCCACATATGCAATGGTCACAGGAAGCGCCATGAGCATCCACTCTGCTATTCCCAAAGGATAGTGGGCTCTTGAAACTGCACACAGCAGCATGCTGAGTATTGAAAAGGCCAAAACCTTTTTCCAGCTGCCGAACTTTATTATGGCCTTTCTAAAGAAAAGCTCCTCTGCCACAGGCTTTAAAACGATCATCATTACAGCATACAGAAGCGTCGGTAAAAGCTCGTTGCGGTAGATTATCTGAACTGTTCCGTCCCTGACTCCCATAAAGGAATAAGGGATTACCTGAACCCTGATATAGTTGGCTATATACAGGCCTCCAAAGGTCAGAGCCACAGGTATCCAGAAAGTCACTATTCTTCCAAGATTTTTCTTTAGTTTCCTGAAGGAGAACTGTTTGTAGAAATAATAAAAGTAGTAAAGAAGCCCCAAGTAAAAGACTAAAAAGAGATACAGGGTTTGCTTGGGTAAAAGAATACATGCTACAACAAACAGCAGTTCCCACAGAAACGGTATATATAAACGATTCAAAGCCGTCTCCTTTAATAAGCAGAATAACCTTAAATAAAATTATATAATCGCTGAGAGGTTCGGTCAATCCTTAATTATCAGACAATTCCGACCATTCATCGTACAAAACAGTTAGTCTCTCCTGCAGAAGAGTCTGCTCATCCGTGAGTTTCCGTAACTTCGCAAGGTCAGTTCCCACGGAAGGGTCGGAAAGAGCCTCATTTATCTCCCTGTCTCTCGCTTCCAGTTTCTCTATCTCGTCCTCGCACTTTTTGAGGGCCGCCTCAAGCTTTCTCCTCTGGGCTTTCTCCTCCTTGTGGGCTTTCCAGTCCTCAGCCCCACCGGAAGTTTTCCCTGCCAGGCCCTGAGCGCCGGCTCCTGCCTCCTCAGCTTTCCTTGCAAGGCTCTCCTCATACTTGACCGCCGTGCTGGCAGAGCCAAGAATGCTGCCATCCGTAAGGTTCTTTTCCCCAAAGAGTCGCTCCATCCGCTCGTCGACATGCTCTAAGTAATAGTCATAGTTTCCGATGTAATTCACCAGCTGCCCATGTGTAAGATCAAGTATTCTGGTAGCAGTCCTGTTGATGAAATATCTGTCGTGGCTCACATATAAAACCGTGCCCTCGTAGCCCGAAATCGCCGACTCCAGAATCTCCTTGCTATTGATATCAAGGTGGTTCGTGGGCTCGTCCAGGATCAGGAAATTGGCGTCAGAGAGCATCAGCTTTGCAAGGCTAACCCTGCCCTTTTCACCGCCCGAAAGGTCTCCGATCCTCTTAAACACATCTTCCCCTGTGAAAAGAAATGCCGCCAGAGTGTTGCGTATTTCAGTATTATTCAGCGTAGGATAAGCATCGGATATCTCCTCGAAAAGAGTCTTCTCATCATGCAGCACATGGTGTTCCTGGTCGTAGTATCCCACATGAACCTTTACGCCCAGTGTGATCTTGCCATCATCCATTCTCTCAACGCCGTTTATTATCTTAAGGAGCGTGGTCTTTCCGGTCCCGTTGTCGCCGATGATTGCCACGTGCTCTCCCTTTTTGATTTCAAAATCAAGCCCGGAAAAGAGCTTTTCATCGCCAAAGGCCTTCGACACACCCTCAGCAGTTAGCACATCTCCGCCACTCTCACACACAGGCTTTAAAGAAATCTTCATGCTGTCATTGATAGTTGCCGGTTTATCCAGCACCTCTATCTTATCAAGCATCTTTTCCCGGCCCGAAGCCCTCTCGTTGGACTTCCAGCCACCGAATGAATTCTGGTTGGCGGTCTTCTCCTTGAAAAAA
>JAEEGF012515824.1_pt1 | contig 11438 bp, 9 predicted proteins | sample 9134171 | NCBI WGS metagenome assembly JAEEGF01 (sample SAMN16246542, study PRJNA631951) | gut metagenome | biome: gut microbiome; feature: rumen; material: AP-attached | host: Bos | place: Iran: Karaj | collected 2018-10
CTTTTTGCTGGCGGCTATCCTGCTGCTTTCGCCCTCAGCGCGCACCCGCGGCGACGGGGCGACGCCCGCCCCTGGGGAAAGCCAGCCGGCGGGCACCTCGTCTGCGGAAGCGACGCCCGCCCCCGAACCGCCCTACAAGGGCGACGGCAGCAAGTACACCTACATCATGACCGACGAGCGGGATCGTGAATGGGAGGAGGACATCGTGTATCTGGCCGATACATACCTCCATTATCTGAACGGTCATCCCAAGCTGATCGATCGTCAATGCCTCGTTATCCGAGCCGACGGTGATACGGTCGGAAAAGCCAGCATGACCCGCGAATACCTGTACGATCCAGCGCTGCGCGATGAATTCATCCGCCAAATAAACACTTTGATCCTGCGCATACACGAATCCAGCGATTCCGAGCTTCTGTACGGCTGCTCTGAGGCTGTGGCGCTGCTGGGCGACGCCCATTCGAACGTCTATCTACCGCAGGACGAAATGTTTACTTTGGGGCTGATCCTGCTCTATACCGATGATGTTCCTGACGCATATATATCTGCAGCGCCAAAGGGAGATGAGGACCTGCTGCTGTGCCGGCTGGATGCGATCAACGGCGTTTCCGTTTCAGATATCATATCGAGAGCGGCCAAGGTGATCCCGCACGAAAACCTGTATTTAGTTCAGTATTTCCTGTTTTACGACACATATAGCAAAGTTTTGCCCTGCCTGATGCTGAACTGCGATCTGCTGCGCTATATCGGTGTTCTCGGCGAGGAGAACACAGCCGAATTTACCATAACGGAAGGGTCCGGGTCCACGCGCAAAATCGCGTTGTCATCCTGCACCAAGGATTCTCTGTCGGAATTTGTATCGTACACGTCGCCTTCGGATATAGACCCAAGCATCTCCCTCCGTTTGATGGATTCCGATCCTAAAGCTAGCGGATGGTATCGGATCATCGACGACGGGAAGACCCTCTATATCCGCATCAGTTCCTGCGAGAACGATTCCGGGAAGATCGTCAGCGAAGCCGTGGAAGCGGCAACTGCGGAGGACGGCCTTGAAAAAGTCATCGTCGATTTCAGAGGTAATTCGGGCGGTACGAATGCAGCATCTGAGGCCATCGTTGCAGCCATCGACTCTCTGGATGTATCGGGCGGGAAATACGTGTTGATCGACGGCGGCGTTTGTTCCGCGACGGTCAGTTTCGCCGTCTATATAAAACGATACTGCAACGATGTGGTGTTGGTCGGGACCCCTGCCGGAGAACCGGCCAACGAAACATTTCAGACCAGTCAGTTCACCTTGCCGAATCATAAGCTACTCTTTCTCATGTCCATACTCAAACAATTCTATACATGGCCGGGCTACGACGAAGACGCACTGATGCCGGACATCCTGATCGGCCAGTCCTTTGAGGACTATAGGAACGGCGTGGATTCCGTGCTGAAATATATCTTGAGGGATGGTCAGCAGACGAAGAGCTCTCCTGAACCCACTGCCGAGGCTTCTCCCATGCCTGCGTTCGCGGTGCCTTATAAAGGCGACGGATCGAAGTACGCTTATACGATGACCGACGAGCGGGACCGGAAATGGGAGGAGGACATCGTAGCCTTTGCCGATTTCTACCTCAATTATCTGCACGGCCACCCCAGGCTGACGGACAGGACCATCCCCGTCCAGGAATTGCGGTATGCTTCCGGGAAGCTGGATTCCCAAAGCCGCGGGCAAAACAACACGAACTTTTTGGATAATGCCCTGCGGGAAAGGTTCATTGCCGAGGTCAACGATCTGATCCGCAGCATCCCCGCCCTGAGCGATAGGGAGATCGCGATCTCGCTGCAGCGGATCGCGGCGAGCCTATATGACGCCCATTCCCTGGTTGGCTTTCCGGTGGACAGCTTCCTGGGCGTCTTCGCCGGTCCCCTGCACACGGAAACCGGCGTGGTGTACGGCATCCTGTTCGCGCGGAAGGAATACGAATCTCTGCTCATGTCGCGGCTGAACGGGATCAACGGCGTCCCCATAGAGGAGATCATGGAGCGCATCCGTCCGCTGCTGTCCCGGGACACCGACCTCCAGTATCAGGATCGGGCCTGCGGCTACGATTACCTTTCCAATCCGGACGTGCTGCGGTATATCGGCGTCATGGGGGCGGAGGACACGGCGGTCCTCTCCCTGACGGGAACGGACGGCAGCGATTACGAATACACCGTCACCGCATCCTCCACGAACAACTGGGACTGGGATGACTATGTGGAATATGTTTCCGGCACGGGGAACGACAGCGGCGAGATGGGGATCTACGCCTCAGGCGCCACCAATTTCATCATCTACGGCGCGGAAAGCTACTGGTACAAGACGGTTTCGGACGGAAAAGCGGTATACATCCGCCTGAACCGCTTCCCCAACGACAAAAACACAAAGACGTTTTTCGAGACGGCCTTTTCCTCCGTGGACCCGGCGGAACTGGAGAAGGTCATCCTGGACGTTCGCTTCAACTACGGCGGGGACGGCAACATGGACGGCGGATTTGGTACGCTGCTGTCCTTGATCCAGGGGAGCGACGCGGACATCTACGTGCTGATCAACGGTACCTCCCTGTCGGCAGCGACGGCGGTCCCCGCGTTGCTGAAACAACACGCCGAAAGGATCACGCTGGTGGGTTCGCCTACGGGGCAGGGCCTGCGCGGTTTCCATCATACTACCCGAAAGAATAATACGTTGACGCTGCCGAATTCAAAGATCATGGTCTATTGTTCCAACGCATTCTCCGATGCCTGGCCCGGCTATGAGGGCCCCACGCTGCTGCCGGACATCGAAGTCGAGCAGACCTTCGAGGACTATCGAAACGGCATCGATTCCGTGCTGAAGTACGTTTTGAGCAGATAGACCGTCTGAAAGGAGAGAGGAAGGAAGCATGCCCTTTTACTTAGGAAGAAAAGCCATCCGCAAGGTGCCGGGGGCCGTCATCAAGGCCGCGCCCCTGCCGGAGCCGGAACTCATCGAGGGCTTTGGAAAGCGCAGCGCCGTGGGCGAGCTGTGCGAGAAGGCCGGGTATAAATCGGCCCTGGTGGTGACGGATCAGACCCTCTTCGGTCTGGGCTTCCACGAGAAGGTCACGGCCTCCCTGACGGAGCACGGCATCCCCTGCACCGTCTTCCACGACATCGACGGGGAACCCACGGTGCGCATGGTGGACGCGGGCCGACGAGCGGCCATCGATTGCGGGGCGGACTGCATTGTGGCCCTGGGCGGCGGGTCCGTCATGGACAGCAGCAAGATCATCGCCGCCGGCGCCAGGCACCCCCACGCCCCCGTGACCCACTACCTCCACAAGTTCGCCTTCTCAAGCAGCGGCACCCTGCCCATGATCAACATCCCCAGCACCGCCGGCACCGGCGCCGAGTGCACCGTGGGGGCCGTGGTCAAGAACAAGCAGGGCACCAAGAGCTCCACGGTCATCGTGGGGTTGGAGGTGGCCGCCGTCATTCTGGACAGCGAGCTGTTGATCGGCGCGCCCCAGAGCGTCACCACCTGGTGCGCCATCGACGCGTTGAGCCACGGCCTCGAGGGGCTGCTGGCGGATGTGGAGTCCGGCGAGGAGGACGTGTTCAAGAGCCGAGAGTGCGTGCGGCTGGTGCTGGAAAACCTGCCCATTTTGCTCACGGACCCGAAGAACATCGACGCCCGGCAGGCCACGCTCCTGGCCGCCCACTACGGCGGCAACGCCATCAACACCCAGCTCGCCGGGTACGTGCACGCCTTCGCCCACTCCATCGGCGCCCTCTACCACATCCCCCACGGCAAGGCCATCGCCTGGTGCCTCGTCCCCATCGCGGAGGCCCAGGAGAACCTTCGCTACGACGCCATGGCCGATCTCGCCCGTCACTGCCGCGTGGCGGAGGACGGGGACAGCCGGGAGGCGGCCGCCGACAAGCTCATTTTGGCCCTGAAGGGGCTGCTGGACCGGTGCGGTCTCGAGAAGGGGTGCAGGCTGCTGGACGAAAAGGACTACGATCGGCTGACGGCCATGATCGACGCCGACTCCATCAACTATTCGCCGTCCCGGACCTTCAGCGACAGCGAGATCCGGATGCTTTTGGATCAGATTCGAAGGGGGTATTGAGATGTATACGCAGGAAACCGTGCACGGGATCGTGCAAAAGCAGCGCGCTTTCTTCCGCACCGGGGTCACCCTGGACGTGAACTGGCGCCTGGAGCAGCTCAAAAAGCTGAAGCAGGCGGTGCTGGACCATCAGGAGCTGCTGGAAAAGGCCCTCTGGGAGGACCTGCGAAAGAGCACCACGGAGGCGTATCTCTGCGATTTGGGCCCCGTGATCGTGGAGGTCAACGAGATTTTGCGCGGCCTCAAGCGCTGGGCCCGGCCGGAGCGCCATTTCAGCGGCCTCATGTGCTTCCCCAGCACCTTCACCACCGTCTACAAGATGCCCTACGGCGTGTCGCTGATCATCAGCCCCTTCAACTTCCCCATCTTGCTGACCTTGGGCGTCCTGGCCGCCAGCATCTCCGGCGGCAACACGGCGGTGCTCAAGACCAGCTCCAAGTCCGCCGCCAGCACCCGGGCCCTGAAGCAGCTCATCGCCGACACCTTCCCGGAAGAGTTCGTGACCGTGATCGACGGGGGCCACGACGTGGCGGACATGTGCTTGGAGGAGCGGTTCGACAAGATCTTCTACACCGGCTCCCCGGCCGTGGCGAAGCACGTCCTTGAGAAGGCGTCCCACCACCTCACCTCCGTGGCCCTGGAGCTGGGGGGCGAGACCGGCAACTGGTGCATCGTCCGCAAGGATGCGGACCTAAAGGACGCCGCCCGGAAGATCGCCTTCTTCAAGCTCTGCAACGCGGGCCAGATCTGCATCAACATCAATCAGATCGCCGTGGCGGAGGAGGTGGCCGAACCGTTCCTGGCGGAGCTCAAAAGGGAGTTCGTCCGCCAGATCGGCGAGCGCCCCGAGGCGAACCCGGACTATCCCAAGCTCATCACCCCATCGGTGTTCGACAAGTGCGTCCGGCTCACGGACCAGTACAGGGACCGGGTCGTCTTCGGCGGCACGGGGGATCGGGCGGAGGTCCGCTTTGCGCCCACTATCCTCTACCCCATCGGCATCGAGGAGGACATCGTGCAGCACGAGCTCTTCTGCCCCCTGCTGCCGGTGGTGCCCTACAAGGACGAGCAGGTGGACGCCCTTCTTGACGTGATCGCCGATCGGGAGCATCCCCTGTCCATGTACATCTTCACGTCAGACAAGCGCTGGGCCAAGGGCGTCATGGCCACCCAGCAGTACGGCGGCGGCTGCATCAACGAGGTCTGCATCCACATGATGGTCAAGGGCGTGCCCTTCAACGGCACCGGCCACTCCGGCATGGGCGCCTACCACGGGGAGTGGGGCTTCCGGGAGTTCACCCACCCCCAGACCGTCCTCATGGGCCGCACCCGCTTCAACCTGCCCCTCCGCGAGCACCCCTATTCCGGCCCCGCCGGCCAAAAGAAGCGCGCCATCCTTACGTGGTTCGAGCGGTAGGGGCACGACCGCCGATGGCCCTTTCGGGCTGGCTTCCCCGGCCCGCGTCGGCGCGATGCTCCGGCGGGAGGGGCAAGCCCCTCCCCTACGGACGATCCCCCCGGTTCGCTGCGCGCATCACCCCCCGTTACGTACGGGGGGCTCCTTCAGCGCGAGAGGCTTCCCAGCGTTGAACCCCCTTGCGTAGGAGACAGAGCGCCTGGGCATGGGTGGTTTGACGAGAAAACTTTATAGAAAAAGAATTCGACGTCTGATTTTTCCCTATACATAATAGTCTAAAACTGCTATTATCTGCTAACCCGAAGCAGAGTCAGGCGATGGCTTTTGATAAGCAGATTGAAATGATAAATAAGTTAAAAGAATTAGTTGATGCAGGTATTCTTACCAAAGAAGAGTTTGAAAAAAGAGATAATGGGATTATGAAGCGTCCGATAAAGCGCCCCGTTGGGGACCTGCGGGGCGTTGCTATGTAGGCCGGATAACTGGCACGCCATTGCTTATTCCCGGGGAAGTGGTATGCTCTTGTCAACAAATCCATCCCGAGAAAAAGGCGATATGGTGTGATTACGAATAATACCTATATGTGCTAAAATACTATCGATATCCGATTGTTCGTTTATGTGGGGGGATTCTGTAATGAAAAAAAGAATAACATTAGGCATCGTAGCTCTCGTTTTGGGAGCGTGGGCAATATTGCCTGACCCTGTTCCGTTTGTTGTTGATGATGTAATTGCAGGAATTGGAGGATCAATAGCCCTTCTCAAGTTGATTGGGTCATTTATGAATAAGAACCCATGACAAAGGGCGCTTATAAAAGATCATTGCCCAAGGAAAAACTGATCGCGCTTGATTTACTGTTTTATTTTCAGCGGGAGAAAGTAGTCTCGCTGACATTATTATTGTTCTTTTTCTAATTAATCATCCAAGTTCTCCATAACGTACTGGGCTTTCTCCTGGGTGTGCTACTTACTGTAGAGGGAGGTCAGCTGAATATAGGTGTGCAAAAAAACAGTCTCCACTCTGCTTTTCCCCTGATTGTGTCATCTAAAGAGGACAATTCATGCCCGCTTTTCTGCTATCCTGTTTGAGCGATATTTGCAGAAAGGTGGGATCATCATGAAAAAATGGTTCGTTGTTGCGCTTGCGAGTCTTCTTGTGCTGCTGATGGTGTTTGGTACCGCGCAGGCAGATACGGATGGAATAGACCTGTCTCGCCTGACCGATGACCAATTGCTGTCCCTGATAAATCGGGCAAATGATGAACTTGTGAAAAGAGGCATTGAAAAAACGGCTACCCTTTCCCAAGGCACATATATCACCGGCATCGATATTCCCGCAGGCAAATACATCTATACCTGTCTTGCCAAGGGCTCGGATTGGGGCAACGTGACCGTTCGTGCGAAACGAGGCGAGGGGCGGCAGCTTCTTTGGGAAATCGTGTCCGCGCCGAACGAGGGAGAGGCGCCGCAGACGATTTTCATGTCGCTGAACGAAGGGGATGAACTGAAGTCCGGCGTTCCGTTCAGCCTGACCATACAGACCGCCATAAAATTCCATTGATCCTGTGCAAAGGGATGCTGCCCAAACAACAGCATCCCTTTCGATTCGCGTAAAAATCATGGGCTGTTATAGAGGCAAAAAGGAGGTAATGCATATGCCCTATAACAGTAAAGCGTTTGGTGTCGTCATTTCCCGCATGCGTTTTGAGAAGGGATTGACCCAGGAGGAAGCATCCGGGTTGGCCGGAATTGCCAGAAGTCATTTGGTCATGCTGGAGAATGGCAGAAAAGTCGTCAAACTGGACACCCTTTGGCGCATAGCCGAAGCGTATGGGATCACGGCGAGCAATTTGATCCGCCAGGTCGAAAAGGAGATCGGAGATCCCTAAGCACTGTTATATTGCTTAGGAAAAAGGGCGAAAACGCCCCGCAGGTTTCCCCGCGGGGCGGTGGCGTTTATGGCTCCGGGTCGGGCGGATCGTCCGGCCCTCGTGCCGTAGGGGCCGCGGCCGGCCCGGCCCGCCGGGGGCTACACCACCAAATCCCCCTCTTCGGAGTTGATGACCTCAAAGATCTGCTCCTCCTGGCCGGTGAGGGCGTTGATGTAGACGATGTAGAAGGTCTCGTTTTGGGTGGCCTTGAACTCGTAGCAGAGGACCTCGGTCTGCTGGGTCAGGGGGATCAGGGCCAGGGCGGTCTGCTCCACCTGCAGGCTGTCCGACACGTACGCCGTCGCCTGCTGCTCCGTGATTTGAGGCTTGGGCAGGTCGCGGGTCCGGTGGTTCAGCCGGTAGTTCCGGGCGTCCAGACCCATGACCTCCGCATTTTCCCGGTCGAGATACACCTTGACCAGGTCGCTGTACAGGATCACCCCGTCCTGCCGGGGCGCGAAGTTCAGCACCGCCACGCCCTGATAGTACTGGGCGTAGGCCGCCGCCGGGTCCTCCACCCCCAGCTCCTGCAGGAAGGACAAGGCCGCCGCCTTGAGCCGCTCGCTCTCCTTGTCGCTGGGCGGGTCGTTCCTGTCCCCCGTGGGCGCGGCCATGAAGGAGAGCATCTGGCCTCCCTGCTCCGTCAGGGACAGGTCCACCTGCCCCCGATCCGTGGTGTTCACCGTCAGCTCGTAGACCGGCAGGGCCCCTGGCACGTAGGCCCACGCCTGGATCTGGCCACCAGGGAACAGCTTCTGGGCCAGCCCCTGGGCCTGCTGGGCGGTGATCCGCTCGCCGGGGTCGCCTTTGGGGGCCTGGTTCTCCGCGCTCTCGGAGAAGGGCCCGTCGTAGATCAGGGTGGGGTATTCGCTGATGGCCGCCTCGCTTTGGCTCTGCTCATAGCAACCCGTGTCCACGTTGTCCGCGGCCACATAGTCCCCGTTCTGGATGGCCTCGCCCGCCACCTGCCGGATCTGGGCGCAGGCGGTCTGCATGTCCTGAAGCTGCTGCCGATCCTCGCTCGTCAGGACCCGCCCCTGGAGCACCCGGCCCATGAGGGCGTGGGCGTAGTCCCCGCAGCGGGTGATGAACTGGCTCATGTCGCAGCTGTCCGCGTGGGAGAGGGGCAGCAGCCCCATGGCCGCCCCGGCGCTGCCTGTCGAACGCCACACGTCCCCCAGCAGGAGCACGCTCTGCCGGGGGCTGGACGCGGCGCTGAGCTTCGAGAGCGACACGTCCACGTCGTTTAAGTCGTCGTCGATCCGGTGGTACAAATCCTCGATCCGGGTCCGCTCCGCCGCCTGCCGGGCGTCCAGGGCCTCCCGGCTCTCGTTGAGCTGCACCACCGCCACGGCGAGCCCCACCGCCAGGGCCAGCCCCACCAGTCTTCTCAATCCTTTTCTCATATACATTCCCATTCCTTTTCTTGTCATTTTTGCCGGTTTTGCCTGCAAGATCGCTCCATCGGCCCGCCTCAATAGCAGAACACGTGCCGCCCGATCCTGAGCGCCACGGGCTTAGAGAGCATCCACTTGTTGGTGGTCGTGGCCGGGTTGTAGTAGTACAGGCACCCATAGGTGGGGTCGTACCCGTTCATGGCGTCCCGGGCCGCCCTAAGCGCCGCCTCGTTGGGCCCCAGGTCGATCTGCCCGTCACTCACCGCATCGAACGCCCCGGGCTGAGAGAAGGTTTGTCAAGGGGAATTTTACAAAAAGGCTAACTTATTTCCAAAGCTATCTACACCGCCAAAAAACATATTGACAAAACTTGATTTGAGAAGTATGATCATATCAAGATATTTCGATGTGAGGTTCTTATGCAAACCATCTATGCGGAACGCGCAAAGGTATTCAAGGCGTTGTGTGACGAGAAACGACAGCGCATCATAGAATTGCTGCAAAGCGGAGAAAAGTGCGCCTGCGTATTGTTGGAGCACATGGATATGCCCCAATCGACGCTTTCCTACCACATGAAAATCCTTTGTGAATCCGGTATCGTGGAAGGGCGGGACGAAGGCAAGTGGACATACTATCACATCAGCCCGGAGGGGCGTCAAAAGGCGATTTCGCTGTTGACGGAAATCACGCATACCGAATCAGCGGGCGGCGTCTGCGGTTGCTGTAAGTAAGAAGCAAAGAGAGCCATCTTCGGGTGGCTTTCAAAAACCGGCTCAAATCGAAAATTACAGATGTGAGAAGGAAATGAAATGTGGGACTTTATTCAAAATGAAATGCTTGGCATGCAATGGCTGAATCGCATGATCGGTTGGCTGTTGTCTTTGACCGGGTTGGACATGGACAGCCGGATCGGAGGAAGCATTCGCTTTTTCCTGTATGATACGATCAAGATCATGGTGCTGCTGGGTGTTCTGATCCTGATCATCTCCTATATCCAAAGTTATTTCCCGCCGGAGCGCAGCAAAAAGATATTGGGACACTTCCGTGGGCTTGGTGCGCGAATCATCGCCGCCCTGCTCGGGACGGTCACGCCGTTCTGTTCCTGTTCGTCGATCCCGCTGTTCATCGGCTTTACCAGTGCGGGGCTACCGCTTGGTGTGACCTTCTCGTTTCTGATCTCCTCTCCGATGGTCGATCTCGGCTCTCTGGTGCTGTTGATGAGCATCTTCGGTTGGAAGGTGGCGATCGTCTATGTGGTTCTCGGTTTGGTGATTGCGGTTGCAGGCGGTACGGTCATTGAGAAGCTGCATCTGGAAGATCAGGTGCAGGATTTCATCCGAAACGGGAAAGCTGTCGATCTGCCGCAAGATGAACTGCGCTTCAAAGACCGTTTGAAATATGGTTTGGAACAGGTCGTTTCCACCGCGAAAAAGGTATTTCCCTATGTATTGATTGGCGTCGGCATTGGCGCGATCATTCACAACTGGATTCCGGAGGCATGGGTCGTGACCGCTCTCGGCAGCCATAACCCCTTCGGCGTTGTGATCGCAACGATCCTCGGCGTCCCCATGTATGCAGACATCTTCGGTACGATCCCCATTGCAGAGGCGCTACTGGGCAAAGGGGCGTTGCTGGGCGTGGTGCTGTCCTTTATGATGGGCGTCACAACGCTGTCCCTGCCGTCCATGATCATGTTGAAACAGGCGGTGAAGCCAAGGCTGCTCGGTATCTTTGTGGCGATCTGCACGGTCGGGATCATTCTGGTAGGGTATTGCTTCAACGCCATCCAGGGATGGCTGTTATAAAAACATAATCAGGAGGATTACACAATGTCATTGTTTGGGAAAAAGAAAGAAGAACAACCCGCCTGCTGCTGCAACAACTCTTGTGAAAGCATGGAAACAAAGTCGATCAAAGCGGAAGGAAGACTAAACATCAAGGTGCTGGGCGCAGGCTGTAAATCCTGTCACCAACAGTACGAAAACGTAAAGGAAGCAGTCGCTTCCCTCGGCATTGACGCAGAGGTGGAATACATCACCGATATGGAGAAGGTCATGTCTTACGGCGTGATGAGCATGCCCGCCGTTGTCGTCAATAATCAGGTTGTTTCAATGGGGAAGGTGCTGCGCGCATACGAGATCGAAAAGATGCTTAGCTGACCCCCTTTAGTCCAGCAGGCCCTTGTCGATGATCTGGAAGTTGGCCCGGTGGATATAGTGACGAACCAGCCGTCGGAATCGGAGGAATAGGTCTTCTCTCCCACCATGTTGTCGATGTCGATCTTCTCCCCATGGCTCCTCAGGGTACGGATGCCCATGAGGGATGCCCAGGCCGTCCAGGCAAGCGCCCAGGAGCCAGCTTTGCTCGTCCTGCCACCGGGTCAGGCTTCAGTAGTCGCAGGCCTCTGGCGTCCTTGATCAGCCTTCCCCTGCGAGGCGCAGTTTGTGTCGCTGTATCTCGGCGATGGCATTGATTTTTCCCGGGGAGGTGATATACTCTTGTCAGCAAATCCATCCCGAGAGAGCGGCGACATGGAAAAGACCGAAAACAAAACCAAACAGTATCTGATGACGGAG
>JAEEGF010579641.1_pt1 | contig 11437 bp, 8 predicted proteins | sample 9134171 | NCBI WGS metagenome assembly JAEEGF01 (sample SAMN16246542, study PRJNA631951) | gut metagenome | biome: gut microbiome; feature: rumen; material: AP-attached | host: Bos | place: Iran: Karaj | collected 2018-10
CGATTATTTATATTTTCATTACGGGTATGACGTTTGAAGTAACTTATAGCAAATTTTTGGAGTAGGAAAGTAGGATTTTCTTACTTCAAAAATTTCGATGATATCGATTGCGGTTGATAGTGCGGATTCCCGTTAAAAATTGACATTTCTGACGGGGATTCGTATTATGGAAGAGGTACAAAAATTTGAATTTTGCCGGTTTTTTGTTTGGAGGGATTGTCATGAAAAGAAAAATGGCGCGCCTTTTGGCCGCGTCCGTCCTTTGCGCCCAGTGTTCGTTTGGCGCGGCGTACGGGTACGCCGCCAATGCGGAGGCTGCGGGCGCGGATGCTCCCATCGGTGGGGATTTGTTCGTAAACCGTATTTCCGCAGAAGATCGGCAAATTATTGAGGCGGTAACGGACAATTTCATGCTCTTGACAAAGGTGCCGCGTCCTTCGGGTTACATGGAGAAAATCAGCCCGTTTCTCTTGAACTGGGCACGGGAACAGGGTTTTGACCCCGTGCAGGACGAGGCGTTGAACATCATCTTCGACGTGCCGGCCACCGAGGGCATGGAGTCGCTTCCGCTTTGCGTATTGCAGGGACACATGGACATGGTTTGCGTCGGAGTGGACGGCAAACAATATGATCCTCAAAACGATCCGATTACGGTTATCCGCGACGACGTCGCGGGAACACTGACGGCGGACGGCACGTCATTGGGCGCGGACGACGGCGCGGGCGTCGCTATCATCATGGCGGTGGCGCAGGGGCGTATGGCCCACGGACCGATTCGCGTCATCATCACCGTTACCGAAGAGACGACGATGTACGGCGTTCAGCATTTAGACAAAAAATATGTACAGGACGCCGCTTATCTGATAAACATCGACAGCGAGGAATCGGATATCGTAACGGTCAGCTCGGCGGCGGGCGCGAATGTGATCGTGACCTCCGACGTGAAGTCCCATGCGCCGGAAGGAGACGCGGCGGCGGTGATTACCTTGTCCGGCCTTACAGGGGGGCATTCGGGCATGGATATCGGAAAGGGACGCCTGAACGCCATCCGAGAGCTCGGAGACGCGCTGACTACCGCCGGCGTTTCCTATGAAGTCGCGTCCATATCCGGCGGTTCGGCAAATAACGCGATTCCCACCAAGGCGGACATCACCGTGGCCTTCGCGAAAAAAGACCGGGAGAAGTTCCGGGCCTATGTGTCGGCCATGAATGCTTCTTTACACAAGCAATATGCCGGCGTCGAAAACGGTCTGACCCTTTCCATGGCGGACTGCGCGCTGCCCAAGGCTGTCGTCGCAAAGGAGGACGTACGGCGGGCGAGGAAGTTCGCGGAGGAGATCATAAACGGCGTTTACACAATGTCCAAAGATTACGAGGGCCTTGTGGAAAGCTCCTCCAACCTTGGCGTCTTTTCCCTGTCGCCTGAAAAGGGGCTGTACGCCGCCACTTATGTCCGCAGCTCCCGCGGCGAGCTGCTCGAAACAATCAAGAAGCAGCAGATTGGAGTGGCGGAAAGCTGCGGCTTCGCGTGGAAGGAAGTCAGGATTTCGGACCCGTGGCCTTTCAATCCGGACAGTAAGTTGCTCGCTTTGACCAAACAGGTCTATCGGGAGCTGAACGGAAAGGACATCAAAGTGGAAGCGGTCCACGCGGGATTGGAATGCGGCGAATTTTCCATGATGAATCCCCGGCTCGACATCGTCAGCATCGGTCCCGACGTCGTGAACGTCCATTCTCCCGGCGAGACGCTTTATCTTGCGTCGATTCCGAAGACGTGGCGGCTGTTGGAAGGCTTGCTGCACGGGATTTCACAGGAACAGGAATGAGGGGCCGAATTGCGGCGCGGGGGCATAAAGGAAGGCCGCTCCCTCGGCGTTCCTAAAGACAGACGAATTTTTCCGGAGACCGTTCACTGCGGCCTCCGGTTTTTTTATGTCCGGTAGTAAATATGCGGTTTAGCGACGCTCGTTTACGCAAATGAAATTTTTGGAGTAGGAAAGTAGGAAAGTAAGAAAGTAGGAAAGTTGGAAAATCCTACCACAGAAATTTGGGTATGGAATAGAAATTCATAAATTGCAGGGAAATTCCGGCGTTTGCATTTTTCACAAGAACGGAGAGGATGATTTCAATCGAAAAACAGTTTTAAAATGAAATATTTTTCGCAGAGCGTCAATTTTTTTCACGTTGAATTGTATATATAGTGAGGGCAATTATTGCCGCCGGGGGCTGTCTGTGTTATAATTACCCTGTCGCAATGAAACCTGCGTTCATTTGAAAACAACGGAGATTTGATTATGAATGGCATGCAACGGATACTGCGAAACAAAATAGCGAATACGGTAAAAGGATTTTTGCACCCGGCTATGTCAAAGATGTTTGACACGGCCGGGTGTTTTTGTCAAAAAGATTTGTCATCGGCGCCTCTATGACATATAATTTATTGGGACAAATGCAATCAGGGCCAAGGGGGGAGAGGTCGTCATGAGCGTTTTTTCCGACCGCGTTGCCCGGCTCCGAAAGGAGCGTAAGCTGACGCAGATGGAATTGGCCGAGGCGTTGGAGTTTTCCCGACAGACCGTGTCGAACTGGGAAAAGGGAAAAATCGAGCCGAGCGTCGGCGTTCTCTTGAAAATCGCCGAATATTTCGGCATTACCACCGATTTCCTTTTGGGAAACGAAGCATACACGACCCAGTACGAGGGCAAATATAAGCAGGAAGGTTTTTATTGGGGCAGCAAGATCAATCGCCTTGCCCGTGAGGTGTTGCGGCTGATACCGCCGGAGAGGCCGCTTCGGCTTTTGGAAGTGGGCTGCGGCGAGGGGCAGGCGGCGGTGTTTTTTGCTCGGAACGGCTATCATGTGACCGCTTTCGATATCGCGGCCAGCGGGCTGGCAAAGGGGCGGAAACTCGCGAAGGCTGCGGGCGTTCATGTCGACTTCTTCCAGGTCGATCTTTTGCATCATGATCTCGTCAACGATTACGACGTTATTTATTCCACCGACGTGCTGGAATATGTGCCGCCGAAAAAACGGGAGCAGCTTCTCCGCTCGTTTCGCGATCACACGACGGTGGGGGGACTGAACGTCCTCGATACGTTCGTGGAGAAGAGTTTTATCGACGTCGCGCCGGACTGGGAACATAGCAAGGAGTTTTACTGGCAGACGGGCGAGCTGTTTTCCCACTACCGGGAAAATTGGAAATTCGAGCTGTGCGAGGAGACGATTTTCGATTGCGACAGCGGCGGGATGCCCCACCAGCATTGCATGGACATGATAATCGCCCGCAGGATGACATAGAGAGCATAGGGAATATTTATAGAAAGCAGACAAGAAAGGGAGTATTGAAGATGGGGAACAAGCGGAACCTTTTTATCGCGATCGCCGTTCTGGTTCTTGTTGTGGGCGGCTGGCTCTATTATCAAAGCGGGGAGCGCGCGGCGGCGCGGTCGGCGCATGAGCTGAAGCTGTCCGGCAACGTGGACATCCGCGAAGTGTCCTTGGCCTTCCGCGGCAGCGACCGCGTGGGCGAGCTGCTCGTCGAGGAAGGGGACGTGGTGAAGAAGGGACAGGTCTTGGCGCGGCTCGAAACGAAGGAGCTGCTGCTGACGATGGCGAGGACGCGGGCCGATATTCAGGCGCAGGAGAGCGTCGTCGAGCTTCTGCATAACGGTACGCGCCCCGAGGAAATCCGCAAGGCGGAAGAAACCATGAACGCAGCGCGGGCAAACTCTGACTTCGCGCAGAGCGTCATGGTACGCCGCCAGCAGATTTACGACGAAGTGGAAGGCGTAAGCCGTCAGGAATTGGACAACGCTATTTCCCAAGCCGCTTCAGCGGCCGCGCAGACCGCCGCTGCCGAGCAAGCTTATGCCGAGGCCGTAGCCGGTCCCCGTGTCGAGGAAGTCGCGCAGGCGGAAGCGAAACTGGAATCCCTGCGTCAGGAATTGGCCCGGCAGGAATATCTTTTGAAGGAAACGGAACTCGTCGCCCCGTCGGACGGCGTGATCCGCTCCCGACTATTAGAGGTCGGCGACATGGCGTCGCCGCAGATGGCCGTGTTCAAGCTCTCCCTGAACGACAAGAAATGGGTGCGGGCCTATATCCGCGAGACCGATCTCGGAAAAGTCCATGAAGGGCAAAAGGCGAAAGTCATCATCGACAGCTTCCCGAAGGACCCCATCGAGGGACAGGTGGGCTATATCTCCGGCACGGCGGAATTCACGCCGAAGACGGTGCAGACCGACGAGCTCCGCACCTCGCTCTTGTATGAGATTCGCGTGTACGTCACCGATTCGGACAACCGCCTCCGTCTCGGCATGCCCGCCACCGTCCGCGTGGCTCTCTGATATGAACGAAGAAACGATCGTCGAGGCGAAAGACCTCGTCAAAAAATTCGCGCCAAAGGGCGCGCCGCCAGTCACGGCGCTGAACGGCATCGAGCTTTCCCTGCAAACGGGCTGCCTGACCGCTATCATCGGGCCGGACGGCGCCGGAAAGACGACGCTGATGCGGCTGATCGCAGGGCTGCTTTCGCCCACTTCCGGCTCTCTCCGCGTTTTGGGCATGGAGGTACAGGGCCACGAGCAGGACGTCCAGAACCGGCTCAGCTATATGCCGCAAAAATTCGGTCTCTATGAAGACCTGTCCATCGCGGAGAATATGACGCTCTATGCCAATCTCCACGGCGTTCCGGAGGAAACGCGAAAGACCCGTTTTCCCCATCTTTTGGAAATGACGGGGCTGACGAAATTCACGGAACGGCTGGCGGGAAAACTTTCCGGCGGCATGAAGCAGAAGTTGGGGCTGGCCTGCACCCTCGTGCGTTCTCCCGACCTCTTGCTCTTGGACGAGCCGACGGTGGGCGTCGATCCGCTGTCCCGCCGGGAGCTTTGGGACATCCTGCAAAAGCTGTCCCGGGAGGAACGGCTTTCGATTTTCGTCAGCACCGCTTATATGGACGAGGCGGAGCTTTGCCGCCGCGTCTATGTGATGAACCACGGCCGCATCCTGGCCACCGGCTCCCCCGAGGAGCTGCGCGGGCTGGCCCGGGGCCGCTGCTATCGCATGACGCCTCCAGAGGGACTGCCGATGCGCGTCCTGCAGGGCGTCTTATTGGACGACCGAGAGGCCGTCGTGGATGCGGTGCCGGATCGCGGCACTGTCCATTTCATCCGGCGGGAAAACGCTACAGAGGATAAAATCAGCACTCTTGCGCCGTTTCCCTTCACGCCCTCCGAGGAACAGCTGGAGGACGGCTTCATGTGCCTGCTGCGCGAAGACGAGGAAAAGAACGCCGAAGGAACAACGGAGGCCCTCGATCTCGCGCCGCTCTCTCTCGAAGAAAGACATACTCTCGGCAACGACATTGACATCGAAGTCAAAGAGCTGGTGCGAAAATTCGGCGACTTCACCGCCGTGGACAAGACCTCGTTCGAGGTGCGGCATGGGGAGGTCTTCGGCCTTTTGGGGCCGAACGGAGCGGGCAAGACGACGACCTTTCGGATGCTCTGCGGCCTCTTGCCCCTGACCAGCGGCCATCTCAGCGTCGCCGGGGTGAATCTCCGGGATGCCCGCACGGAGGCTCGCGCCAATATCGGCTATGTGGCTCAGAAATTTTCCCTGTACGGGAATCTCACCGTGGAGCAAAACCTGTCCTTTTTCGGCGGCGCTTACGGCCTTTCCCGGAAAGATATCGCGCAGCGGCTGGAAGAAACGCTGCAGGAATTTCATTTGGAAGAATATCGCAAATCGCCGGCGGAGTCCCTGCCCGGCGGCTATAAGCAGCGGCTTTCCATGGCGGCGGCGCTGCTTCACAAACCGAAAATCCTGTTCCTCGACGAGCCCACCAGCGGCATCGACCCGCTGGCGCGGCGGGATTTTTGGCGGCAGATCACGGACCTCTCGGCGAAGGGGACTACCATCATCGTGACTACGCATTTCATGGAGGAGGCCGAGTATTGCGACCGCATCATGATCCAGGATCAGGGAAAGCTCCTCGCCATCGGTACGCCTGCCGACCTTCGGATGCAGTACGGCGATGAATCCTCGACCATGAACGAAGTCTTTATCCGCATCGTGGAAACGGCGCGAGGGAAAGGAGGCGCGGCCTGATGAATGGAACCGGATTTTTCCGTCGTCTCGTGGCGCTGTGCCGCAAGGAATTCGTTCAGCTCTGGCGGGACAACAGCAGTCTCCTGATCGGGACGGTGCTGCCGATTCTCCTGATCATTATCATCGGCTCCGGCATTTCTCTCGACGTGAAGAACGCGCCGATTGCCGTGGTGTTGGAAGACGCCTCGCCCACGGCGCAGGACGCGGTGAGTTTCCTGTCCGGTTCCGAGTATTTCTCGCCCCGGTACGTGACCTCCCGGGCGGAGGCCGTCCGGATGATGGACGACCGGAAAGTCAACGCGATTCTCGTGGTTCCCGCGGATTTCTCGTCGAAGCTGGAACGGCGGGAGGCGAAGCTCCAGCTCATTTCCTACGGCGCCGATCCCACCACGGCCACTTCCATTAACGGATACGTGGAAGCTGGCGTCGCCGCCTTCAACGCGGCCCGCGTCGCCGGGTATGCGCCTCAAGGCATGGTGACGGTGGAGAACCGCATGTGGTTCAACGACGCTCATTCCAGCACCTGGTATTTCGTACCGGGGCTGATGATGCTGATCACGACCATCGTGGGCGTCTTCCTGACCTCGCTGGTCATGGCGAGGGAATGGGAGCGCGGGACGCTGGAGTCCATCTTCGTGACGCCCGTACGGAAGGAAGAGCTGCTGCTGGCAAAAATGATTCCCTATTTCTGCATCGCGATGCTGGGCTTCTTCCTTTGCCTGCTGACGTCTCACTTCTTCTACGAGGTGCCGCTCTACGGCTCTATCGTCATGCTGGTCATCTCGTCGGTGCTCTATATGTTCGTGGCTCTCGGCCTCGGGCTTTTGATTTCCGCCGCCACGAAGAGTCAATTCCTGGCCAGCCAGGTTTCCCTCGTGCTAAGCCTGCTGCCCGCCATGATGCTCTCCGGCTTCCTCTTCGACTTGCGGAGTGTTCCCGAGTGGGTGGCGGCGGTGGGACATGCGCTTCCCTCCACCTATTATTTGGAGCTTTTGAAATCCCTGTTCCTGGCGGGCAACAACTGGCCGCTGATCGGGAAGAACTGCGCGATTCTCGCCGCCTATGCCGTGCTGCTGCTGGGGCTGGCGTTTTTCGCCACGCGAAAGAAGGTGGAATGATTGGACGCGTGGAAGAGCTTTATTGAAAAAACGCGCTGGATGATTCGCAAGGAGTTCTTGGCGACCATCAGCGATCCCCGGACGCGGCTCGTCCTGCTCATGCCGGTGCTTGTGCAGACTATGCTTTTCGGCTATACGGCGACCTACGACCTCGATCTCGCCCCCTATGTGGTGCTGGATATGAGCCACAGCGCCGCGGCTTCGGATTTCGAGACGGACATCGACGGGTCCCCCGCCTTCCGGCGCGTACGGACCCTGTCCAATTCCAACGAGATCGCGGAGGCCATCGACAGCGGCGAAGCCATGCTGGCAATCTCCATTCCTTCAGACTTTGAAACGAAGCTGAATCGGGGCGAAGCTTCGCCCATACAGGTCATCACCGACGGGCGGAACACCATGACCGCCACCACCGCCAGCAACTACGTGGAGCGCATCGTCGCCGCTTACAACGCGGAGCGGAATCCGAAGGCGATGGCGGTATCATTGGAAACCATCGCATGGTACAATCCGAATCTGATCACCCGCTGGACGTTCCTGCCGTCGCTGATTGCGATGCTGGCCTTCAATCAGGTGCTGATATTGAGCGGCCTTTCCGTGGCCCGGGAGCGGGAGCAGGGAACCTTCGACCAGCTCCTTGTGACGCCGATTTCCCCGACAATCATCCTGATCGGAAAAGCGGCGGTGCCGGTGCTGATGGGCATGATTCAATCCACATTGGTGCTTTTGATCTGTCGTTTCTGGTTCCAGGTTCCGATGGCGGGCAACCTGCTGACCCTTTGGGCGGTGCTATTCGTTTTCACGTTGAGCTGCACGGGTATCGGCCTTTCCATTTCCGCCATTTCCTCTACCATGCAGCAGGTCATGGTCTATTGCTTCCTGCTGCTGATGCCGATGATCCTCCTCTCCGGGACCGCGACCCCGGTGGCGAATATGCCTGAGATTCTGCAAATCCTGACCTACGCCGACCCGCTCCGCTTCGCTCTCGATTCGGTATGGCGGGTGTATCTGGAAGGCTGCGGGCTTTCCGCCATCGCGTGGAATTTTGTGCCGATGCTGGCCGTCGCCTCCGTGACTTTCCCGCTGGCGGGCTGGCTGTTCCGACATAATCTGGGGTAATCAAATATGTTTCCACACTCCCCCCGTCAGCTTCGCTGACACCCCCCTCGAAGAGGGGGCGATATTGCCTCCCTCTTTGAGGGAGGTGGCGCGAAGCGCCGGAAGGAGTTCCATTATTTCGTCATAATCGCCTACGAGCAATACGGGCGCTATGAGATACAATCATTCTTCAATCCAATTACAGAAAGGGTGGTACGTATGGCAGACAAAAAGCAGAACGCAATTAAGTACGGCGAGGTCATCGCCAAGTGCTGGAAGGACGAGGCGTACAAGAAGCGCTTCCTCGAGGATCCGGAGGGTGTTCTCTCTGAGGCGGGCTTCGTCGTCGAGGAGGGCGTGACCTACAAGGTCGTTGAGCAGCCGAAGCTGGTCAGGTATCTGGTGTTGCCTCATGAGGGCACGAAAGCAGCTGTCCAGGACATGGCGAAGCGTTTCCTGAACCAGGCGGAGAAAAGCGACGTCATGATTCCCGAAGGGACGGAGGTTCGTATCCTCCAGAACACCGACGATGTGCGCTATATGATTCTTCCCGCGTCGCCGAAATCCCTGTCGCAGGCCGAGCTGAAAATGGTCGCGGGCGGCGATGATTCGGTAGAGACATACACGGATACGGCGGTCGCTGTTTATGAAGTGGAGGCGGCGGCAACGGGTACCACCGCAGCGGTCGAGGTTGAGGTTGTAGTTGCCGGCGTGGCCGTCCTGATCTAAAGAAATTTTTGGGTGAAAAGATAGCGTCGGCAATCGCCGCCGCTATCTTTTTCATGGCAACGGCTTGAACGGTTTTTGTACTGTTTTGTTTATACTAATCACTGTTAGAAATCTTTGATTTCTTATCAGTGATTGCATGAGACGGCATCCGAGCCGTAGGCTCGGATGTAGCCTGCGCAGCAGGCGTATTTTCGGTTAAAAATTTTTATATTTTTTAGTCGAAAATTAGTATTAGATTTCTGTACATAGGAGTACGCAAGCATGAGCGGTTTGGAAATCAAGAATGTCATCGAATCGCCGACCGACGATGCGGAATATCTCCGCGAAGTGGCGGAGGCGAAGCGAGCGCTGGAGCTTTGGACCATGGAGCCGGGCTTTCGGGAGGCGTTTCTCTCCGCTCCGGAGGAGACGCTTTCTGCGCACGGTCTTTCCGTCGACGCGTTGTCGGTGAAAATTCTTGCCGACCATGATACGGCTGTAAAATACCAAAAGACGCCGCCCGAGGAACTGCCCTCGGCGGTGCGGCGATATCGGGCTTTCATTCAGGAAAAGGTGACGGGGCGCGAGCGCATGACGAAAGAGTACTGCGTGCCGAAGCATGCGGCGTTCCGCGCTTGGCGGAGCCGTCAAATCAATCGTTGCTGGGCGGAGCTGGGGTTGCGGAACCGTTCGTTGGTCCATGTGCCGATGACCTTTGAGCTGGATCTCGGCTGCTCGGTGGGCTGCCCCTTCTGCGGAGTCATGGCGGGGCGGCTGCAAAAGGTCTGCCCCCATGACGAGGAAAACGCCGCTCTCTGGAAGGGAGTCCTCTCTTTCGTGAAGGAAACCATCGGCGATGCGGCGGGGCATGGCACGTGCTACTACGCCACCGAGCCTCTCGACAATCCGGATTATGAAAAATTCACAGACGACTTTTTCGAGGTCTTCGGCGTTGTCCCGCAGCTCACGACCGCGGCCTCCATGCGGAAGCCGGAGCGCACCCGCGCCTATCTCTTTGACGCGCTGAAAAAATATCGGTGGATTCATCGTTTTTCCGTTTTAAGCCTCGACGTCCTGCACAAAATCTACGAAACCTTCACGCCGGAAGAACTGCTTTGCGTCGAGCTGCTGCCCCAATTCACCGAGGCGCCGCAAAATATGTTCGCCAACGCGGGCCGCGCCCGCGAAAACGACGCGCTTCGTGTGGATGATGGGGACGGAAGCACCATATCCTGCGTCAGCGGTTTCATCGTCAACATAGCGGAGCGGTCCGTCCGCCTAATTACCCCCTGCGGCGCGGATGAGGCGCACCCCACCGGGGAATATCTTGTCGCGAAGGAATTTTTCTCCGATCTTGACGGTTTCAAGCGAGTCCTCGTTTCTTTCATCGACCGCTATATGTCGGCGGATTTTCCGAAGGATCGGCCGTTGCTCCTCCGTCCCACCATTTCCTTCGACAAGACGGCGGAGGGAATCGCGTTTTGCCATACCGACAAATTCCGCCTGAAATTCCAGGGTACGGACGAGCTATCCCCGTCGCTCTATCAGGACGTGCTGGAAAAACTGCAAGAGGGCGGCAAGACCGCCTACGACGTAGCCGAAGAGCTGATGGAGGAATCCGGCGCGTTTCCCGCCAACGTGTTCTTCATTCTGGAAAAGTTCGAGTCGGCGGGGCTGTTTTTAGAGCCTTACGAGATCGGGAAATGTTAAGGAAGCACTGAACAAGTCCCTTCACGCCCTTGCCGTGTCTTTTTCCGTCATGCTGTGTCAGATGCCGAGCTTTGCATAAGCGACCGCTAAGGCGCTAAAGCGCCAAGCGTCTGCTTATCGACGTAGCGATGCTACGCCTTCGCGCATCTTCCTTACCTGACGAAAAAATCCCTCGGCAAGGCCATAAATTGACTTATTCAGTGTTTCCTTAGACGCTTTCGTTTTGTATCTGTGAAACAGATTTTTATCCCGAGAAAAATGATATTATTTCGGTTATTATATTTCGCTGATTATATGGAAGGAGACAACAGATGCGAACGGAGGATATCGGCGCGCTCATCGCGCGGGAATTGAAGATCAAACCGAAGCAGGTAGAATCGACGATGGAGCTTTTGGACGGCGGGAACACGGTGCCGTTCATCTCCCGCTATCGTAAAGAGGCTACGGGGGAGCTTGACGAGGAACAGGTGCGCACGGTGGAGGAGCGTATGACGTATCTTCGGAACCTCGTAAAGCGGCAGGAGGAAATCGTCGCGAAGATCGAGGAGCAGGGGAAGATGACGGACGAGCTTCGGGAGGCCATCGAGAAGGCGCAGAAGCTCCAAGAACTTGAGGACCTTTATCTGCCCTATAAGCAGAAGAAACGCACCCGCGCGCAGATTGCCCGGGAGCGCGGCCTTGCACCGCTGGCGGAA
>JAEEGF011145599.1_pt1 | contig 11437 bp, 6 predicted proteins | sample 9134171 | NCBI WGS metagenome assembly JAEEGF01 (sample SAMN16246542, study PRJNA631951) | gut metagenome | biome: gut microbiome; feature: rumen; material: AP-attached | host: Bos | place: Iran: Karaj | collected 2018-10
GATGCCTTCAACCTTCGTGCCGTTGGCAAGGGCTCTCACGAACCCGTCGCTGACAACAAGACCGAAGACGGCCGCGCCCAGAACCGCCGCGTAGAGTTTATCAAGAAATAAAAAACAGCAGGAACTGTCCTGCTGTAATTATAGTTAATCCCCGCCGGAAAAAGCGGGGATTATTATTATTTGAAGATTTTCTGGGCGAACATCGTGAGATAGATGCGCCAGTTGCGCCAGATGTGACCGCCGTCGGTCTCGACGTACTCGTAAGGATAGCCCTTAGAATCCCAATAAGCACGCAGGTCGACAGTGCTCTGATAGAGGAAGTCCGTCTTACCCATACCCATCCAGTAGAGCTTTGGCTTGCTGCCGAAGAGAGTGGCACTCTGCTTTGCGAAGTCAGGATCGCTCTTTATCTGCTCTGCGAAAGGCTGATTCATGTTGAAGTTCTTGCCCAGGTGCAGACCAGCTGAGAACAGTCCGTAGTAGTCGAACTTCGTGGGGTAGAGGAGGCTGATGCCGAAGGTGTGGCCGCCACCCATGGAGAGGCCGCATACGGCACGACCTGCACGGGTCTTGATGGTGCGATAGTTGGCATCGATATAGTTCACGATATCCATAAAACTTGCTGGGATCGTTGCAGCGGCAGGCTCTGTAGGACCTGTACCACCGGCGCGGAATCCAGGTGTGTACATACCCCATGACCACTCGCCAGGAGCTGCCTGACAGTTAGGATTGCCGTTAGGCATCACTACAATCATTGGCTTTGCCTTACCTGTAGCGATGAGGTTGTCGAGAATCTGGGCAGCACGTCCGAGCTCACTCCAGGCGTTCTCGTCGCCACCGGCTCCGTGCAACAGGTACAGCACTGGATACTTGCCGCCCTTGTCGTAGCCAGCAGGGGTATAAACCGTCATGCGACGCTGCATCTTTAGGGTTGGGCTGTTGTACCACACCTTTGAGAGATTGCCGTGAGGCACCTCGTTGACTTTGTACAGATCCCCCTTGTCACCCTTCTGCTCGCTGACGATGAAGATGTTCGTAAACGATACGATGTCGCGGTTCACGTAGATGTTTGCCGGGTCCTTCACACCAGTCATACCATCTATATTAAAGGTATAGCTGTACATCTCAGGAGCGAGCTTGTCGGTGGTGTAGCTCCATACACCGTTCTTGCCCTCTTTCAGCTGAGCCACTCCAGGCGCATCGTATGTGCCGTAGCCTGGAATCTCAACGGGTTGTGTGGGCAGGAAGTCGCCTGTCACCTCCACCTTCACGGCCTTGGGTGCGAAGAGGTTGAAGGTCACAGTACCGTCGGCATTGACCACTGGTGACTGAACGCTGGCACTGTTGAAGAGCTTCTCCTGTGCCTGGGCACCAAGGCAGCATACAGCTGCGAGTGCCAAAGAGATAAATGTTCTTTTCATCTGTTCGTTTTGTTTTTGTTTTGAATATAAGTATGAATCAGTCATTTTCGATTTCCGCTTGCAAAGGTAGTGATAATTTTTTGAAAGGACGTTCTTATGTGTACTTTTGATTTTCCAATATGTTCAAATCGCATGCCGTCTTGTCCGAAATGTTCAAATACGTTCCGATTTTTCCCCAAAAAATGTTAAGATGCGAAAAAACAGGAGATCCCGATTTTACTTTCCCGTCTTTCCTGCGTCAGATTGGATATAATCAAGACAAAGTATGAAACTAGACGGACCTTTGCGTGTTGGCATTGTAGGAGCGGGATGGATAGCCGAAAAGGCAGCCATCACGTTAAATGGTCTTACGGATTGTGAGGCATACGCCATTGCGTCGCGCACAAAAGAGAAGGCAGAAGCCTTTGCAGAGAAATGGAAAATGAGGAAGGCCTACGGCTCTTACAGTGAGCTGATAGCCGACCCGAGTGTGGATTTAGTGTATGTGGCTACGCCCCATTCGCATCATTACGATGTGACGCGGGAGGCCCTCTTGGCTGGTAAGCCCTGTCTGGTGGAGAAGGCCTTTATGGCCAATTACCGTCAGGCGAAGGCCATTGTGGATCTGGCCCGCGATCGCAACGTATTCTTGGCCGAGGCCATCTGGACACGCTATCAGCCGGTTGTGAAGATGATGCGCGAGCTGATAGACAGTCGCATCGGCACGCCAAGATTGGTGACAGCCACCTTGGGCTATTCGATGGGCGACAAACCCCGCATCATGCGCGCTGACCTCTGTGGTGGGGCACTGCTCGACTTGGGGGTGTATGCATTGAATTTTGTAAGGATGTTTTTCGATGCCGACATTGTGAGCATCAACAGCCAGTGTGTGAAGAGCGAGACGGGTATGGACCTGACGAATGCAATGACACTGGTGCTAAGCAACGGGGTACTCTGCAACCTGCAGTCGAGTGCCGCCTGCGTGGGCGACAATATCGGCGTGATAGCAGGAACGGAAGGTAACCTGATTATCGACAACATCAACAACCCGCAGACCATCACGGTGAACGGGCCTGACCGCACGTATGTCGAGACCATCCGAGTGCCTCAACAGATTACGGGCTATGAGTATCAATTCGTGGCGTGCCGACAGGCATTGATCGACGGACTCTTGGAGCCGAAGGAGATGCCGTTGGAGGAGACGCTGTATGTGATGCAGCTGATGGATGGCCTGAGAAAAGAGTGGGGCGTGAAGTACCCAATGGACAAGGAATAGTGAACAGTGAATAGTGAATAGTGAAAAGTTATGAAGGATTTTAATTATTACGCACCGACGGAAGTGGTGTTTGGAGAGAAAAGTGAAGAGCAGGTAGCCCTGTTAGTAAAGAAATATGGTGGTACGAAGGTGCTGGTACATTATGGTGGCAAGAGTGCTGAGCGCTCGGGACTCTTGGATAAGATCTGCGGTCTGTTGGAGGATGGCGGCGTGAGCTTTGTGAAGTTAGGCGGCGTGGTGCCCAATCCCCGACTGTCGTTAGCTCAGAAGGGTATCGAGCTGTGTCGTCAGGAGGGTGTGGACTTCATCCTCGCCGTGGGTGGTGGCAGTGTGATCGACTCTGCCAAGTGTATTGCCTACGGTGTGCCTTTCGACGGCGATGTGTGGGACTTCTATTTGGGCAAGGCCGAACCGAAGACGATGCTGCCAGTGGCCTCTGTGCTGACGATTCCCGCTGCCGGCAGTGAGATGAGCGAGGCGAGTGTGATTACCAATGAGGAGGGCGACGTGAAGTTGGGTTACTCGAACAATATGTCGCGTCCGAAGTTTGCCATCATGAATCCCTGTCGTACCTTTACCCTGCCACCGTATCAGACGGCCGCTGGTGTGACGGATATGATGATGCACACTATGGAGCGTTATTTCACCAAAGACGACGATATGGATTTCACAACCGATCTGGCCGAGGCTGCGCTGCGAAGCATCAAAAATGCCATCTTTGCTGTGCTGAAGAATCCTGAAGACTACCGCAACCGTGCCCAGATTATGTGGGGCGGCAGTGTGATGCACAACGGTCTGACGGGCTGTGGTGTCAGCGACGACTGGGCCACTCACCAGTTGGAGCATGAGCTCAGCGGTATGTTCGACGTGACACATGGTGCCGGCTTGGCTGCCATCTGGCCGAGTTGGGCGCGCTACGTGATGCACGAGAACCTGAGCCGTTTTGTGCGTTTTGCCGTGAACGTGATGGACGTGCCCAACGACTTTACCGATCCTGAGGGGACTGCGCTGAAAGGTGTTGAGGCCATAGAGCGATTCTATCACGCCATCGGCATGCCCATTAATATAAAGGAACTGATAGGCCGTGATATCACCGACGAGGAAATCCGCGAGATGACCCGTAAGTGCAGTCGTAACTATACATCGACGTGTGGCTGTCTGAAAAAGCTGGATGCCGATGATATGTATGCCATCTACAATATGGCCAAAGGCTAATGAATATTCTCCGGTATATCCATAGTTCCTTCTCCGCACGGCTCAGTCTATGGGTGACAGGGTTTGTGACCGTCATTTTCGTGGTGGCGCTGACCCTGCTGTTCCATTTCTCGCTGTCGGTGGTCAAGGATGAGGCCCTTGAGCAGAACATGGATGTGCTTGAGCAGGCGGCACTACGGGTAGACCGGAAACTTCATCAGATAGAGACGACGGCGGCGACGGCCAGTTGGATGATCTGTCATCACCTGTCGTCGCCTACCATTGTTGCAGGCCTGTGTCATGATGTGATGCAGGCCAACCCGGGCATCGACAGTTGTTATGTGATGCCTGTCAACCTGTCGCCGGTCAGCATGGCTGTCTGGCGGGAGAAGCAGTTGGATACCGCCTTGGACAGCGTGGCACTGAAGCCGATGGTAATGACCTACTATTTGCCCATTCGAAATGCCCAGGATGAGCACTGCCTGACCCTCGGTGTGGACGTGCTGATGGACTGGACGGAAATACAGACGGCCGTGACAACCCAGATACCATACGCAAAGTGTGTGCTGCAGGGTGTGGGCGGTCTCTATAGGATGGAGGGGAGCGGCTATCGGCCGTTACAGGTTGACGGCAGGGATGGCTATCATTTCTACCGTCCCTTCAGCCATACCCTCTGGGGACTGGCGATGCTCTGCCCTGAGAGCGGTATTATGGCCGATTACCACCGCTTGCTGACGACGGCCGTTATCGGAATGGTGGTAGCCTTACTGCTGTTGCTGCTAATCTGCCGACTGGTAATCGAACGGACCCTCAAGCCCCTCGATCTCTTGTCGGATAAGGTGCGCCGTATCTCGCAGAACCATTTCGGCGAGTCCATTCCAACGAATAATCGTCAGGATGAGGTAGGCGAGCTACAGCGAAGTTTCTCGACCATGCAGCGGGCCTTGGAGAGTCATCTGCATGAGATGCACCAGAAGACGGCGGCACTGCGGGAACGTAACGAGGAACTGCAGGCTGCCTATGAGCGCGGCCGTGAGGATGAGCGTACGAAAACAGCCTTCCTCTGCCATGTCTCGGAGCAGATCATGATGCCCGTGAATAAGATTCTGGTGGCAGCAGACCGCCTTCACGGCCGTTACCAGAACTTCACGAAGGAGGATATGAGCAAGCTGCAACAGCAGATTAATGCGAACACCGAGATCATTACCAGTCTGATTGACCAGACGTTGATCAGCTCGCAGCGTACTGCGGCCGATAACGAAAGTTCCAACCCAAAATCGCCTGCCCTATGAGAAAGCTTTGGAACTTTATCATGCAGCGGCTGTCGATAAAGCTGGGACTTGTCATCGTGCTGGTGGTGATGGCGATCTTCATCGTCTCAGTGGGGCTGCTTTTCTTGCTCACCAAGGATTTCGTCCGTCAGAGGGCGGTGAAACGTGCGTCGCTGGTTCTTGACAATACGGCACTGCGCATTGCAAATATCATGGGTGAAGTGGAGACGGCCGCCGACAATATGGCGTGGTATGTGGACGGATGTATGGATCCCGACTCGCTGATCCGCGACACACGGGAGATATTAGTGAACAATTCCCATTTCTATAGTTGTTCCATCTCGATGGAGCCTGACTATTTCAAACAGTACGGCCGCTACTTCTCCATCTATTCCGTGCGCGACGGCGACAGTATCAGTACGGCTCAGTATGGCAGCGACGATTTCCAGTATTTCGAGCTTGAGTGGTATATGAAACCCCAGGGTCTGCGTCAGGGCTGCTGGATAGACCCTTATGTCAACACCAATCCCAGGGCTGATTACCAGACGGACATTATTGCCACCTATAGCCGGCCGCTCTACAACCGTATGGGTTATTTCATTGGTGTTGTGGCCATCGACCTGCAATTGAAGTGGCTCTCGCAGGAGGTCACCAAGGTGACACCCTATCCTAACTCGTCAAGCATCGTCATCGGCGGAAAAGGCCAGTACTTAGTGCATCCTGACACGACGAAGCTGATTAAGGAAACCATTTTCTCGGATCCTGACCCAAGGGCCAAAGAAACTGCTGACTCGTTGGGTAGGAAGATGATTGCGCGCAAGAGTGGTGTGCAGCAGATGGTGGTCGACAATCAGGATGCTTTGTTGTTTTACCGTCCTATAGACAAGGCAGACTGGAGCATGGCCATCGTCTGTCCTGAGAGTGATGTGTTCAGCGGCTACAACCGTCTGCTCTATATCGTCTGGATTATCGTGTTTTTCGGTCTGGTTGTCATTATGCTCTTCTGTTTCCAGACCATCCATGTGAACATCATACCGCTTCATCTGCTGGCCCATCAGGCCCACGATATTGCGGAGGGCCATTTCAATAAGAGTCTGCCTAAGATCAAGCGCAGCGATACCATCGGACAGTTGCAGAACAGTTTCGTTGACATGCAGGGGTCGTTGTCGGACTATGTGGAAGATATCAGCCAGCTCAACAACGAGATGGAGCGTCGTAACCGCGAACTCCTTGAGGCCAATGAGAAAGCCTTGGAGGCAGACCGTAAGAAGATGGCTTTTCTGCAGGATATGATGCACCAGATTCGCACGCCTCTGAATATTATTGCAGGTTTCTCACAGGTGCTCGATGACAATTTCCATGAGCTGCCTGAAGAAGAATCGAATAACATCATACAGATGATGCGTGAGAACGCCCGCAAGGTGGCACACATCAGCAGACTGCTTGTGGGCTATTCCTCAGAAAAGGGCTTTCTGAACGTGGTGAAGGAAACCTTCAGTTGCAATGCCATCTGTAGGGAGATGGCAGAAAACTATCATCTCTCCAGACCTTATACCGTAAAGATGCGTTTTGAGAGCACGCTGCCAGACACCTTTATGCTTCATACCGACAAGCATCGCGTGATGCTGATCTTAGAAGAATTGCTGAACAATGCGGATAAATTTACGCAGCAGGGCACCATCACCGTGGCCTGTAGTCAGCCAAACGACAAAACAGTAGCCATCGCCGTGATCGACACGGGTATCGGCATAGCCACGGTAGACCGTCAGGCTATCTTCACGCAGTTTACCAAAGTGGATCATTTCTCAGAGGGTGTAGGCTTGGGTCTGCCGCTGAGCAAACGCGCGGCCCAGCGTATCGGAGGTGACTTGGTGCTGGCTCCGGCCAGTAAGGTGGGCGCAGCCTTTATCCTGACGCTACCAATTGAAAATTGAACGTATAAAAATGTAGAATCAATAAACGGAAAATGAGAAAGTTATTATTACTCTTCACAGCTTTTGCAGCAATGCCGGCAATAGGGCAGGATTTGCAACTCAATGACCGCGAGTATTTCGAGCGCCAGGGCGTCAACGTGCTGGTGTTCAGCAATAGTTTCAACGGCGGTTTCAACGACGAGAAGAATTCGGGCATCGAGATTATCCATCATGGTGTGCGCACCGTGCAGGGCGGCGCCGTGCGTCTGAATAACACCCCTGAGCAGTGGGATCTTGTGCCGAAGATGACCAATCGGAAGGTGGATCGTGAGAAAGGCAGCATCGAGGTGAGCATGCGCTACGACGACTACGACTTCGACAGTCGCGTGGTGGTGACGGCCAAGGGCAAGGCAGTGGAGATAGCCGTTTATCTGGATAAGCCCGTGCCGGAGAAGATTGCGGGTGAGGCAGGCTTCAACATCGAACTGCTGCCCTCGCAGTATTGGCTGAAGACCTTCCTGATGGATGGTCGTCTGAACCGTTTCCCACGCTATGCAACCAGCCAGACTATCACGCGTCCGAATAGCGAGAAACCCCGTCAGTTCAAGGGTTTCAAGACCTATGATGACCGTGGTACCGATCGCTTCGTGGATCCGCTGCCTTTAGAGACGGGACATCAGCTTATCGTGGCCACCGACGACCCCAGTCGTATGATCAAGATCAGCAGCGACGATGCTGAACTGAAACTCTTCGACGGTCGTATGCTCGCCCAGAACGGTTGGTTCGTACTGCGCAGTGTGTTGCCGAAAGGCAAGACAGGAAAGGTGATTACCTGGACGGTAGAGCCGCATGCCATTCCGAATTGGATCCGTGAACCGAATATCGGCTTCTCGCAGATTGGTTATATCCCCGAGCAGCCGAAGGTGGCCGTGATCGAACTGGATAAGAAGGACAAGCCGTTGGCTACGGCCACGCTCATGCGCATTAAGGCCGACGGCACGACGGAGCAGGCCTTCAAAGGTGATGTGAAAGAGTGGGGGCCTTACTTTAAATATAATTATGTGAAATTCGACTTCTCGAGCGTGAAGGAGCCTGGGGTCTATTTTATTCAATATGGCAATACGAAGACTAACGACTTTCTTATCGATGCCCATGTGTATGACAAGATCACCGATGCCACCACCGATGTGTGGGTGCCCATCCACATGAACCACATGTACGTGACTGAGGGCTATCGCACATGGCACGGCGAGCCCTTCAAGGAGGGATACCTGCAAGCCCCTGAGAGTGATCATTTCGACCTGCATCGTCAGGGTCCTAATACCGAAACGAAATACAAACCCCTCGAACATATCCCTGGACTGAATATCGGCGGATTCTTCGATGCCGGCGACTTCGATATCGAGACGGGTTCGAACATCAACGTGGTGCAGAATTTCATCCGCACATGGGAGCTCTTCCACCCCCAGCGCGACGAGACCTTTGTCTCGCAGGAGCAGAGATATGTGGAGCTTCATCGTCCTGATGGCGTGCCCGATGTCCTGCAGTTTATTGAGCACGGGGTGCTGAATCTCGTGGCGCAGGCTGAGCAGATCGGTCACATGGCCTCGACGCTCTCGAACTCCATCCTCGATAACTACCATCACTTAGGCGATGCTGCCTCGATCACCGATGGTCTGCATTATGATCCTTCGCTGAAGCCATACGAGGTGAGTGCCGACGGCAAGCGATCGGGAACGCCCGATGATATGTGGGCTTTCACCAATCGCAATCCAAGTCTCGATCTTCAGGCGGCTGGTGTCTTTACATCTGCGGCGCGTGTTTTGAAAGGCTATAATGATGAGTTGGCAGAACGGGCACAGAAGCAGGCTGATCGTCTGCGCAACGAGGCCCAGCAACTGCAAAGCCAGCGTCGTCGTGGTCGCAGGAATGCCCAGGCAGAGGCCGATAACGACTGGTTGACAGGTACGGGCGACGGAAATTACCGCAATGTGGCCCGAAACCTGCAGACTTTTCTCGACAGTATCCCAATGAAGGACGCCGCTTACAAGGAGAAACTGCGCCCCGCCGTTCAGCAGTATGCCGAATACATTAAATCCTTCGATAAGGAGAATCCATACGGTGTGCCCATCGGACTGGGAAACTGGGCCGGCGTGAATGCCGTGCTGAACTTCGGCATCACCGTGAACTACGCCCACATCTACTTTCCCGATATCATTAGCAAGGACGAGGTTTATCGCGTCAGCAACTGGCTCTACGGCTGCCATCCCTATCATAATTACTCGTTCGTGGCCGTGGTTGGCGCCACCCGTCCGAAGCAGGTCTTCTACGGCAACAACCGTGCCGACTTCTCGTTTATCCCGGGAAATGTTGCGCCTGGTCTGCTGTTCCGTAAGCCCGACCACTTCGAGAACTACGACGACTGGCCCTTCCTCTGGGGACAGAACGAGGGCACCATCGCCGGCAACACGCAGTATATCATTTTCGGCTCAGCGCTGAAGAACATTGTATCACCCAAATAAGATATTTTATGGAGACAAGAAGACAAGGAGTTCAGGGAGTTCAAGACAATAGTACTAAAGGTAGAAAAGCAGCAGTTCGCTTGCTTATTATCAACCTCCAAGGTATTGTCCTGAACTCCCTGAACTCCCTGTCTCCTTGTCTCCTTTTAAAAACCTCCCAAATAAATATGCGCAAGATTTCATTTTTCTTCCTCTTTCTCCTGATAACGCTGTCAGCCACGGCCCAGACCGACGACAACCTGCCCCGCCGCCTCACCATCAGCGGACAGGTGATGGACGCCGAGTTCCGCGAACCCATGGCCCAGGCGACCATCCAGTTATTCACCGTCACTGACTCGGTCTTCGTCGGCGGTACCGTCAGCGATAACCGTGGTAACTTCTCTGTGGAGGCACCGAACAATGGCACCTTCCGCCTGAAGATCTCCTCCGTCGGTTTCCAGCCCATCCAGCGCGACGTGACCCTGCGCCGCGGCCAGAATCAGGAGCTCGGCACGCTCTTGATGTCGCCCGAGAGCATTATGCTCAAAGAGGCCGTCGTCACAGGCCGTGCAGCCCAGGTAATCGTCAAGAAGGATACCCTCGTTTTCAATCCCGACGCCTACCGCACGCCTGAGGGCTCCGCTATCGAGGAATTGATCAAGCGAATGCCTGGTGCCGAGGTCGACGAGGACGGTAACATCACCGTCAACGGCAAGGAGGTGAAGAAAATCCTCATCGACGGCAAGGAATTTATGCTCGGCGACACGGAAACAGCGCTGAAGAACCTGCCGATCTCCATTATCCAGAACGTAAAATTCTACGACCAGCAGAGCGATCAGGCCCGCATCACCGGTATTGAGGACGGCAACAAGGAAACAGTGCTCGACTTCACCATCAAGAAGGGCATGAACCACGGCTATATGACTAACCTCGACCTGGCCGGCGGTACCCAGCACCGCTACGCCTCGCGCGGCATGGCATCAAGCTTCACCGACATCACCCGAATCATGGTGACCGGCAACTTCAACAACAAGGAGGAGAACGCCGGTTGGTGGAACCGTCGCGGACTGAACAGCCGCAAGATGCTCGGCGCCAACCTCAACTACGACGACGGCGAGAAACTCAAGATAGACGGCAGCATCCGCTGGAACCACCGCGGCAGCGACAACATAAACGAGAACAGCAGCGAGAACTTCTACAGCGAATCGAACCGCACCTTCTCGAACTCCAACTCCAAGAGCCTCTCCCGCAACAACGGCTGGAACGGCAACATCCGCTTTGAGTGGAAACCCGACACACTCTCGAACATCCTCATCCGCGCGAACGGCAGCACCAGCACAAACGACGGTACCTCAACCAGTCTTTCGGCCACCTTCAACGCCGATCCCTATACATACGTCAGCGATCCCCTCTCCGAAGATGCCATCGCCACCATGCGCGCCAGAAACCTCGCCGTCAACCGCAACCGTCAGGCGAGCCTCACCTACGGAGAGAACAAAAACTTCTGGGGAATGCTCCAGCTCTACCGCCGCCTGAACCCCCGCGGCCGAAATGTCACGCTACGTTTCGAGGGCAGCCTTGGCGACAGTAAGAACAACAATGCCTCGAACAACGAGGTACACCTCTACCGCGTGCAGAACATCGCCGGCGAAGACTCCACCTACTTCACCGCCCGCTACAACCTCACCCCGAGCGACAACAGCGGCTACGTGATCAACGCCCAGTACAGCGAGCCCCTCTGGAAGGGCGCCCACCTGCAGACCAGCTACGAACTGCGCTACAGCCAGAACAAGAGCGACCGCCAGACCTACGACTTCAGCCACCTTCAGCAGAATCCCTTCGAGGGCATCCATCCCATCTACCGCGAATGGGATCCCTGGCT
>JAEEGF011056301.1_pt1 | contig 11433 bp, 3 predicted proteins | sample 9134171 | NCBI WGS metagenome assembly JAEEGF01 (sample SAMN16246542, study PRJNA631951) | gut metagenome | biome: gut microbiome; feature: rumen; material: AP-attached | host: Bos | place: Iran: Karaj | collected 2018-10
GGTCTTTCCTTTGCGCCTTTGCCCTCCCCCCCTAAACGGGGAGGGCTGGGGTGGGTCTGGGGAGGGCCGGGGTGGGTCTTGTGGTCTTTCCTTTCTCCCTTCGCAGTTCTCAGTTCTTTGCAAGCAAAGCGACCAAGGTCGAGCGCTCAGTTTTCAGTTCTCAGTTCTCAGTTAACATCCCCCTCGGGGGCTTGGGGGGCTTCTCACTTTTCACTTATCACTTAAAACATCCCCCTCGGGGTCTTGGGGGGCTTACTTCATCCGGTCGTTGACGGGTTCGCCAATGCATCCGCTCGGCATCTGAATGTGGAGGAGCGAGCAGATGGTCGGTGCGATGTCGGTGATGTGAACCTCAGCGGCGGAGCTGCCATGTGCCACATGCCAGCCCATCAGCACAAATGGAATGTGGCAGTCGTAGGGATTCCAGTTGCCATGAGTGGTGCCGGCATCGATTTCCTTACCGGTGCCGTAGTAGCCGGGCTTCAGAATAATCTGAATGTCACCGCTGCGGTCGTGCTTATAGCCATTGATGGCCTTCTCGCGAATGATTGCGGGCACCGGTGCCGTGGCGGCCTGCTCCAGCGGGAAGCAGTATTGTACAGCGGGGTGCTGCTTGAAGAAATCGACAATGGCTTGCACGACGTCGCCCTCAGAGAGACGGTTGGCGCGGATGGCGTCACGGTTCAGCACCACCTTGTTGTCCATGATGAACTTCGAAAGCCTCCCCGACGCATCGTCAGCGTTCAGGCCGAACTTCTGCGCCAGCGTCGCGTTCAGTTCCTTGTTCACCCCGCCTGAATAGAAACCGTCGGAAGGCACACGATGTTCCTGATTCTGCAAGATGCCGTTGGCGGCACCGTGGTCCGCACTCAGAAACACCAGATACTCTCCTTTGCCTATCGTCTGGTCCAGGTAATTGAAGAAGTCGGCCAGCTGTTTGTCAAGCCCTATGAACTGTGCGTGCATCTTCTCATGGTGTGTGCCGTATTTGTGGCCCGTGATGTCGGTGCACGAGAAGCTCAGCGTCAGCATGTCCGTCATCTTGTCGCGCTGCCCAAGGCGTTCGTTCTTGATGGCAGCCTTCGCCATTCTCATCGTAATCTCGTTGCCGTAGGGCTCATACTGTATGAGGTCGATGACCTTCGTGTTCTTGTCTCTCTTCGCCAGCTGTTTGATTTCTCTGCCTATCTGTTCGTTGTAGGCCGTCACCCACTTCGGCAACTCCTGCATGTAGTACGTGCTCGAGATGAAGCAGAGCGCTTCTTTGTCAAACCAGTACGCAGCATCGGCCTGATGGCCTGCCGGCAGAATCGACGCACGGTCCTTGAAACTCACGCCAATCACCTTCGACTGCCAGTTCGTCGCCGTCTTCAGCTCGTCGCCGATGGTTGTGGCAAGCAGATTGCGCGGCGACATCATGCCAGCCTTCGTGTCACTGCCTACCGTCTGCACGCGATTGTCGTCGGTGCAGTATGTCATCTTCCCGTCCAGCAGGAAGTTGTTACCCGCAATGCCGTGAATGCTCGGCACACTCCCAGTGAAGATGCTCGTGTGTCCGATGGCCGTTATCGAGGGAATGTAGTTGATTTGGCAGTCCTCATACGTAAAACCCTCATTGAGCAGCCTGCGGAAGCCGCCATTCGTGTACTCGTCGTAGAAGCGATAAAGATAGTCCCAACGCATCTGGTCCACCACAATGCCGACAACGAGTTTCGGACGGTCCTGTGCCATGCCGCTTGCGGCAAGAATCAGGAAGAGGAAAGAGAGAATAGATTTCTTCATGAGTTTTATGGATTTAAATGTTTCTTACCATTAGTGATGACGATTCCCTTATAGCCAGTGTCCACGCGCTGACCCTTTAAGTTGTAGGTGGGTTGTTGCTGTGACACGATAATAGAATTGACGGCGGTGGGAGTGAGGCTGCCGTAGATGGGCTGGCCGTTTTCGTAGGTTACGTTCCAGTTCTTTCCCATGGCTACCAATGCTTGCTGCTCTGTGCAAACGTTTTGTTCCCAGCCGGCATTGATTTTTACGGCGAAAGTTCCTGGCGAATTACCGTTTCTGTTGCCGAGGCTTTCTACTAGTTCATCCATCTTTGTATTTTTAATCTTGTTCATGTAACAAGTCAGTTGGCGGAGGTTTGTGGTATTTGGAATGGACAGTTTTGTCAGTGCACAGGCATGGCAGTCGAGTGTCTGAAGTGATGTCAGTCCCGACATCCATATTTCTGTCAACAACGGATTTTCATAACAATTGAGGACTTTGAGCCATTCGTTGCCGATACAGTTGAGCAGTTGGATTTCGGGCAGATTGTTGACATTGAGTATTTGGAAGGAGTTGTATTCGCAGTTTATTTCGCTAAGCTTCGTGCAACCGCTCACGTCAAGCAGAGTCAGCTGATTGTTGTTACAAAAAACATAATCGAGTGAGGTCTTGTTACTGCAGTCCAAGGATGTCAGATTATTGTTGTTGCAATCCAGCCATTCGAGCTTCGGTTGGTTATCTAAGTTCAGCACGTTCAGCTGATTATTATTACAGTAGAGGAACCTGAGTTCCGTTTGTTTGGACAATGGCAAGCTTGAAAGTTGGTTGTGAGCCACGTTCAAATCCGTCAGAGCGGGGTTGTTGGTCAGGTCGAGCGATGTCAGTTTGTTGTAATCACATCTCAGTCCTGAGAGTTTTTTGTTCGCGCTCAAGTCCAGCGACCGCAGTTGGTTTTCGTAACAACTCAGCCAGAGCAACCCTGTACATTTGCTAACGTTTAGCGTGCTGATTTTGTTTTGTGTGCAGGTCAATCGTTGCAGGTTTGGGTTGTCGCCGATAACGAGCGATGTCATGCCGTTACACTCGCAGCTCAGTTCTTTCAGTGCTGTGTTAGCAGACAAATTGAGCGTCGTCAGTCCATAGTTCAACGAGCAATCCAGTTTCTCCAGTGCTGTGAAATAGGTGATGCCCACAAGCGACATGATGCCCTTGCCCTTCAGGTCGAGCGTCTTGCACTGGCTGATGTCTTCGTCGGTGATGTAATGTTTGGGAAACTTATTTACCAGTTGTTCGCGGAACTTGCTGTCTGGGAAGTAGTCTTCCGTAATGAGAGCCTTGTAGCGGTTACCAATGAGGATTTCTCGACTGTAAATAACACCAGTCTCATCCATGATGTTTTTATTTTTTATGTATGCCCCCCAAGGCTCGAGGATTTTCGTCGCGGGCGTTCCGTAGAGTGTAATGGGGCAATTCTGCACGCTTGGCTCTTTGTAGTCGTAAGACGGCTTTAACGTCACCGTACTTTGTGGCATCACCGTCGTTCCATCCCGAGTATAAGTCTTGTTGAGGGTAACATTGAGATCCACCAGACAGCCCTCCTTGCCATAGAGGGTAACGTCGGGTCCCATGAAGTTGACGGTTGCCAAGTCGCTGGTGTTTTTACCCTCGATGGCAGTGCTGCTGTTGGCATTCACCTCGAGCGTGCCCGAGCCGATGATGTCGACCACAGACGTGCCGGTGATGTATATGCCGTCCTCCGAACCGCCTGTGATGGTGGTGGAGCCTTCAAGCACTTCAATGGTTGTGTTCTTCTGAAGACGCACAGGAGCGGCCTTCTCCGAGGAGAGCACGTTGTTGTACAGCAGTCTGACGGTTAGGCCTTCACACGATTCATTGTAGATGGCGCGTTCGTCATTGCCGGTGCGTACGATCTTCACGTTCACCAACGTCACTGTTTTGGTTTCGTGGTTGTACCATACGTAAGACTGCTTTCCATCCTCGTTCTTCTGGATGGTGCTGCCAGTGACGTTGTTCCAGTTCTCGCTGGTCACCGGCACACTGCCAATCTTTAAGCCATAGTATTGCGCTGCGAAGAGCGAACTTGCCAACGAGAGCAGTGCCGGCAGGAGGAACAGCCGGAGTGAATGGATTGAAGGTAAATGTTTCATGTCAATGTTTCTTATTTTATGAGTACCGCTGCAAAGATACGCATTTTTTTTTGTAATACATATATATTATATAGGTAGAAAATGGAATAACAGTGTTTTTAAAAGATGACAGGTCATCGGCTTGCAAGTGAAAATGCAAAACCGATGACCTGTCACTTTTTCTTTTCAGAAGTGGATTTTATTGCCGTATTTTCTTTCCGTTGCGGATGACAATGCCCTTATAGGCGCTGTCTACACGCTGGCCTTGCAGGTTGTAGATGGGTTGTGTTTGCTGCTGTGGCACGGCAATATGCTCGACAGCGGTGGGCGTGGAGGGCGCGAAGGGCATGTAGAAGTTCTTCCACTGCGGTGCCGTGCTGTAAGCCTTATACATGCCGTCGGGGTAGTAGAGGCACACGTCGGATTGGTTCACGCCTTCCCACACGTTGTCGCCCAACTCGGGCAGTGTGGTCATCTTCGAGGTGATGAACTTCAGGTTTGGCATCCCCTTCATAGCCTGCGTACCGATGCGGCGGACGGTCTTCGGAATGAAGACGCGTGAGTTCCCTTGGCCGGCCAGGCACGAGTCGGCCAGTTCAACAACAGTGTACTTCCGGCCCCATTCGTCGCTGACGGTTTCAGAAATATTGTCATCGTTGTTGTTGCTAAAGTGTGTCCATACTTTCTTTGCTTCGCCGGGGACGTCTCCATCGCCAAGGCTTATGATGGTGAATCCGTATTTGTAATTAATTGTAATGTCGTTTGAGCCGGGCTTGATTGTCTTGAAATGTTGCCATCCCGACACGTTGCGGAACGCGGAGGACTGCCCTACAGGCACATAAATACTAGCATCTTGCGGCACGTTGGTAAAGTAGCCGGAGCCGCTGAACTGCACCACGTCGGGCGTCGTGTTCATGTATAATAAACTGAGTGTGGTGCAGCCATTGATGAAGGTCTGGTCCACGCTTTTTCTTTCCTTCAACGAACTGGGAACATACAATTGTTCTAGATTCGTGTTGTTGGCAAAGGCTTGGTAGCCGATGTCGGTGATGCCGTAGGGTAGTTGCATTTCACGCACCTTGGAGCCACTGAAGCAGTTGTTGGGAATGGTGGTGATGTTTGGCGATAGATTGATGATCGTCATTTTTGAGCAGCCTTTGAACTGGCAGCCGTCCTCCTCAGCCCCGTCGTATTCCGTGCGGGTGGTGCCGGGGAAAGATGTCACCGTGTTGGGGACATAGATGACGGAGATGTTCTTGTTTCCCTCAAAGGCATGCATGTCGATTTCGTTGATGGTGTAGGTGATGCCATCGTAGGTGTAGGTTGAGGGAATGTTAATCACTCCCGAGAGCTGTGCCGTGTAGTCTTGGTCGAAACGGCCATATACCACCTTCGCCGTCTTCGCCTGCTTGTTCAACAACAGGGGAATACCCTCATCGGTCAGAATGTCGTAGGCACCATAACTGATGTCTGTATCTTGGCCGCTATTGTATGTGTCGAAGGCTCTTTTCATCGCCACATGGCCAGTGGTGGTGGACAGCTGATGGTCGCCGGCGGGAACATAAAAGTTGTCGGGATAAAAATAATTGCCGAACTGTATCCGGTCCTCCACCGACGAGAAATATGGCGGGTTGGCGTAGCAAACGGTTTCCAAGCATCCATGTTTGTCGCCACAACATAACACGGCCCGCGGGCTTACTTCTGCCGTGGAGGGTGTCTTCACATATCTCAGATTCTTACATTGAACGAAAGCGGCATCACTGATTTCTTCCACACCGTATGGAATTTCCACAGTCGTTAGATAATCCACATTATAAAAAGCACTATTATTAATAGTCTTTAGCGATGTTGGGAAAGTGGGGGTCTTGTCAAGGCCGCAAGGACAGAAGCATAGTTGTTTCTTGCTGTTTATATCATAGTAAAGAATATTGTCAAAGGCACTGTAATATGGATTGCCCTCAGCTACTGTTATCGTCTTCAGATTGGGCAACGAGTGAAAACCTCCGTAGGTACAAAAATTATATGGGTATGCGCCACCACCTACAGTGCCGTAAACATATTCATACCACTTTCCAATCAACTGGACCAGAGAAGCCGGGAAATGAACGGCTGTCAGGGCATCGCAGCCGTAAAATGATTGCCCTTCAATCTTGATCACTCCCTCAGCCAGTGTCAGGTCGTTCAGAGACTCGCATTGCCAGAACGCAGAGTCGCCGATTATCTTAGTCTTCACCCACACCGAGGTCAAGTCCTCACAATCCATGAATGCCCTGTTGCCGATACGCGCGTTGGCATCTTCGATATGAACCTCCTGAAGACTGGTGCATTGACGAAAGGCTTCACGGCCAATCTCCTGAAGTTTGCTGCACTTGCTGTAGAACGAGGTAATAGAGGTCTCGAAGTAGGCACCATCCATCACTTTCGTCAGGTAGGTCTTGTGGCCCGTTACCTTGTAGTCGGGGAGCATCAGCTCAGCATTGCTGGTGCCCACGCCCACCTCGAAGGTGGTACCAGGCTCATGGTAGGTGCCCACAAGCATCATCTCGCCATCGGTGGTCTTCGTTGACGGCTTGGTGACGATGTAGCAGTTCTTGTGGCCGCTGGTGTTGCGGTAGTCGCAGGCGAGCTGTGGAATTTCTTCTTTCCAGATGTAGCCGAAGTAGTTGAAGTACTCATCGTTCCAGACGAACTTCTCCCTCATTTCGCTGCTGAAGGTGTAGAAATAGCTCTTGTTCTTCGGGATGCCCATCCACGCGCCGCTGTGCGTGTTGGGGATTGTGGTCATGGCAGCATAGACCTTCAGACCGTTTTGAGCGGCACCGTTCACGATGCCCTGCCAGATACCCGTGATGCTGCTTGGCAGACGAAGCGTCTTCAGGTTCGCGCAGTAGGCAAAGGCGTTGTTGAAAATGACGCGGCAGCCATAGCCCACCGTAACGTCGGTCAGGTTGTAGTTGTCCTTGAAAGCGCCAGCGTCGATGTTGGTGTAGTAGGCCTTGCCGTCCGTGTGTTCGATGACACCAGGAATGGTGATGACGCTCACCGTCGACGAGCTGTTGGCCAGGCCCGTGATGTAGGCGAAGGTCTCGCCGCCTGCCATGGCAAGTTCATACTTGAATTGGCCGGATGTGTAGGTTTGTCCGGCTGCGCGCGTTGCTGTTATCATGAGCAGCACCGCGACAATGAGTAATGAATGAATCTTTTTCATCTGTTGTCTTATTTATTTTGTGTATAAATGGGTTTGTCCTTATCTGGCTGCAAATATACATAAAAAACTGGAATTAAAGACTATTCCGACAAAGAAAGTTTAGTTTTTATGTCTTTGCGCAGGCAAATGATGTTGCATGCACCACCTCAGCTCCCCTTTACCGGAGATAGAAGGGGAGGGGCTGTGGGCGGTCGTCTTATCGCGTCAGTGAGAATTTCAGGCTGAGGCCGAAGTCCTGTGTGGTGGTGGGATAGCTGTTCGACGAGAGCAGGGGCGTGTTTGTCTGTCGGTCGAAATAGAAGCTCAGCGTGAGCAGCTTCGACAGGGTGTAGTCGGCCGAGAACGCCAGCTTGAAGGCATTGTTGCCGCTGTTGGCTGTGCTCGTCATCGAGGCGATGTCGCGAATGATGGAGGCCTGTTTGCGCAGGGAGACGTCCAGACGAAGGTTCAGGTCGTGGTTCACGCCGTTCTTGCGCTGCGACGTGTTGCTGTTGTTCCTGCCCTGGTCCTGGTCGTCGTCGTTGCCGCTGCCCTTCACCTTGCGGTGGTTCTTGCCGAGGCCAAAGAGCTTGAAGTCGTTGATCTTGTAGCCAAAGCCTACGACCCAGTCGCGCGAGAGGGCCTCGTTGAGCTGTACGCTGGTGGTAGACAGGGTGAGCACGCGCGTGGTGCGGTATTCCAGCTTCGTGGTGAGGTTGTTCAGGAACGTGACGTCGATGCCGAGCAGCGGACTGAACGACTCGTTGATGGAGGCCGTAGAGATGTTGTACATGCTCGAGGGCGTCGGGTTGCCGGTGGTGGCGTCGGTAACGAAGCCGAGTCCGTCCATGTATTCATGGTAGGTGGAGAACGAACTGTAGCTGCCAATGGCGAAGACGCTCTTGTAGGCGTGGTTCAGGTTCACACTCTTGAAATGCTCGCTGAACCAGGGCAGCTGCGACAGGCCGCTGTAGCGGATGGACCAGTTGGGCAACATACGGGCAAGGGCAGGGAAGAGGTCGAGCCGGCTGCCGCCACTCTTGGTGTAGGCCGACAGGAAGGCGGGAATGAGCACGTCGGAACTGTATTTGCTCACACTGCCGTTCTCGGGATTGAACTTCGCGCCGCCCATGCTGGTGCCGATGGGATAGACAGCGCCTTCATAGCGCGCCTCCACACGGTCGCGGAAACCGTCGAGCGAGCGGCAGAAGCGCTCGAACGATGCCGAGCGGTAGCCGTTGTTGGCGTTGCCCATGCCCTCGAAGGCAGAACCAATGGAGATGGTGGTCATCGTAAGCGAGCCGCTCGTCGTGGTGGGCATACCGGCAAACATGTACTGCACCTGATGAGCCTGCTGACGCGTGTGGGTGGCGTTCAGGTCGATCTTGAAGTTCTTGGCGGGCTCCAGCGTGACGCGCAGCTGCAGGTCGCGGGTGCTGTTGGTGATGGCGGGACTGGCCACACTTTCGTTCATCAACAGCCAGCCGGAACGGGCTGCCTTATCGATGTAGCTGTCGCCGATGGCACCGAAGGCGAAGTCGAGACCGGGGGCAAGGAGGTCGTCACCGCGCCGCTGGCCGAACATGTCGCCCACACTGGGCATGAAGCCGGGCAGCGACATGGAGTACTGGTTTCGGAAGCTGATGTTCACGTTGCGAACCATCATCAGTCCGCGAGCCACCACCTGCGCCGTCTTGTACCATGTCTTGTCGTCGAGCTTCTCCTTGGCAGTGACAGACACCTTGATGGTGGTGGCAGAGTCTACCTTGCTGGTGAGCTTGATCTTGTTCTGGTCCACGGTCTTGTATTTCACGCGGAAGGGCTTTCCGTCGGCTGTTCTGCCGGTAACGATGAGTCGCTTGCTGTTCTTTCCGTGGCTGATGGTGATGGTGGTGTCGGGCATCAGGGTGACTTCTTTCTCAAAGGCCTTGGGCGCCTTGTTGGTAGCGGCCCGCTGGTTGGCCTTTTCTCCCTTGTCACCTTTTCCTCCCTTTTCATCTTTATCGCCCTTGCTGCCTTTCTTGTTGGGCGATTTGCCGGCACTGGAGCGCTGCGTCTTGTTGAAGCGGTCGTTGGTGGCCTTCAGGAAGGGGATGTGGTTGTAGAGCTTCTCCAGGTTGAGCGAACTGTTGATGTTGAGGGTGCGGTTGGTGGCAATGCTGTTGCCAAGGTTGGTGCCGTCTTCGAGCTCCGAACCGCGCTGCCAGTTGTAGGTGGAGTTGTAGGAGGCGTCGGCATTGATCCAGTCGAACACGGGCAACAGGTTGAGGGGAAGCTGGTAGCTGGCGGTGAAGGTCTGACTGTAGTCGAGGGGTGTTCCCATGTGCAGGATGCTGGTGCGCACGCTGTCCTTCCAGGCCGTGTAACGGTCGGGGTAGAGCGACTTGTTGATGGGGGTGTAGGGCTCTTCTATCTGGGCATGGGTGCCGCTGTTGAAGTTCAGGTGGAGGTTCCGCGTCAGGTCCCAGCGGAGGGAGAAGTCGCGGTTGAAGATGAACTGCTCGTTGAAGATGAGGGGCAGCTGGGAGTCGTAGAGGCTCTCCATGTCGCGCTCCTGCAACTCGGAGTAGGTGCGGCGGATGTCGGCATTGAAGGTGAGGTTCTGGGGAAGGTAGTTCAGACCGAAGCGCTTCAGGATGTCAAACCACTTGCTCTTGTTCTTCGCCAGCAGCTTCTTGAACGGCTCGAAGGTTTTGTACACAGGGGTGTAGCTGTAGTTCATCGAACCGTTCCACTGGTGCTCGTCCTCGTAGACGGTGGTCTCGCCGCTGTTGTGGCGGTGGGAGTGGCTGTAGGTGAACGAGAAGTTGCCGGGGTCGTAGGGCATCGGGTGTCGCTTGGTGGTGATGCCCACGCGGACGTTGGAGAGGGAGAAGTTGGTGGTGGTCGACTTGGTCACGGCAATGCTCTCGATGGAGTCGCGCTCGTGCTTGTCGGCGGTGGCGTCGAGGGCATCGGAGAGCTCCATGTCGGTGTCCATGGGGTTGTATTTCGGACTCGACTGCTCCTTCGTGACGGAGTAGTAGAGGGGGGCAGACACCTTGGCCTTGTCGGGGAAGAACTTGCCCAGCTCGATGTTCGCCGTGGCACTGTAGGTGCTGAAGTTGTCGGTGGAGCGCTGACTGACGCCTTCTTCCAGTCCGCCGAAGCCTTCGGAGGTGTAGCGACCGGTGACGTTCAGGCTGCCCACGTCGGAGAGCTGCATGTTGAGGTTGGCCTGGGCTGCCCAGCCGCCTTCGTTGTTGTATTCCTTCAGGCGAAGCTCGTTGACCCACACCTCGCCGCTCTTCATCTCGCCTGCAAGGTTGCGGATGCCGATGATCATGGTCTTCACTTCGCCCAGAGAGGGGTTGCCCATGATGCTGATCTTGTTGTTGGGCTTGTCGTCACGATAGGTGCTGAAGGGCTGGTTGAAAGATGCACGGCCCTCGGAGCGGGCAATGTTGCGCTCCTTCTTCAGCTGAGTGAACACCGACAGCGGCACGTCGAGCATGTTCTCCTCGGGCCACACCATCTGGCAGTCGGCTATCGAGTAGCGGTTGTACTGGTTGCCTTCGGGGGTGAGTCGCAGGGGTATCTCATACTCGTAGTAGTTGCTCTTGTAGTCGGAACCCAGTCGCACAAACACCGCCAGCTGGTTGTCCTGAAGGTTGGTGACGTTCTGCTGCAGCGCGTTGGCATGAACGAACATCTGGATGCGCTTGTACTGGCGAAGGTCGAGGTTGGTGTTCTTGTACACGGCCTTGGCCTCGTTGGTGCTGAGGTTGGTCACCACCATGTCGAGGGCCTGCTCGTTGCTCTCCACCAGCTGGGGCTGGGTGGGGTCTTGCTCGCGACGGATGCCGGGGGGGAGGACGTAGTTGACGGGCTGCTTGTCGTTGTTCTCTTCAATGTTGACGGCACTCACGGCGATTTTGCCGCTCTGGTTGCCGCCCGACAGGTTCTGCTCGTAGACGCGCCATTCGCCGCGAACCAGGTCGAAACTGCCGAAGCGCAGTACGATGGGATGCTCGAAACCGGTGAGGAAAAGGCGCATGAAACGGATGCTGGTGAAGTCGGTGATGCTCCCCACCTTGCGCTCGAAATCGTCAAGAGGTATGCGGAACTGATACCAGGTTGCCTCTTCCTCATTGTTGTTGCGGAGCTTGCGACGGGTCTGCCGCTTGTCCACGATGAAGTTGTTTCCCACCACCAGGTCTTCAGGCCGGATGCTGACGTGATACTGGAAATACTTCTCGTATTCGTTGAGCGTGAAGTCCTGGTTGATGTCTTCCACGTCGGGCGTAGACTTGTATGCGGTGCTATAGCTTTCGGGCGAGTTCTGGTTGTCGGGCG
>JAEEGF012408945.1_pt1 | contig 11433 bp, 8 predicted proteins | sample 9134171 | NCBI WGS metagenome assembly JAEEGF01 (sample SAMN16246542, study PRJNA631951) | gut metagenome | biome: gut microbiome; feature: rumen; material: AP-attached | host: Bos | place: Iran: Karaj | collected 2018-10
AATGCGATGGGAAGCAAAAACGTTTTGTGGTTGATAAAAAGAGAGCGGCTAAAAAACCGCTCTTTGTACCCCCTGGGGGAATCGAACCCTCATTTAAAGTTTAGGAAACTTCCGTTCTATCCGTTGAACTAAGGGGGCATGGCGCGTCGTTGCCGACGCGATTAGAGTTTGCGTTTGATTTCAATCACCTCGTAGGCTTCGACAATGTCTCCCACCTTGATGTCGTTGAAATTCTCAATGTTCAGACCGCAGTCCTGACCGCTGACCACTTCCTTCACGTCGTCTTTGAAACGTTTGAGCGAGGCCAGTTTTCCGGTGTAGACCACGATACCGTCGCGGATGATACGCACATTGCTCTGGCGGTTGATTTTGCCGTCGAGACAGATGCAACCTGCAATGGTGCCCACTTTCGATATCTTGAAGGTCTCCTTGATTTCGAGGTTGGCGGTGATCTTCTCCTGCTTTTCGGGCGAGAGCATGCCTTCGATAGCGTCCTTCAACTCGTTGATGGCGTCGTAGATGATGGAGTAGATGCGGATGTCGATATGTTCGGTCTCGGCCATCTTGCGGGCACCCACCGACGGGCGCACTTGGAAGCCGATGATGATGGCATCCGACGATTCGGCCAAAAGCACGTCGTTCTCGGTGATCTGACCCACGGCTTTGTGGATGACGTTGACTTGGACCTCGTCGGTGGAGAGTTTCAGCAGCGAATCGGAGAGTGCTTCCACCGAGCCGTCCACATCGCCCTTCACGATGATGTTCAGTTCCTTGAAATTGCCCAGCGCTATACGGCGGCCGATTTCGGCCAGCGTCATGTGGGTCTGGGTGCGCAGTCCCAGTTCGCGTTGCAGCTGGGTGCGGCGGTTGGCGATGTCCTTGGCCTCTTTCTCGTTTTCGGTGACGTTGAAGGTGTCACCAGCCTGGCAGGCGCCTGTCAGGCCGAGCAGCAGCACAGGCTGCGAGGGACCAGCCGACATCACCTCTTGGTTACGTTCGTTGTACATGGCGCGCACACGGCCACTGATGGCGCCAGCCACCACGGGGTCGCCCTTGCGGATGGTGCCGTCTTCGACAAGGATTTTGGCCACATAGCCGCGGCCTTTGTCCAGCGAGCTCTCGATGACGGTACCCTTGGCACGCTTGTTGGGGTTGCCTTTCAGCTCCATGATGTCGGCCTGCAGGATGACTTTCTCTAGCAGTTCGTCGACATTGATACCTTTCTTGGCGGAGATGTCCTGACTCTGGTATTTGCCGCCCCATTCTTCGACCAGCAGGTTCATGTTGGCCAATTCGGTCTTGATGCGGTCGGGGTCGGCACCGGGTTTGTCAATCTTGTTGATGGCGAATACGATAGGGACGCCGGCAGCCTGAGCGTGGTTGATGGCCTCAACGGTCTGGGGCATGATCTTGTCGTCGGCAGCGATGACGATGATGGCAATATCGGTCATCTTGGCACCGCGGGCACGCATGGCGGTGAAAGCCTCGTGGCCAGGGGTGTCGAGGAAGGTTATCTTGCGTCCTTCGGCGGTGGTCACCTCATAGGCACCGATGTGCTGGGTGATGCCGCCCGCCTCACCTGCGATGACATTGGTTTTGCGGATATAGTCAAGCAGCGATGTCTTACCGTGGTCCACATGGCCCATGACGGTGACGATGGGGTTGCGGGTGACGAGGTCTTCAGGTTTGTCCTCTTCTTCAATTTTTTGGAGGGTGTCGACAACATCGGCGCTGGCAAAATTGATGTCGAAACCGAATTCGTCGGCAATCAGACGGATGGTTTCGGCGTCCAGACGCTGGTTGATGCTGACAAAGATGCCGACGGCCATACAGGTCGAGATAATCTGCGTGACGGGCACGTTCATCATCGTCGCCAATTCGTTGGCGGTGACAAATTCGGTGACTTGGAGCGTCTTCTGATTCTCCATTTCGCGCATCTGCTCCTCCTCAATCTGTTGGTGGACCTTCTGACGTTTCTCGCGGTTGTGCTTGGAGGTCTTCGATTTGCCCATGGGGCTCAAACGGGCCAGGGTCTCCTTGATTTGCTTTTCGATTTCGGCGTCGTCAACTTCCGGTTTCTTCTTTTCTGCGGCCTTGGCCTTGCGCTCTTTCTTCTCGCTCTTCTTGTCCTTGGCCGGCTTGTTGTTCTTGTTGTCGCCCGACTGTTTTTCGTTGGCGATGCTCTTTTCGTCCACCTTCACGCCGTCTTTCTTGATGCGTTTGCGTTTCTTGCGCTTTTCATCCTCGCGGCCTTTGGGTTTGGATTCGAACTGGGTGAGGTCGATTTTGGTGACCACCTTCGGACCTTCCAGTTTCTGGTATTGGGTTTCGATGAATTCGATCTCTTTCTCGGGGGCCTTCTCCGGTGCAGGTGCCGGCGTCGGTTCCGGTTCGGGAGTCACGGGAGCTGCCACTTCCGGAGCTGCCGCTTCCACTTTGGGTTTTTCGGTCGGTTCCGGTTTGGCTGCTTTGGCGCTCTCTTTCTTTTTCTTGGCCTGGCGTTCCTCTTTCTCGGCCTTGGTCTGCTTGGCAGGGCGCACCTTGGTGTTGATGGAGGAGAGGTCGATCTTGTCGACAATGCGCACTTCGGCATCGAAGGCGTTTTTGCCCTCTTTGACGCCAGCCACGGAGGTGCGGATCACCTTGGTCTCGAATTTGGGCTGCGGTTCCACCTCGGGCTCCGTTTCCGGTTCGGGCACCGGGGTTTCGGCGCTGGCTTCGGGCTTCTGATCCGGTTCGTCGGCATCCTCTGCTTCCGGTTTGGCGGTCGTTTTGGCTTTAGGAGTGTTGAAGTTCTTGATGATGACTTCGTCGCCAAATTCGCGGTTTTCGCTGGTAGCGTTGTTAGTGGCTTCGATGACCATGCTGCTGTTGGTGCTGATCTCGATGCGGTCGGCGTTTTCTTTCACCACGCGCTCCGACTGGAAAGCGGTGGCTAACAAAGCATACTGCTCAGGGGTGATGCGGGCATTGGGATTAGCGTCCACTTGGTGGCCTTTCTTTGCGAGGTATTCCACCAGGTTGGGGATGCCGACGTTGAACTCCTTGGCGGCTTTGTTGAGTCTGATGTTTTTCGGTTCTTCTGACATGTACACTCCTTCTTTTATTGTCAATGAAAAATGAAACTAGCGGTCTGTTTGACCCAGATGGTCAGTGGGGTTACATTCTTCAATCTTCAAATTCTGCTTTCAGCACTTCGATGACGTGGTCGATGGTTTCCTCTTCCAGGTCGGTGCGGTTGATGAGTTCCTCTTTGGGCAGGGACAGCACGCTCTTGGCGGTGTCGCAGCCGATCTTGATGAGCTCGTCGATGATCCACTGGTCGATTTCGTCGGCGAATTCCTTCAGGTCGACGTCGTCGAGGTCCTCGTCGGTGTTGCGGTACACCTCGATTTCATAGCCGCACAGGCGGCTGGCCAGTTTGATATTGTGTCCGCCTTTGCCGATGGCCAGCGACACTTGGTCGGGATCCATGAACACTTCGGCGCACTTGGTTTCCTCGTTGAGGGTGATCTTGGTGATTTCGGCGGGGCTGAGCGAGCGGCGAATCATCAGTTCGGGGCGCGAGGAATAGTTGATGACATCGATGTTTTCGTTCTTCAGTTCGCGGACAATGCCGTGGATGCGGTTGCCCTTCATGCCGACGCAGGAGCCGACGGGGTCGATGCGGTCGTCATAGGATTCGACAGCCACTTTGGCGCGTTCGCCGGGCACGCGGACGATGTTGCGGATGGTGATGAGTCCGTCGTAGATTTCGGGCACTTCGGCTTCCAACAGACGTTCGAGGAAGATGGGCGAGGTGCGTGACAGGATGATGACGGGGTTGTTGTTCTTCAGTTCCACTTTCAGCACGATGGCACGTACCGTGTCGCCTTTGCGGAAGTGGTCGGCGGGAATCTGCTCGCTTTTGGGCAGCACCAGTTCGATCTTCTCTTCGTCGAGGACCAGGACTTCCTTGTTCCAGGGCTGGTAGACTTCGCCAATGATGATTTCGCCTACTTTGTCCTTGTATTTCTGGAAGATAAGCGATTTTTCATAGTCTTGGATCTTGCTTACGAGATTCTGGTGGATGGCGAGGATTTCGCGACGGCCGAATTCGCTGAGCAGGATGGGCTCGGAGAGGTCTTCGCCCACTTCGAAGTCCGACTCGATTTTGATGGCTTCGGAGTATTCGATTTCCCGTTTGTCGTCGGTCAGCTGACCGTCTTCCACGATGTGGCGGTTGCGGTAAATCTCCAAGTCGCCTTTGTCGATGTTGATGATGATGTCGAAGTTGTCCTCGGTGCCGTAGCGCTTGGCGAGGGCGGCGCGGAACACTTCCTCCAGGATGTGCATCAACGTTTCACGGTCGATATTCTTGAAATCTTTAAATTCCGAAAAGGAATCAATGAGGTCTGTCGTCTTCATGAGTCTAACGAATCTTGAATATTAGAATTTAATGATGATTTTTGCGGTTTTGATGTCGGTGTAGTTGAAGTGGAGCGGCTCGGCGTTCTTGTGCTTCTTGCCCAGCAGACGCAGGGTGATCTGGTTGTCGTCGGCATCCTCCAGTCGGCCCTCTTCGTGGGTGCCGTCGAAGGTGGTGACGCTGAGCTCCTGACCGATGTTCTTCTTGTATTGGCGTTTCAGTTTCAGCGGCGAGTCGAGTCCGGCCGATGCCACGTTGAGTTCGAAATCCTCCACGTCGCGGTCCAGGCTGTTCTCTATCTGACGGCTCAGCGCGATGCAGTCGTCAATGACGATGCCGTTGTCGCCGTCGATGGCCACATTGATGCGGTTGTCGCTCGTTATCTTCAAGTCGACCAGAAATTTGTCAGTCCCTTGCAGCGCGGCGTCAATAACACTCAGAACATGTAGTTTGTCAATCATTGGCTTGTTTATTGTTGTCGTTGTTGTTTCTTCTGTTGTCCGGCCGTAGACGCCGCCCTTTGTGGTGGGGGTGCGTTGGGCCGTTTGTCACTTGGGTGGAATAAAAGAGGGGACTCACGTCCCCTTCTCACGAATTCCGTTGCAAAGATACAAAGAATATTTTGATTATAAGGCACTTTTTGTGGACTATATTTAATGTGTAATATGTAAGTACCTAATTTGTAGTGCGATGTAAAAATGAAAAAACATCCCTTTTGGAGCCTGAAAATCTGTTTTTTTGGTTATTTGACCTACTCTTTTTCTACATTTTTTTCGATAAACATAATAATTTTTTTTATTGTCCGTTTCAAAAACAGTTAAACTTATAAGGTAATGAAACAATATTTGGATTTGTTGCAGCATGTGCTTGACAACGGCATTCAGAAGAGCGACCGCACGGGTACGGGTACCCGAAGCGTTTTCGGCTATCAGATGCGTTTTCATCTGGACGACGGCTTCCCGTTGCTCACCACCAAGAAGCTGCACCTCCGCTCGATCATATACGAATTGCTCTGGTTCCTCAGGGGCGATACCAACATCCAATACCTTCACGACCATAAGGTGACCATCTGGGACGAATGGGCCGATGCCAACGGCGACCTGGGTCCCATCTACGGCCGTCAGTGGCGCTCGTGGGGTTGCGCCGACGGCAGCCGCGTGGACCAGATCACGCAGCTGGTGGACCAGATCAAGAACAACCCCGACTCGCGTCGGCTGCTGGTGTCGGCATGGAATGTGGGCGAAATCGACCAGATGGCCCTGCCTCCCTGCCATATCCTCTTCCAGTTCTACGTGGCCGACGGACGTCTCTCCTGCCAACTCTACCAGCGCTCGGCCGACATCTTCCTCGGCGTGCCGTTCAACATCGCCTCCTACGCCCTCTTCACCATGATGGTGGCACAGGCAACGGGACTGAAATACGGCGATTTTGTGCACACCTTCGGCGACGCCCATATCTACAACAACCATATTGAGCAATGCCGCCTGCAGCTGACCCGCGACCCGCGACCGCTGCCTACCATGCGTCTCAATCCGCAGAAGACGAACATCTTCGACTTCGACTTCGACGATTTCACGCTCGAAAACTATAACCCACATCCACACATCAAAGGGGAGGTATCGGTCTGATTATGGAACAACGCAATCCCAACAACTTCTGCATCATTATGGCCGGCGGCTTCGGCAGCCGCTTCTGGCCGCTGTGTTCGGTGAACAAACCCAAGCAGTTCATCGACCTGATGGGCATTGGCGAATCGATGATTCAGGAGACCTTCCGCCGTTTTGAGAGCATCTGCCCGCGTGAGAATATCATCATTGTGACCACCAAAGCCCACGAGGCCCAGGTGCACCGCCAGATTCCGGACCTGCTCGACTATCAGGTGCTCTGTGAGCCCTTCCGCCGCAATACGGCACCCTGCATCGCCTACGCCGCATCCATCATCAACGGCATCAATCCGAATGCCAATATCGTGGTCACCCCTTCCGACCATGCGGTCTTCGGCATGGCCGAATTCAACCGCAATATGCAGGATGCCATTCGTACGGTCGACGGGCACGACTGGATAGTGACTCTCGGCGCCCGTCCGGTTAACCCGAACATCAAATACGGCTACATCCAGTTCCGCGAATCGGGACTGCAGGACGGCTCGTCGCGCATCCACAAGGTGATCACCTTCGTCGAGAAACCCCCATTCGACATGGCATGCCAGTTCATCGCGTCGGGCGAATTTCTTTGGAATACGGGTATCTTCGTCTGGCGCCTGCCGGTGCTGATGGAGGCGTTCCGCAAATTCCTGCCCCAGGTGGCCGAACGCTTCTTCGACCTGTCGGTCGACACCCCGGCCAAACAGCTGCGCGACATCTATACGCAGGCACCATCCATCTCGGTGGATTACGGCATCATCGAAAAAGCCGAGAATGTCTATGTGATGGAGGCCGAGTTCGGATGGTCGGATGTGGAGACCTGGGATTCGCTCTACATGGCGATGCCGAAGGAGAAAGACGGCAATGCTGTGGCGTCGGGACATGTGGTCACCTACGACACGCACAACTGCATCGTCCACCTGCACCCAGACAAGTATGCCGTCATCCAAGGGTTGGACGACTATATCGTGGCTGCCGGACAGGACACCCTCATGATCTGCCGCCGCGACCAGGAGGAACAGCTGATGAAATTCAATTCGGACATCGAACTGATGAAAAGCAAAAAAGAGAGCTGACCCACCAATCGGTCGTGCCCAAAAAGAGACGCTGCCCGACACAATAAAAAACAGGGCGTCGCGTTGTAGTGAATTATTGTTCGAAACAAAAAATAACATATTATAATGAAACGTTACGAAATTAAATACCTTCTGAAAGAGGACGTGAGTGCGCTGCTGGGCACCACGATATGTGTCAAAGGCTGGGTGCGCACCAAGCGAGGCAACAAGAATGTCGCTTTCTTGGCTGTGAACGATGGTTCCATCATCCACAACATCCAGGTGGTTGCCGACCCTGCAAAATTTGAGGAGCCGCTCAAGCGCATCACCACGGGCGCCTGCATCGGCGTGGAGGGTAAGCTGGTCGAAAGCCAGGGCAGCGGACAGGCCGTCGAGGTGCAGGCCGAAAACATCGTCGTCTACGGTGAAGCTGACCCCAACAGCTATCCGTTGCAGAAGAAAGGCCACTCCATGGAGTTCCTTCGCGAGATAGGCCATCTGCGTCTGCGCACCAACACCTTCGGTGCTGTCATGCGTCTGCGCCACAACATGGCCATGGCCATCCACACCTTCTTCCACGAACGTGGGTTCTTCTATTTCCACACGCCGCTCATCACCGCCAGCGACTGCGAAGGTGCCGGCGAGATGTTCCACGTGTCGACCCTCGACCCCGAGAACCCGCCTCGCAAAGAGGACGGCACCATCGACTGGGAGCAGGACTTCTTCGGAAAGTTCACCGCCCTCACCGTCAGCGGCCAGCTGGAAGGCGAACTGGGTGCCACCTCGTTGGGCAAGATCTACACCTTCGGACCGACTTTCCGCGCCGAGAATAGCAACACCCCGCGCCACTTGGCCGAGTTCTGGATGATTGAGCCCGAGATGGCTTTCTATCAGCTCGACGAGCTTACCGCCCTCGAGGAGGAATTCATCAAATACTGCGTCCGCTGGGCTCTTGACCATTGCATGGACGATCTGGAATTCCTCAACAAGATGATTGACAACGGCCTCATCGAACGACTGAAGAGCGTGGTGGACACCGACTTCGTCCGCCTGCCCTACACCGAGGGTATCAAGATTTTGGAAGAGGCTGTGGCAAAGGGCCACAAATTCGAATTCCCCGTCAGTTGGGGTGTCGACCTCGCTTCTGAACACGAGCGCTATCTGGTTGAAGAACACTTCAAGAAACCGGTCATCATGATTGACTACCCGAAGGAGATCAAGGCCTTCTACATGAAGCTCAACGACACTGTGGTAGAGGAGGGCAAACGTCAGGGTTTCTCGGGTCTCACCGTGCAAGGTACCGACGTGCTTTTCCCGCAGATTGGCGAGATCATCGGCGGTAGCGTCCGCGAAGAGAACTACGACAAGCTGATGGGCCGCATCACGGAACTCAACATCCCGATGAAGGATATGTGGTGGTACCTCGACACCCGCCGCTACGGTAGCTGCCCGCATGCCGGCTTCGGTTTGGGCTTCGAACGTCTGCTGCTCTTCGTCACCGGTATGGCCAACATCCGCGACGTCATCCCCTTCCCGAGAACACCCAAGACAGCGGAATTCTAAATCAATACATCAATATAAAAGGCCGTCGGGATTGTTCCTACGGCCTTTTTTTTTATCACCGTTACAGTCTATTAGAACAATCCTTCAAGGATATTGTCGTCAACGAGGTTGGGCATCGTAACCTTCAGCTCGGGACAGATGTCCATAGCGCGTTTTATGGCGAACATAGCTCCTTCGTTGCGGGCCCAGCTGCGGCGGCTGATGCCGTTGTTAACGTCCCAATGGAGCATCATACGCAGTCTGCGGTCGCAAGCTTCGCTGCCGTCAAGCACCATACCGAAGCCGCCGTTCATCACTTCGCCCCAGCCTACGCCACCGCCATTGTGGATGCTGACCCAAGTGGCGCCACGGAAACTGTCGCCGATGACGTTCTGGACGGCCATATCGGCACAACGGTTGCTACCGTCATAGATGTTTGAGGTTTCACGGAATGGACTGTCGGTGCCGCTTACGTCGTGGTGGTCGCGTCCAAGGACGATGGGAGCTGAGATTTCGCCCTTGCGGATAGCTTCGTTGAAGCGGGCAGCAATCTTGGTACGGCCTTCGCAGTCGGCATAGAGGATACGCGCTTGGCTACCAACAACGAGGTGGTTTTCTTTGGCACCCTTGATCCACTGGATGTTGTCGTGCATCTGTTGCTGAATCTCGGCAGGGGCTGTGGCAGCAATTTCTGCCAAAACGTCCATAGCAATATGGTCGCTCTTGTCGAGGTCTTCGGGCTTACCGCTAGTGCAGACCCAACGGAAGGGACCGAAGCCATAGTCGAAGCACATCGGACCCATAATATCCTGAACATATGACGGATAGCGGAAAGCACTGTGATCTGCGTTCCATATGTCGGCACCGGCACGGCTGCTTTCGAGCAAGAAGGCGTTGCCATAGTCGAAGAAGTACATACCCTTGGCGGTGAGCTTATTGACTGCGGCCACGTGACGACGAAGCGATTCCTGAACTTTCTCTTTGAAGAGTTCGGGCTTCTCGGCCATCATAACCTTAGAATCCTCGAAGCTGACACCAACAGGATAGTAGCCACCAGCCCACGGATTGTGAAGCGAGGTCTGGTCGCTACCGAGATCTACCTTAATGTTTTTGTCAGCACAGTATTCCCAGAGGTCAACGACATTGCCTTGATAGGCGAAGCTACGTGCCTTCTTGGCTGCAATGGCCTTGTTGACTTCGACAAAGAGTTCATCGAGGTCGGCGTGGACCTCATCGACCCAGCCCTGCTCGAAGCGTTTTTGAGTGGCGGCAGGATTAATTTCTGCGGTAATGGAGACCACACCAGCGATATCGCCAGCCTTGGGCTGTGCGCCACTCATACCACCAAGACCTGCAGTTATGAACAGCTTGCCAGCGGTGCCACCACCAAGTTTGCGAGCAGCATTTAGTACCGTAATGGTGGTACCGTGGACGATGCCCTGTGGTCCAATATACATATAACTACCAGCAGTCATCTGACCATACTGCGTAACGCCCAAGGCGTTGTAGCGTTCCCAGTCGTCGGGCTTGCTATAGTTGGGAATCACCATACCGTTGGTGACCACCACTCGCGGAGCGTCCTTGTGCGAGGGGAACAATCCCAGCGGATGTCCGGAGTACATGACCAGCGTCTGCTCGTCGGTCATCTCGCTCAAGTATTTCATAACCAAGCGGTATTGCGCCCAGTTCTGGAACACAGCGCCATTGCCACCGTAGGTGATAAGTTCGTGGGGATGCTGTGCTACGGCCTTGTCGAGATTGTTTTGAATCATCATCATGATGGCTGCCGCCTGACGGCTGTTGTGAGGATAGTCGTCGATGGGGCGAGCCTTCATCTCGTAGTCGGGCCGCAAGCGGTACATATATATGCGTCCGTAGCGGTGCAACTCGTCGGCAAACTCGGGCAACAGCGTGGCGTGCATCTCGGCGGGGAAATAGCGCAGCGCGTTGCGTAATGCCAAACGTTTCTCCTCCGGAGTAAGGATGTCCTTACGTTTGGGAGCGTGATTAATCGTGTTGTCGTAAGGCTTGGGTGCGGGCAGCACGTCAGGTATGCCGGCCCGTATGTCGGCCTGGAATTGTTCTAATGTCATATCGTGATAAGAAATTTGATAAGTGGTCGTGTGGTGGTTAGATTTTGCTCTCGACGATTTTGGTGATTTCTGCCTCTTCGACGTTGGCCTTGGCAATCAGTTCGTTGGCCTGAGCCACGAGTTTGTCGGCCGTCTCACGGTCTTTGAGCGAAGCGGCGTTGATTTTCACGTTCAGGCCGGCGCCCAGCACTGCGGCTCGCACTGCCAGAGCACCCACTCCGGCATCGCTCACGCTGTTGGGGTTGCCCGTCTCGGCCATAGCGCGGCAAATCTCGAATGCCTTAAACGACTCCTGCATGGTGCGCAGCGGCACTTGCGTGGCGTAGAGTGTGGCATCCTGGATGGCTGCCGAGCGAGCGGCCTTGTCGTCGTCGGTGGCCTTGGGCATGCCGAACGCCGCCATGATGCGGTTGAAGGCCTCGGTGTCCTCGTCGACCAGATGGAGCAAGTTAGCCATCAGTTCCTGACCCTTGTCGGCCCACACGCTGAACTCCTACCAGCGGTCGTCCCAGCCAGGCTTGTGGCTCGAGAGGTTGGCCACCATGGTGCCCAGTGCGGCACCCAGGGCGCCCATGTAGGCAGCAATCGTGCCACCGCCAGGAGCGGGCGACTCGCGCGAGGTTTCCTCGGCAAAGCCCTTGACAGTGAGGTCGACAAGTTTGGTGGCGCTGTTGTCCTCAATCATGTATTCA
>JAEEGF010876527.1_pt1 | contig 11432 bp, 9 predicted proteins | sample 9134171 | NCBI WGS metagenome assembly JAEEGF01 (sample SAMN16246542, study PRJNA631951) | gut metagenome | biome: gut microbiome; feature: rumen; material: AP-attached | host: Bos | place: Iran: Karaj | collected 2018-10
AGAACAGCCAGATCACTGCCGCACAGATCACGATCATCCGCACCAGCTCCTGACCCAGAGGCTTTACCTCATAACCCTTGGCCTTTGCGGCGATCCTGTTTCTGACTATGATCACAACATAGATGACCGCTACCGCGATCCCCACCGCCATACAGGTAACATTGAAGTTCTCTCCGTGGAAGAAATCGGGAATATAGCAATCCGCACCGCCACCGAATACATTTAAGAAGGTGGTGTTACGTACGCCAACCGCATATCCCTGAAGAACTACGTTTGCCAGTCCTCTGAACACATACATGCCGGCCAGCGTAGCGATAAACGGCGGAACCTTCACATAAGCGATCCAGAAGCCCTGCCATGCGCCCACCAGAAGGCCGCCCAGAAGCATAACAACAACCGCTACCCATACATTGATGTCCCTGTCCATCATGACTGCGCCGATACCGCCTACTACGCAGACTACGGAACCGACCGCCAGATCGATGTTACCTCCTGTCAGGATACACAAAAGCATACCTGTTGCAAGAATAAATACATATGCATTCTGTGATATAAGGTTACTTACATTCATTGGCAGAAGAATTGCTCCGGATGTCTGCCATGAAAAGAATCCCAAAACTATCAGAAGCACTATGATCATAGTGTTCTTTTTCAAAAATTCAAAAACTTTATCCTTATTCATGTTTCTCCTCCTTAACATCGGCAGATTTCAAGATACAAGCCATGATCTTTTCCTGAGTTGCATCCTTGGCATCCATTTCCCCTACCATCTTGCCTTCGTTCATTACATAAATTCGATCACACATTCCCAGTATTTCAGGAAGCTCTGATGAAATCATGATCACAGCTTTTCCCTCAGCTACCAGCTGATTGATAATACAGTAAATCTCGTACTTGGCGCCTACATCGATACCTCTTGTGGGCTCATCCAAAATCAGTATATCCGGATTAGCAAACATCCATTTTGCCAAAAGAACTTTCTGCTGATTGCCTCCACTTAAGTTGCCAACGTTCTGCTCAACTGAAGGACATTTTGTACGGAGTTTATCTTTATACTCTACAGCTACAGAGTATTCTTTATGCTTATCGATTACCTTATTGGTACTTACTTCATCAAGGTTTGCAAGGGTCGTATTGATCTTGATAGGATTAGAAAGAATAAGTCCATTCCCCTTTCTGTCCTCGGTAACATAAGCAAGTCCGTGTTTGATAGCACTGTTTACATTTTTAAGTTCAACTTCTTTTCCATTTATAAATATCTGTCCGGAAATGTTTTCTCCGTAGCTCCTGCCAAAAATACTCATAGCAAGCTCTGTTCTGCCCGCTCCCATAAGTCCTGATATTCCCAGAACTTCTCCTTTTCTGACATTGATATTTACGTTATCTACAACTTTTCTATCCTTGTGAAGCGGATGATATACATTCCAGTTTTTGACTTCCATCATAACTTCGCCAAGATGTGATTCTCTCTTCGGGAATCTGTCTGAGATTTCTCTTCCGACCATTCCTTTTATGATCCTGCTCTCGGAGAAATCATCCACACCCTTGGCAAGTGTTTCTATCGTAGATCCGTCTCTGATAACAGTGATCTTATCTGCAACATAAGATACTTCATTTAACTTATGAGAAATAATGATAGAAGTAAGATTTCTTTCTTTTTTCAGCTTCAAAAGAAGATCAAGAAGTGCCTTGGAATCAGTCTCGTTAAGAGATGACGTAGGCTCATCCAGAATAAGAAGCCTTGCATCTTTAGAAAGAGCTTTAGCTATCTCAACAAGCTGCTGCTTACCTACACCAAGATCTTTTACAAGTGTCTGTGTACTTTCATGTAATCCAACTATATTCAAGAACTTTCTTGCAAGTTCATTAGTTTCGTTCCAATTGATTTTAAACTTTGTTCCTCTCTCATTTCCAAGGAACATATTCTCCGCAATTGACATATACGGAATAAGAGCCAGCTCCTGATGAATGATTACAATACCTTTTTCTTCACTATCCTTGATAGCGTTGAACTGGCAGACTTCAGAATTATATATAATATCGCCTTCATACGAACCATATGGATAAACTCCACTAAGGACGTTCATAAGCGTAGATTTACCTGCACCATTTTCTCCAACAAGTGCATGAATTTCACCTTCCGACACCTTCAGATTAACATTGTCGAGTGCCTTAACCCCAGGGAAGGTCTTGGTGATATTCTTCATTTCCAGTATTATCTTTTCCACCTTTGCCCCTCCTCCTTTTCTTTCATAGTTAAGGCGGGCTTTTTAGTTCCCGCCTTGTATTTTCTGAGTACTATACGTCTTGCTTCACTTCGTTTCCGCAAGACTGCATACATTCGGAATCCGCTAATTTGCAGGGCAAATTGCTACTTCCTCATGTATGTTCGCATCCCGAGGTCAAAATGCCATTAGTGCAAGCACATGACATTTTGACTTCTGTCTGCTATATCACTCACTTGAGATCGTCTTCTTTGTAGTAACCTGAATCGATAAGAAGTTCCTTGTAGTTGCTTGCATCAGCAAATACAGGCTCGCAAAGGTATGAAGGAATAACACCAGTGCCGTTGTTGTATGTTTCTGTATCGTTAACAGGAGCTTCTGTTCCCTTCATGATAGCGTCAACCATTTCAACTGTCTTCTTGGCAAGATCACGAGTATCCTTGAAGATAGACATTGACTGCTTACCAGCGATCATGTTCTTAACGTTAGCAATATCGCAGTCCTGACCTGTGATGATTGGCCAGTCACCTGTGTAGTTAGCTTCAAGAGAGTTTGTAACGCCGAGTGCTGTTGAATCGTTTGAGCAAAGAACAGCATCAAGCTTAGTTCCATCAGCATAGTTAGCAGAAATGATTGCATCCATTCTGGACTGAGCATTTTCTGTTGACCAGTTAGCTGTTGCTACATTATCGAAATCAACCTGACCAGACTTAACTACAAGCTTGCCATTGTCAATGTATGGCTTAAGTACGTCAATAGCACCGCCATAGAAGAATCTTGCATTGTTGTCACCAGGGTCACCTGTGAAGATTTCAAGATTAAAAGGACCTGCTGCATTGTCAAGATCAAGCTGCTGCTTGATGTATTCGCCCTGCTTGGTTCCTACCATGTAGTTATCGAATGTTGCATAATAAGAAACAGCGTCAGAATTCATGATAAGACGGTCATAAGCGATAACCTTGATGCCGGCTTCTTTTGCCTGTGCAAGAACTGTTCCAAGTGAATCGCCATCGATAGAAGCAATTACAAGAACCTTAGCTCCTGAACTGATCATGTTCTCAATCTGAGAAACCTGAGTTGCAATATCATTAGAAGCATACTGAAGGTCAACATCGTAGCCGGCTGCCTTGAGCTGCTGCTCCATGTTTGCACCGTCCTGATTCCATCTCTGAAGATCCTTGGTAGGCATTGCCACACCAACTTTACCATTTCCACCGCCACTTGAGCTTGCAGGAGCCTGACTTCCGCATCCAACAAGGAGTGATGCTGCCATAGCAGCAGCGAGCATTACGCTAAATAACTTTTTCTTCATCTCTTTTCCTCCGTCAAAAATATGCTATAAGTTTATAAACTTTTAATAGTTCGGCATGGCTCATGCCTCCCTACGCTTAACAATTTACCACACAAAAACAAGCACTAACTTGCAATATTAAGCAAATTTTTATTATCTGTAAGCCTAAAAAAACAGCAGTGCTAGCATTATTTTGCAGGCACTGCTGTCTCGTCACAATTTTGTGCTATCCCTTCATATCTTACAATAACCCGGGTAGCATTCTTAATATGGAATGTTCAAATAGACGTCCTCTTTCAAATGGAATCCGCTCTTTATAATAACATCATCCATGTTATCCTTTGAAACACTTACTGTCTCTATCTTGAGGTAAGGAACAATCTTCTTGCCGTCATCGTACTCAGACAATTCATCCGCCGGAAGCTCTTTTTCATTTGCAAGGGCAACTGCTGCCTCTGCTGCCTTCCTTGCAAGTTTCTCAATGGGCTTATAAACAGTCATCAGCTGAGTTTCCTCTACAATTCTCTGGCAGGCCTCAAGATCCGCATCCTGTCCGGATACCATTTTTTTACCTGCAAGCCTCTTCTCTGAAAGCGCATATACAACCTTACTTGCCAGGTCATCGTTACCACACATGATCGCATCTGCTTCTTCTATAAGCTTAGTATTGTTATAAATATAATCCCCTGCTGCCTCTGCTTTCCATCCATCCGCATAGTAAATATCAAGCACTTCATTGTCATTTTCTTCCATGACTTTTGTGAAACCATCACGAACCATAGGAACATTATTATCTGTAAGCGGGCCGCATATCATTACCACCTTGCCGCCCTTTAAGCCGTTTTTGACAAAAGCCTCTCCCATCATCTCTCCAACCATCTCATTATCAAAAGATATGTAGAGATCTGCTCCGGCATTTGAAATCGGTCTGTCATAAGCAATAACTTTGATTCCCTCATCCTGGGCTTTTTTAACAGAATCTGCTATCTCCTTTGAATCGATACAGATAATGACTATAATATCCATCCCCTTTTTGATGAAATACTCTATCTGTTCCTTTTGTTTGGCCGGGTCACCATTAGCATTCTGAACATTAACTTCTGCACCCAGTTCCTTGGCTGTAGAAACAAATACATCCCTGTCCCTTTGCCACCTCTCTATAACAAAGGAGTCAAAGCACATTCCAATCTGTACCTTATCTTCCGTGGCAGAGCTGCTTTTTACACTTTCAAGACTAGCATTCCCGCAGCCACCAAGGATACAGGCTGTCAAAAGAAATAATATAACCCCAATTTTATATTTTCCCATCATACCTTCCATGCCCCACTTACAAAATATTAGTTTCAAGCGCTAAAAGTAAATCTGTCCTTGTATTCAGTAGGTGTAAGCCCTACATTCTTTTTAAAGCTGCGACTAAAATAGTTTGGATCTGAATACCCGCAGGAAACACATATCTCTTTTACCGAAAGATTTGAATTCTCAAGTAGCTTTTTAGCCTTGTCTATTCTTATGTTAGTAAGATACTCAATAAAGTTAAGGCCACTCTCTTCCTTGAAAATCTTGCTAAAGTAGTAAGGAGAAATGTTAACGATCCTTGATACATCATCAAGGGAAATATCCTTATCGTAGTGAGAATTTATATAGTCCTTGGCTGTTTTGATGATATTTCCTGATCTTTCCTCTTTTTTACTAATTACGTCCCTGCAGGCATTTGTAACTTTTAAAAGAAACCACTCCCTTATAGAATCCGTACTATCAAGGGCCATTATCTCCGGTAGATAATTAGTCCTGCTGGAATACCTGTAAGTCTGCCCTCCTGACTGATAAGCAAGGTGCTCTGCGTAAAGAGCAAATTCCAAAACCTTAAGCCGCATGGACATCAGATCTCCATCCTGGGCCTTCTGGCACATCCAGTCAGAATATTTGCCGGCTATTACCTTAGTTTCATTAAGGTCTCCTTTACCTACTGCTTCAAATAAAGGTTTCTCAAGGGCTATAGGATATCCATCCTCATAATCACAGGCAACATTAAGATCATCTGTATGAGCAACAGTTCCTGTCGTTGCTATCAGGGCATTTAAAGCCTCCTTGTAGGAATCTCCAAGTTCCTTTAAGGGCTTTACGCCGCCGATTCCTACTCTAAAGCTGATATCTGTACGCTTCTTAAGATATCTTGCCATTTCTCTTGCCCTGTCTATAAGTTCTGACCTTTCAGATAGTTCCATTTCGGAATCCTTACATGGGACAAGAACTGCGATCTTATTGGCCATTACATTTCCAACCATACAGCCAAAAAAGCTCTTTACTCCTTCTCTTATCTCCTGGTATTTGCCGGATATCTTAACGGAGCTTCCTATGGCGTTTGTCATATGGTTTCCCTCCTGGGAATCTCCACAGACGATAGCCATCATATAGCCGTAACCTGCCTCAATACCAAGGATTGTCCTATAGTTCTCTATATCTTCATCAAAATGCTCCTGAAGAAGGATATCATATATAAGGCCATTTTCTATGATAGGCTCAACAGTCTCTAGCTTTTCCTTTATAAGAAGCTCGTTGCTTCTCTTTTCCCTGTCCCTGTCAATCTGCTCCATAGCCCTTCTAAGGACATTTATGACCTTTGTCCTCTCCATGGGCTTGGTGATATATTCCATAACTCCAAGCTTTATGGCCTCTTTGGCATAATCGAATTTGTCATAGGCTGACATTATGATAAATACTGTATTAGTGCAAAACCTCTGCATCTCCCTTATGGCATCTATTCCGTTTATACCAGGCATATGAATATCAATTATAGCAATGTCCGGCCTGAAGCTCTCAGCAAGCTCAATTACCTTTCGCCCTGTCTTGGCATACTCTATAAGGCAGGTATCTCCAAACTCTTTTTCTATAATGAATTTCGTGGAATCAATAACGATTCCCTCATCATCTGCAAGCATTACTCTATACATATTACTTCTCCCCAAGTGGAAGGCTGAGCTTAACCTCACATCCATAGCCTTCGCCTTTACTGTAGATACTGATAACATCTCTTTTGCCCGCAAATATGCGAAGTCTAGATATTACGTTATCCATACCTATTCCATTATTGTCATACCTTATCTTGTCCGGGTTTCTCGTGCCTGAGAGAATCTCCTCTATTGTCTCACTGCTCATTCCCTTACCATTGTCGATGATACTGATGCAGAGATTGTCATCCTCTCTGTAAACCTTTAGAAGTATCCTGCCTTCCCCTGCCATTTCCCTTATGCCGTGATTAACAGCATTCTCTACTATAGGCTGTAATATCATGCTGGGCATGTGATGATCAAGGAGCCTTTCATCAACCTGCTTGTCATAGCCAATATCACCAGAAAACCTTACATTCAGGATCTGAATATAATTATCTACAAGAGTTACCTCTTCTCGTACTCTTACTGTATCCTGGCGGTTCTTGACATTGTATCTGAAAAAGTCAGCAACAGTCTGAACATACTCATAGGTCCTGTCCGCCCCTTCCATCATTGCAAGCTGTGCCCCGGCATTTAAGGTATTAAAAAGAAAATGCGGATTTATCTGGGCTTTTAGATACTTAAGCTGGGCGTCCTTTAAATGCGCTTCCATGGACAGCTCTTTTTCCTGCATGTCTTTCTCTTTTTCAAGGCTCTCTCTTAGCTTTTCGATGTAGTCTCTGATGCTGACTACCATTTTATTAAAGGCCCCGATAACTATGCCAACTTCGTCGTTGTAATGAACGGTTGGAAGCACAATGTCAAAGTTACCATCTGCCACTTCATCTGCTGAATCCGAGAGCTTTTTAAGAGGAAGTATCATGGTCTTAACAAAGCTTGTGACTATAATGACATTTCCTATCATAACAAAGGTCATGACTACTACTGCCACTATTTCAAAGGTCTTAAAGGCCCTAAGAAGTGATGTAAAGTTCTCAGAATTTGATACAAACAGCTCAAGATTCAGCCTTGAAAGATAAGCCTTTATGTAGCTGTAGAGTTCTGTTGATCTTTCGTATCCTGCGCGGTACTTCTCTACATTTCTTCCACGCTTTCCATCTATCGTTCCCTCTACCTCTGTAAGATAGTTGGAGGTCATGTTCTTTATGTTTCTCTCCATGCGGTTGTAGGAAAGATCTGTTATTCTGCCGCTTAAGTCTCCGGCCAGATTTGAAAGTTCCTGAGCACTAATATAGTAGCTCTCGAGAGAATCACTGGTCTTGGAACTAAGATAAGCAGTCATGGAATCCTGAACATCATCAAGAGCCCTTGTGAGCTCATTTAGCGCCCTATTATCCTCATACACCATGTCCATATCCTTGGACATACTATTTATCCCTGCTAAAAGAAATACATTTACCACAAATATCAGGATATTGGCAAAGACACAGACACTTATGATCTTAGACTGGAGGGAGCTGTTTAGAAATTTATTCATCCTGCTCCTCCTTATTTTTGAACTGTTCTACGTTAGTCTTGTCAATAAGAGTTGTATCAGCAGTAAAGTATTCACTGGTATTTCCTGTTTCGTAGTAGTCCAAAAGAGCCTGAACACTATACTGTCCAAGCTGCAAGGTATCAATTGATATGGTAGCGTAGATTCCGCCTCTGTCTATGGCATTGACTATATCTTCAGAATCATAATAGCCAAGGACATTGACATCACCTACCATGTTAAAGTCAACTACCGCCTGATATGTACAAATTGTATTAAGCTCATTGAGGCACACAATAACATCAGGCACTTCCTCCTGCATAAAGATATCTCGTATGGATTCTTCTACAGAAAAGGCATTGGTATTATCTACTGCCACCACCTCAACCTCAAATTCAGAGTCAGTAGCATTTTCCTGCCTTATAGTATCCTGCATGGAGGAAATAATGATATTCTGTCCTGAATCAAGAGTATCTGCGCTGGCAAGGACCGCTATCTGGATCTTGCTCCTGTCATCTATATGATCAGTTTCAAGAAAATCCTGCCTTCTCTTTTCCTTGATGATATCCACTATCTGTTTGCCATAGAGCTTACCGACACTGTATCCGCTAACTCCCACAAAGCTGAGCCTGTCTGAATGCGTACTATCTCCATATAGAGTGACTACAGGAATTCCGTTCCTTACAGCTTCATCTATTAGATTTGCCATAGTTGGGGCTTCACTTGCATAGACTATTATTCCATCAACCTCAGAAGCTATGGCTATTCTCATAAGCTCCTCAGTAGAATAATCCCCTGATAGATTCTCTCCCAAAAGATCTATATAAATTCCCTGCTCTTTGGCTGTTTCCAGTGCTCCCTTATACACTGCTCTCCAGAAGTCCGACTTGTAGTTGTCTGTTATCATTACAAAATACTTGTCGTACTCAGTTTCTTCTGCCTGCCTCAGGATATCTGATCTGTAAAATCTAAAATATAGTGAGCCTCCCACCAACGTGGCTACCACAAATATAAGCGTAAACACCAGAGAAATATATTGTCTGCTGATTTTTTTCTGATAAAAATCTTCATTTTTCATATGGTGATTTTATCAAAATGCCCCCATAAGAAAAAGTGGATTTTCTTGTCATAATTTCAAATATGACAAAAAAATCCACTTCTGCCACCATATGGTCTCTCGGGACGAGCTTCCTGACCATATACCTCTAATCTGTTTGTTATAATTTGTACTCTTCTCTTAAAACAGCGTCCATGTTATTATCAAGCAAAAAGAAAAAGATATCATCCAAAAATAAATTTAATTTATCTTTATTCACCACAAAAAAGCTTTTTTCCTTTGTCTTCAATATTTACATCGATAGAATGAAGTGCAACAAAGTCGGAAAACTCCCAAAACATCATAGGAATCGCAATATTATATCCTTTATAGTCGATATGGACTTTAGCAAAATCTCCGTCCTCTATCACCTTAGCTCTCAAATCCATGGATTTGTTCTTATAAATCACAAAATCAGTATTTTTAATTATTTCCCACAACATATCTATGCTCCTTATCAATAGTACGTATTATAATATTCATCTATTTCTCAATAGTTCATAGAGCATATCCGCAAGCATTATCGTATTATTTCTCATATTGTAAATTTCTCATCATCAAATAATGCTGAATCAATATTATGATCCACAACAAAAAAGTACACTTCTTCGTTAAAAGCATCTAAATCTATTCCCAAAATACTGAAATGCATATTCGAAACTTCCTGACCACATACCTCTACATTGTAGATATCTGCAAACTCAAGATCCGCTTTAAACTCCCACAAAAGCATGGTTTTAGCAATATTATATCCTTTATAATTTACATAGACCTTTTTCCTGTCTCCATCATCGAAAACCTTTAGTTTCAGATCTATATCATTATTTATATAGACAACGCTATTATCATATTCTTCTTTATTCCATAACTTATCTTTACTATCCATTTTTTCCCTCTTAATAAGTATTAAAATAGTCATCATATAACCCAAGACAGGCGTCTGCCGCTGGATTTGACCTACATGCAGATTCTATTATATCTTCTGGAGTTTTCCCGCGTTTAATTAGATTTTCATATGAATTACTTTCCGCTCTTTTTAAAGCTGCTCTATAACCTGCCTCATTTGAAATACTTCCATCCGGATTAATATATGAATTTATCCTCGTTTGATTCCTACAATCACAAACAGTTTGCGCTATTTCCTCTGTAGAAGCACCTTTAGCTGTCATATCATTAACAATATCTCTGTATTTGGCGGTATCTTCATGATATTTTATCCTTTTAATCCTATTATCCTCAACCATAACAGGATCTGACCAATCTTCAGTAGCAAGCTCACCTAAACTACCATCTGCGCGCGGCCTATAACCATATACTGCATTTGGATCTTCAATTGCATCTCTCAAAACTTTTGGATTATCAGAAGGGTTATGCTCGTATTTAAATGTAGTGTCGCCATATTTATTCGCCTCATTTAAACTCACATGAGATTGCTTCGAAGGTTCCACATAATCAAAACCTGCGGTCACTGGATTAGCATATTTTGTCTTAACATAAACATCAAGTGAACCAAGGGCAAGGTTAGCTGCCTCTCCCCATAGCATTTCATTTAAAAGAGCTACCTTCTCAGCATCAGAGAAATTACCATCTGCAGCATACTCTAGATAATGAGGAAGGTAACTGATTGTGGCATCCTGCACAAATTGCACATACTGATTGGTAGCAAATGCTGCAGTCGTGCTCATTCCAGCAGTCAACCCATAGCTTTCTAATATTCCTCCAGTAAAATAATACAAAGCCATATCAACTGTTGCTCCTCCTGCAATTGTTGCATATGGATGCTGTGTTGATGCGTTTGCTTTGTCTAAAGCTTTTCTTTCAAATTCTTTCTCAACATCTTCAGCCTGTTGTTGTGCATAGCCATATGGTTTTATTCCTAGCATTTCTAAAAAGGTGCCATTTATATCTGCATATGCTAGTTTAATCCATTTTTGAACAGGAATAGCATAGCCTTCGATTCCACTGACATAAGAAGAAGCTACACTAGTCTTATCTTTGAGCATTCTATATATTTCATATTGTGAATACTCTATTTTCTCTTTTTCACTTAGTTCTCTTATCTTTTCTTCATATTCAGTTTTATTTCGTGAATAGTAAATTATTGAATATTTGGCTACAGCTCCCTGATCCATCTTGGCTATTTCTGAATCAGCCATCTTCCTAGCCTGTTTTTCCTGCTCCGGAGTCATTTTGAAACTAGGATTCAGCATTGTAATAGCCTTGTTCCTATTACTAACGCTTTCCAGAAATGATCCGATTCCTTGATCTTCATCAGGATACATCATCTGTTTAACTACCAGATATGCCAGGTAATTATCTTCATTTAGTAGCCATGAATCTATAAACTCTTGTGAATAAGGTGCACCGCCTTTTGCAATCCGTTCTGCTAGCTTCT
>JAEEGF010718940.1_pt1 | contig 11429 bp, 7 predicted proteins | sample 9134171 | NCBI WGS metagenome assembly JAEEGF01 (sample SAMN16246542, study PRJNA631951) | gut metagenome | biome: gut microbiome; feature: rumen; material: AP-attached | host: Bos | place: Iran: Karaj | collected 2018-10
TATCTCTGCTCCTCCTCATTGTTGTAACGAAGGGAGTAGTACTTCACTCCTGCAAGCTCCATCGGAATTGTTCTGTCATCAAGCCCGAAAAATGAGAAATTGGACATCTCATTAACTGCAAGAGACTCCATAAAATCAGAAACAGCTCCATTTGCAAGACTCCAGTAGAACTGGGTTGAAGGTATACCATAGGGAAGTGACGCATTCCAGGTAAGACTTCTTCCCGAATAGCTATAGTAATTATCAACACCCTCAGGCACGGTCTCTGCCAGAGCCTTAAGCTCGGTATTCATTACCAGGTCGTCGTACTCCTCGAGCGACATCTTATCAACGTAGCCGCTTGGAAGATTGCCCTTATCAGGTGCATTGGCAACATATCCGTTTATGACTATTCCAATAATAACTAAGAGTAGCACTCCGCCTCTTCTTACTGTCACAGGGAGCTTAACTACGAAGAGAAGCGCAAACATCACTGCAAGTAGTAAAAGCTGCGGATAGATGTTAGGTGACTTTTCTCCAAATAATATGAGAATTCCAACATAAACCACACTGATTATTCCTGCGATAAAAATGTTCTTTAAATCCTGCAGAACGATCTCCTCTGCAAAATACGTGATGAGGTAAGACAACAGAAGGCAATATGCAAAGCTCCATCTGTTGATGGTGTATGAAAAGCCTGTCATGACATAGCCTGCCACAGGAATAAGTAGCATAGCTGTCATGATTATCGCGATTATTCTATACCTTACGACCTCTCCCTTTTTATTCTCATCCGCTTTAAGGAAAAGAAGTGCAAGAGCAGGTAGCGCAATAAAGGTAAGACTGATAACAGTGTCATATCTGGGAAAATATTTGTAGGAAATCAGGCTGCAGAGAAGCTCCTTGTAATAATCCAGAGAATATATTACAGGCACTGCATGTGAGCCAAGTCCTGCTCTGGGGTTTGATAAAAATGCAAGAACCACAGGAAGGAGAATCGGCATTGCAATAAGAGTTCCAACCACTCCAAAGCCAAGGAAGCTTCCGATTACGGTAATTCCCTCTTTGAAATCTTTAGCTGTCTTTTCGGTGATTATATAGATTACCGTATAAACAATAATCATCAGCACCAGCATATAGAAGAAATAGAAATTGCTGACTGCCGAAAAGGCTACTGCCAGAATAAATGGCAGTGATCTTTTTTCATCGATATATTTCTTAACGCCATAGATAAGTAGCGGCAGACAGATCATAGGCTGAACGAACTGGGGGTTCCACATGCCTATGAATAACACGATACCGCAAAAAGAATAAGATAACGCTCCCGTGAGCCTTGCAGTAAGTGTAAAGCGCTCCTTTCTTCCAGTAAGAAGAAGGAATGCGAGACCTGCAAGGTAGGGGCGAAGGAATATCAAAAACTGAAAATAATAGTAGATGTATTTTGAGGGCAATAATCCCGCAGGAAGGTTAAGCGGATCTCCCACTGCATAATACTGCATTGATGTAATAAAATCCGCGCCATATCCTATTCCGAAATCATAACTCTGCAGGGATAGCTTGTGCTCAGTAAACAGTCTGTAAAGAATGCCTCGTATAAAGCGTCCGTACTTTGCCAGGGCATTTATATGCTGCTTAAAGGCATCCGAGCTGTTAATAAGTGATTTCCCGCTTTTAAAGAACCATCCCCAAACAAGAACGGAAATCACAATATAAATCAAAGTAAAACAGATAAATGCTTTTCTTCTGGATCCGGCAGATGAAGATTTCATTATTATCAACCTCTTTTTAGTTTTATTTTTACATACGGAAGAAGTTGGTAGACCAGAATGCTTCCTCGTTCACCGCTGTTATTCTGTTGTACTGTAGTACAACTGCAGAATCACTGCCATAAGCCCTTACAAGCTTACCGTTTTTAACAGTATAGCTTAAGGGGTCTGTTGTAAAGCCTTTATTATTGCTTTCCATGACTCTTATAAGTCTGGCCTCATCAGGAATACCAAGGGGTGCGAGACTTATCTCGTTGACAGTGAGGTACTCATTTGTGTTTATGACCACAACCGTAGCGCTGATTCTGTTAAAGCGCCCAAAAGCGAGAACTCCGTCTCCGGCATCAAGTCGCACGATTGAACCGGTTTTCAGCTCCACACTTGTCTTGTGGATATGGATCATCTCCTTGTGGAAGCGGATCATTTCCTGATCCTCTGTTCCCCAGGGATATGTTCTTCTGTTATCAGGGTCTGTAAAGCCGCACATTCCCGCTTCATCGCCATAGTATATAGTCGGTGCTCCGGGCCAGGTCATCTGAACTGTGACAGCCTGCCTCATCACGGCCTTTCTCACGCCCTCTTCAGCAGCTATAAAGCCCTTAGTTCCACATCTTCCAACCACATGGTTTGTCCTAGTCAGGAATCTGGAGTGATCGTGGTTAGAGAGCTCGTTCATGGCTACCAGAGCAGATTCCTGAACGAAGTTATCCGCTCCTGCTGTAATCATCGTATCCCAGAATCTGTTTACATCTCCTATCAGCTCACCATGGAACTCATCGCTGTGCTTCTCCATTCCTGTGAGGAAATAGGTCAGGGGCTCCATGAAGGCGTCATAGTTCATCACGCTGTCCCATTCGCCGCCCTTTAACCATTCATGGGCACTTCCATAATGCTCAGCGAGAATAAGCGCATCAGGATTGGCCTCCTTTACAGCCTCTCTGAACTTCTTCCAGAAGCTGTGATTGTACTCGGAGGAATGACCAAGGTCCGCAGCCACGTCAAGACGCCATCCGTCTGCATAGTAAGGAGCAGAAACCCACTTCCTTCCGATGTCTAAGATATAATTCTCCAGCTTTTTGGAGCCTTCGTAATTAAGCTTGGGAAGAGTATCATAGCCCCACCAGCCCTCATAGTTATTGTTGTAGGGCCACTCTCCTCCGTAGAAGCTGAAATAATCGTGATAGGGGCTGTTCTTGGCTATATAAGCGCCGGGCTCATACCCACGGGCATTCTCATATATGCGCTCCTTATCCATCCACTTGTTGAATGAACCGCAGTGATTGAATACGCCGTCAAGAATAACCCTTATTCCGCGCTTATGGGCCTCCGATACCACCTTTGCAAAAAGTGCATCAGACGCCTCTAAATTCTCTTTATTTGTAACCCTGTCTATATAACAGGTGGCATTTCTGTTTTCATCATTCTCTTCCAGCAGATCGCCGTTATCCGTGATGATAACTCCGAAATGAGGATCGATATGATCATAGTCCTGAGTATCGTACTTATGACATGATGGTGATACAAACAGAGGATTGAAATATATAACCTCTATTCCAAGGTCCTTAAGATAATCAAGCTTATCAAGAACGCCCTGAAGGTCTCCACCGTAAAACTCTCTTATATTCCCGTCAGGATCCGGGTATTTTTTCCAGTTGGTAACCTGAATGCTTCGGCCGCCAACATATTTGTATTCGTCTGTTAAAACATCATTGGATGGATCACCGTTTCTGAATCTGTCCACGAAAATCTGGTACATTACTGCGCCCTTGGCCCAGTCCGGTGTCTCATACCCAAGTATCATTCTGAATTTATAGTAATCCGGAACGGAGAAGCTCACTCCCCTTCTGTCATAGTAGAGTGTCTCTCCATCCCCTTCAATTCTGAAATAGTAATATATTGTATCGCTGTTCTCTGGAATCTTTTCCTTGAATAAGTAGTAGTCGTAACCATCCTCGGAGTGGTGCTTCTTCATCTCTTCTTCTACAAGCTGAACACCATTCCTGTAAACAAGTATTACCTTTTTTGCATCATCCTGTCCGCATCGGAAATGCAAAAACACTGTACTGCCGGGCTTGGGATGCGGCGGCTGAAGAAAGTCCAGTGTCATATCATGGAACAGTCTGTCCCTTCTAATCATAAAAAATTCTCCTTGAAATGAAAAAAAGACAGCTTAGGGTTGCTGTCTTTTTTAGAGAAGGTATTTCTTTCTTATGGGTATAGCAAAAAACTTTAATGTATTGGGGGTTACGTGATTATATTAGCACCGCTCTCTTTTCCGGTAAATACTCACGTTTCACAAAATAACTAAAACCCCTTGCCCATTTTTGTATATTTTGCACAAGCTTAGATTTTTTCAGCCAGTGCTGCTATGTCTTCCCTTAGTGAAACAGCAGGGTGAGAAGCGAAAAGTTCTTCAAACTCCTCGCGACCTATTTTTTCTTTTTCAATCAAAAGTGCAGAACTGGAATGAAGAATATCCTCATAGGATCTAATGATCTCCTTAGCCTTTGCATAGCAAAGATCAATAATATCCTTGACCTGCTTATCAATTTCACCTGCCATCAGCTCAGAATTTCTCTTGTTATGCTGAATATCGTAGCCGATGAAAACGTCCTCTTCCTGCTCGTTGTAATTGATGATACCGATCTTCTTTGACATGCCGTATACGGTAACCATCTTTCTCGCTTCACTTGTTGCCTTCTGAATATCACTTGAAGCTCCTGTGGTAATATCACCAAAGATAATCTCCTCGGCAATTCTTCCACCAAGAACAACCATAATCTCCTGAAGCATCTTACCCTTTGTAAGGAACATCTCGTCCTTCTCAGGCAGAGGCATTGTGTAGCCTGCTGCGCCCATACCTGTAGGAATTACTGATACGGTGTAGACAGGTCCCACATCAGGAAGTACATGATAAAGTATCGCATGACCTGACTCATGATATGCAGTGATCTTCTTTTCCTTGTCGGAAATGATGTGGCTGTGCTTCTCGGTTCCTATTCCAACCTGAACAAATGCCTTCTGAATATCATTCTGTTTGATATAGGTGCGGTCATCCATAGCTGCGTTGATAGCTGCTTCATTAAGCAGATTCTCAAGATCAGCACCTGTAAAGCCGGCTGTTGTCTGAGCGATATCCTTAAGTACTACATCCTCGCCAAGCGGCTTGTTTCTTGCATGTACCTTGAGGATCTCCTCTCTTCCCCTTACATCAGGACGGGCAACAGTAATCTTTCTGTCGAAACGTCCGGGACGAAGGATAGCGGGATCAAGAATATCTACGCGGTTTGTAGCCGCCATTACTATGATTCCCTCATTAACTCCAAAACCGTCCATCTCAACAAGGAGCTGGTTCAGAGTCTGCTCACGCTCATCATGGCCACCGCCCATACCTGTACCACGGCGTCTTGCAACTGCATCTATCTCATCAATGAAGATGATACAGGGTGAATTTTTCTTAGCATCTGAGAACAGGTCTCTTACTCTGGAAGCACCAACACCGACGAACATCTCAACGAAGTCAGAACCGGAAATGCTAAAGAAGGGAACACCTGCTTCTCCTGCGACAGCTCTTGCAAGAAGAGTCTTACCTGTTCCGGGAGCACCCTCTAAGAGAACACCCTTAGGGATCCTCGCACCGACCCTGGTAAACTTTCCTGCATCCTTCAGAAATTCGATGATCTCTGTAAGCTGCTCTTTTTCCTCAACAAGACCTGCTACGTCTGAAAGCTTGATCTTGTTGTCATCTCCTGTTGAAAGACGAGCTCTGCTCTTACCGAAGTTCATCATACGGCTGTTACCGGATGACTGCCCCTGAGCATTGTTCATCATCACAAACAGGAAGGTAATAACAAACAAACCAACCAGTATCGGAATGATACTGCTGATCAGCAGATTCTCACTGGGTACATCCCTCACTACAGGATCAATACCATTTTCAACAAGAATCGCCTCAATTACTGAAACATCAGTTGCGTACAGAACCTTGTCCTGTCCGTCGGCAAGTGTAATCTGAACCACACCTGTAGGTGTCTCACGGTTAGGTATAATAACCGCAGATAACAGCTTCCCGCTTTCAACATCCTGTTCCAATTGTCCTCTCGTATAGGCCGTGTCCGAAGACTGGATTCTTCCTTTCCCGTACTCAAGGAAGGCCAAGGCCAGAAGGAGAACGATAATAAGCCCAAAGTAGAAACTAAATCCCCTGCTTTTATTCACTGTTTATCCCCTTTAATCGAATTCTACAACCCCAATGAAAGGAAGGTTTCTATATCTCTGATCGTAGTCAAGACCATAACCAACTACGAACTCATCAGGAATGTTGAAGCCTGTGTAATCAACCTTAACATCCATAACTCTTCTCTCAGGCTTGTCAAGAAGTGTGCAAAGCTTAATGCTTGCAGGGCCTCTGTCACCAAGCATCTTAAGAAGATAGCTGAGAGTCCTTCCGGAATCCACGATATCCTCAACTACAAGAACGTCCTTACCTGTAAGGGGTTCATCGAGATCCTTAACGATCTTAACCACGCCACTGGATTTTGTTGAAGATCCATAGCTTGAAGCTGACATAAAGTCCATAGTTACAGGAACAGTGATTCTCTTGGCAAGCTCACACATGAAGAATGTGCCGCCCTTAAGAACACATACAAGGTGTACTGTCTTACCTGCGTAATCCTTGCTGATCTGCTCTCCTATCTCCTGTATTCTCTTGTCTACTTCTTCCTCAGAAAGTAATACTCTAACTGATTCTGCCATAATTACCTCTCTTCCGGAAATGTCATGCACTCCGTCTTTCTTAATCATTTTATTACTGTTACTTCCAAAACTCTGTCTGAATCATCACCAAGCTTGTAGAAATCGCCTATACGGTATCCGGGAATCCAGAGAACATTACCCCCGTCAGCCAGTATATAGAGCTCATCTCTTTTGTTAATTGGGATCTTTTCGTCTATCATGAATTTCTTCAGTTTTTTATTTCCATTTCCGACCGAAATGATGTCTCCAGTCCTTCGCGTTCGGAATTGCAAACTATTACTTATTTTATCATAATTAAACCATTTAGTATATTCAGTTGTCGGTATTTTGAATGAGCTTTTATAGGGAAAAACCCTTAAGTTTACCACGCCCAGATTCGGGATATCCTTCTCAAGGATGTCTCCCTCCTTTAATTTCCCCAAATCCAGGTTTATGCTCTCCTTTTGAGATGTTTTATCATCTGTCTCAAAATAAAAGGAAAGTTTCCCATAGCTTCTTACCGCCTTTATCCCGTATGGGAGATTCAGCATCGCCGATCCATCCGTACTGAGCACCATTTCTGACAGCTCCTGTATGTGCACCGACTGAATATCCTTCACATGGGGATATAGCAGATGGATTCCCTTTATTATCAGCCTCTCCCTTATGATCTCCGGTACTCCCGCAAGAACCAGGCAGTCAAGAACCACTTCCTCCTTAGAGCTCTCTATCAGCCAGTTTTTAACCAAGAGCGCCTGCTCCTCCAGAAAGTCATCGATCTTGGCAAGATACTCCGCGGTTTCAGCCACATGTATGTCTGCCCTTGGATTTATCTGCTCCTTGGCCACGGGAATGATGTTGTGCCTTATCCTGTTTCTCGTGTAATCATCGGTAAAGTTACTGTTGTCGTTACAGTGTTCATACCCCTTTTCCGAAAGGTACTTCTCTATCTCTTCCCTTCCCGTCATTATAAGCGGCCTTATGAGTTCAAAGCCTTCCCTTGTTCCCCTGGCTCTTATTCCGGAGAGCCCCTTTATCCTGCTTCCTCTGAAAAGGTTGTGGAGTACAGTTTCAGCCTGATCATTTCTGTTGTGTGCCGTTGCGATTTTCACAGGCTTTCCTGTCTTTCTTGATATCTCTCCTGCTATATCACAAAAAGCCCTGTATCTTTCGTTTCTACCGGCTTCTTCCTCGGAATACGCCGCCTCCTTAGTAATTTCCGGAATGTTTATATCTCTTCTGTAAAACGGAACATCCCATTTTTTACAAAGCTCTTCCACAAAAACCGCTTCGTCCTCTGCCACATCACGTATCATGTGGTTAATATGTACCACATACAGGCCAAAGCCCAGGTCCTCCCTAAGCTCGCACAGAGTATGAAAAAGGCAGACAGAATCAGCTCCACCGGACACGCCGGCAAGTATTATCTCTCCACCCGTAATTAGCTTCTCGCTTTTTATGAATTTTCTTAATTCTTCTGTCAGACTATTCATCTTTAATCTAAAAAGCTCCGGAAGTTTTATTTCCGGAGCTCTTATCACCTTTTAGTTTGCTGAGCTTTTATCCTTGAAAATTATTTCTCCGGGATATACAAGACCCAGTTTTTCTTTTGCAATCTGTTCAATATACTTTCTGGTTGTTGTATATGTCTCAAATTCTGCAATTTCTTCACTGCGCTGCTGCTCTTCATCTATCTGCGCCTGCAGTGCCTCGATCTTGCTCTGATACTGGTCTCTCTTCTGCACCAGTCCAAAGCTCCTGACTAATACCACCACAAGAAGAAGTGCCACAGCAACAGTAGCCATAATCATACCGTATGTACTTTGAATACTACCTCTTTTGTACTTTGCTCTTGTTGCCATTTTTGCTCCCCATCCGAAATTTTTCATACAAACGTTATTTCGGAGATATAATCCTTCAATTCTATTTTAGTACGCACTAAATGTACTGTCAAATCGCAAGGATTAAATGTAACGATAAAGCGATGACACATCCTCTTTATGGATTGTCTCCTTTACGTCCAGTACTTCGACCTTAACATCCTTGTTACCAAAGCTTATTGATATGATGTCTCCGGCCTTAACTTCAGTGCCTGCCTTGGCCACTCTGTCATTTATCATGACTCTTCCTGCATCGCAGGCGTCATTTGCTACTGTTCTTCTCTTAATAAGTCTTGTAACCTTTAAATATTTATCCAGTCTCACGGTTCTCCTCCACTTACCTCTGCCGGATCTTCATCTGTTCCTCCGGGCTCTGAGGTTTTATCTTCATCTGCAGAATCACTTCCTGTGTCTGCATTTCCGCTGTCATCACTGCCCTCATCCTTCTTTACAGGCACAAGTGCCGGGAATGAGTAAGTAACATTGCTCTTTTCCTTATCAATCTGGATGGTATAGCTCTTGGTCTCATAGCCATCCTTCTGAAGTGTGACCATATGCTTTCCGGGTGTCTTGGCAAAGCTTACAGGCATGATTCCCACGTAATTGCCATCAAAATATGCCTCTGCGCCTATAGGTGCATCGAAGGTCACCTTGTAGCCGATAAGCACATCCTCTTCACTTGATCCGGAGCTTGATGAACTTGATCCATCACCTGTTGTAGCAGCACCTGAACCCTTATTTCCATCAGAGCTGTCGGAATCATCATCCTCGTCATCATCATCCGAAGCCGCCACTGTTGTTGCCGCCTCAGAGTCAACTCCTGCCGTTGTTCCGCTTGAAGCACTTGAAGAAGACTTTGATGCGTTTTTCTTCTTTGTGGAAGCGGTATCGGACGCATTTCCATCACTCACGTTGTATCTGCTGTAATCATAGGGCTCACTTGAATAGTCGCCTGCCGCATCGCCAGATGTCACTTCATCGCTTGAAGCCTCATCCGATGAATCACCTGTGCCATCCTTTGGTTCAAGATCTATGAAAAGTGTTGCATTGGGCTCAGCCACCTTAAGCGTATGGTCCTGAGGCTCATACCCTTCTGCCATAACGTGAAGCTTATGCTTTCCATAGGTAAAGGTATAAGGCACCTCTGACAGAATCTCGTCTCCATCCACAAATATTCTTGCGGTAGAAGGTGTAACCACAAAGGTGACATTTCCTTCCTTTATCGGCTCTACCTCAGCTACGCTGGTATCTATTACAGTCTCTTCATTTCGGTTTACAACTATCTCAGATGAAAACTTCGCACCATTTCCAAGAATGCTGACATTGTAATTACCCTCAGGAGCGCTAATCAGCATATTGGGGGTAATCTTACGAATTACCTCCTTGTCCAGCTCAATCCAGGCACCCACAAGGCTCCTGTCATTAACTCTGTCAGAAGACAGGCTCACATAGCCGTGTCCCCTTGTGACCACTATGCTGTAGATTTCTTTATCTATTCCGCTGACACGAATCGTATCAGTCATAAGGATATCTTCCGGGTTAACCGACTGTCCGTCTGATATTATCAGTGTCTTGGGTGTTATATGAAAAACTGTGCCGTTTACCTTTGCTGTCTCATCGTCACTTACAAGGTCAAAATTATTGACCTCTTCCTCCACCCAGGCATCGTCTGAAATTATCAGTGAATTAAGGTGCTTCACACCCTTTAAGAAGGTGATATCAACCACCTGTCCAACCTCAAGCCTTGATGCCGACATCGGTCTTCCATGAATGTCATATATCATGGAAGTGTTGTCGTAGCTTAAGGTATAGTTTTTACCAATGTCGTGATTTCTGAACTGTATAGTCTTGGAATATGTATTGACCTGCTTTACAGATGCCGTGTCTGCAGAATCGTACTTACCAAGCAGGGAAACCCTGACCTTGGCATCCTCTGTTATAACCGATTCCGTAGCGCACACACTTAGCGGCTGCTGCATTGTAAATGCCACCGCCAGCAGCAGTATGAAGAATCTCTGAAATTTATTTTTCATAAGTCTTCCCCCTTTTCCAAAAATACTTTTGGAAATAACCCCAAGCTCTATTCATTCCCTTTCATAGAAAATCTTGCGAAATTAGTTTCATCCAGCAGATACTCCTTGGTGTTATGAGACGGATCATCTATAACATCCGAAAGCATTGCTGCCAGAATATCTCCCAGCTCCTTCCCGGGAGTAATACCCTTTCCGATAAGATCCTTACCGTTTACGGCAAGATCCTTAAGAGAAAAGCACTCACCATCGCGCTTTACCTCCTCATACAGATCGTTCAATTTCCCGATCCATTCATATTTCTCATCCTGGTGATAGCTGCTCTGAGCGGCAGTATCAGCCATCTTCACCTTGATAAAGCAGGGAAACAGCTCATCCCCTATCTTGTTCATGGCCCTTCTGACATTTTTCTTCTCAGCAGGGAAGCGCCAGTCATGGCACCAAATGAGCTTTTCAACCTTATCCATGGTATCCCTGTCAAACTTAAGGCGTCTCAATATAGCAGCTGCTGTCTTGGCGCCCTTTTCAGCATGGTGATAAAAATGGTCTATGCCCTTTTCATCCGTAGTCCTGCAGGAAGGCTTCTCAATATCATGAAGAAGCATTGTAAGCCTTAAAACCTTGTCACCTTCAATACTCTCAACAGCCTTGACGATGTGATCTCCCACATCATAGGCATGGTGAGGATTGTTCTGAGGTGTACCGAAGCACCTGTCGAATTCAGGCATAAAAACTGCGGATAAGCCTGTTTCGTATAACTCTTTAACTTTTCCCGGATTATCGGAGGTGATGAGCTTAACAAGCTCAACCTGTACTCTCTCAGCACTTATTCTGTCCAGTGTGGGCGCAAGCTCCGTTATGGCTTTCCTTGTATCCTCTTCTATAGAATAGCCGAGCTGAGCTGCAAACCTGACCGCCCTCATCATTCTAAGGGCATCCTCGGTAAAGCGCTCCCTGGGCTCTCCTACGCATCTGATTATCTTTTTATCGATATCAGCAAGACCATCAAATTCATCGATCAGGCCATCCTCATAGCTGTA
>JAEEGF011713903.1_pt1 | contig 11429 bp, 1 predicted proteins | sample 9134171 | NCBI WGS metagenome assembly JAEEGF01 (sample SAMN16246542, study PRJNA631951) | gut metagenome | biome: gut microbiome; feature: rumen; material: AP-attached | host: Bos | place: Iran: Karaj | collected 2018-10
TCTTCTGGGACGACTTCGTCGCGCAGGGGGCGCTCACGGCGTTCCTCGGACGCGGGCTCAAGATTCCTGGCGACGTCAAGGTCGTGGCGCTTTCGAACCGCGGACTCGGCCCCGTCTATTCCGAGGCACTCACGCGCTTCGAGTGCGATGCATCCGAGACCGGCGAGAAAGTCGCCGCATACGTGCTGGCGCTAATTGCGAAGGGGCGGCTGCCGCAGCTTCCCGTTGTCGCGCCGCACTATGTCTTCGGCCGCACGTTCCCGTACTAGCCCCCGCCTCCCAGTTTTCTATTGCCACTCCCTCACTCCCCCACTCCCCCACCCGCACCCATTTTGCCCATTTTGCCAAAATTTGACGTCTGATTCCTGTGTTGCTTCGCTTGCTCAAATGGTATAATGATACCGTAAATGTTCAAGCAGTTACCCAACAGGAGCCAGCCATGATACGTAAAATCTTAGGCCGCCTTGCTGCGGTCCGTCCGCTCGCATTCGCGTTTTTCGCGCTCGTGTCCTTCGCGTCGCTCGCGACAGACTATATCGACGCGGCAGGCAATTCCGCCAGCGCGACATGTACGCAGATCACATCGAGTACGACAACCCTTGAAACGGGCTGGTATGTGGTTGAGGGCACGGTGTCGATCAGCTCGACCGTCACCGTCAACGGCAATGTGAACCTCATCCTCGCCGACGGCGCAAAACTGACGGTGAGAGTGTCCGAAAACTATAAGGCCGGCATCCTTGTCGCTAACGATGGCACTACCGTGAACACATTGACGATTTGGTGTCAAAGCGGCGGTACGGGCGAACTTGTGGTAAGCGGAGGCTTTTTTGCAGCAGGTATCGGTGGGGACTATACGACCTCTAATTGCGGCTCGGTGACAATATATGGCGGTGCCATAACCGCTACCGGCAACTACGGGGCGGGCATTGGTGGCGGTACAGGTGGCGCGGGCGGCGATGTTGCAATCAATGGTGGCTCAGTGGTTGCGAGAGACGGAAGTAGCGGAGATGCCGCTGGCATAGGCAGGGGCGCATATAGTTCCAAATCACAGGGAACTCTGACGGTAAGCGATAAAATCGAAGTCTTGGCCGGTTCAAGCGAGTCAACCGCGTCAGTGTTGACGCGCAATTCAGATACAGGCGTTGTGACAATTAACGGACAGAAGTGGTTTTTTGCCGGTCCACATAGCCTGCATCAGGGAACGACAAGTTTTACCGCCTATTCCGGTGCTGCCGGTTCTACCGTTAATATCGATCTTACCGACACTATTAAGGGAGGAACCGGAGTATACACATTTGGCCTGAAGGATGGATCTTCTCTGCCCGAGTGGCTTACTCTTTCAGGTACGACTCTTTCTGGGACGCCGGTGGAGGAGGGTTCATCTACGTTCACATTCGTTGTTGAAGACACTTCGGAGCCCAAGCTCAGCCTTGAAGCCACTTACACCGTTGTTGTAAAAGACAGGTATTCGATAACCTACAAGGACGGCGAAAGCACATTGTCTCTTTATCCGGCAAACTACATAAAGGGAACAGGCGTGTCGACTTTGCCGACGCCGACGAAGGCAAGCCACGAATTCCAAGGATGGTTTACGAATTCGCTTTTCACCGGCACCCAGTTTACGTCTATCTCGACAACTGATTCTGGCGATTTAACATTCTACTCCAAGTGGCTGCAATTGACGACGGGCGATGTTTCCGTGACTTTTGCGGGCGAAGGCTTTGCGCCAGTCACAAAGACCTGCACCATCGTCGAGTCGAGCATGACGACATTGTCTGATACGGGATCGACAGAAGGTTGGTACGTCGTTTACAACAATGTGTCGTTCAGCTCGTCGGTGACGATTTCCGGCAACGTAAAGCTCGTCCTTATGGACGGCAAGACGATGACGATCACAACGTCAAGCTCAGACTATAATGCGCCTGTACATGTCGCGCCTGACAATTCTCTTACGATCTACGGGCAGTCTGGCGGGTCTGGTAGACTAGAGGCGAGCTCTGGCGTTAGCATTGAAGCGGGCATTGGCGGTAACAACGGTCAGTCGAACGGTGCTATTACAATCAATGGCGGAACTATCATCGCTTCCGGAAATGCCGGCATCGGCGGTGGTTATCAGGCAGCTGGCGGCTGTGTGACGATAAATGGCGGTACAGTGACGGCTACTAGCAGCTCTGGTGCCGGTATCGGCGGTGGTTCGGGTTCCACACCGGGCGCAGGTGGCACGGTGACGATCAACGGCGGCACGGTGACTGCAACGGGCGGTTATTCTGGCGCGGGTGTTGGCGGTGGTTCTTCAACTGCCGCGCAGGGAACGTTGACGGTCAGCTCGGCTGTCACGGTTAAGGCGGGATCAAGCGCAAATCCGACGACGGAACTTTCACATGGCACAGGCGGAGCGATAGACTTGTCGACGTTCTACCGGTATTACACGTTCGAGACAACCGGTCCCACTCCGCTTTCGCAGACGCAGAATTCGTTTGCCGTCTACAAGGACGAAGCGGTAGAGCTTTTGTTCGCCGATACGGTCAGTGGCGGCACGAAGCCCTATACGTTCGCGTACAAGTCCGGCTCGCTCCCGGCGGGCATTTCGAGCGCGACGTTCTCCGGCACGCCGACGGAAGCGGGAACGTTCGTGTTCGTCGTGGCGGTGACGGATTCGGGCGTTGATGCGGAAGCGCAGAACGAGGATTTCACCTATACGCTCACGGTGACGGCGAAGCCGAAGGCGATTACTTACTATAACGGTGCGGTCGAAATCACCGGACTGACGCCATCCAACTACGTCGAGGGCGTTGGTGCGGCTCTGCCGACAACAGCACCTGCGGCGAGTGGCTACGAGCTGGAAGGGTGGTATTTAACCTCCGCTTGTGACGGCGACAAGGTTACGGCGATTTCCGCCGAGGCGACGGGCGATCAGGTGTTTTACGCGAATTGGAAGGCGACTGTCTACAATGTCGTCTACATGAAGGATTCGACGACGCAGTTCGACGATCCCGCGCCTACGACATATACGGTCGAGTCCGCTTCTCTTGTTCTGCCCACGACTGCGGTCAACGGTACAAAGAGCTTCGAAGGCTGGTATGTTAATGCCGGATGTACGGGCGATGCCATAACTGAGATTCCGCACGGTTCGACCGGTGACTGGACGTTGTACGCCAAGTGGGGCGCGGCAAAGAGCAACGAGACGTATGTCGATGCGAGCGGCAATACCATGCCTGCCGTTGAATGCGCTGAGATCGACTCTGACACGACAACGCTTGAAACAGGCTGGTATATCGTGAAGGACGATGTGACGATTACCACATTCGTCACGGTTTCTGGCGACGCCAGCATAATCCTTGCGGACGGCGCGACGCTTACGATAGCAAGCGACAATAGCTACAAGGCGGGAATCAATGTTCTGGTTGGGAACTCGCTGACAGTCTATTCCCAGACAGCGGCTGGGACTGGCGCCATTGACGCAACGGGCGGCTCCCTGGCTGCCGGTATAGGTGGAGAATGGAATGGCAGCTCCGGCACGGTGACCATTAATGGCGGGTCGGTAACGGCAACCGGCGGAAACAACTGCGCAGGCATCGGCGGCGGAAGCAAGGGGAACTGCGGAGTTGTTGTCGTGAACAACGGAACTGTGACTGCAATAGGTGGAACATTTGGTGCCGGTATTGGCGGTGGATACGAGGGCGACGGCGGAACCGTGACGATCAACGGCGGAACAGTCACTGCCTACAGCTCTGGTTATGGTGCTGGAATCGGCAAGGGACAGAGCGGAGCCTCCAACGGCTCGCTGACAGTCGGCGCAAACATGGTGGTTGAGTCCGGCGATGACGCAGGTTCGCTGACTGAGCTTGGAACAGGCGGCGCAATCACTCTTGATGGCTTGCGGTATTATGTCGTCCGCAAGGCTGGCGTTGCGCCCCTTGCGCAGGCGGCGAGTGCATTCGCCGCATACGTCGGCGAAGTCTTTGAGCTGAATCTTGACGATACGGTCCGTGGCGGTTCAGGTTCGTACTTGTTCACACTCAAGGATTCCACGCTCCCAGCCTGGCTTACGCGCACGGGCAACGTGCTTTCCGGCACGCCGACGGCGGAAGGCGTCAGCTCGTTTACATTCACGGTCGCGGATTCCGTCGAGACGACTCTTGATGCGGAAGACTTTACATACACTGTCTCGGTGGAAATAAGGCCTCAGCCGATCACCTACATGGACGGTTCTGAAGTGATGACGGGCCTCACGCCGTCGAACTACATCGAAGGCGTAGGTGTAGAGTTGCCTCTGACGGCGAGCAAGACGGGCTATCTCCACTTGGGATGGTATACGGCGGCCATCGGCGGCGAGAGAGTGTACTCGGTTTCTGCCGAGGCGACAGGTCCGCAGACGTTCTACGCGCATTGGACGACCGAATCTTACACGATTACCTACAAGGACGGAAACACAACGCTGACAGGTCTTGCGCCGACATACTACGACATCGAGACGGCGACGATTAACCTTCCGGAGCCTCTGGCACCAGAAGGGAAGGCGTTCGTGGGCTGGTTTACAGATCCAGATTTTAATACACAGGCGACGAGCATTCCCTCAGGCTCGACCGGCCACAAGACCTTCTACGTCAAGTGGCGTGATGCCGAGGCGGGCGAGGGGGAGGATGTCGTTACATTCATTGATGCGAACGGCTCAGAGCGTACCGAAAACTGCAAAGTGTTGACATCTGCCATGACGACGCTGGAGACGGGATGGTACGTGGTTAACAACGACCTCACTGTCAATTCTTCTGTAACGATTGACGGCAATGTCAATATAGTTCTTGTTGACGGAACGACATTGACGGTGAACGCAAATAACGCCTGGGCGACAGCCGGTATTGCAGTCGCAGCCGGGAATTCGCTTTCGATATACGGTCAGGCAGAAGGTACAGGTTCGCTAAATGCTACTGGTGGCGATTATGGCGCGGGCATTGGCAGTGGATACAACAAGAACGCTGGAAATGTAACGATTAACGGCGGCACTGTCACTGCAACAGGCCATGATGCTGCGGGCATTGGCGGCGCGCAATCTGGTGTTTGCGGAACGGTAACAGTCAATCGCGGTACGGTTGTCGGAACTGGCGGAGGCATGTGCCCTGGAATCGGAAGCGGGAGTTCTGCAAGTGCCGGTGGCACAGTGATAATAAATGGAGGCGATGTGACCGCTACTGGCGGCTCGGGTGGCGCAGCCGGTATCGGTGGCGGCAACAACTGCCCTGGTGGAATTGTGACAATCACAGGTGGAACGGTTGTAGCGACAGGAACTAACGGTGCAGGTATCGGCGGTTCTGGATCTGGTGCTGGCGCGGCTGTGACGATAACGGGTGGTTCGGTGTCGGCAATAGCAGGAGCAGCTTATAGATATGGCATTGGAGGCGGCAATACGGCTACCGACCAAGGATCGCTGACAGTCGGCGACGGGATGGTCGTTCGCGCAGGCGAGGGAGAAAATCCGGCCGACGAACTGGATGTTGATTCGAACGGAGCCGTGACTCTTGTTGCGCATCGCTACTATGTTGTTGACGATGGGAGCGCGCCAATCGGCCCGACGCTCTACGAGATACAGTACTTCGACGGACAGTACAACCGGATTCAGGTTGAGCCGTCGAAGTACGAGGCTGGAACGGTGACTGTTCTTGGTACGCCTGCGGAGAAACCCGGATATGTGTTTGTCGGCTGGTACACGCAGCCCAACTTCAACAGCGAAAAGGTGACGCAGATAGGCGCGGATGAAACAGGCGTCAAGATGTTCTACGCCAAGTGGGAGAAGGCATCCGAACGCGCTGTCGTGAATTATCTTGATGTTGACGGCGTCGAGAAGTCGGTTGAATGCACGATAATCTCCGGCGAAAAGGATCTGCTCACCAACGGATGGTACGCCGTCACCAACAACGTGACATTGACGCACGGCCTTGGCGTTACGAATGACGTCAGGCTGGTTATCGCCGACAATGTGACCTTGACGGTGTCGAATGGAACTTTCGGAAAGGCCGGCATCCATGTTCCGTCCGACAGCTTCCTGACGATCTTCGGGCAGTCAGGAGATTCTGGTGTCCTGTCCGTTACAGGTGGAAGCTATGCCGCAGGCATCGGCGGAGACCGGGATGAGGCTTCCAGCGGTGCTGTGACGGTCAATGGCGGTGTCGTTATCGCCCAAGGCGGCAGCAAGGGCGCCGGCATTGGCGGCGGCGGCAGTGGCTCCGGTGGCGCGGTGACGATCAACGGCGGCACGGTGACGGCAAGCGGCGGCAACGATGCTGCGGGCATCGGCGGAGGCTACACGGGCTCCTGCGGCGCTGTAACGATCAATGGCGGCACGGTGACGGCGAATGGCGGTGCCTCTGCGTACGATTCCGGCGCCGGCATTGGCGGCGGCGGTTACGGCGGAAGCGGTGGCGCTGTCGTTATCAACGGCGGCACAGTGACAGCAACAAGCGGAGGCCGTTATTCCGACGGCATTGGCAGCGGCAATGGCGAGGGCACCAGAGGAACGCTCAAGGCGGGCGAGGGCGTGAACGTCTGGGCAGGAGCTAATGCCGATTCTGCAGAGGAACTCACGCAGAAGAATGATGACGGTACCTTCTGGATCTTCGGCACGTACAACTACTACCACGCCGAGACGGCGACGGCGGAGAGCGAGTTCAACATCTATTACTACGATTCCGATGGTGAGACGCCGCTCGACCTCTCGCCTGCGAAGTATCAGAGCGGGACGGGCCTCGCCGTGCTTCCGACGCCTGCCGCACGGGCGGGCTACACGTTCGCCGGATGGTGGACGAGCAAGTGGGCGCATCTGGCCGAGCAGGTTGCGGAAATCGCACCCGGTTCGACCGGCAACGTCACGATATACGCCAAGTGGACGGCGAACACATATACGATCACATACGTGACGGATCCGATGGCCATTGAAGGTCTCGAGCCTGTGAGCTACACTTACGGGACCGGTGTTGCTGAGCTGCCCGTGCCGGAATCGTCCAATCCCTACTTGAAATTCGACGGATGGTATGAAAATTCCGTGAAGGTGACGTCGATCTCCGCAACGGCTGTCGGCGACAAGACGCTGACCGCCAGGTGGATTGAGGACGCGACGAAAATTACGTCCGTCACGTTCGTCGGTGCGGAAGGCTCTCAGACGGAATCCTGCCGCATGCTCACGACGGACGTCACCGCGCTTGAGACGGGCTGGTACGTGGTCAACTCCGATCTTGACTACGGTGCGCACGGCCTTACGGTTTCCGGCGACGTCAAGCTGGTGCTGGCGGACGACGCTTCGCTGACGGCCACCGCGGCGAGCTATTCGCAGAAGGCCGGCATCAACGTCCCCGAAGGCGCGTCGCTTACGATCTACGCGCAGAGCGAAGGAACGGGCGAGCTGACCGTGGCGGGCGATCCCGAGAACATCGGCTATGCCGCCGGCATCGGCGGAAACGCGAACGAGTCCTGCGGCACGGTGACGATCTACGGTGGCATTGTGACGGCCTCCTCGAACGACGGCGGCGCAGGCATCGGCGGCGGCTATAAGGGACACGGCGGCACGGTTGTCATCAACGGCGGCTCTGTGACGGCGACGAGCGGCGGCTACGGCGCGGGCATCGGCGGCGGAAAGGGCACGGTCGGCAATGGCGGACACGGCGGCTCCGTGACCATCAACGGCGGCACGGTCGTAGCGACGGCGGACGCCATGGCCGCGGGCATCGGCGGCGGCTATTATGGCGACGGCGGAACGGTGTCCATCAACGGCGGTGTCGTGACGGCGACTGGCGGACCTGGCGAATCTGGCATCGGAAAGGGTGCCGGAGCCGAAAACCAGGTTGTGCTCACGGTCGGCGGCGGAATCAGCGTGTTCGTCGGCGACAACGCGAACCCGTCCATCGACATACTTGAGGTCGATGAGCATGGTGTTGCCACGATGCCTTCGCGTCCCAAGCGGTATTACATCGTGCGTGCCGATTCGGGCGAGCCGGCGTTCGAGATCGTTGACGGCGTGCTTGTCGGCGCGAATCTGAAGGGCAATGCCGACATTGTCATCCCCGACGGCGTGTTGGACATAGGCCAGCGTGTGTTCGAGGAAGAAACGGTGCTCGCGAGCGTCGTCATCCCGAACAGCGTGACGAACATCGGCTATTCCGTGTTCGACGGTTGCACGTCTCTTACGAACGTGACGTTCGGCACGGGCTTGAAGACTATCGGACGGTATGCCTTCAGCCACTGCACGGCGCTGGAAGAACTGGCAATACCCGGCAACGTCGAGCATGTCTGCGAAGGGGCGTTCTACGGCTGCTCCGGTCTTGTTTCGCTGACGATCGAGGAAGGCGTGAAGACGATCGACACCTATGCGTTCTACGGGTGTTCTGTCCTGACGGGCGATCCTGTGGACGGGCTTTACTTCCCGGACGGCTTGGAGGAGATCGGCGCTTCGGCGTTCATTTCCTGTCCTCAGCTTGAGAAGGTTTCCCTGCCGGGTTCGATGTATGTACCGGGTGCTCCGATGTCGCAGGCGTTCGGTTCCGACACGGAAGTTGTCTATCGCACGACCGAACCAATCTTCTACATTTTCGGCGACACGCTCTATTCGGTCGATACGAAGGGCAATGCCTCTATCACGATTCCCGCAACCGTGAAGAAGATCGGCACGGCATCCTTGCGGAACATCCCCACGCTTGAGCGCGTGACTGTCCCCGCCAGCGTGACGAACATTGCATCGCTCGCGTTCTACGCCTGCTCCAATCTCGTTGAGGTGGCGATTGGCGAAGGCGTCGAGAGCATCGACAGCGACGCCTTCGCCGAATGCACGAGCCTGACGGATGTGACGATACCGGACAGCGTGGCGGTCATCGGCAGACGCGCGTTCAAGGAGTGCACGGCGCTTCAATGCGCGACCGTGCTTGCGGGCGATATCGGAGAGGATGCGTTCAACGGGTGCACGAACCTCGCAACGATCGTGCTTGGCGATGGCGTGACGGGGATAGGCGATTCGGCGTTCCGCGGATGCGTGCCGCTGACGTCGCTGGCGGTGCCCGGCAATGTCGCGGCGATTGGCAGCTCTGCGTTCTGGGGATGCTCGAACCTCGTTGAAGTCGTGATATCCAACGGCGTCAGCAAGACTATAGGCGACTGGGCGTTCAGCTCGTGCGAGAGCCTTGCGACGCTGTCGCTCGGCGAAGGCGTAGCATCCATCGGCGAGCGCGCGTTTATGAACTGCAGGGCCATTGCCGCCCTTGCCATGCCCGACAGCGTCGAAACGATCGGTGCGTCGGCATTCAGCGGCTGCAGCGGACTCGCCGCGCTGACATTCGGCAGTGGGCTAAAGACGGTTGGGTCCGAGGCGTTCGACGGATGCTCTTCGCTTGAAAACGGTGTGGACGGACTCTACTTCCCCGACGGCCTTGAGTCGATCGGAGCCGATGCGTTCAGGATGTGCAACAAGCTGACGAAGGTCTCGCTGCCTAGCTCGCAGTACGCCAACGGCACGATTCATCCCGCGTTCGACTACTGGCAGGTGACGGTGGACTATCGCGGCGTCGCGCCGGTGTTCTACGTCGATGCGGATGGCTTTATGCGCTCTGTTAATCTCAAGGGGGCCACTGAAATAACCATTCCTTCGACTGTGCATGATATGCAGATAGGTGCATTTGCCGAATCTGATACGCTCACGAGCGTCGTAATCCCGTCGTCTGTGACGAATATTGCCATGGGCGCGTTCCGTGCTTGTCCGAATCTTGGGCGCGTTACGATTTCCGAGGGAGTGAAGACCATCGGCGAAAATGCCTTCATGGGCTGCGCAAGCCTTGCGGAGCTGACAATTCCGAATGGCGTAACCGTCATTGGAGACATGGCGTTCTGGCGCTGCACGGCGCTTGAGAGCATCACTGTACCTAAAGGTGTGGACATAGGAATGTTTGCCTTCTACGGTTGCAGTTCAATGACCAGCGTAAATATCGCAGGAGAGGCGACGCGGATGAGGTTGTCGTCGAGAATGCTGCTTCGGGCTACATCGTCTAATCCAGACGCGACATCGGTTGGCGGCTTTGCATTCTATGAGTGCAGCAACCTGACTAGTGCCACCATCGGCAGCGCGGTTGATGAGATTGGCGGAGGTGCGTTCGGCGCATGCCCGAAGCTAACCACCGTCACACTCCAGAACAACGATAACTTTACTACGGACAACGGTATGCTTCTCACGAAGGACGGTGCAACGCTCGTCTCCGTGTATGGCAGCAACACGAGCGTGACGGTTCCTGAAGGTGTTGCGGCAATTAAGGAAGGCGCTTGTGCGGGAGACGGTAAGCTGCAGAGCGTTGTGCTGCCGAGTGGAGTTACGACGATCGGCGAGGCGGCGTTCTCCAACGCGACGGTGTTTGCGTCGATTACAATTCCGGCGAGCGTGACGACGATCGGCGCGAATGCGTTCTTCGACACGCAGCTTGCGACAGTCTATGTCTCGAAGGGCGACACGGCGCGCGTGAAGACGCTCGTCGAGGGAACAGGCTACACGGCTGCAGTCACGTATGTCGAACCTGGCGACGAAGAGCCAAAGCCGTCCATTGCCGGTGATGACAGCGCAACAGTGACGGGTGACGCGGAGAGCGGATATGTCGTTACGCCGAGCACCACGACGGGTACGGTCGAGGTGGAGATACCTTCAGGTCTTGATCCTGCGAAGGTGACGGTGGAGCTTCCGCCAACGGCGAGCGTCAAGCCGAACGGCGCGAACGTCGCGGTTGTGAAGACCGTCGACGCGACGTCGTACGACATCACCGAGTTCCTCGACATTCCCGCCGCGGATGCGAACGGCGTCATCAATCTGGGCGATGCGACCGTCAAGGATGCGATCGTCGAAGAGGTGCTCGATCCGGAGGGGGGAGCGGTACTCGTGCTGACGCCGGAGAATCCATCGATCACCACGGCGGAGACGCGCGCAGGCCTCACCTACACCTTCTACGAGGGCACAACGCTCGATGGCATGACGCCGAAGGCGACGAAGGTCGGCGACGGCAATGCCTGGACGCCGACGATTACGGTGAAGGGCGGCACGAGCGGATTCTACTCCGTCCATGTCTCCAAGTAGTCGTCAGAACATTGCGTGGCATTCCCCCACTTCCCGGCGGCCAGTTCAGCGCCGTGCCGGCTCGATGTGGACCACGGCGTCTGTCACGCCTATGCCGGAGGCGGTCAGCGCGTCTGAGACGGCGTGGCCTATGTCGTGTCCCTCCGCGACGGAAAGGCTGGCGTCCACATGCACGTGCAGGTCTGCCGCGAACGCGCCTCCGTAGCGGCGTACGCGCACCTTGTGCACCGTCACCACTCCAGGCACGCCCTGTGCGATCGAGGCGACCTCGCCTGCCTTGTCCTCGATGTCCGCGTCGATGAGCTCCTGCAGCGCGGGGTGCGCAATCTCCCAGGCTACG
>JAEEGF012447663.1_pt1 | contig 11429 bp, 8 predicted proteins | sample 9134171 | NCBI WGS metagenome assembly JAEEGF01 (sample SAMN16246542, study PRJNA631951) | gut metagenome | biome: gut microbiome; feature: rumen; material: AP-attached | host: Bos | place: Iran: Karaj | collected 2018-10
ATCCACCACCAGCCGAGCGACACGTTCGGCTTGCCTTCAGTGCCCGCGAGCGTGACCACGCGCTGTCCGCGCGCGAGCGCCTCGGCCGCGAGCGGCGTGCCGTATTCCGCCACCACGACCTTCGCCCGTGCGGCAGCTTCGGGCGCGAGCAGATTCGCATAGCGCTTCTCCAGCGCCGCACGGAAGCGTGGCGCCACCGCGATGGCGCTGCCGTCGCGCAACGCGCGGCGCGGGAACACCCAGAAGTCCCAGCTGTTGGAGACGCCGCCGAGCGTGGCCGTGAGCGTCGCCTTGGCGGGCTTCGCGATGTCCGGGAAGGCGATCTTCGCCGTCGTCACCTTCCGCGCCGACCCGAGGGGAATCTCATCTGCAACGGGCGAGACGCCCGTTGCCCCAGCAATGTCAAGCCGCCATTCGAGCGAAGCGCCCTTCAGCGGGGCGTCGTAGTTGGCGAATAGGAAGTCGGCGTCGAGCGTGTCGCCAGAGGCGAAGACGCGCTTCGTGTCGGGCACGTCGAGGAGCAGGCACGAGGGGCTGTTGAACTGCGCGAACTCGGCCGGCGTGAACCCGCCGCGCTTCGGTTCCCAGAACGGGCTGAAGAGGCCCTGCGCCGTGTAGGTGCTGCCTTGCTCCACCACCACGTCAACGATCGTCCAGAAGATGTGTCCATCACAGTACGGGTCGGCGCGCGCCGCCTCGATGCCCTGTTTCTGGTAGTGGCGTTGGAGCGCGTTCTGTGCGTCCTGCAGGCGGTCGCCCCAGGTGTGGTCGAGGCCGAACTTCGCGAGCCAGTCCGCGCGCCCCTTCCGCGTGGCGGGCGGCATCCACACGCCCGTGTAGAGCGCCTCGTCGCGCGAGTCGCACTTGATGCAGAGGTTGAGGTATTCGTGGGTGACGAACGGGCGCTCGGGGTTGAACGAGCCGCGCGGCCACGGCTTGATGGGGCCGCCCAGGTAGTCCGCCGCCTCGGGCGGGTTGATCCAGTCCACGTGGCAGTCCTGGTTGATCTTCAGGCGGTCGGGATCCATCGCCTTCACGTAGGCGTGCAGGCGCGCGTCGAGCGTCGGGCCGAACGAGCCTTCGTTGCCCATGGAGTAGACGGCGAAGGACGGATGGCGCCGGAAGTGCTCGTGGAGCTCCGTCACGTCGCGCTTCGGATCGAACGCGAATCCCTCGACGGGCATGTCGCTGTAATACGGCAGCTCGGGCTGGATCATGATGCCGAGCTCGTCCGCCGCCTCGTAGTACTCGGGCAGCTCCGTGTGCGTGTGCAGGCGCACGAAGTTGAAGCCCGCCGCGCGGGCCTTCGCGAGATGCGCGCGGTGAAGGTCGCGGTCGGGCGGCGTGATGCCCGTGATCGGATAGACATGGTCGTCGCCGAACCCGCGTACATAGAACGGCTTGCCGTTCAGATAGAACTCCTTGCCTCGCACCTCAAACTTGCGCACGCCGAAGCGCTCAAGCCGCGTGTGGACAACTTGCCCGCTCTCCACGAGGTCCACGCGCGCCGTGTAGAGGTTGGGATGTTCCGGCGACCATGGACGGAATTCCGCAAGCGGAAGTTTAATGGTTTGGTGGTTAGGCGGTTGGGTGGTTAGGTGGTTGGAAGATTTGATGTTTTGCTCTACTACATTGCCGTCAATTGTGACGCGAAGCTGGTAGGGCGCGCTCGCCGAGCGCGCCGCAACGGGCGATACGCCCGTTGTCCCAGTCACGCTCACATGCACCTCGACCGCCTTCTCGTCGAACAGGCCGCGTACCCAGGCGTCGTCGATGAACGTCTGCGGCGTCGCCTCGAACTCCACGTCGCGATAGATTCCGCCCCAGCGGTGCATGGCGCTGAAGAGGCCCTTGCGCGACGGCACGTCGTTCTTCACCTGTGCCACGACCTTTGCGTCCTCGCCGGGCGTCACGAGGTCCGTCACGTCGTACTTGTACGTGCCGCAGTAGTTGTCCACGAGCGCCACCTGCCGGTCGTTCACCCAGAACCAGCCCACGGACTTCACGCCGCCGATCTTCAGCCAAACGCGCATTCCCTTCCACGCGGCGGGTATCTTCACAGTCTTGCGGTACCAGCCGCTGCCCATGTGCTTGTGGCGGATGGGCTTCGCGTTGTGGTCGCCCTTCTGGTCCCAGCTGTCGCCCATGCCGGGCGCTCCCACGCCCTGCGCCTCCCAGCAGGCGGGCACCTGGATCGCGCGCACGTCGGGCCATGCCTTGGTCTTGTAGAACGGTTTCCAGATGCCGTTCCGCCCGAGGTTGCCGGCATGCGGCGTGAACTCCCACTCGCCATGCAGGGAGAGAACGCTACCCGCCTCGTTCCCCATCACAGGGTTCACCACGGCGGGGTGCGCCTTGCGCCCACCCCACGTGAAATCGCCCTCCGCCTCGGGCAGGGCGGCGGCAAACGCGCCTATGGATACGAGCGCGACCGGTAGAAGTAGTCTAATCATCGCATGTTTTGCTTTGTTGCGTTCAAGAATTCTTTTCGCGTCATGACTTATCCATTCCGTTCTAGCCTATTCACGTCCACGGTCACCTTGCCGTCAATGCGATGGCCGACGGCCACTTACGCGACGGCCATCCGAAAGCGCAATGTTCTCGAACGAGACTTCCTTCCATTCCGAAGGACATCCCCTGAAGAACTCGGTCTTGCCGTTCACCTCGTGCGCCATCATCTCCATCACGGCGGCGCACGCCGAAAGGAGGCCGTCCATGTCGAGAATCTCGTGCCCGACGTGCCGACCATCCTTCCCGATGTTCGGGCGCCCTACATTGCAGAATCCAGGCTTCCATACAAAACATCTCGGCGCATGGCCTGGATTGGTGAAATACTCGTCGAAGTCGTGCAGCAGCTTCACCGCCTGTTCGGCGCGGCCGGCGTGGATGTTCAGCACCGCCGCCCATGGCACGCACCAGCCAGTCCATGCGGAAGTGCCGCGCTTGTCCCAGGTAGCGTATGTCTTCTTCACGGTCGCGGCGGTTGCCGGGTCGGCGAGATCGAAGATGTCGAACGGGAAGAGTCCGGCGAGATGCGAATGGTGGCGGTGCGAAGCGCTGAACGGACGGTTCTCAAAAAGCATGATGCCGCCCTGCGCATCGTCGATCGCGGCGAGCGGCAGGCGCTTCTCCACGTCGAGCCACATCGGGTCGGGGTTTTCGCCCAGCATCGCGGATGCGGCGATCAGGTTGCGGGCGAGACGGTGCGCGGCGGCGAGCTGGAAGCTTGGATTGCGCCCCACGGCGGTCTCGAACGTCGCGCCGCCCCATTCTGGCGACGGGCCCGTGGGGAACGCGAGGCCGCCTTTGCCGTCGTCCGTCATCATCGCGCGGTAGACGCGCATCGCGCCCTTCATGAAGTCGTAGGCGTCGCGGCGGAGGAAATCGACGTCGCGGGAATATTTCACATAGCGGAACATCATGTCGGCCACCCATGCGGTCGAGCCGTGGTCGATGGTGCCGGTCCAGAACCCGCCGATGTTCACGCCGCGGTCATCGACCGAGTGCGGCAGCACGTAGCCATCGACATCCGCGAACTTGCGGGCGTTGTCGCGCAGAAGCGGCTTCCAGCCAAGCACCATGCGGAAGAGCGGCATCATGTTCGCGAAGTGTCCGCCGCGATAGGCGGGCGCGTAGCATTCCTGCACATTGATGTTGAAGTGGTAGTCGCCGCTCCAGGGGGCGATATAGTTGTCCTCAAGCCAGGCGCCCTGAAGTCCGCACGGAACGCCGTCCGGATCCGTCATGCAGCCGAAGCAGTACATGCCGTAGTCGAAAAGCCCCTGCACCACGGGATCAGGCACTTTCACGCGCGCGCCCTCCGCCCAGAACTTCGCCCAGTGCTCCGTGGATTCGGCACGAACCTGCGCAAATGGTAGGGTCACGCGTCCCGCGTGACCGCGGGCGAGCGGGACGTTCGCCCCTACCGAATTTCCCCTCCACGTCCGCACTGACAGCTCCCCGCCCTTCAACTCATACGCGAGCGTGACGGATTCATCGGCGGGCAATTCCCACGTGAAGCCGTCCGTCGTACATCTCGCCGGCTTGAACCTAAGCGGTTCAAGGGCCTTCTTCACGTTCGTATGCGCCATGCAGTGAACCGCCTTCGCTTCGCATGCGATCCCGTCGGGCAGCTTCAGCGCAAAGACGCGGCTCTTCTTGCTCATGGCGAGTTCCGCGCGGTTGGTGCGCCCGCCGAGGGCAAAGTCAATCGTGCCAATTCCCGTCTTGACGTCAAGCGCGCCGCGGAGAAGCGTAGCGCCCGGGATCTTCACCTCCACGCGGCCGAGCGGCAGCATGAACGGATTGCGCGGCTCGCCCGGAGGAGTGACCTTGGTGAAGAGTCCAAGAAGGCGCGCCTTGTCCCTTTTGAGAATCGCGTCGGTTATGTTGGTGTAGCTCTGCGCGTTGGTCCATGCGTAGCCGCCGCGGTGGTCCCAGAGGTCGGCGCGCCCCACGGTGAGCTTAAGCGTGTCGCCGCCGCCCCATGCGAGAACGCCCGTGACGCCGTCCGCAAAGCGCATTCCCTCCTGAGGCGTCTCGTCGCCCGTGGGGAAAATCCATTCAAGCGGCTTCGCCTTCTTCTCCACGAGGGCGCTCCAAGTGTTTCTGCGCAGGATGGACGGATCGAAACTGTAGTCGCAGCGCTCGCCGTCGAGCCAGATGCTTGTGTTGCCGTCTTTGAGCGTGGCCACGAGGCTCTGCGCGCGGCCGATGGCGAACTGCCTCTTGTGGTCGCCCACGCGCTTGCCGCAGCAGTAGAATCGTGGACGGTCGGGCCATGTGTCGATGAGCCAGCCGTCGCAGCCGCCCGTCGTGTTGTCGATGAGGCGGCCGCCGGTCTTGTTGAGGATCACGCGGCAGGCGAAGGTGAAGCCCTGCGAGTAGTCCGCCTTCTTCACGACGTCGCACTTGTCGCCGGGCATCGGCACGCCTTCCCACACGAGGCCGTCCCGCGCGATGGACGCTGCGCCGTCCGCGCCTGTGGAATACGCCGCAGCCTCCGCGTCCGAAATCGCCCGCGAGTATATCCGCGCGTCGCGGAAGCGTCCGTCGAGCTTGTATGTGCCTTTCGATGTGATGCCGAACGACACGGGCAGCTCCTGCTCAATCGGCATCTGACCGGCGGCGAACGTCGTTACGGCGCACATCGTAATGATGACGGCCGTATTTCCATGTAGTGCGTTTCTCATTGTCACGGACTTGCTTCCTTTCTTGGGCCTTGAATATATTATAGCAAATCTACAGCGACTTTTCGTTGCTCGCTAAAACTTCACCGGAGGAGGTCCTCAACAGACTCACACTTGCCAACTTGGCAACTGTTCAACTTGGCAACTTGACAACTGCCTACTACATGTTCTTCCTTCCAGTTTACAAGTTTTCAAGTTAACAAGTTTTCAAGTTCACAAGTTTACAACTGCCTACGACCCACACTCGCTCTCACTTGGCAACTTGGCAACTGTTCAACTTGGCAACTTGACAACTGCCTACTACATGTTCTTCCTTCCAGTTTACAAGTTTTCAAGTTTGCAAGTTTGCAAGTTAGCAAGTTTTCAATTTTTTAGTTGTGGGCGATGAGGGACTCGAACCCCCGACCTTGACCGTGTAAAGGTCCTGCTCTAACCAACTGAGCTAACCGCCCGAAAACAGGGATGGATAGTATATCACAAATTCATCGGAGTATGAACATGGCAAATGCAGAATGTTATTTCTTGATGCGGATCACTCGCTTGGCCTTGCCTTCGCTGCGGGGAAGCGCGCCCACGGGGAACACGTCGCCCTTCGGAAGGAAGCCAAGGCGCTCGCGAAGATGCTTCGCCACGGTGTGGCCGGTAACGCCAGGCTCGGCCTCCACGTTGACCGTCACGTCAGTCATGCCGTTCTCTTCGGTGAGGATGATCTGGAACTCGTCCTTGACGCCGGGAATCTCCATGAGGGCCTGCTCCACCTGGCGGGGATAGAAGTTGACGCCCTTGACGATGAGCATGTCGTCGGTGCGGCCGGTGATGCGGTCGATCCTCAGCGAGGTGCGTCCGCACTCGCACTTCTCGCGCGAGAGAATGCGGGAGATGTCGTGGGTGCGATAACGGATGATCGGCATTGCCTCGCGCGTGAGGGATGTGAACACCACTTCGCCGTACTCGCCGTCGGGCATTGGCTTGCCGGTGACGGGGTCGACGATCTCGGTGATGTACTGGTCTTCCCAAACGTGTATGCCGCAGTGGGCCTTGCAGTCCTGGCCGGTGGTGCCAATGCCGCCCGTCTCGGTCATGCCGTAGATGTCGAAGCACTCGATGTGCAGACGGCTCTCGATGCGGCGGCGCATTTCGTCCGAGAACGTCTCGGAGCCGAAGATGCCAACGCGGAGCGAGGGAATGTCGTGGTCGCCGGAAGTCTCGGCGTCGAGCTTCTCGATTATGCGCGGCACGTAGCTCACCACCGAGCAGAATCCCTTCACGCGGAAGTCGCGCATGAGCTTGATCTGGCGCTCGGTGTTGCCGCTTGACGCCGGCACGCAGAAAAGGCCGGCCTTGCGGCAGCCGTGGTAGCATCCGAAGCCGCCGTTGAAGAGACCGAACGTGGGCATGATCTGGAAGGCGTCGCCCGCCTCGAGGCCAGCCATGGTGAAGCAGCGCGCCATCGTCTCGGCCCACTGGTTGAGGTCGTTCTTGGTGTAGGCCATCACCACGGGGGTGCCGGTGGAGCCTGATGACTGGTGGAACTCGCGAAGCTCGGAGCGCGGCACGGTGCTCATCTCGAGCGGATATGCGTCGCGGAAGTCGTCCTTCGTGAGAAACGGAATCTTCGTGAGGTCGTCGAGCGACTTCACGTCCTCCGGGTTTGCGAATCCGCGGCTCTTGAGCAGACGGCGGCTCCACTCGTTGCTCCACACGCGGCGAAGTGACTTCTGCAGGCCCTTGAGCTGCACGTCCGCGAGCTGGTCGCGGCTCATCGTCTCTGCTTCCCTGTTCCAGAATGTCATGCTGTACTCCTTTTCTTTCAACCGAAATACGCCTTGTAGAGAGCGCGCACCGCGCGTTCGCGGTCTGCGCTCTTGATGCTGATCATGAACGAGAACTCGCTCGCGCCCTGGTTCACCATCGAGATGTTGATTCCGTGCGCCGCGAGGGCGCCCGTGGCCTTCGCGAGCATGCCGGCCGAAAATGCCATGCCTTCGCCCACCACCATGAGGACGGCGTAGTCGCGCGTCACCAGGACGGAGTCGGGATTCAGCTCGCGCTTGATGCGCGCCACCACGCGGTTCTCCACAGCCTTCGAGAAGCGGTCCGCACGGATCACCACCGAGATGGAGTCGATGCCCGACGGGATGTGCTCGTATGCGACGCCCTCCTCCTGGAGGATGTCGAGCAGCTTGTGGGTGAAGCCCACTAGGCGGTTCATGCAGTACTTGTCGATGATGATGTTGCAGAAGCCATCGGCGGCTGCGATGCCCGTCACCGTGCCGGGAATCACGCGGCGCGACTGCACTATCATGGTGCCAGGCTCGGACGGACGATTCGTGTTTCGCACGTTGATCGGCACGCGGGCCATCACCGCGGGGCGTATGGCCTCGTCGTTGAACACGCCGAAGCCCGCATACGCAAGCTCGCGCATCTCGCGGTACGTCATCGTGTCGATGCCCTCCTTCACCTCGGGCACGATGCGCGGATCGACGGGATAGACGTTGTCGACGTCGGTGAAGTTCTCGTACACGTCGGCCCGCACGGCCGCCGCGAGGATGGAGCCGGTGATGTCGCTGCCGCCGCGCGGGAACGTCGCCACCGTGCCGTCCTTGCGATATCCGAAGAAGCCTGGGTAGATCGCGATGCCCTCGAAGTCGGAGAAGGCGCGAGAGAGCTTTCTGTAGCTCTCCTCCACGAGCTGCGCGTTGCCGCTCTCTCCCTCTAGCATCATGCCGGTCTCGCGCGGGCTCACGTAGCGGGCCTTCACTCCGCGCGCCGCGAAAGCGACCGCGGCGAGCTTGGCGCTGTTGTCCTCGCCAGCAGCCTTGAGAGTGTCCATGAACACGCCGGGATCCTCTTTGGAGGAGGCAAGGCGCGCCTTTATGTCTTCCTCGATCTCCCGGACGATCTCGTCGCCGAGCGAAAGATCCTTGGCAATGGAGGCGTAGCGGTCAAGCACGGCGGCGAACTTTGCGTCCGTGTTCTCATTGGCGAGGGCGGCCTCGGCGAGGCCGATTAGAAGATCGGTGACCTTGGTGTCGGACCCGTTGCGCTTGCCGGGTGCGGATACCACCACGATGCGGCGCTGGGGGTCCGCAAGGACGATGTCGATAACCTTGGTCAGCTGCCTTGCGTCCGCCAGCGAGCTGCCACCGAATTTGCAAACTTTCATCTCTACCTTTCCAGTCAAGAAAAAACGCGTATAGTTTATCAAAAGGACGTTGCGCGCGCAATAGAGAATGACTTCAAGTGAGATTTCAAACCCCCACGGCGCCATCGGAGAGAAACCCAATCATCTCTCCGCGACCTCTGCGGGAGATAAAACTACCTCACCGGGTCGCCGCAGAAGTCACGGCGGCCGCAGTCGCGGCAGAAGTCGCCGCGCCAGACGGAATCGAACTGCTCGATGAGCGGCGCGACGAGCGAGGGCTCATCAGTGAGAATGCCGTTCTCGAAGTTGCGCTTCTTCTCGCTCTTCGCGCCCATCCCCGCGCCGGTGAGATTGGCCGAACCGAAGTACGCCTTCGCGCCATCGACGATGATGCACTTGAAATGCACACGCGGACACAGCATCCGCTCCATCCCCTCCCACAAGCCGGGATAGCGGTCGAAGTCCTCCCGCCAGTTCGGCCCAGGGTCCTTCGCATGAATGAGCCGCACCTCGACCCCACGCTTGACCATTTCCGCCAACACCTCCAAGAACGGCACCATGTCGCGTCCGCCGCACTTGGCCGCCATAGCATTTTGCGCAGGCGGCTCGACGTACAGATCCTTGATGTCAGCTGTTGCGATCCACAGCCGCTCCCTCGCCTGCGGCACAATCCCGCAGACGACGGAGGTGTAGATTTCACGGTTGGCGAGGAAAGTAGTCATGACAAGAGCTGTTCGTAGATCGTCGCGCCATGCGACGAGAAGCAGCAGAAGATGACTTCCATCGGCGGCGCGCTCGGTGATCGCGCCCTACCTGATTCAACCTCTGCGCACTCTGCGTCTCTGCGCCTCTGCGTTAAAAACTCCCGCACCTCCCGCACCGCGACTTGCGCGGCATCCTCTTTCGGATAGCCGTAGACACCCGTTGAGATGCAGGGGAAGGCGATGGACGTGCAGCCATTCTCCGCCGCAAGGGCGAGCGAGTTGCGGTAGCAGGCGGCCAGTTTTTCCGGCTCACCGTGCTGGCCGTCGCTGTATATCGGCCCCACGGTGTGGATCACGAACCTCGCGGGTAGCCTGAAGCCCGGCGTGATCCGCGCCTCGCCAGTCGGACACCTCACCCCCCTTCCGCAGAAGGTACCAGAAATGTCGCCGTCGTGCGCCTCGTGACGGCGGCGATTCTGCCTGCGGTTTTTGGTGTTTTCGCTCATGGTGCCTTTCTTGCCTTTGGCGGTAGTTTAGCAGATTGGGTCTTCCGCATCAACAAGCTTTCGAAATCCTCGTCGGAAATGTACGGTACCTGGCCGCGATGCAGGCCCATCGAATCACGGAACAGGAAATCACCTTTGCCGTTCAGGCGGTCGGCGCCGTTCTTGCCGATGATCATGCGCAAATCCTCTTCAAGAGCCACCTTGAATGCGATGCATCCGAGGAGGCCACAACGCAGGGGCGGCGACATGACCACTTCATCAGGTCTCTGCGTAGCAAAAACAAAATGAACCCCAGCAGATCTTCCTAACACAAGCATTTTGGCAAACAGCGGGGTGGCGTACCCCGAACTTCCCTTTCCTTACTATGCCGTTAGCGGCAGCAATGATTGAATCGCTCTGACTTCATCAAGAAGCAAATCAATGACACGCCGTTTGTCGCCGTCGAGATAGTCTGCCAGAAAATCTCCATCCCAGTTCAACATCACTTTGGGAAGATATTTCCACCCTGGCCACCACTCCGTCTGTGCCCATCCTGGCAACCCTGAGAAACGCTCACGGATCTCATCCGTAAATCTTCCCGTATCGGAATTGTCAAAACCGATAAAGAAGTCCCAGAGTTCCAGATGTTCGGGGGCAATCCTGACGAACACGCCGGATTTCACATGCTTCAGACGAATAAACGTTTCTTTTTGCCCATAAGGCTCGTGGCAACAGTCGTCAAAGACCCATTCGTCATTGGACGAAAGACGTTCTTTCAAATCCATGGCGATTTTTACCGCGACGTGGTCGCATATAGCGCCCTTATGCTTGAAGAGTTCAACAGCACCTCGCAATGAGGATGCATTGGCAGTAGCGGTTCCCACAATTTCAAGTTTTTGTTCGTCGTTCATCGTTGATCCTCCGGAAATCAAGTTGATTAAGTTTGCATATTGAAGAAGCGATTCTCTCACGAATGGCCGGTCGAATGCGAGACGTGCACAAGCGTAAAGCCATGGAACCACATCGTATCGCCAAGATGCGCATTGCAGTCGGACGTTATCCCCCAGCTTTGGGGAATCCGTTTCCGGTTCACAGCCATTAAGCGTCAAATAAAGGAGGATCCGCCTAAAGCCAGCGCGTTCACGGCTGAGCCAACTTCGGTAGCGCTCCAGCTGTCTCGGTTGTTCAGCGGCATAAATCTTGCTTTCAACGGCAACGCAAAGCTTTGACTCGGGATCCTCGATCAGGATGTCGATGCGGCTATCGTTACTTGCCGATGCGGAATCATCTGAATTTACTGAAACTTCCGTGCGGACAGTTGCGGACAGCGTAATAGCGCAGTCCGGCTCATGCGCGACGTTTTCAAGGAAAGATCGCAGGAACTCAGCACCAAGGCCATGAGCGCCGGAAGGATCAAGCAATGCTGCCAGAATCTCCGAGTGCTTCGTTTCGTAATGATTTATCCCGCAGACGCTGAACACATTGAACGCGCTACCGGTTCGACGCTGAAAATCTTCGTTCTTCTTTGCAATGACGGAGACTGTTGCAAGGAGAGCCGACAGTTCTGATTTGATGCTTTCGCCCTTCATGCGACTTACCTCGCCGGACTGTGCTTGCCCTTGCTGGGACCGGTGGGATGCTTCGGGCACCAACCATTTACCATTGACGCGATGTCACGGAACTCGCTCCCACAATATTTGCACTCGTACGGGCCATTTTCGCGTCCGTCGTAGGCAACATGTTTTCCTTTATTTTGACCATCGGGATGCTTGTAGCACCATCCAGAAAGCAGAGAGCTCAACGTGTGATACTTCTGTCCACAATAGACACAAAAGTAATCATCTCGCTCCCCACCTTCGTAAAGAGCATGCTTCCCCTTGTTTTGACCGGCAGGATGCTTCGGACA
>JAEEGF010407812.1_pt1 | contig 11428 bp, 9 predicted proteins | sample 9134171 | NCBI WGS metagenome assembly JAEEGF01 (sample SAMN16246542, study PRJNA631951) | gut metagenome | biome: gut microbiome; feature: rumen; material: AP-attached | host: Bos | place: Iran: Karaj | collected 2018-10
TGCGGCCGTCATACTTAACCTGAGCGTAATCTCTGACTCTCTTAAGGATTCTGTTGGCAAGACGCGGGGTTCCTCTGCTTCTCTTGGCCATTTCAATGGCGCCCTCTTTTTCCACTTCAACTCCCAGAAGATTGGCAGACTGCATAATGATGGTGCAGAGTTCGTCTATCTCGTAGAACTCCATTCTGTGAATCATTCCAAATCTGTCGCGAAGTGGCGCTGACAGCATGCCCGCTCTGGTGGTGGCACCGATCAGGGTAAATCTTGGAAGGTCCAGACGAATAGACCTGGCTGTAGGGCCTTTTCCAATCATGATATCGATGACATAGTCCTCCATGGCAGGATAAAGAACTTCTTCCACCTGTCTGTTGAGTCTGTGGATCTCATCCACAAAGAGCACATCACCCTCCTGGAGATTATTAAGAATAGCCGCCATGTCTCCTGGCTTTTCTATAGCCGGGCCGCTGGTGATCTTGATGTTTACGCCCATTTCATTGGCGATGATCCCAGCCAGTGTAGTCTTACCAAGTCCCGGAGGTCCATAAAAAAGAAGGTGATCAAGACTGTCTCCTCTTTTCTTGGCAGCTTCAATGTATATTTTAAGACTCTCTTTTATTTTCTTCTGGCCAATATAGGTGTCCAGGCTCTTGGGGCGCAGTGACCCCTCAATTTTCACATCCTCGAAATTGGCATTAGCATCTATTCCCCTGGCCGTAGTGTTTATCTTTCTTTTTTCCATACTTTGGTTCCCAACTTATTATTATTTTCAGTTAAAACATTTCTTTAAGAGCCAGCTTAAGCAGCTTTTCTGTGTCATCTCCGGCATCCGGATTAGCAGAAAGGACCTTCCTTACGGCCTTCATGGAATCCGATGAATTGTAGCCAAGTGCCACCAGAGCAGCCACCGCCTCATCTCTTGCAGGATTGGTTCCTTCAGAAACCTCAATACCGCCACTTGAAGCTGATCCTCCAAGCATATCATCCTCTGATATCTTGAGTTTGTCACGAAGCTCTAAGGTAATTCTCTCCGCAGTCTTTTTACCGATTCCGGGAGCCTTGGAAATTGACTTGGTGTCTCCCGACATAATGGCAAATCTTACGTCATCCGGTGTCATCACTGACAAAATGGATAGCCCGGCCTTAGGTCCCACGCCGTTGACGGTAATAAGCATTTTAAAAAGATTGAGCTCATCCCTTGAAAGAAATCCAAAGAGATTAAAGGCGTCCTCTTTGACATTGGTATAAGTGTATAACTTCACCATCTCCCCAATTCCCGGTAGTCTGTCATAGGTCGCTCCGGAAATATTCACGTTGATGCCAAAGCCGTTGACATCAACAACTGCATTCCCCTCTTCTACATTTTCCAGAATTCCATTAACGTATGCTATCAAAACTTTTCCCCTTAGTTTTATATTTTTATCTGTTTATCTTGAACTCATATGCTGTGTTGTAGGTAGCAACATAAAGAGTATCATCTTTTACTTCAAACTGATAAGGTGCTGATTTTACAGGGATTTCGTCATATTTTTCCCCTATGTGCTTATCAAGAAGATAGATGTAGTCAGGCTCGGAAGTAAAGCCGTAGCCGCAGATTATAGTGTCCCCAACGATCTTGAAATTATATCCGTTTCCTACAAGAGGTTCGCTTCTAAAAAGAACCTCATAGGTATTGAGGTCAATGGCCACAATATAGCTGGACCAGGGTTCCTCAGAGGCATAGCCCTGATGACCAATCTCAACATAGAGTACGTCCCCGTCAATAGCAGCATAGCGGATGTACTGAGTAACTGCTGATTCCCTGCCTTCAGCTTCATCGGGACCATTGCAGATCTCTGCCAGATCAATGTCATGATAAGTAACTGTCATATCGCGATCATATATGGTGATGCACTGGCTCATATAGTCAAAATCCCTGCTGTAATATGGCTCATAATAGTAATTATCGTCAGCATAGCTTTGTTGTGCAACTTCAAAGCCATTCTTGACAGCCCAGACTTCAGTATCCAGCCAGTCTGTCTTATCCTCTTTGATCTTGGTCAGTGAGATATGGTCCTGTCCGGCTTGAAGGCCATCCTTTATATATCTTTTCCAGGTTGGATTTAACACTATGGAAGAAGAATAATCCGGCTCATCCGACATTGGTTCAACAGTCTCAATCTCGCACTGAGAAACGGTGGTAAGCTTATCCATGTCCTGAGGTTCACTCATTGAATAAGCGCTCTGGATCAGCCCCGGATAATCCTCAGGAGTAATCAGGATTTCCAGATCTCCCGCTGCATAGGATGCAATCTCATAGGGCGAAAAGAAAACTTTAAGTCCCTTTTCATCCAGAGTCCAGGAATATGAATTGGCCTCCAGCTTCTGCTGAAATACATCCGAAGGTTCTCCTTCATTTGGAAAGTAAAAAGAATCTACTTCCTCACAGATTCCGGGATAAGCCTTATCCAGTTCCTTGCGAACAATTCCCGGAAACTGTGTAGCATCTGCCAGAATGCTACTAATTTCCACAAGATTTCCTGTTACAGGATCAATGTTTATGGAAGACGAACCATGATTTGGATGTGCTCCGCCGGAATCCTCATAATAACCGGTCACAATAGTAACAAGACGGTCATCTATTCTGTTGATCCAGGCTGAATCCTCGCAGACAAAAACAGGATCATCATAAAATTCAAGGCTATCCTGTGCCCAAACAGCATAATTGGCCACATGCTCTTTGACATAGCTTGCCCAATCATCATTTAAATAGCCTACATACTCTGCCAGCTTGGGGTATTTGCCCTTGAGCTCATCGGATAAAATGATCTCCGGATAATTGCCTGTAGCTCTCTCTTTGCCTTCAATGGAACAGGACACAGGGTGCTGAGCGACAACTATCGCTGCTTTCTGCGAATCCTCTGAAGTCTCCTTGGATTCTTCAGTTACGGCTTCTTTTGGTTCTTCACTGACACTTTCTTCTATAATATCTTCTTTTATATTTTCTTCTTTTGCGCTATCCTTGCCGCATCCGGCCAGCATAACAGTGGCAGCCATGGCAGCCGCCATACATTCAACTATCTTTTTTCTCATAATCTCCCCTTCAATCTATAAACGCTTGAGAAAATGCTCCTTTACTAGTTTAGACAAAAAACAGATAAATGGCAAATATACCATTTATCTGTCTTGTAGTGTAGCAATCAGAATTCAGTTTCTTATTTAATCTCGTGGATCCAGCCTTCAGGAGCCTCAACGGTTCCTTCCTGTATACCTGTGAGAGTTTCATACAACTTCTTGATAACAGGGCCTACCTGTTCCATTCCGCTGGCGAAACGGATTTCCTTGCCGTGATCATTTATCATGCCTACAGGGCTGATAACTGCTGCTGTTCCGCAAAGTCCCATCTCAACGAAGTTAGGAACTTCCTCCAGCTTAACAGGTCTCTCTTCAACATCAAGATGAAGAATATCTCTAGCCACCTGAACAATGGATCTTCTAGTGATGGAAGGAAGGATTGAATCAGTGTGTGACTGAGGAACTACAAGTCCGCCCTCTTTGGTTACAAATATGATATTTGCACCACCGGTCTCCTCAATGTATGTTCTGCTCTCTGCATCAAGGTAAACGTTCTCAGCGAAGCCTTCCTCGTGAGCAGTAACAATAGCATGAAGACTCATAGCATAGTTAAGACCTGCCTTTATGTTTCCGGTTCCGTGTGGAGCTGCTCTGTCGAAATCACTTATCTTAACAACGATAGGCTTAGCATTTCCTTTGAAGTAAGGGCCTACAGGAGTTACAAAAATTCTGAACTGATACTCATCTGCAGGTTTAACACCGATAACATTTCCCGTAGCGAACATTACAGGTCTGATGTAAAGTGTAGCGCCGCTGCCATAAGGAGGAACCCAATCTTTGTTGGCTGCAACAACTTCTTCTACAGCCTTAATGAATCTGTCCTCAGGAAATGGAGGCATTTCAAGTCTCTCAGCGGAGTCCACCATTCTCTTGGCATTGAGGTCAGGTCTGAAAGTAACGATCTTGCCGTCCTTTGTCTCATAAGCCTTTAATCCCTCAAAACACTCCTGGGCATAATGAAGAACACCTGCGTCCTCACTGAGAACTACTGTAGCATCTTCTGTGATCACGCCCTCTTCCCATGCGCCATTCTTATAGTTAGCAACAAATCTCTTGTCGGCAACCATATAACCAAAACCTAAATTAGACCAGTCTAAATTCTTTTTGCTCATAATCTCCTCATCCCTTCCAAATACTTTAGCACGTTGGTGTGCTAATAAATACCATTATAATCCTTTGCAAAAATGAGTCAAGCCATAAATTTACTTTGTCTCAGAATCTTTTCCTTCATCAGTTTTATTCTTCTTGGAATTATCCGGCAGCTTGATCTTGAATATCTTTTTAAAGGTAGAAATAGATTTTCTGGCATTAAACTTGTTATTGTTTTTATCTGTAAGAAGCTTGTACTCGCCGTTTTCAATATAGGCAAGATCAAGGTACTCTCCCGTATGTGTATCCAGTCCCCTTTTAAGCAGCATGATATTGGTAACTCTGGAAATCAGCGCATAGAATACCGCGAATACCGGTACTCCCACAAGCCATCCCACAACTCCCCAGATACCGCCGAAGAGAGAGATTGCGAAGATAACCCAGAAGCTGGAAAGTCCCGTTGAATTTCCAAGAATAGCCGGTCCCAGGATATTTCCATCAAACTGCTGGAGAATAATTACAAAAATGCCAAACACAAGGGCTGAAATAGGATCGATCAGCACCAGTATAAGGGCTCCTGCCACACCTCCGATATAAGGACCAAAGAACGGGATTATATTGGTGACACCGACGATCACTGAGATCAGCACCGGGTATGATATTCCCAGAACCAGACATCCCACGTAGCAGATCATTCCTATTATAAGGGAATCCACCAGCTTGCCGCCGATGAAGCCCTCAAAGGTGTAATTAACAAATCTGAAACCGCCGATGATCTCATTGGCAAAATCTTCCTTAAAGAAGGCGTATACCATCTTTTTCCCTCTGGTGGTAAAGCGTTCTCTGGAATTAAGAACATATATAGCCACAATGAAGCCTACGATGATATCGATCAGCACCTTCACAATAGAAATAAAGCTCTGTGATGCGATCTTCACCATGGTATTAACATTTGGCAAAAGAGGTATCAGGTTCTTGGTAAGGAAACTACTGAGTGTTGCATAGTAAGTATCCAAAGAAGCGTCAATGACCTGCTGAAGCTCCGGGTTGTTTGCCAAAAAAAGATTTGAGTACTCATCAATGTTCTTGATGTACATAGGAAGGTTATAAGCAATCTCACGCACACTGCTGATGATCTGTGGAAGTACTATCCTGAATAATCCATATACCATAATAAGGAAGATCACCATGGTGATAAGGACTGCAAATTTACGCATCTGAGACCTTTTCTTGACGTCTGCATTGGCTCCAAGGGAGACGTCATGGCCACGGGTCTTATAAATGGGCTTAAGGACATTGCGCTCGATGCCCTCTGTCAGCGGCATAAGAATATATGCCAGCACCAATCCAAGAATAACTCCGGACAGGGCATCTACTATATTTGAAATAGAAGAAGAAACAGTCTTCCAGTCAAATATGACATAATATGTGAGCATCAGACTCAAGCACAAAAAGAAAATAGTTATGGCCCAGGTAACCTGATTTTTTTCCGGTTTCATTCTCATAGCACAAGTCTCCGTTAAAAATCTTATTCTTCAACCATTCCGCTTAATACATATACAAGGCTCTCCAGGAAATCTCCCTCTATATCCTCGGCCTTTCCTGCATCGCAGAGTCCTGCCATGGAAGGATCAAGAGGAATTCTTCCAAGGATATCAAGACCTCTTGAAGCAGCGTAGCCTTCTATTCCGCTCTCGCCAAAGATGCTGATGGGTTCACCGCAGTGAGGACATTTCATATAGCTCATGTTCTCCACGATTCCAAGAACAGGAATATTCATCATCTTAGCCATGTTGATGGCCTTATCAACGATCATTTCAACCAGCTCCTGAGGAGTTGAAACTACAATGATTCCATCTACAGGAAGTGACTGGAATACTGTAAGAGGCACATCTCCTGTTCCCGGAGGCATATCCACAAACATGAAGTCCACATCGCCCCAGTTTACATCTGACCAGAACTGCTTAACGATGCCTGCGATTACAGGGCCTCTCCAGATAACCGGATCTGTCTCGTTGTCCATAAGCATATTCAGGGACATTACCTTGATGCCGCCATTGGTATTTGCAGGTAAAAGACCTGTCTCATCGGCGTAATTAGCCTTTCCGATCCCAAACATCTTAGGGATTGATGGTCCTGTAATATCGGCGTCCATGATGGCTGTCTTGAAGCCCTTTTTGTTCATGGATACAGCTGAAAGACCTGTTACAAGGCTCTTTCCTACGCCTCCCTTTCCGCTGACAATACCGATAACCTTCTTAACATGTGTATGCTCACCCGGTGCAACCTTAAAGTTATCCTCCATCTGCTTTTTAAAGTCTTCCGGTTTTTTTCCGTGTCCGTTTGCCATTTCTTATAAATCTCCATCTTTCTATATATATTTTCATATAGCCTAAAAGCCATAAGAATTATCTGTGTGTATTTGAGTTAAAAACCTCAACATCCTTGTCGTCTGCAACATAGGATTCAATAATGAATCTGGGTCTGTTCTTGGTCTCAAGATAAATCTTGCCAATGTATTCGCCGATAACTCCAAGGGATATCATCATCAGGCCTCCGATGGCCCACACTGACAGCACAGTTGTAGTCCAGCCGGGAACAGTATGTCCGGTAAAAAATCTCACTAAACTGTATATAAATACCGCTATGCTGACCAGGAAAATGAAAAAGCCAAGGCCTGTGATCATCTTGATAGGCTTGGTGCTAAGGCTTGTGATGCCCTCAACTGCAAAGCTCAGCATTTTTTTCAGAGGGTATTTGCTCTCTCCTGCAAATCTCTCAGCTCTCTCGTAGTAGACAATCTCGCTCCTAAAACCCACCATGGGAACAATTCCCCTGAGGAACAGATTAACTTCGCCAAAGTCAGCAAGGGCCAAAAGAGCACGCCTGCTCATAAGTCTGTAATCCGCGTGATTATAGACCGTGTTGGCGCCCATGGCGTTAACCAGCTTATAGTATCCTTCAGCTGTGAAGCGCTTAAAAAATGTATCTGTTGCTCTCTTGGAGCGAACACCATAGACCACGTCAGCACCCTCATTAAATTTATCCAGCACCTCATCTATGGCATTTATATCATCCTGAAGATCAGCATCCATGGAAATTGCTGCGTCGCACAGATCTTTAGCAGTCATAAGTCCTGCCAAAAGTGCGTTCTGATGCCCCATATTCTTAGACAGATTGATTCCCTGAAACATCGGATTCTCTTCATGAAGTCTTCTGATTATATTCCAGGTATCATCTTTAGACCCATCATTTACAAAAACAACTCTGCTGTCCTTAGAAATCTTGCCCGCAGAAATCAGACTTTCAAACTTTTCTCTTAACCGCTTTGAAGTCTCAGGAAGGACCTCCTGCTCATTGTAGCAGGGAATAACGCAGAACAACCTATTCATACCCAACCTCCACATTGCATTCGATATAATATTACTATAAATGGCAGCATAAAAAAAGACGTCTGAGAGCTTCAGGCGTCTTTTCTTTAATTCATTTTTCAATTCTCACTGTTTATGTAATTGATAAGTCCCTCTGAATCAATAATCTTTTGCATAAATGGTGGGAATGCCTGTCCCTTAAAGGTCTGGCCTGTAGTCTCATCTGTGATGATACCTGTATCGAAATCGATGCTTACAACATCTCCGGCCTTTATTGCATCAGGAGCTTCCTCACACTCAATAATAGGAAGTCCGATATTTATGCTGTTTCTGTAGAAAATTCTTGCAAAGCTCTTGGCAATGACGCAGCTTACTCCGCTGCACTTAATGGCAAGAGGCGCATGCTCTCTGGAAGATCCGCAGCCAAAGTTCTTATCGGCAACGATGATATCTCCCTCTTTTACCTTGCCGGCAAAATCCTTGTCGATATCCTCCATGCAGTGCTTGGCAAGCTCAGCACCTGAAGTGGAATTAAGGTATCTTGCAGGAATGATTACATCAGTATCAACATTATCTCCATATCTAAAAACTGTTCCCTTTGCAGCTTTCATGTCTTCTCCTTTTCTAACCTATATCAGAATCTAGTTTGAATTAAAGTCCAAGTTCGGATGGCTGAGACAATTTACCTGTAACAGCGCTGGCTGCAGCAACAGCCGGAGATGCCAGATAAATCTCAGAATCAATGGCTCCCATACGTCCAACAAAGTTACGGTTTGTGGTAGCGACAGCACGCTCACCCTTTGTCATGATACCCATATGTCCACCAAGACAAGGTCCGCAAGTCGGTGTACTAACAGCACATCCGGCCTTAACAAAGGTAGTCATAATTCCTTCTTCGATACACTTCAGATAAATATCCTGTGTAGCTGGGAAGATAATACAACGTACGCCCTTCTTAACTTCTCTACCTTCTAAAATCTTTGCAGCAATGCGCATATCTTCTAAACGACCGTTGGTACAAGAACCGATTACAACCTGATCAATTTTCACATCGCCGACTTCATCGATTGTTCTTGTATTCTCCGGAAGATGTGGGAATGCAACCGTTGGCTTCAGTGTGCTTAAGTCGATTGTATATTCCTCATCATATTCTGCATCTGCATCTGCTTCATATACAGTAAATTCCTTTGTGGAATGTTCTTTCATATATTCTTTTGTCAATTCATCAACAATAAAGATTCCGTTCTTTCCACCGGCTTCAATTGCCATATTAGTCATAGCAAATCTGTCGTCCATTGAAAGATACTGGATTCCGTCTCCTACAAATTCCATAGAATGGTAAAGTGCTCCGTCTACACCAATCATACCGATAATGTGAAGGATAATGTCTTTTCCGCTTACCCATTTTGCAGGCTTTCCTGTTAATGTAAATTTAATTGCTGAAGGAACCTTGAACCATGCTTTTCCTGTTGCCATTCCGGCTGCCATGTCTGTACTGCCGACACCGGTAGAAAATGCTCCAAGAGCTCCATAAGTACATGTATGTGAATCAGCACCGATGACTACATCCCCAGCTACAACCAAACCTTTTTCCGGCAAAAGTGCGTGTTCGATACCCACTCTACCTGTTTCGAAATAGTTTGTAATGTCATTTTCTTCAGCGAAATCTTTTACGCACTTGTAAAGTTCTGCTGACTTAATATCCTTGTTTGGTGTAAAGTGGTCCGGTACCAATGCAATCTTATCTTTGCAGAATACACAATCCACATCCATCTTTTTCATTTCACCAATTGCAACCGGTGCAGTAACATCATTTCCCAATACTAAATCAAGATCAGCTTCAATCAACTGTCCTGCCTTAACCTCAGGAAGTCCTGCATGTGCAGCAAGGATTTTCTGTGTCATAGTCATTCCCATGATGATTTCCTCCTTTTATTTCTTACTAATTATTACGACTAAGTCATAATCCATACTATTTTAAAGCAAAAACTGCTAACCGTCAATGGTTGGTCAGCAGTTCTCTCTTTTTTATATAATTTAGTAATCTTTTATTGTGTAATCGCAATTCTCGAGCTAACATTCATAACTTTCATATTTGCATCTCTAACCCGAGCTCTGATGTCTTTAATTTTTGATGCATATGTTTTATCTATTTCCCATTCTTTTGTGTAAACATCTTCTACTTTGAGTTTTGCTTGTTGATTAATCCAAAACAAATCTTCAATGTATGCATCAATCCCCTTCGCATATACATCTATATCTAATTCTTCATACCATTCTTCTGTGGCATTTTTTCTCCATCCGGATACTGATTCAAAGTACACTCTACTAATCTGATCCATCACTTCACAAATATCTTCATAGGTTTCTTTTGAAAAGTCATATATCTTATCACTATATGATGGCAAAGTATTTGCACTAGCTGATGCATCACAATCTTTAATTCTTTCGTATTCAGCATCCACTAAAGCACCAAAAGTTAAAAAACTTCCAACTCTTCCTGTATGTCTACCCACGGTTGCTATGTAATCTTTTAGTTTAACACTATATAGTATTTTCCATATACCCTGCAACAATGTTCCACTATACCATTCCTCCGGATCCGTAGGATTAAATATATTTCTATCTATAAAATCATCGACTTGTTTGTACACTACATAGAAAGACGGATTAGCTTCCGCATATTTTTTCATATATGCAACTACTTTGGCAAGATTCTCAATATTTGCTGTAAGTATATTAATCTCATTGAATGCAGTCTTCTTATATATTTTCCCTTTATACTCAAAAGCAATATCATCACTCCCTAGCATAAGCCCCACTAACACTCCAAGAAATTCCCCCATTTCTTGACGCTCTTTTTGAGGCATAGTATTCCCCAAAAACATGGTGAATCCCTTCATGCCCTTCATCACCGTAGTTTCATCCGTTATGTCTAATGCTGGAATGCCATTTGACATTTTAACATATTTTCCATCTGCTGTTTTTCCGAACGACAATAACGCAGTCGGTGCATGAAAAGCAAGAGGTGCCATAAAACGTGCTTTACAATATACTTCCTTTATTCCCGGTATCGTATTCAACAAAATATGTACATAATCAGTGCTCAAGGAATAATTGACAATATTTTTTGCTTTTTTTGCAATTTGTGGGCCATACTTCTTAATAAATTCTAGCGACTCTCCCTGAGCGTCCATAGCAACACATCGTCCAACTTTATTGCTTAGTATAGCTGTATAAATCGCCTTATTTCCACCTTTGGAATGACCGACAGTTATGATTTCATCATACGGAAGACTGTTGATAAATCGTAAGGCTCTTTTCTGTTCCTTTGTATCCGCCAGAAAAAGTCCTAACAAATTATCTTTCCAATCATATCCATCCAGCGTTCCACGGAAAGCAACAATAGCTTTTTTCTTTCCATTCTTATCCTTATTGGGTTTGGTAAAAACTATTGACTCAATCTTTTTTCCGGATTTTGATTTATGTTGCTCTAACTTATATCCCATAAGATTTTTATTATTCTTTATTGCATTAATAACCGCGGCAAGTTCTCTTTTTTCAATATAGCAATCACCTACATATCCTTTGCCACTTAACTTTTTCATTACAGTTGGCGTAAATTGATTTACCATTGTTTCAACAGAATCACAATCTGAAAGATCAATTTCCAATTCTTCTTGCACATTATCATCTAAATATGTTAATTGTTCCAATAACATTAATTCTTCATCTCTCATCTTTAAAATGCACTTTCCTTATTCAAATATAACTAATCCCTCACTGTTATTTACTCGAAAATCATGCCTCGCCTTGTATACACTATCAAAAATGTAATCTGAATAGTTTTGCTCATT
>JAEEGF011761147.1_pt1 | contig 11428 bp, 3 predicted proteins | sample 9134171 | NCBI WGS metagenome assembly JAEEGF01 (sample SAMN16246542, study PRJNA631951) | gut metagenome | biome: gut microbiome; feature: rumen; material: AP-attached | host: Bos | place: Iran: Karaj | collected 2018-10
AGTGTTTTTATTTGCTTACAGTGATCTGCAAGGATGCTATTTCAATGTTGTTGTACCCTGCAACATGAACGGTGATTTTTTGATTTTCCGAAACAACATTGGTTTTGATTGTAAGGTTTGTCGATGTATTTGTTGCTATTGTTTCGTATTCTGTTTTACCGTTTTCAAATGTTGCGATCGTTTCTCCGCTATCTGATGTGATATACCAGTTATACGTAAATGCCGTTGCATTCGAAAGTGTTACCGTTACGCTGTTGCCGCCCCTGACATTTGTTGAGGATGCTGTCAGTCTGGGATCGCTTGACGGTGTGGATGTTCCTGAAGAGCTGCTGCTCTGAACGGTTACATCAATATATACTATCGAACCGTCCTGAAGATTTACGGTTATTCTTACATTGCCAGTAGAAACCGCAGTAATGATAAACTCATTGTAGAGCGTTGATACGCTTGCTCTTGCCGGGTTTGCGCTCGTTGCTCCTGCAATTGAGGTCGTTGTTCCGAGAATATCGGTTATTTTTACAGACTGTTCGGGAATCATTGTGTATGTTTTAACCGGATTGCCTACCGTGATCTGAACGGTAAGGATCTCAGTTCTTACAGTGCCCGAAACAGTGTAAACATGAACGTCTGCCGTGCCGGGACCTACAGCTTCCCAATCGCCGTTGGCGTTTACTCTTACAACATTTGTGAAGGATGTTTCAAAAGTATCTCCGCCGTAAAGTGATCTCAGATTTCCTTTATCACCTACGGTTGCGTAAAGTCTTGCGGTTGCGGTCGTGCTGCCGCTTGACTGACCCGGAGTTTCCGTACCGGGAGTTTCTGTAGACGGAGTAGTTGATGAGTTGTTCAGCGGGAACATATCGGGAAGGAATGTATGGTAGAGCAGATATATGGCGTCATCGCTGTCAACCGTGCCGTTTCCGTCGAAATCACAGTTCTGATTTACGGGGAACTGATCGGGAAGGAAAGTATAATACAGGAGATAGATCGCATCATCACTTGTTACAAAGCCGTTGCCGTCAACGTCACCGATTTTTGTTTCAAGAACCGTTACAGTGCCGTTTACAACGGATATCTCAACATTTTCCTCGCTGCCCTGCAGCAGTTTTTTCTTTGCCAGAATGCTGCAGCCGACTGAATAATCTCCGACAGGAGCATTCTCTTTGATTTTCAGCGTCAATTCAAAAATTATGCCGTTAGCATCGCGGTTATCGGAAAAAGCGACCGCACCGATTTGATTTGCTGCGTCCCAGTCATTAATTTCTGTGTTTGCCACTTTCCATTCACCGCCAATTATTTCAAAAACGGAGGAATTGAGTGTGAAATTTGACAGCGAAACAGATTTAATCAGTTCGGTGTTTTCAAGAACAAAATCAAGCGTAAATGTGTTGTCTGCAGAATAAACCGTCTTGCTCTCGATCGACAGTTTTGCATCCTGTGATGCTGTTTCAGAGAACCAGACATATTCTCCGCCTGTGGAAACAAATTCGGCGTAAGAACCGTTTCCTGAAATGATTTCTGTTGTCCCCGCTTTTCTCCAACCTTGGCCAGAACTTGTCCATGTACCGTTGTTCAGTCCCATATCCTGACGAACTCCGAAACCATAAGGCAAAATAAGGCGTGAAAGCGAGCTGCAACCTCCAAACATATTGTAATCCGATGTGGCAAAAGACAAATCGAAACCTGACAGATTAAGGTAGGTCAGACCTCTGCAGCTGGTGAACAAACACTCAACATTTGTAACTTTCGATGTATCAAAACCGGATACATCAAGAACAGAAAGCTTATAGCATGAGGAAAACATAGAGCCCATGTTGGTCACATTGGATGTATCAAATCCGGATACGTCAAGAGTTGTGATGGCATTGCAACCTAAAAACATACTATTCATGTCAGTTACATTGGATGTACCAAATCCTGATACGTCAAGAGTTGTGATTGCTTTGCAACCTGAAAACATACTTCCCATATTAATTACATTAGATGTATCAAAACCCGAGACATCAAGACTTGTGAGGCTACTGCAACCGGAGAACATACCGCCCATAGATGTAACATTCGATGTGTCAAAACCGGATATATCAAGGTTTTTGAGTCTGGAGCACAAGCTGAACATATAACCCATGTTAGTAACGCCTGACGTATCGACTTTCGAGAAATCCATTTTTACACATGCCGAATAGTTTGAAAATGCTGAAGAAAAATCTCCCGTAAAGCGAACGCCTTCAGATGCTGTGATCTCGGTAACATTGTTTTTATACGGGAAATTCCAGAAAAACGATCTGTCAAAGTCTCCCGATTTCAGGCGCAAAACACAGTTTGAATATTCATACTGGTCCTGCGTGACTTCCGCAGAGGTCGTTATCGGAAAAATGATAAAACATGATATAAGCAACGCAAGGCTGATTATAAAAATAGAGGTTTTTTTCATACATGGTGTCCTTTCTTGCTGAGGGAATAATAAATTGCAATTGGTTATTGAAATTAAATAGCTAAAACATCTGAAATCCGTTTATGTGCTCAGCCCCGATTGAGCCCATTTATTATTCAATTCAACGGAAACATGTCGGGAAGGAATGTGTAGTAAAGCAGATATATCGCATCGTCGCTGTCTACTGCGCCGTTTCCGTCAAAATCGCAGTTCTGATTTACCGGGAACATATCGGGAAGGAACGTATAATACAGAAGATGGATCGCATCATCACTTGTTACAAAGCCGTCTCCGTCAACGTCGCCGGGCAATATATCAACAATAGTTATTGTTCCTTTTTCAACAGAGATTTTCACATTCTCTTCGCCTCCTGCAGGCGATTTCTTTTTTGCGGCTACAGCGCAGGAGATATCATAATCTCCTGCAGGCGCATCATCTTTGATTTTAAGAGTTAGCTCAAAAATGATGCCGTTCACATCGGTATCGTCCGCAAACGCAGCTACTCCAGTTTTGTTTGCTGTATTATAGTTAGCAATAACTGCATCCGCAATCTTCCATTGACCGTCAACTATTTCGAATACAGAAGAATCAAATGTAAAAGAGGATAACGAGATCGATTTAATCTTCTCCGTATTTTCAAGGACAAATTCGACAGAGACGGTATCTGAATTCTTCATTACTTCAACATTTTTGACTGTCAGAGTGCCTTTTGCCTCTTCAGGTTTTGTGTCCGTAAGCCAAACATATGTGCCGCCGTCGGAAACGAACTCTGCGTATTGTCCTGTACCGGAAATATTTTCATCAGAGCCTGTCTTTGTCCAGCCTAAATTATCCATGCCGTTGTTAAGACAAACATCTGATATTACATTAAAACCAACGGGAAGAACAAGGCTTGAAAGGCTGGGGCAATCAAAAAACATATAGCCCATGTCTGTAACATTCGATGTGTCAAAGCCGGATAGATCAAGGCTTGTAAGGTTTTCACAACCACTGAACATCCAGTCCATATACATATATGTAACATTCGATGTGTCAAAACCTGAGACATCAAGGCTTGTAAGACTGCTGCAGTCAGAGAACATACGTCCCATAGATGTAACATTTGATGTGTCAAAGCTGGAGACATCAAGACTTGTAAGTTTGCTGCAACCACTGAACATCCAGTTCATGCTTGTAACATTCGATGTGTCAAAGCCCGAAACATCAAGGCTTGTCAGGCTGCCGCACCAGCTGAACATGCCGCTTATATCTGTAACATTCGATGTGTCAAAACCGGAGACATCAAGACTTGTAAGTTTGCTGCAACCACCGAACATCCAGTACATGCTTGTAACATTCGATGTGTCAAAGCTCGAGACATCAAGGCTTGTAAGGCTGCTGCAGTCACCGAACATATCATACATATCAGTTACATTCGACGTATCGAAGCCGGAAACATCAAGGCTTGTAAGGCTGCTGCAGTCACGGAACATCAAGTTCATGCTTGTAACATTCGATGTGTCAAAACCTGAAAGATCAAGGCTTGTAAGACTGCTGCAACCGCTGAACATGCTCTCCATACTGGTAACATTCGATGTGTCAAAGCCGGAAAGATCAAGACTTGTAAGACTGCTGCAGTTGTAGAACATCAAGTTTATGCTTGTAACATTCGATGTGTCAAAGCCTGAAAGGTCAAGGCTTGTAAGGCTTTCGCAATCCCAGAACATGCCACCCATATCTGTAACTTTCGGTGTGTCAAAACCGGAGACATCAAGACTTGTAAGTTTGCTGCAACCACTGAACATCCAGTCCATGCTTGTAACATTCGATGTGTCAAAGCCGGAGACATCAAGACTTGTAAAGCTGCTGCAACCACTGAACATACTGCCCATATTGGTAACATTCGATGTGTCAAAGCCGGAAAGATCAAGGCTTGTCAGGCTGCTGCAACCACTGAACATCTTACTCATATTTGTAACATTCGATGTATCAAAGCCGGAAACATCAAGAGATGTAAGATTTTGGCATCCAGCAAACATGAAGCTCATATCTGTGACATTTGATGTTTCAAATCCGGAAACATCAAGAGATGTTAAATTCCTACAATTATAAAACATCGACTTCATATATGTAACTTTTGATGTGTCAAATCCGGAAACGTCAAGAGATGTAAGATTTTGGCATTCATCAAACATGAAGCTCATATTTGTGACATTTGATGTTTCAAATCCGGAAACATCAAGAGATGTTAAATTCCTACAATTATAAAACATCGACTGCATATATGTAACTTTTGATGTGTCAAAGCCGGAGACATCAAGGCTTGTGAGACTGCTGCAACCAAAGAACATATAGCCCATGTCGGAAACATTCGATGTGTCAAAGCCTGAAACATCAAGAGATGTAAGGCTACTGCATTTATAGAACATATAACCCATATTGATCACGCCTGAGGTATCGACCTTAGAGAAATCGATTGATTCGCATGACGGATATTTATCTCCGAACGCGTTGTAAAAACTCCCCGTAAACTTAACTCCTGCGTCAGCGATAATCTGAACGGTATCGCTTCTGTTCTCGAAATTCTGAAAGAAATCGCCGGTATACTCTCCGAAATAAAGGTGAAGAACGCCGTTGCTGTATTCCCACGCGGGACGGGTTACGGAGACAGCGCAGGAAGCTGTTTTACCGTTAGCGGTGGCGGTTATTGTGGCTGTTCCAGTTCCGACGGCGGTAACTGTTCCGTTACTGACCGTAGCAACATTTTTGTTGCTGGTGCTCCATGTTACGCTTGTGCCGGAAGGAAGAACTGTTGCCGTTAAGGACGCAGTTTCGCCTTTCTGCAACGATAAAGAGCTTTTGTTAAGGGTTATTTTTGTTCCGCCTGTTGTAAACGAGCCCATGTCGCTCCAGTAGGTTTTGCCGTTAAGAGTAACATAGAATTTATATTTATAAGTTGTCAGCTCGCTTAAAACATAACCGAGTTCGTTGTTTATATCAAAGTAAACATAACCCCACCATTTTGAAAGCTGACCGTTGCTGGCACTTGCAAGCTGGTTTCCGTTCTCGTCGTACAAGTACATGCCCGAATCCGAGGGGTCTCCATCGGATACGTTAATTGTCTGACCGATAATAGCGTTTGTTTCTCCTACATACGGGGTTATCGTATTGTTTCCGTCCCAAGGGCCGAAAGAGACGACATCAAATGAAGTCCAGCCGCTCTGCACCTCTGTTCCGTTGGGCATTGAGATGATAAACGCGCGATAATTACCGGGCGCAATGTTTTTAAATGTATATGTTGTTACATCAGCATCAACGGTTGCTTTATACTTTATGTCTTCCCACGCCCATGGACTCTGAACAAGATAAACATTGTAGCTTGATTCACCGTATACGTCTTTCCAACTGACAGTAACATCTGTTCCGCTGACAGAAACAGTCGGAGCTGAAGGAGCCACGGGTCTGACAATCCAACCCACCATTTCACTCCATATCTGACTTCCGTAGGGATCAAGGACAAAACTGCAAGCATAATAGCCCGGCTCATAAAGATGCAAAGTATAATTTGTCGAATAGATATCCCCTTCCCAGTAGAGATACGTTTCTCCGCCGGTAGGAGTGCGGTATATTTTCAGATTGTAGAGATTAGACGTGTCACCGGATAGGCTGATTTTACAGTCCTCTCCTATGAAATAGACGCCATCCGCTCCTCTGTCAACATTCGCTTTGGGTTTGGTAGTAGCAAAATCAGGGTGAATAAAAATAGTGGGATAGCCTAGCGGATGACCAATTGTATCACGCAGGGTAGCACCATCATTATGACGATAGCCGTTTCCATCCGTCCAATGACCTTCGCCGTTACAATCCACGAAACAAATATAGGTATCAGCAACAGATGTCACTATACCGACATGTCCCCATGTTCCACCAGTCCAAACTGCTATATCGCCAGCTGAGGGAGACGTGGTGTAATACCAACCTGATGGAAGATTAATATCCGCATAGTCTTTTGCATTTATTCCAAGATGATAATCAGCCAGATAATCCCAATATGCAGCTATTAAATCAACACATTGAGGTTCACCATAATCTCCAGGCGTCCAGCTAGAACCATCATAATTAGGAGTATTCTCTGATGTTCCCCAGTTGGAATTAACAAGACTGATTGCCCAGTTAACGGCATCCTGTGATGTATGCCCATTTGTATAGGCAACAATATTCATCGGGAAAAGCGGTAAAAGCATGAATAATGAAATGATGATTGACAGAACACGTTTGATTGTTTTCATTTTAATATATCTCCTGAAAGTATATTTTTTTCTTATTATTGAATCGGATACAGTTACGGAAGAAGAGTGTAGTAAAGAAGCCTGATGGCGTCGTCTGAGGTTTCTTTGCCATCGCCGTTGAAGTCACAGTTCTGATTTACAGGGAACTGATCGGGAATGAGGATTTTTTCATATCTACAAGACCTTTCATCATATTTTTAAGATTTATTCAGATAATGGGCTCAACACCGGTTGAGCCCATTTCTTATTCAGTGAAGCGGGAACATATCGGGAAGGAAGGTGTAATAAAGAAGGTGGATCGCGTCGTCGCTGTCTACAACACCGCTGCCGTCAAAATCGCAGTTCTGATTGACCGGGAACATATCGGGAAGGAAGGTGTAGTAAAGCAGATAGATCGCATCGTCACTGTCTACAACTCCGTTGTCATCCGTATCTCCTTTGAGAACTGTAGTTACAGAGATTGTTCCGCTTTTTACCGCTACCTTAACATTCTTTTCAACACCGTTGATTTTTGCTTTTGCCATGATGCCGCAATTTACGGTATAATCTTTATTCTGAACTCCTTTAAGTATATTGAATGTCAGCGTCAGTACCGTGCCGTTTATATCCGCATTGTCTTCCAAGGAAACTACTCCCATATTTGCTGATATATTCCAGTTACTAATCGCGCTGTCTTTTACTTTCCACTCCGCTTTTTTAAGCTCAAATGCGGAACGGTCGTATTCAATATTGTTTATGCTTACCGATTTAAGCGGTATTGCGTTTTCAAGATCAATATTTACCGTGAATGTCTTTTCTGAGGACATAACAGTTTTATTTTGGATCATAAGCTGTCCGGACTCTACTGTTGCGTCTGAAATCGTTACTTTTCCGTTTACAACAGATACCGGAATCTCTTTTTCCCCCTCCGGCTGAGTTGTTTTCGCAATAAATGAGCAACCGAAAGAATAATTACCAACAGGAGCGTTATCCTTTACCCTGAATGTAAGTTCAAATATTTTACCTTCAAGATTCGTGTTGGAGGCAAATGCTGCGGCAGCTGATTCTGTCGGGGCATTCCAGCTACCGATATACGGATCGCACTTCCACTCTCCGTTTACTATCTCAAATACGGTTTTATCATATGTAATGTCAGATATTAACATAGAGCGTATCGCTTCTCCGTTTTCGAGTGCAAAGCCAAGCGTAAATGTCTTGTCTTCCGTTGTGATTTCTTTGCTTTCGATGACAAGGTTTACATTGCCGGGCTGAGGATCAGCTGTGACGGAGTCTATCTCGCAAATAAACGGATAACTTCCCCATCCGCCCGCATCGTTCCAGCTAAGAGAACTAATATCATTTAAAATATACCCCATCAAATAATCTTCTGATGATGAATTTGCTGAAGGATTATTATTAGGTTCTTCCTGTACCCAGTTTGAATATGTGAATTTTTCGTTATTGACCCATTTCCATGTGCCCTCAGCGTCAATATCACTTGCGCCAAACCATACATATTTATTTTCCGCTGATGCTACAAGGTCATAGAGGAATGCATTTTCTTCCGCGCTTGTTATGGTTACCAAATGACCGCCCAGTTTTTCGCAAATGGATTTTGCGTCATACCATGTAACGGGGGTTTTAAAATAATAATATGTATGACCGTTGAATGTTGCAGGTTCGGGTTTTTCATCAACACTTGTAAGAACAGTTCTGAACTCAGGATATACAGACACATTACCGTTAATCGTTCCTATCCTGTTGCCTGCGTTTACACCTTGAGCCATATTAATGCCCCAATACGCATATCCTTCACTCGGACGGATGTTTTTGATTTCGTAGGTAGTTCCGTATGGCCATTGAGCATAATAATCGCCAACTTGCTCCGCAGCTAAACTACCGTTAATGTAAATGTCAACCCGACCTGCTCCTGCAATATGATCCTGAACAGTGTTATTAACAAATCCATTGATATCAAGATAATACAAATTTGGCTGCCATTGAGCTATCATTGTATCACTGCCCCAGCCGGCAGGATATTGGTCTCCCGGATTGAAAAACTGCCCGTTCCATTCGTCTTTCCAGTTTACAAACGTATATCCTTCTCTTGTTGGAACAACGGACGAAATATAGTTTCCGCTTCCGGGAGTGAAGGGCTGATCTGCCGGAGCTCCCGTACCGCCGTTTGCATTATATTTAATTACCATTTGATTGACAGAAAATGATGCCCAACCACTTTGAACACTATTATCATTTGGTCTTGCTATAACAAAAGCAGAATAATCACCGGCTGCAACATTGCCGAAGGTAAATGATGTTACATTTGCACCTACGCTTGCATGATATTTTATATCGTTCCAGCCCCAGGGAGACTGCAGTAAATATACATCATATGAAGTTTCATTGGACACATCGCTCCATGTGACAGTTGCATCCATTAAAGAAACGCTGACTTTAACATTGCCGGGAATATCCGCTGTTTTGGGATTACATGTTTCACAGCTGTCCATATAGTTTGAACTGCTTGAATCCGCCCATATCGTTCCGCAGATAGAGCATTTATAGCAGCTATAATGGGGATGAGATGCCTGATAATACATATATGTGCCTTTATCGCATGTATGGGCAGAGCTGACGGTAAACGGATAAGAGAATTCCTTGCTATAAACTCTGCTTTTTAATGATGTACCATCTTCACTCCAGTTGTTTTGAACACGTACCACAAAACATAGTTCATATGATCCTGCACTGAGAGTTCCGAATTTAAGATTTGTGTCAATAGAAGTGTTTTTAAGATAATATGATTTTGTTTGTTGTGATACTATATTAATAGTTTTAAAAGGAATTACTTCATTTCCAGACAAATCATATACACGAGCTCCAACCAGAGCAATATTAATAGCTGATGAGGATACTGTTATATCCAAAGGGAAGGATTTGCCCAGTTGGAGCGTCGTAGGAAAGGTTCCAGATAATGATATTCCATTCATATTAATTGTTTCAAGATCATTTGAGGTATACACTCTATCGCAATATACATAACCTACTTCGCTTACATTATAATTAACTTTATACCAATAATTGCCCGCAGTATTTTTATACAGAGCAGTGACAACCATACTGGTGTCTTTTGCAAGCGTAGCTATGTTTTTTGCTGATGAATCTGTAGAATCGCTACACGGTCTATCCCATATTTTAGTTCCGTCGGCTTCTGCTTTTACAATTAATGATGAAGCATAATAGGTACATTTGTTGATATATGTAGTTGCGGAAGACGAACCCGAACCTGTTCCAGAAGAAATAATATGTGCAATACGTCTACCTTTATTGGCTAAAAATGCCGAATTAAACTTATCCCATGTCAGAATATTAATTCTGACTAAACCATTTCCGTCCGCATTACCTTCAAGAATCGTAATGTTGCTTGAATCATATGCCAACAGAATCATTGAATGGCCGTTATTTCCATCAAAAGATCCATCGCTATTATCAGTAGTACGAATATAAGATCCAAAATTAATACCCGCACTTACAAACATGTTATATGATATCGACTCCTTATTGCTAATCTTAACTTCAGAATTGTTCCAATATCCATTTTGACCTTGCCCCTTTGATGGCAAATCGCCAAACAAATAATAATAGACAGCATTTGCATAAATAAAGCACTGATATCCAGAATGATTACTAGGCGTAACCTTATACACTTTATTATTATCAAGTCTTGATCCAATCGGGAAAGTAGCTGTCGTGTTTGTAAAAAGTGCAACTGTGCCCTTAAGTATTGCATTAAGCTTGCTCTCATATGCTGTTGTATATAAACTTGCGCTCACATTGTCAGGATTTGTTATTGTGCTTGCCGAGGAAAATATCGGTAGAAATGGTACAATTATTAATAATGTGATGATAACAGATATTACTCTATTGAAATTTTTCACTACATTATTCTCCTTTATGTTCAATTAATCGATATTAAAATACAATTTTTAAAATAAAGGGCTCAGAGACAAGCAGAGAGCCCTTAATTGTTCGTTTATGTAATTGTTTTATAATATATATTATCGATTATGCTTTTTTTCTTCTGATAAAAATAAATGCAACGCCGGCAATACCGAGCAAACTGACAATTGCAATCGGAAGCCAGATAACGGTTTCAGAGTCGTTTGCAGTTTCGGGATTTTCGATAATTTCGTTTTCGGGAACTGTGATTTCGGGAAGTTCGGGGGTTTCGGTCGAAGGTTCTTCCGGCTGCGCATCTGTATTTTCGGTTTCGGGAAGCGCGGGAATTTCTCTCGTTTCCTTATGATTTGAATCGTAAATACATGTGCGTGTTTCTTCGCCTTTTTCGCCTGCTTTGGCTTCTTTTGTTACTACCCATTCGCCCCACTGATGGTCAGCAGGCGCAATAATCACATCGTTTGCATTTATTTCGTTGCTGCCCTGAGCATCAGAGTAATATTTATTGCAGCCTGCGCATACCCAGTATTCTTTGTTGCCGTATTCTGTGCATGTTGCTTCGTTTGCTGCTATATGAGTGAGAGTGTGAACGTGGTCTGCTTTGGGAACGGTTCTTGTTTCAACATGCTGCCAGTTTCTTGAACATGTTCTTGTTTGTTCGCCTTCCGTTGTTTCAGTCGGCGCTGTAGTAGTTATCCATTCGCCGAAATCGTGACCGAGAGCTTCTGTTACTGTATCTTCTATTGTGATCTCTTCAAATTCTCCGCTGCCGTTCTTTTTGAAAAGCAGTCCG
>JAEEGF010205176.1_pt1 | contig 11427 bp, 7 predicted proteins | sample 9134171 | NCBI WGS metagenome assembly JAEEGF01 (sample SAMN16246542, study PRJNA631951) | gut metagenome | biome: gut microbiome; feature: rumen; material: AP-attached | host: Bos | place: Iran: Karaj | collected 2018-10
CAATCTGAGGCGGCTTTTTCGCCTGCTTGACATCAATCGCAAGTTTCACGGCAGCGCGCTCCTCAAGATTCAACTCTTCATTCCATTCGTAAACAATTTTATCATTTTCAAGTTTGCGTTCCAGACGGCCGTAAGACACGCCGTTTTCATCAACATAGACCATCCACTGGTTGCCAATGCGGAGAACCGACGCATTCACGATTTCGCCGTTCTTGCGAGTGAGCGGGCTATTGACCACAGCCACTTCATCGCCGAACTTAATTTCTTCATTCAACAAAGACTTCAAGCGAGAAAAGGCTTCTTCTTCGGTCACGTTGCCGCTTTCGATTTCACGAGTCAAAGACTTTGTACGATCCAGGCGTTTGTCGCGTTCCCATGGGAGCGTCTGCGAAATCTGCGTTTCCAGCTGTTTGCTGATTTTCGCCAGTTCCTGGCGCATGGCGCGTCGTTTTGCAGCCACGTTTTCGCTCTTATTCTTTGCACGCGCCTGCTTGTTACGTTCTTGCTGGAGATTCGAAGCCACCTTGCGAATCTTTACGTTCAAACTATCAATTTCCGAATTACGGCGCTCCGTATCCGCCTTGTACCGCTGTTCGAGCATCTTGTGCCGAGAAGCATCGGCCCGCAACATCGAATCTGTCGCAGCAATTCTCGTATTCAAATTTTTGATTTCAGAATTCAGCTTTTCCTTTTGCATTTTCAGGTCGCGAATTTCGGAATCGTAGTCCGCAAAGGCCACTCCCGAAAGCGAGAACACCAAAAGTGCCAAAGGCAATATATTCAATCTTTTCATATCTATTCCAAATAAGTTGTATCTAAATTACATTATTAAAACACCCAAGTCCTGAAAAAATGTTACCGTCTTGGAAACTTTTTTCAAAAAAACGCATTTATTGGCATTCTACACGACCATCCTTAACTTTACACCAGTTTTTACACATCGAAATACTGAACGAAGAATCAAAATTTACCGTAACCATTTCGCTATAATAATCATCGCACACTTTTTCCACTTCACGATGCAAAATACTCGATTTCAAATTCTGGAGATAATAGCGGCTCACAAAAGCCGAACGGCACTGTCCATACTTCTCCAAATCCCAGCCACGGTCAGCGCACCAAAGCCACAGATATTCCTTGCAGTTGGTCTTCTCCGGGCTTTCGATACAATCCTTTTCGAGCGCAGAACAATCAGCAATGTGGTTACTTTCAAAATTACTCGCTACGCAATAACGTTTCAATCCATCGGCATACGCATTCGCCTTATCTTCTGCATTGATTGAATCCGGTAAGAAAAGGGACCACTTCGTTGTATCGAGCATCATCGCCGCTTTTACGTTAGATGCATAACAAGGTTTGTGATTTCTATTATAAACAGAATCCCTGTAGATTTCAGCGGCACGTTCGTTTGCCGTTATTAAATCGGCATCATACATCCACTGATCTCTTCCCATCAACTCATGTATTCCACCGGAGCAGACCACATCTTGATAAAGCCTGCATCCGCGAGAATCCCAACTATCGGAGTCATCACCTTCTTTATCTGCGCAGTTGCGATCTGCAATATGGAAAAAGGAAACGCCTTCCCCTGTAATTTCTATTTGCAATGTCGTTTTCGTCATTCCGCTAAACACGCCCATGCCATTTTCGATATTCGATTCAGGAATAAAGCGAGAATCCGAAACAGATTGTTTTACCTTCTCCATATAATCAATGTACGATTCATCTGTCGCATACAAATCAACAGAAATTTCGCCAATGGGAAGCATCATATTCATCAAATAAAGCGTGTCAAGCGATTTATTTCCAGCAATAGTGCGATTGGACATATAGCCCAGATTCTGCTGATTCTCCAAGGGATCGTGCATGGCGATTCCCCTATACCCATCTTCATCTGCATCCTTTATTCCCTTAAACATATGATTTATAGTTGTGTTTTGCGATTCTCCATTTTCTATATCATAGTTCATGATAGAAAGGACGCCCCGCACGGTTTTATCATAATCAAGGGCAACTTTCACAAATTCCATATCCATCGGATATTCCAAAAACTTTAATGTAAAATCTATAACAGGATACCACTTTTTCGTCGTATCACTGCGTGGATTTTCAATCCATTTGTAAGATCCGTCCTGTTGAGGAACGTTCATTCCTTTGACCGTAATTTCATTCGGAATTGTCGCCACCGCCTTGAATCTGGACTTGGCCTTGTGTCCCGAACTGTCCCATTCAAAATAAGCGTTCAATGAGTAAGATTCACCGATAACCCCCTTATAGTGGCGTTCCACAAAACAATTCGGCTGGTCACTATAAAGTTTAATGGTCGTATCTATAAGATTATCACGGTAATTTTCCCTAAACAAACCACTAACGGTGACGTAAGCGCTATCATAGAATTCGAAATTCTGAGATGAATTTTCATCCAGTTCATACACTTTTGAAAAACAAACTTTAGTCTCATCGTTTGCGAGAATATACCCGTACGTATAAATGCCCGTATAGACATCGCGTTCTTCGGGATAGTATTCCCACGGGCCATGAAAATCGCAAGCGACCAAAAGTACCGCCAGGATGCACAATAAAAATGCACTGGATCCTTCGCGATACTCAGGATGACGCACACTCGTCTTTCGTCTAGAAATAGTATTCATAATTCAACATAATCGGTAAAAAAGGGAACTGAGAAATTTCTGTTTTCTTCGGAGGATTCTTGCGCGTATCGTAGAAAGTAAAGAACATATTGTCGTGATTTGTCAAATTGATAATCGTCCAGCTGAAATTCCACTTACCTTCGCGACCAAAGTCAATGGCTTTCAAGTCGATTCTGAAATAATCTGTCTGGCGGCCCGCATTTCGGCTTCCCGGAAGCACAACGATATCATCTGAATACTTCTGCGTTCCAATCTCTTGTTGCAAATAATATCCTTTGTATTCACTGATCGGCATACCCGACGAATACTTGAGCGCCAAGGACGAGCGGAAATAGCGACCTTTTTTCTTATGCTTCCAAAGAGCATTTTCATCACCTTTCCAGTTAATACCCAAATCCAACTTTAACGCATAAGGCTGATGCCAGCTCGGGAAATACGGCTTGCTACCGTCATTGGAGCGGGCCACGCTTATACTTTGGCTCCAGTTGATTCCACCGAACCACCAGCCTTTATCTTTACGCAGAGAAAGTTCATAACCAAAGGAATATCCATCGGCCGTTCCGAAATTATCAGCAAGCACAAGTTCCTTCGAAGACGATTCATCGCTACTGTCCGTTTCCATCGCGAATGTATTCAAATTGCTTTGCGTTTTGTAATAAACACCAGCAGTAAAATCATAACCTTCAAAAAGATCACGCTGGCTATACTCTGCCGCAAACAGCCACGAAGATGCCGGTTTAACATGCTTACCGTCCGTCGTTGTCGTTGCCGGATAATAAAATTCGTTCAACGTTTCTTGATCGGTATAGACAATCGAATTCATGTACTGCAAATAGTAACCACCATAAAGTTCCAGCGTTTTCAAATCGTCGAGATTCATCGTCACCGAGGCTCGCGGCTCTACACCAAAATGTTGCGATGCTGTTTGGTAATTAAGACGCAAGCCGTATTGCAACAAGTAATCCGGCGAAAGTTTCCATGCATCCTGCACATAAGCCACATGATGGAAAGTCTTTTCGATATCCGCCACACCGATCGACGCCATTTTTTCCTCATAACGTTCGTAATCGTACTCCAGTTCATAGCCCAACGTCACCGTGTGATTGTCGATACCGCGATAATTCAGCCACTGTTTACCTGCAAATGAATAAAGGAGCATTTCAATTGACATGAGGTCACTGATTTTCATCGTCTGATAAAACTTGCTATAAGCGAACGTCGCATTGTAATCCCAGTCGTTATTGATGCGATGGTACAATCCAAGCGGAATCGCGATGTTTCCCCAATCCATGTAAAGCGGGTCAAATTCTAGTTTATCCTTACCAATGTAATAACTGAACTTGAGACGAGTATCTTTCGAGAAATCGTACATAAACGTTCCCTGCAAATCCGTAAACTCGTAATCCAGATCCAAATCCAAAAGTCCAATAGCATTGCACAAGTCGAGAACGTAGCCGATGTAAGTTGTACGGCCAGCAAGCACCCAGCGGGCCGGGCCCTTGTGGCCTTCCGTATGGAGTTGTGCTGCGAACGTGCTAATTTTTACGCTCGACTTGCTGAACCATTCTTCCACAGAATCCTGACCGCCCGCACGTCCATCCATCTTGAGCACGGAACTCAAGCGGTTGCCGTACTGCGCCGGGAATCCACTCTTGTAGAACTGTACATCGTCAATGCCTTCGACGAGGAACGTGCTGAACAAACCGAAGAAATGCACCGGCGAATAGACGACCGCGTTATCAAACAAGAACAAGTTCTGGTCAGAGGCTCCACCGCGCACGTAAATCTTAGAACTGAAATCAGAACTGGCGACAACGCCCGGAAGCGCCTGAATGCTCTTGATGACATCCGCTTCGGCAAGGCCCGGCATGCGCTTAATGGACTTCGCGGAGACAACAGATTCACCCGGTTTGCGCTTGGGACGGCGACGCAACTGCACCACGACTTTCTTCAGTTCAGTCACCTTTGAGTTCGGGCCACTCGCAGCGAGAAGTTTTTCGACATCGACATCAGAAGAGCTATCGGAGATTGCCGCGCCTTCAGCCCGCAATGACGAAGAATTGACAGACGTTGCAGTGGAATGTGAATCGACTGAGGCAACATCATGGCGGACTTGATCCGCCATCTTTGCATGAGATTCAGGCTCGGAGGCCAGAATGACGTTCGCGTGTAATCCATCATCCGCAAACTTTTCACCCAACGTCATGCTGAACGTGCTATCGCTCCCTAAATAAACCAGTTCATAACATTTTTCCTTTTCCGCGCCAGCCGTATCGGAATTCGTCACGCAAACATTCCAAAGCGTATCTTCCGGGAGCACCACACTAAAAGGCGTACCCACAGTTGTCTGCAACGCCTCTCCCGTTTCGAGAATTTCGACATTCAGCTTTTCGCCAGCCTCAAACGAGTCATCTTGAACAATTCCATTGAAGATAATACTTTCGCGAGCTGCGGCAAACGCAACCACAAAAGAAACAAGAACCACTATTCTCAACATAAAATTCATTACAGATTCAATTCCTTACCCCAATGGAACACCTTAAGGTACAAAAAGTGTTACCACATAATTGAAAATTTAATTTTTTTTGTTTAAAAAAAAGGAGATCCCCGAACAAGTCGGGGATGACAACTTAATCTTAAGATGACCCAAAACTTTTATAGTCTCTTGTCTATGATCTAGAACCGTCCGAAAGTCAAACCAGCATAAAATCCTGGCCACCAACGTCCCTTATGATTCTCGCAACTGACGTCGTCGTGGTAATCGCCAAGCGGTTTGAGCAATAACTTATTCAAATACCCCTCGCTTGTCAAGTTCAGCGTACCGCCTACCGAGAGGCCAAAACCTGGGAGCACCTGATAGACATAGCCTACGCGACCGCGATGATGGTATCCGAACTTGCCATCATCATCAAGACGGAACTTGTCATAGACATTGAAGAACGTGTATTCGAGTTCAAAGTGGCTCCCGTACTTTCCGAACTGCGTTCCGATACCGAAGCCGTGTTCATAATGCTTTTCAAATTCGCTAAAGCCAGAACCTTTTTTGAAGAAAGCAGCCCAATCCAATACGGTATAGAAGTAAGCCGTACCCAAATGAACGGAACCGCCAAGCGCGCCCATTTCATTCAAATAAGGGGTAACGCTCCACACACCGTTCCCGACGATGCTGATGATACCGACCGGAGACTTTTCGCAATGAGCGCAAACGTTGACAATACCCCACTGGCGGCCTTTTTCTTTCGTCGCGTAGTTGACAATGCCCACCTGGACTTTTTCATTGACGTGAGTCGCATTCACACCTGCCGCCACTTGAATTTTAGAATTTGTGGCATAGTTGACACCCGCAACAACCTGCGTTTTTGCAGCAAGCGCTGCATTCACGCCAGCAGTCACCTGCAAATCAGTCGCCTTGGCATAATTGACGCCCGCAGAGACCTGCACACCCTCAAGCGTATCGACCGCGACGTTAACGATACCGATTTGCGCTCCCGAAGACTTGTCTTTTGTCAAGTTCAAAGCAGAACTGACCTGAACACCATCTAAAGAGCCGGCATAGTTCACCACAGAAGAAAGCTGAGCCCCTTCAAAATGGTCTTTCGCCACGTTCACGATAGTCGCTGCCTGCAAACCGTGCATTTCTTTTTTTGCAATATTCGCAATCAAGCTCACCTGCGAACCCAACATGTAATCATTTGTTTGTGCCACAAGCAATCCTAACTGCAAGCCCTTACGCGGAGAAGGATCCTTATCAATAACATTGAATGTTGTACGGAACTTTCCGTTATGGTCTAAAGAATCCAACGAACAAGCAACATGGTCGCCGCTGAAGCAGTTTCTATTGCCACCAATTTCTCCGCGAAGCACAGTCTGTTCTGCAGCGACGCTCTTGAAATTGCCAAGCGTAACCTTCTCGCGTTTGCCATTCGAAAGCACAACGGATGTGCCCATGTAGTCTATATCTTGCTGGAGATTCACCGCATAACGCCCTGCCGGGAGTCCAAGGCTCATCGCATGTCCGCGCTTTTTGTTGAGTTCCGCCACAAGTTCACCATTCTCATCGCGGATGTACAAGCGTCCATATACACTTTCGTCCAAATCAAGGCCAGCGCTAGTCGCACGCAAGTCCGTCATCACAACGTCACCCGTTCCGGCAAGATTCATATCGCGGCTCGGATGCTGTGCGCCGCCCAGCGTCGTTTCCGTTTTCTGCAAAGTTTCGTTGAACGCAAACTGGTACGCTTCGGACAAAGTCACCTTACCGTCACTGCTCAAGTCGCCTGCGCCACGCAGCCCGCTCACTAGCGAATGCGTAAAGAAAGAACCCTTGAGCTTGTCGCTTTCCTGGCTCGATTCGTCTTGCGTACTACTCGTGATAAAAGCGTACCCCTTCATGTCGCTGCTCTGATCGACCATGAACGCGGGCACTGCCTTACCGCCCTTCACGCGGGTAATGGCGCCAGAACCGCAAGCATCGATTACGGCAATTTTCACGTCGGCACTGAGCGCATCAATGCGATTGCGCAAGTCCTTCCACGTATAAGTTTCTTCGCCCAAGCGGAGTCCCTTTTCATCGGCGTGACCACTATAGTAAACAAGCACTTCGTCACGACCGTTAGAGCTCTTGTCCTGCAAAATTTTGGCGTCGAGATTCGAGAATTCCTTCTGCAACGCTTCCACGGAAGGTTCACGCACGAGAATTACATTCTGCGGCAGCACGCCCCCCATTTCCTTGAGCACTTTGGCAAAAGAACGGGCATCGCTTTCGGCATAGCGCAACATCGGACGGACAGAACCGCCGTTGTTTGCGCTCACGGCAACCACGTAACGGTTGATGCGCCCCGATTCTGTTGCCGCATTCGCATTAGCCGCAAAAAAGAGCAAAGCAAAAAGCAGCGCAAAAGACAAGCCAGACAATACACCAAATGTTTTATTCGAAATCATAAACATTACTTACCCGCCTTCTTGAGAGTAAAACCGATTACCTTAACGTCACTTCTCTTAAGCAACTGATCGACATCTTTTTCTTCAACCGTAAATTCCTTCGGAGAAGTCACGAAGAAGAACTTTTCGAAATATGGAGCATCATCCAACTTGTATGCAAACGGGAGCGAATTCATCTTGCCCGGAGCAAGTTCAACCGCCTTGGCACCATTGCCCATGTGAAGAGTCAAAGCGCCATTGCCGTCCATGCTAAAAAGGAGACCATAGCATTTTTCCGGGACGGCATAGCGCAATTGAATTTCATCACCTTCGCGGACTTCATCCAAGTCCTGCAACTGCACGATTCCCGCCTCCGTCTTTTTCCAGACTTCCATGCGGGCATCGAGTCCCTTGATTCGCGTATCCGACGGCGTTTCGGCAAGTGCAACCTGCGTATTTTGAGCATTGCGAGCCTGCGCCACATCGCCACCCGCCACGTTCCCGCCTGCAACGACGGTTTCGCGCTGCGTCATGAGAGCGACCAAGGCAACGGCCAACACAAGCACCGCCGCCGATGCAAACTTCAAGAACCTAAAGTTCGATGCGACTTTTTTGGCTTCGGCAGCGTCCGCAATATCCTTCACTTCGGCGATGCGGTCGGCAATAGCCTCGAACGGCAACTTGTTCAAAATCGCCTTATTGTCTTCGCGGAGCATTTCGATGCGCCGGGCAAGCATTTCGTCCGTCACTTCGAGTTCGCGAATCTCGCGCATTTCTTCTTCCGGCAAATCACCGGTCAGGAATCGTTCTAATTTCCAATCGGGAATCATCACTTTACCTCCAGAGTTTTAACTTTGGCCTGCAACCCACGTAAACGCTTGCGCACACCGCTCACCGAAAGCCCCACTTCACGGGCAGTCTCTTCGAGAGTCATGCCGTCAACGTAATGCAGAACTGCAATCGTACGGCTAGATTCCGGCTCCTTCGAAAAGAGTTTCGCCAAGACGTTTTTCGTCTCGTAATCATCGTGTTCGTCTTCGGCACAAGCGATATTCAAAAGCAGATTCGAAGAATCTACGTCCAGGCCGCGACGGCGCTTGTCACGGATACGGTTCAGGCACAGCCTCGTTGCCGTATTCCACAAAAGGCTGCTCGGCGACTGCATATCCAGGCGCTCCGACGCGGAGTAAATCCGCACAAAAACATTCTGCATAAGGTCACTTGCTTCGGCATCGTCCCGAAGCAACTGCAAGCAACGCCTATAGACCATCGGCGCATACGTCTCGTAAATCTTCGCAAATCCTGCTTTTTTTAGGGTTTCTGGGCTTTTCACGCTTATGTAACACCTGAGAGAGTAAAAAGTGTTACCATAAAAATAAAAAACCATCAAAAAAAGATAAATTGCATTAACGAAACCCATAATTTATAGAAGCCATTTCGAGAGCATTAAAATGAAAGTACAAGATCGTTTTTTGAAGTACGTCAGTTTCACCACAACCTCGGACGAATCAAGCGAAAGCTGTCCAAGTACATCCCAGCAGCTCGAACTTGCCAAGTATTTGGCCAATGAACTCGAAGACATCGGACTTTCACAAGTAAAGCTGGACGAAAACGGCTACGTCTATGGACTTTTGCCCGCAACTGAGGGCCGCAAAAAAGATACGCCCATCGGATTCATCAGCCACATGGACACATCGCCTGACTTTTCGGGCGTAAATCCCAAGCCGCAAATCATCGAGGACTACGACGGCGAAGACGTCCCGCTCAAAGGCTCCGGCGCCACGCTAAAAGTCGAGGACTTCCCCACGCTCAAGTGGCTCAAGGGACGCACGCTCATCACCACCGACGGCACGACGCTCCTCGGCGCCGACGACAAAGCCGGCATCGCCGAAATCGTGACCGCTATGGAAGAACTCATCGAAGTGGACCGCCACGCCGAAAGCCGCGGCTACGAGAACCTCTCCGGCCACGGCGACATCTGGATATGCTTCACGCCCGACGAAGAAATCGGACGCGGAGCCGACCGTCTAGACCTCAGCTACTTCAAGGCCAAATACGCCTACACCGTCGATGGCGGCTACGAAGGCGACATCGCCTACGAAAACTTCAACGCCGCAAGCGCCACGTTCAAAATCCACGGCAAGGGAGTGCACCCCGGCGAGGCAAAAGGCATAATGAAAAACGCAAGCCTCATAGCCGCAGAAATCGCAATGGCACTCCCCGCGAACGAAACCCCAGCCACCACAGAAGGTCGCGAAGGTTTCTACCACCTGACCGACATGCAGGGCGACGTCACAGAAGCAACGCTCTGCTACATCGTCCGCGACCACGACCAGATTCGATTCGAGGACCGCCAAAATTACCTCAAGGAAATAGCAGAAGATTTCAACAAGAAATTCGGCGGCACCCCTTTTACAAAAAATGAAAAGAACCGCGCCGGCGGCTCCGTTGTCGAACTCGAACTCAAGCATTCCTACAGCAACATGCTGCAAGTCATCGAAAAGACGCCCGAAGTCCTCGAACGCGCCCGCGCTGCCATCGAATCCGTCGGAATCCCCGCCACAAGCGACCCCGTCCGCGGCGGCACAGACGGCGCAAAGCTCAGCTTTATGGGCCTCCCCTGTCCAAATCTCGGCACCGGCGGCTACGGCTACCACGGCCCCTTTGAACATGTGACCGTCGAGGGCATGGAAACGGTTGTCCGCATCATCAAAAGAATAGCCTGTTCTTTATGACAAAATCCTAAAAAAAATTTGTTTTTCTCGACAATTTTATTATACATTAGAAAAAAACATTCGGGAAACCGATTTTTCTGATTGAATCCAAATCAGAATTTTCATACAGGTCATTTTAGAACGGAGGTCTATATGCATATTTCTTTTATTGTATTCATAATCATCGCCATCGCGGTCGTTGCCATTTCGTCCTATTTTCTAGGCAAAAGGGTCAGCAAGGCAGCCCAGCACGAATCCCCCGAAGCAAGGAACACCATTCCGTATAGCGACTGCGTCGCCAAGAATACCGAGGCCTTCAAGTACGGGTCTTTCACCGATGCACGCGACGGCGAGACATACCGCACCGTCAAAATCGGCGACCAAGAATGGATGGTTGACAACCTGCGCTTCAAACCGGCAGGCGAAGGCAGCTACGCGCCCAACAACGAAGAATCAAACGTGAAAACATTCGGTCGCCTCTACACATGGACAACCATGCTAGGCATCCCGTCCGAATTCACCGAACAAACTCCAGCCAGGGATTTCGAAATGTACCACAAGATGAGAGAAAAAAACTACCAGGGCATTGCCCCGGAAGGTTGGCACATACCGAGCACAAAGGAATGGGAAACGCTTTTGAGCCATTTGGATGAAAAAACAGACGGCAGTGAACTTCGCAGCGCCTGTTTCTGGCACAAGCCCGGCAAGGATTCCTTCGGGTTCTTCGCGCTCCCAGCAGGCTACCGCTTCGACAACGGCACTTTCTGCCATTTCGGCAGGCGCGCCCGCTTTTGGAGCAAGGACGAATACGGCAAAGCAAACGCCTTCCGCCTGAGCATCACGAACAATTCCATTGACATCGAAGGCGTTTATCGATCCGACGCAGTCTCTGTCCGTTGCGTAAAGAATGCGTGACAGTAGGTGATAAAAGTCAAAAACGACTCGTTCTGAATTGCTAAAAAGTCCCTCGCGAAATTTCGCGAGGGCTTTTTCGAACTTTTGCAAGAACACCGCGGCGTTGGAAGGAAGGGTGTGTTCATTAGGGATCATCGCCTTCGAATGTAACTTACAAAAGCAAAACGCTTGCTGTCAGGCGCCCAGGAATTGACGTTAATCGTTCCCTGACCACCAAAAAGCTTGAG